>Ga0209777_10001347_pt1 | contig 36093 bp, 63 predicted proteins | sample FrelakmetHBP12HB_FD_187147 | JGI IMG/M metagenome (GOLD analysis project Ga0209777, IMG submission 187147) | Freshwater lake sediment microbial communities from the University of Notre Dame, USA, for methane emissions studies -HBP12 HB (SPAdes)... | ecosystem: Environmental > Aquatic >...
AGCAACGAAAGAGATAAATAGAGGAAGAGGAAAAATGAGAGGTGGGGGAAAGGAAAAATGGAGGGGGGAAAAATGGTCTCTGGGAGGGCGGAAATGGTGGTTTTAGGGGAAAGGAGATAAAGAAGGAAAAAGATATTTTATATCCCTTTATATCTTTTTCGGTTTTTTTGAAGCAAATTAGCAAAGTTATTTATATTGGTTCTTTGATGTTTGACAAAAATATATATATTCTTTTCGCCTGATACAAGTGTCTGTAATACTATAAAATGGCCCAAAGTATGTTGTAATTTAAGCTACCTATTTGTATTGTTACCACTTAAAGTATTCCATGCGGGTGCACAAAAGTGTTCGTTCTTATAGACTATCATTGTATAGAAGTATACATCAATGTATACTTTTAAAATAGTGGTTCCGAAAACGCTCTTTGCATAGATTGTTTAGTTTTATAGTCGAGTGATTTTGGCGTCGGGCCGTCGGAAGATAACGAGTATTTAAAGAAAGATACAATACTATACAAAATTATAACGAGGTTTGCCCGAAAAATGGTTGTTAAATGGGGGAAAACGGTGGTTGGGGTCAAAGGTGGTAATCTATTAATACTATAGGAGCCGATTGGGGTTCGACGGTGAAAAAATATGTCTAATAATGGAAGTGGGCATGCAGGGCCGATAATAGGGCCGGTTCAAATATTGGAACTTACAATTGAGGAGGGGTTCGACAAAGAACGACAGAAGAAGTGTCCAGTGGGGAAAGTTCCAGATGGAAGACGAGTATTGTTTGGAAGGGTGTATCATAGGTTGTTGAGAAAAAAAGAGGTGTGGAGTGTTCGTGTTGAAGAGGACCATGCAAACTATATCAAGGTCGTTCCGATAAAACGGATATCGGCCTCACCGGACGGAGAGTCCGGTAAGATGGCTAGATTGCCGGAATCTGTTGTTAATCTCATGAAGGAAGCGTTGTCGAGTAAAATAGAGCAGTCAGGTAGGCTGGTGGAAAAGGCGAAAGCCGAAACGGTGCCGTTGCTGGCCAAGAAGGAACGCTTCGAGGTTGAGAAAAGGGAACTTGAAGCCAAGATAGATATTCTCGAACAATCGATTTATTCGCTGAATAGTGATATTGGAGTCCTGGATGATACGGCGAGAGAGGCCGCGGTGGAGATAGAAGATTTTAAGAGTGCGCTCAGGAAGATTACGGAGCCTGGCGGAGAAGCGACTTTGGCAGACCTTGAGAAGACGGCTGCCGATGATGATTATTGGGAACGACTGACCGGAGAGGACGAACGCGACCTCGAGGGGTATTGAAACATCAATTTCCAAAACCTTTATTATCTTTGTTATCTTTTCATTATATTATGTTATCTGCCGCCGGTGGTGTTCCCGATAAGCGCACGGTTCAATATGAGATGCTGGTCAAAGCCCTCAGAGTCGCCAGAAAGGCCTACCTTGATGTCGTTAGCCGTACCGGCATAGACCGGCTGGCCAAAGAATTAGTTACTGTCCTGCGTCTCGGCGTGGTCTTTGTACGGTATGATGCCGATGGTATTCCGATATTTAGCCTTCCGGATATAGACATGCGTGAGAAACAGGCGGTTGGCGGGGCTGTTACGCGCAGATATAATTATCAAGCTCATTTCGCCTATGGTAAGTATATTGAGAAGTATAAGAAGGTCGTACCGCTCTATATCGAATATACTGACTCCTTGAAACTGGTGTTGGCTTACGAGCGGAAGAACCCGGGTTTCGTGTTAGAATGCGAAAAACGGCAGGTTTTGGCCGACAAGGACTTTATCGATAGAGCGGCCGCGGGAAAGGCCGGCAGGACGAAGTAGGTGGGGTTCTCATGGTTGATAAGAAGAAAACTTATGGTGATGGTGAAGAGGAAGAAGAAGATGACATGGACGAGCTCGCAGAGGAAGTCGCGAAGGAGGAGCGTACCGTTCTTGAGAAGGATATCGCGGTTAACGAGCTTCTCGCCAAGAGTGAGCTTCAGACCACTGCGAGGCCGGCCGGCGAGTTGAAAGCACCGGTGGCCCGCGGCGCGATTGCCTCGAAGAGCACGAGCGAGGTCGAAGAGGCTGTCAATAAGATTCTTGAAGAGGCTACCGGTCTCGTACCGAAGGATGCGGCGGAGCAGAAGCTGCGGATACTGAGGCGATACCGGTCTGAGATAGAGCAGAAGAAGAATGAGGTCTGCCGCGAGAAGCTGTCCAGGTTGTTCGAGGCCCTGGCCGATGCTGTTGCCATGCATATCGACAGCTCGCATGGTTCGCAGAGCACCGATGCTCTTGTCAGGACGATGTTCAGGAATATTATTCGGGATTTCGTCAAGGCGGAGCTGCTGCCGTCGAATGCGTTCACCAACGTCGGTGAGCTGACCGATTTAATTAAGGCTTATATGGAGAAGAACATGACCACCGAGGGGTTGTCCAAGACGAGAATCCTGGTCGGTATAGGGAGGAACCATACTCGCTATTACGACGTGGCGGACATGGTGTTCGGGCAGCTCGAAAGTGATGGATATTGTAAAAGAACGGGCAGACGGTATTACCGGGCCCGATAGACCTCGGCGAATCATGTTCATTTTTTTGTTTTTATAGTATATATAGTTTACTGAGATGAAAACCTATTAATACTATAACTGCCTATACATGCAATGGAGGTTGATGCGAATGCCATACGACTGTTATCAGCGAAAAAAGCGCGTGCTTACTTGCGACGGCAGATACAGCAACCGCGACTGCGAGTATGTGCACTACTGTGGTATCGGTATCAAAGAGCCCGCTAAACCGGCTGCCGAGACATCGCCATCGCAGGAAGGCGAACCATCTGATAAGAAGACCTCCGAGAAAAAAAGCGAGTGAGTATAGCACAGCATAGTGGGGAAGGTGTTCTGCAAAGGACACCAGAATGATGTGCCATAGACATGACGAGCATAAAAGACGAAGGCGGTAATAGCCGAAAGAAGTGATGATGAGCTCCCTAGATGGAGCACCTCTCGCACAGGTTGGAACATTTTCTTGTTCCTGCCATCCTCACCTCGTCTGCGACCCGCCGCCATTTGTCGCTCCTCCTCTGTCGCCCATCCCGGCCGTCTCCTGGGGTCACGAACCCTTCTCCATCTCTTTTTGGGGTTACCACAAAGTGGATATCCCCGGGAACCCCCATAGGAACATTATATATGTATAAATGTATAGGTAGTGTAGGAGAAGTGGGTTTGACATTCAATCGTGCATACAAGACCGAGCTGGACCCGAACAACGTCCAGCGAACGCTCTTGCTCAAGAGCGCCGGAGCGGCCAGGTTTGCATACAATTGGGGGCTCGGACGGAAGGAAGCGGTCTATGCTATGAACCAGTTTCCGCAACCTCATATCAAGAATCCCACCGCTATCGATTTGCATAGAGAACTTAACCGGTTGAAAAAAACTGATTTTCCTTGGTTCTATGAGGTTTCGAAATGCGCTCCTCAGGAAGCGCTGAGGAATCTCGATGATGCATTCGAGCGATTTTTCAAAGGTCTCGGAAAGTATCCAAATTTCAAATCGAAGAAGAAAGGCGTCGGGTCGTTTACTATATCCACTGGTGCCATGAAGGTGTCGAGCAACCATATACAAATCCCGAGGGTCGGCAACGTCCGGTTGAAAGAGCAGAACTATATTACGGTGGGTGTCGAGGTCCAGTCATTGACCGTATCCGAGAAAGCCGGGCGATGGTTCGTATCGGTCCTCGTTGAAGAGGATTTGCCGGAGCCCGTGCAGATAAGAGGACCGGTCGCCGGTACGGATATCGGTTCCATGAAACTCGCAACGGTATCCGATGGTATAGTTTTCGAGAATCCGAGGGCTTACCGAAGGAATGAGAGAAAGAGTATCCGTTTGCAGCGCAGCCTGGCGAGAAAGGTGAAGGGTAGCAACAATTGCCGCAGGGCGAAATTGAGAGCGAGTCGACTCGATGTTCGAATAGCGAATATCCGGAAGAATGCTATTCACGAAATTACGACGTACCTGGCGAAGACCAAGTCGGTGAACGTTGTAGAGACCCTGAACGTGAATGGTATGCTCAAGAACCACTGCCTGGCGAAGTCCATAGCCGATGCGGCCTTTGGAGAGTTCGGACGGCAGATGGAATATAAGTGCAAGTGGTACGGGTCGCTGCTGGTTAGAGCGGACCAGTTCTACCCGTCCACGAAGAGATGCTCTGGTTGCGGTCACGTCAAGGATGAATTTCCGCTGAGCGAGAGAATATACGAATGCGAGGTATGTGGTCTTGTAATTGACCGCGACCTCAATGCCGCTAAGAATCTCGAACAGTATTACACGAAAGGTATTTGGCGGGAATATACTATAGAGGTCGCCGCCAGTTCGGCGGAGACCAAAAACGCCTGCAAGAGGCGAGAGGTTACAGGTCGCCGGGAGACCGGTGTCCAGTGCTCGTCAATGAAGCAGGAACTGAATGCCATTGGGAGGATGTCCTAAATGGGTAAATTTCAGGGAACGGTCGTGGACCCGTCTCCATCTTATTTTCGTATCGTGGTAACCGTGGTTACCATAATCCCGGTTTCCATTGTCGTCCAAAACCTATAAATACAATAGTGGTCAATCTCTGAAGCATGCGTATCGACCTTGGTGCGGTCAAGCGTTATATCGACGAGGGGCTGATTACATGCAGAGCTCATCCGTCGATGCCAATTGATATATACAACTATACCCCGAGGGCTCAGTATGAGAATAAGTGGGACCATTATACGAGCATCTGTCGTGGGCTAATCGCTGACCGGGACGGGCTCGTTATCGCTAATCCGTTTCCAAAGTTCTTCAATTTTAACACTACCGTCGAGACCAAGCCGGAGAATCTTCCCGCGGAGATGCCGGTCATCACCGAGAAAATCGACGGAGCCATGGGTATTTTCTTCGTCGAGAACGGTCAGTGCGCAATCGCCACCCGTGGTGCATTCGAGAGCCCGCAGGCGCAGTGGGCGACCAAGTGGATTCGGGAGAAGGGCTATACCCCGGACCGTTTCAATCCCGCTTATACATATATCTTTGAGATTGTATTTCCTGGCGACCAGCATGTCGTTCAGTATGGCGACCGCGCGGAGTGTGTGCTGCTTGCCGTCCGGAATACGGATACCGGTCAGGAGTATGACCATATAGCCGAGGCCAAGCGGCTCGGGTTGTCGTACGCCAGGCTTTTCGAGTTCAAGTCGGTGACCGATATCGTGGAATACCTCAAGACCTCCAAGGGCACGAACGAGGAGGGGTTTGCGTGCAGATATAGCAACGGGTTGCGTGTCAAGGTCAAGTCCGAGGATTACCTGCGGATGCATCGGCTCTTCTTCCAGACGTCGACTCTCAGTATCTGGGAGTCTCTGATGAAGACCGGCAAGCTCGATGATATCATAAACAATGCGCCGGATGAAATTTTCCAGTGGGTCAAGAAGGTCGAGCTCGAGCTCCGGACCGCGCAGGCCAAGGTCCTTGCGGATGCCGAGCCCGTCTATGCTGAGGCCCGGAAGCTGCCGGGTCGGAAGGAGCAGGCCGAGTATATCAAGCAGCATGCGAGTGGTAAATCGGGTATAGTGTTCCTGCTGCTCGACCGGAAACTGAGCAAGGCTAACGAGGTTGCCTGGAAGCTGGTAAGGCCGGTACATTCGACCTTTAGACGAGAAGATGTGGAGAGCGCCTGAAGGCGGGAATGATTTTTTGATTAATTTAATCAATAAATGGTTGATTTTTTGATTAAAGAAATAAAGAATGCTGTTTAGCTCTCACCAAAACGGATTTATATCTGCACGGGCTTTTCCTTTAGTATATGACGTATTGGTATTATTATTTCATCGACAAGGCTGCGCGGAACGCCTTCGTCGAGACGGTGAGCGGCCGACCCGACCTGCAACAGCGGGGCGTCTGTGTCGCGAATGTGGCCAACGAGGTCGTGCTCGACGATGGCAGGACTGGTTTCTTGGCCGTGTTGTCGGATATGGAGAAAAACTCGGCGACCGAGCTCTATCTGAAGTGCTCGAGTTGCCAGTATGTTTGCGAGAACGGCTCGCCGTGCGATTACTGAGGCGGTAAAATGGGACAGAAAGGTAGGCCGAAGAAGTTCGAAGAGGGCGTTCGTCTCACGATTTACTTGTCACAAAGCAAGGTCAAGACGCTCGACCGTGTCGCGGATATCAGTGCCGAGCCCCGACAGGACCTCATACGGCGCATCCTCGACGAGTATATCGAGGAACACGGCGAGGGCGTCGTGTTTGAGTGCGAGAAATGTGATTTCGTTTTGAAGGTCAGCGAAGACAACGATGAGGTCCGGAAAATTATCAAGGACCATCAACGGAAATGTGGCGTGCTCGACGATAAATCTACTCGAAGAAAGTAGATGTTTCGACTCTCGTCCGATTATTCGATTTCTGTCTTATTTTCTTTAAATACTCGCCCAGCCGAACCATTATCCATAAGGAGGAAGAAACATGAAAACCTATCTTGCGATGCTCTTTTGCTGTGTGCTCGTTCTTTCGGCCTTCGCGTCCGTCGCCTCGGCGGTCATCCCAGGTGATGGCCTCAACGCCAAGGGCGACAATGACCGCGATGGCCTCACCAATGCCCAGGAGTATGTCTGGGGCACGGACCACAACAACCCGTCCAGTGCTGGAACCGGGATTTATGATGGATGGATGGTATGGTACGAGGAGCACAGGGCGGTCGATGCCAAGGGCAGTGCAATCATAAGCGCGGATTATCATTTTGACCCCAATGATGCCGCGCTCTCGGGCGGCGTTCCGGCCCGAGCCAACCTTATCCAGGTTGCGGATGGCGATGCCAATCCCGCGGTCAATGACCCTGATGGTGATGGCTGGAACAATCTCCACGAGTTCCTGGTAGGCACAGACCCCACGAACCCGAATACCGATGGCGACCAGTATGTGATTGATAGCGTTGACCCCGACCCCCTTATCAGCAATGGTATAGGCGGCGGACCCGGCACGACCCCTGGTGGCAATGGTCAGGGCCAGCAGGGCAATGGTGGCGGGGGCTCAGGTCAGGGACAGGGCAGCGGCTCCGGTCAGGGCTCCGGCTCAGGAAGCGGCTCTGGTAGCGGCTCCGGTAACGGTGGAAGCGGCCAGGGCTCGGGCAGCGGTTCAGGCTCTGGACAGGGCAGCGGCTCTGGCTCCGGGTCCGGCAGCGGTTCCGGAAGCGGTTCTGGGAGCGGCTCTGGTAATGGTGGCGCAGGCCAGGGCGCAGGCTCTGGAAGCGGCTCCGGTGGACAGGGAGCAGGCGGGGCGGGCGGCCAGAGCGGTGGAGCGGGCGGCGCTGGTAGCGCAGGCCAGGGAGCGGGCGGCTCGCAGGGCTCTGGACAGCAGAGCGGCGGTGCCAATGGCGGCGGGAATGGCGGGAACGGTAATCCCGGCAACCCCAACAACAAGCCGCAAATCCGGCTCATCGTTAATGCCGGCACAATCCCACAGCAGGTCACAAAGGGCTATGTCTTCACCGTTAGCGGCCATGTCGAGTACTACGATACGCTCGGCGGTGTTTGGAAGCCAATCGACAGCAAGATGGGCGTGAACGTTCAAATCAATTTCACGAACGGAGAGTCTGTTGCTGTCGGCAACGGGCAGGCGGACCAGCAGAACGCGGGGACCTATGGCTGGTTCACAGTCAACTGCATCGTTCCAGGCGCTTCGATGAGCGGCCCAGGCAAGCTTGTGGTCCACGGAATGGGCAACGACTACTACGCGGACGGCTGGTACGAAGAATAGATATGAGATAGATATGGAGAGCGGAGAACCCGCTCTCATTTTTCTGTTTTTATTTTTTTCAGCAATTCTCTCGCAATCCTGCAGTATTTTGGACTGATATCGCATCCAAGATAATGTCTCTTCAGTTTTTTGGCCTCTATACAGGTGGTCCCGAGCCCGTTGAACGGGTCGAAGACCGTGTCTCCGGGCCTGCTGCAGGCCAGGATAATCCGGCGCACCATTTCGCTCGGCATCTTGGAGGGATGGCGGCGGTCGGGTTCTGGAGAAATGTCCCAGACATCCCCGAGCCGCGCAGCGGTTTTGTCGAAGTATGGCGGCCATTCCTTGTAGAGCCAGAAAATCGGCTCGTGGCGGGGGTAGAAGCGCACCGGCCGGACCTGTGGGCTGTTCTTGAACCGGCGGATGAGCACGCCGTTGAGCTTCATGCCGGGAATTTGTGAAATCCAGTAGGGATAGACCAGCCTGCATTTGATTGCGCGCTGGCCAATCACGATGAACATGCTGCCGGTAGGTTTGAGGACCCGGTAGAAGGCTTTCATGCGGACCATGAGCTCGTGCTGGTAGGTTTTCTCATCCTGCTGGTCGTTATAGATGTCGTAGGTTCCGGTGGCGAAGCCGCCGACCTTGCCGCGGCCGGAGTTGTATGGTGGGCTCGTGAGAAGTAGGTCTATACAGTTATCGGGAAGACTCTTGGTCAGTCTGAGACAATCGCAGCAGTGGACTCGGTCGAGACTATCATTCATTCGTCTTCGTCCTCTTCACCATATCATCGCCAAGGATGCCCAGGGTTTTAACCCTGGGAGGAATTGGCGATAGGTATATATACATTGAGAACTATATTCAATGTTAAGAGAAGCATTATGAATCTGACCCTTAAAATCAAGCTCGGTACTACCGATGAGCAGCACATCGCTCTCAAGCACACCATGGAGAGGTTCAACGCTGCTTGCAACCGTATCGCGGACAAGGCCTTCGAGCTCCGGACCGCTGGAAAAATCAAGCTGCAGCCCTTCGTCTACAAGGACGTCCGAGAAGAGTTCGGTCTCTCCGCACAAATGACAATCCGTGCCATCGCTAAAGTGTGCGAAGCTTACAAGGTCGACAAATCTATCAAACCCTCCTTCAAGCCCTACGGTGCTATGGTCTACGACCAAAGAATCCTCAGCTGGAGGGGGTTGGATGCGGTCTCCATTCTGACGCTCGACGGTCGAATCAAGGTACCAATCATCATCGGCGATTATCATAAGAGCAGGCTGGACCGAATCCGCGGTCAAGCGGACCTCATTCTCATCAAAGATATATTCTACCTCTGTACCGTTGTCGATGTTCCAGAGCCCGAGAAAATCCAGCCTACGAGCGCTCTCGGCATCGACCTCGGTATCGTTGAAATCGCTGTCGATAGTGATGGTGAAAAGCATAGCGGCGGGGCCGTTGACAAGGTCCGCAACATGAACGCTAACCTGCGAGAGAACCTTCAACGAAAAGGTACCCGAAGCGCGAAGAAGCACTTGAAGAGGCTCTCCGGAAGAGAGCACCGGTTCGCTACCAATACCAATCATATCGTCTCCAAGAGGATTGTGTCTAAGGCCTTGGACACCGGTCGAGGTATAGCCCTCGAGGATTTGACCCATATCCGAGACCGGACAACGGTTCGAAAGGCTCAGCGTAGACATCATTCCTCCTGGAGTTTCTGGCAACTAAGAGCATTCATCGAGTACAAGGCCGCTCTCGCGGGAATACCGGTCTACCTGGTTGACCCGAGAGGGACCTCCCACGAATGCCCGAAGTGCCATTTGACGGACGATAGGAATCGACCGAGCAGAGATAGATTCGTTTGTGTGCAGTGCGGCTACGCTGGCCACGCTGACCACGCTGCAGCGGTCAACATCGCTGCGAGGGCGCCAGTCAATGCGCCTATTGTTGCGGGGATACTTTTTTCGGGACATCCTGTTCCTCCTCAGTGACAAGCCTACGACTTTAGTCGTAGGTCGTTGACGCTTCGGTGGTTTCACGCCGCGCAGGTCGATGACTCCTCTTGGCCGGCGGCACGCTCTCTCGAGAAAACGCGAAAAGTCTATGTTGCCGAGCCAGATGCGGTCCCCGTAATTGTCCTCGTTTTCGTTTTTGTCGGTCATCCTACTTCCTCTTGACCTTGTCCGTGATGTCCTTGATACCGCCAGGTCCGACCTCGAACACTTGCCCGTTCATCGTCTGGTACGGCAGCTCGACAGCGTAGAGCTCGGAGGGTGGTATCAGCTCCTCGTAGTCGGGGTCGCCCTTGTTCGCGAGCAGCCAATATAGCGTGTGTTCGATAGCGTTGAGCTCTCGCTGATTGTGGGACACGCGGTCCTCGGCTTTTATTTTCTCGAGCTCGGCTTCTACCTCTTTTTTGGATTTCATTTTTTCACCTTCATTTCGGCTTCGAGGGCGGTGATAATTAATTTAAGGCGGTTCACTTCATCGAGAAGGGTTTTTATCAATCCGGCGTTGGGTATGCCCAGTTTTAACAGTTCCCGCGCTTGTCGTAATCCTTCATCGGTCCATTTAGGTGTCATCTCTGGCTCTTTGGGGGCGGGGGGCTTGCTTATCATCGTATCGGATGGTCCTTGTAATGGAGGGCTGGTGGGGGCGGTCTGTGGGGCTGGATAGGTCTTGAATTCCGCATCGCCTGGATAGTCGGGTGTCGCAAGCCGTCCAGTAGACGGCTGCGCAGACGCCTTCTTGGCGTCTTGCGCCTTCTCGGTCTGTGGGGCTGGTCTGTGAGTCCATTCGCAGGACGCTTGTAATTCTTTATCCATGTATCTGGTTGCCCCACAAGAACATACTTCTTGATAATTACCATCGGGTAAATCCTCAGTATGTATTGCACTGTGTTTGTGTTCAGGTGTCGCCTCAATCTCTTTGGGGGCGGGGGGTTTCTGTAGAACTGGGTCTTTTGGCATATCATCATGACAATCCCGACATGAACCACATCCGCATAATTGACCCGTTTCCCCACATAAACATTCTCCGTAATCTTCATGATAAAATTCGTGATAGTCGTCAACGTCGTCGTTGTGAGGGGCTGAGGATTTCTCCGGTGTCGCCTCAACGAACCCCTTGCCGTGGCAGTCGGGACACTCAGAACCATCGGGTAACATTGTTATTCCGTCGCACCTCGGGCACTTGCAATCCGCGTCAGCGGATGCACAGCCGTTTACTTGACGGTTTGTGTCAGAAGCGGGGGCCTTTTCCCACGGTTTTTCTTTGATACTGTCCAGCACATAATAGTCATGGCCCTGGGATTTGATGGCGTACTCGGCTTTTATTTTCGCCAGCTCGTTCCTGAGGCGATTGATATATCTCCTCACGATTCTCTCCTCGCCGGAGCTGAGGTTACCGAGGGTTTTTTCGACCAGTGTCTTGCTCGATGGATTGTGTTTTCTCATATCGCATTCCTCCCCACGACCGGCAACCCGTATTTCACCCAATCGTCCTCCACGGTTTTCTTTATGCGCTTGACCTCGGTGATGACGTCCTCGGGGTCGCCGGAGTGATTGGTATCGAAAACGAAACCCGCGGAACATCCGGTCAGTTCAGAGCGCCACCGGAGTTTCGTGTTGCCGGAGACATGGCAGCCGAAGCGGACCTCGGCGTGCGGGAAATCGTCCCACCAGGTCGGGTGGGCGAGGTAGGCCCATTTGGAGTAGTATTGTTCATCATCGTTAGGATAGGCATGGATAAGATAGATGTGGAGGGCCAGCCGGTACATCTCGCGTGTGATTTCCATTTTCTCGCCTCTACCAGTCTCGTTTGTTATACCAGTCCCAGAATTTGTCTCCGTAGACGGCCTCCAGAGCGGCCTCATAGACATATTCCGTGAAATCGTCGTCTATCTCTTCGTCCTTGGCGGCCCTCTGGATGCCTTCTATTATCATCTTCCGGAGGGGTTCGAAGTTCGGCGTCTTGAGGGGGTCTGGCGGTACGCTTTTCTCTTTCTTCCTGCGTTCGAGCTCGGCTTCGAGCTCTTCATTGCTTGCCTTCTTTAGCTCTGTCATCGTTCTACCTCCATACGGCTTTGATGAAATCCGAGATTTCGGAGTCCTTCGTCACGATTTTGATGTCAATTTCGCCTTCGTTCTCGTCGCCGAGCGAGAGTATGGCCTCGCCGTGGTCGTACCGGACCCGGACATAGAACTGGCCACCGAGGGCATCGACGCGGTCGAAGTAGGTCGTGAGGTGGGTCTCTTCGTCCTTGAAGAACCGTTCGATTGGTAACATGTTTTTCGCCTCTACTGGTTATTTGCGGTCTGGTCGGTCTGCTGCGGAGCAGGCTGGATGGGCTTGGGGGCGCTCACCGCAGCCGGAGCTGCGGGGGGCGGCGCGGTTTTGAGAGACTGCGCATCGGCTTGTGCGGGTTCTGTCGCCGTGTTCGCGGGCTCCTCGACCGGGGTGAACGGAGATTCGAAGTGCGGCTCCGGTGGGGGTGCCAACGGCTCGGGAAGTAGCGGGAGTGGCACGGGGGTGGGGTTCAGTGGCGTCTCGGGGGTCGGTGATATTTTCAGCTCTTTGATGGAAGCGGGTGGTCCGCCCGAGGTCACATCGACAGGAGTGCTGGTTGAGAATACTGTATCGATACGTGGAGGCGCGGGGCTCGGGGCCGCGACGACGACCGGGCCCGCAGGGGCGGTTTCGACTTTAATGGGCTTCGGTTCGTCGGGGGTCGCTTTCCTCGGGCGCTCGCCAGTGGCTGCGATTTTTTTGACGATTTCATCTTGGACCATTGCGTCGCGCTCGTTCATATGTTTGCTGGCGTAGCGGTTAGCGCATTTCTGTGAGCAAACGAGCTCGCCGAAGAGGCTCTCCTCGAAAAGCCGGTCCTCGCGGACGAGCTTGTGGCAGTGGACGCAAGCCTTTTTCGGGAGCGGTGCAGCGGGCGCTGCGCCGGCGACCCGCGGTATCGGGTTCTTGATTATGTATTCAGCGACCCAAGCCTTGCAGCCGGCGTTGAAACGGGAATGGCCGAGCGCGTTGTTCCATCCAGGGCGCTTGTCGCAGTCGAGGTCGTGCATTCCATCATTCTGCAGGTCATGGGCTTTCCAGGCAGCTTCCAGTTCCTTGATTCGTGGCATTTCTGTTCCCTCTCGCGTGATAGGATTACCTCTATAGTATTAATAGGTTTTCGTTGGCTCGCTGAATGATAATCTATTAATACAATAGAATAGATTGTAGCACGAAGGTGACATAGATGTCGAAACAGAAAGCGAACGACAAGCTGAAGGCGCGCGTCAAGGAGCTCGAAGATAAGCTCGAGGTTGCATGTGATTGTGCAGGCTGCGGGACCAATGATACGCCCGAGTGTCAGGAATGCGTAATCATCAAGGCCTTGCCGCCCAAGGTCGTTGAAGAGCCGAAGACCCCGCCAGCGCCCGTTGCACAGTAGGGGACGATAGGGTTGACCGACCATTTCTTCTTCGCCAACAAGTTCGAGAGGGGTCCGGAGGCGGGGGCTTTCATCAATATATACCCGCATCCGAGGACCGTCATGCTCTGCTGTTCGAGAGACGAGCCGATTTATCAAGTGAAGATTAGAGAGGTCCGCAAGGGCGAAATCTCCCAGTACTGGGGCTGGTTCGACAACGAGGATGAAGAGTATAGTATGATTTGGCCTTCGAAAATCCAGATGAAGATGTGCTTTCCGTACGGTCCCGAGGCTGAAGAAAGCCGAGGGGCCGGGCGGCAGGTGAATCTCGTGGTCGAAGAGGTCGGTGTGTGGAGAAAGGAGGGGGTTTGAATGCCGATGAGGATACATTTGACGGAAGAATGTGTTGAGTGCCGAAGACAGAAGGCATGCATAGCGAACGCATCAAAGGACTTGACCCGGTTCGAGGGCGATTTCATAAGACTGGTCCAATATGATTCCCCGACCTGTCAGGACATCAGAAAGAACAGAAAGAAGAGAAGGTAGGTGTCTTGAATGCCATACATAGAGTCGCTGGACGAGCTGGTCGAGGAAATCGCCGACCTATGCGGTGCCTATGGCGCCGGGCCCGATGGTAATCATCCAACTGATTGTAAGTGCCGGTTCTGTTTCACTGTCGATATGAAACGCCGTATCCTTGCAGTAATGGAATATGAAGGATGGGGCCCGGAGGAATAGATATGGACTTCGATACGCTGACCGAATATGCGCTTGGAAAGCATAGGAAGGCCTTGTTGAGGGCCGTTCTTCGGGGAAGGGCGGTGCCCGCATTCGAGCAGCCATGCTGGGACTGTGGGCGATTGCGATACTTCTGGGACGATGAAATGTTCGGAGTTGTCGAACAATGCTGTTCCGGATAACGGGAGTAATAGACATGGCGGCGAAGGACCTATCGAAAAAATGGACAAGGACCAATCCCTACGTCTATATCGATAGGAAATATCCTCGAAGGATGGCAATCTATTGGGAGAATGGAAAGGCCATAGAAACAACCTACGCTCGATGGCTCTATGAAAAAGAGGTCGGCCCCATACCCAAGGGCATGACCATCCATCATATCAATCTCAATAAACTCGATGACCGGATAAAGAACTATCGACTATATACCCATTCGGACCATCGGAAAAAACACATCGAATTGAATCGAAAAAGAAAGCATAAGACCAAATAAAAGGAATAATAGACACGGAGGAATGACGATGAATAAAGGACAACCGAAAGTAGGAGACCGAAGGCGTATGATATGCAAGCAGACCGGAGAGATGACCCTGATGGAATTTACAGGGGAGAGCGCAAGCGATAACGGTCATCCCGGTTGGATATGCCTACACGGTAAGTAAACGGGGAGATGACGACATGGCAGGAACGAGAATCGAATGTATCCACTCGGGATGTAATTATCACCGTGATGGAAAATGCACAGCAAAGGATATTTGCATTGATGCGACGGGAAGATGCTTGACTAATACATGGCCGTAAAAGAGGAGATGTGGACATGGTAAGCAGTAAAGATAAATTGGAAGGATGTGGAATCCAAGGTATTACCCTTGGAAATGCGCGAGACATTACGGAAGCGTTCTTAATGTGGTTCAAAGAGTGGCTTGAGGAGCATGAGCCATCGGCAGACAGTACAATTAATCGTCTCGATAATGTTCTTGCAGACATACCGAGCGACATAGACGAACTCGAAGGGAACGACGAAGAGTAAACTTCTTGAAAACATTGGAGATGGACATCATGGCAAATAATTGTAATAACTGTTCACATTTGGACCCGAAGAGATTAAAAGAAATCTGCATTGAATGTATGGATAGCGGTAAATTAAAAAATTGGAAGCCGAGATAGAATACTGAAATGGAGGGGAGCGGGACATGCTAAAAATAATAGAAGGAAGAAAATGTATAGACCACAAGAAACCTTGCGGACCAATGTGTACTCACAAGGATAAGCATAAAAAGGCCGAAAAATGTCCCGGCTATTACGACGGATACTGTCTATACTTCCCGTTTAAAATCTACGATGACCCAACGGGATATAGGTGAATGTCTACTTAGAGGAGGATATTGACATGGCGAAGGAACGGAAGGCGATGTTCAGTTATATCGGCGATGGACACTCGAAGAGTTATCCATACGAGGTCGAAGTCACCCTTAAGGAGAATGGTTCACTGGTCTTCTCCGACCCGCATGGTGAAGATTTCATATACCTCTATCCAGCGATGGTCAAAAGATTGAAATTGCTGTTGAAAGGCCGAAAGCCCCAAGGATGAGAGGGTGACAATTATGGCGCAAATCCATCCTGCACCGGAAAGAATCAAGCCGCTAACCGTTCTGTACCTCGGCCGTTTCCAGCCCTTTCATAACGGGCATCTCGCCGTCGTGAAGTATCTTTGCGAGTTCGGGAACAAGATTGTCATCGCTTTGGGCTCGCCGAGCCCGCCCGTCCGGTCCTTCCACGACCCGTTCAGTTATCGAGAGCGCACGGAGATGCTCGTGTCGGCCCTGAGCGATGCCGAAATCGATGTCGAGGGCGTGTTCGCTGTCCCCGATATCAATGATAGCAAACGCTGGGTGGACTACGTGCTCGCGATTGTCCCTCATGTCGACCTCGTGTTCTCGACCTCGGATGGCGACCGGATGCTGTGGGCAAAGAAAGAGCGGACGAATGGCAGGTTCCATAAATACCCGGAGCTTTTGGAGAGGAAATTCTTCGAGCGGGAAAAGTATGAGGGCACTCAAATCAGGAACATGCTCGCCGATGGTGACGAGAAATGGAGAGAGCTCGTGCCGCCGGCGGTGGCCGGTTTTCTCGATAAGCACGAGGCCGGAAAGCTGCTCAGCTCTTTGAGGGTTTCTTCGCAGAAGCTCTGAAGAACAGGTTCCTGAACCAGTTGCCGAGCGAGCATTTTGCTGGCGGAGGGGCCGGACCGGGAGCGTCCTTGACCTCGGTAACGGTCCAGAAGTCGTCGGCCAGGTCGGGATTTGTCACATAGGCGTACGGTATTTTGAAATAACCCTTGGCCTCCGGCAATCCCCATAAAATGCCCCACGAGTTCATGCATAGGAAAGTACTGTCGGCATCTGAAAATCCGACACAGAGAACGGCATGCCCGCCGAGGCAGTCCTCGTCCTTGCCTGGCATCGGGACAATCCCCGTAGCGGCGACTATCGGACCCTCGAAACTGGAATATACGCTGAATCCAAAAACGATTGGATATCCAGCGTTCAGCGCTGTTTTGAGCGAGACCAGGTCCTGGTCGACCGCCTGATAGAGCAGCGAGGTGAACCGCAGTGCCTCGGTGTAGCAGGATGCGGGCGGTTTGTTCGTGAACTTTGATTCGATGTAGGGCCATTCGCTCTCCGGGCAGACACCCAATTGGTTGATTGATTTTATGCCGTCCCTGATTGAAGCGCCCGAGTCGGAATCGACCGTGTCTTCTATGTCTCTTTCGTTGTAGTATATGAAGAGCCGAGAGGGGGCCCAGTTGGGGTCGAACCCCTGCTTTATTTGGTCGAACCTATGAGCGTTCGCAATCGCATTTGACGTGCACGAACCTAGTGACTGCTGGTCGAAGACCGGCGGGCACTTGGAACGCAGGTCTACGACGGGTGGAAGTACCTCAGCTCGGGGTAGTTTCAGCTTGTAGTCGCGGTGGTCTGGCAAGTCCCGTACCCATCCGTATTTCCTTTGTATCTCTGGCATATTCACACCACCCTTGCCCAATCGAACTCATTATGAGGAGGTTTCATCGAACCGTCCTTGTAGAATGTGAAACGATATCTCTTGTTATTCTTATCAGCGAAAATGATATCGCAGAAGGTCGTCTCGCCGCGGATGCCGCCCACCGCCGGTATATTGACGACCGTCAGCTTCTTTGGGTATCTCCAATTCCTGAGCTTGAGCTCTATGCGGTCGCCTTCGCTGAGCACGGAGAACCATCTCGCGATGTTCTTTTCTACAGGCAGGGGCGTTGCCGCGTCTTTCTGTCGGTCGTGGATTGCGGCTGAGTAAGTGCGGTTTTTGTCTCGGGAAATCGCGCGAAGGGCAGCATTCCAGTCGACCTCGGGCCACGACATATCAGGGCCGAGAAGCCCTTTCGAGACCAATTGTTTTTTGATGATGGTGGTATTGTCTCGTTCGCTAAATACGAACGAGTCGAAGAACGCCGAGCCGATGATGGCGGAACGGGTTCTGAGCTTATAGTATGAATCTTTTAGTGAGTCAACGATTTCCATCGGTGTGTATTTTTCGGCATAGAATATCGCATTCTGTTTGTTCTCGTTGTCTGGTTCGCCGAGCACTAGACCATACCATGCTAAACCCTCAATGTCCCGTTTGTAGGTCATATACACGAGGTCGCCGGGTTCGCAGGGGCCCGGACCGGGCATGGCGGCTTCCCGTTGCGCCGGATGGACGGCAGCCGAGAACCTTGCACCGCAGCGGCGGCCCGAATAGGCCCGGAAAAAGGGCTCTCGGGCCGGGGTGCGATAGTTCTGGTAACCCCCGGGCAGGATTCTGGGCGGGTAGGTCTTGCCGTTGAGCGAGTCGGCCTTTCCACCGTCTTCGGTATCTTTTTTATCGGTCTCGGTCGCTGTCGAGAATGCATGTATCGCTTCTACCTTCGTATCCCGCCAAATCGCATGTATGGCACAGTCCATAAAATGCTCGTTACCATCGTCCCCGATTCGCAGGACGACACCGTAAGAGTCGCCCATATTGACCAGGTCGCCGACCCGCACTTTCCTCCAGTCGGCCTCTTCGATGGAGACCGCGTCCCGCTGTCTCGCGTGCACAGCTGCGGAGTAGGCTGCTGTTTTGACTTTCCAAGTCTCTTCGTCCCGGGGCACTACCGGCAGCCCGGGGTAGTCGTCCGGGTCGACATCGGACAACGTCGCATAGGTATCGCCGCCGCAGGAGCAGGTGTAGTTCATACCCGCGGTGTGTGCGACTTTTCCCGATATCCATACTGCCACGTACTGTGAGAGTATTTTTCCATGGCAGTCTTCGCACTCGAGTATCTCGTATCGAAGGGAGTATTCGTCCCCATTATTCACATTCGCATTCCTGAACCATCTCGGGAGCTGGTCAAGTGGATATTTGCCGGGCCGTTGTATAGTATTCTGGGGCGGCTGTGTCAGTGCGGTCCGTTGCCGTTCATGGATTGCAGCGGCGTACTCTTGCACCGGCTTGTCCTCTTTCTCGGCCTCGAGGGCTCGCTGGTGGGCGGGCCAGTAGCTCGAGCCGTTTTTCATGAGCTTGGCCTCGACCGCCTCGTGCTTGATGGTCGCCTTGCGGTCCTTGTCGCTGAGCCCCCGCGCCACGAAGACCTCGTTTTCAGCGGGAAGCGGCGTGAACCCGAACGCTTTGCCGGCTTCCCGGTTCATACCCATGTAGTCTTTGAGGGTCTTCTTGCCGACCGTTGTGACCTTTACGTCGTTCTCGGAAGAGTATTTCTCCTCATCCCGGTTCTCTAAGTAGTTCGACACGAACTCGCACGATATGAAGAGGGACTGGTCGTCGGTCATCTGTTCATAGACTGGCCGGAGGTGCCGGCATTCGAAATTGTCGGGGATGATGTTCAGGATGACCCAGGCCTTGATGAAATGGTCTGTCGGCTTTGTCACGTAATTCTTGTCGACCCAGCGTACCAGTTGGTCCCTGACCAGGCGGACCGCCTCCCCGAGGCGTTTCTGGATGGTATCGCCCGTCACGGTCCACGGTTCGCGTTCCTGTTCGTTCACTGTTGCGATTAGGTTGCCGTGGTTGCCGGTCGGCTTGTCAATGTAGAAAAACTCGTACTTGTTCTTCTGTTTCGTCTGGTCGCGGATTGTATCGGTCATTGTGCATCGATGCCGTCTGCCGCCGTAATCGAATTTGGCATGGCATAACGAGCAGTGGGTCTCGGAGCTGTATTTCTGGTCATCGCCGAGATACTTCTCGACCGCTTTCTCGAGGTCCTCTGTGCCAGGCGTCAGGGCGGTATGGACGAGCGGCTCCTCCACATTGATTTCGTGCTCTACTCCATGGTCGTCGTCGGTGTATTCGTTCCGGCACCTGCAATACCATCTAAGCGTTCCGTCAGGCTTGAACCGTGTCTCGGCATCGGCGCCGCAATGTGCGCAGCCGGCATAGAAGAATTTCATTTCTCCGGGAGTAGCGTACTTCTTGGCGAGCACTTCCTTTGCTTTCTCGGAGAGCGGAACACCCTCTCCGAGGAGGTATTGGCGAAGGTCGGGGAACGGGAACGGGAAGGTCTTTTTGAACTCGCCGTTCTCGAATATTCTGTCGCACTTCGTGCACCGGAAAGAGAACCAGGTCCAGCCGGCGTCATCGGTCGTCCCGTCGAGCGCTCTGAGCGGGCCATCACAGTTCGCGCAGCTCGCCCGCATAAAATGTATATCATTATGCAGTTCCAGTCCTGCAAAGGCTTTCTGGAAGTTCTGCCAGCCAATCCCGGTTTCGTCTTTATCGGAATAGGCGCCGGCGGCTTCTCGCTGTGCCGAGTGCACCGCGGCCGAGTAGGCTTCGGTTGGCATTTTTGTGTATTTTCCAGCGCGTATTAATCGTGCTCCGGCCTTGTAGATGCAGACTATTGATGAGGTCGAGAGGAAGTCGCCGCGTTCTCTGAGACCCTCCTCGGTCTCTATACTTATCGGGAGGTTCTCCCATTTTGTTAGCGAAATATCATTAAAGGAATCATCTTTGGATTTGATTATACGGTCGTATCCGATGTCCATCCAAAGGGTTCGGATTATGCTGTCGTCCACGAACTGCTCGTAGTATTGCACGTGTGTGCATTTTCCAGCCATGTAATCGGCTCTCGTCCAGTATCTCTGTCCGGGAGATACGGCAGCTCGTTGTCTCTTGTGCACCGCTGCTGAGTATTTCTTGTAATGTTTCAGCACGAACCCCTTGCCATCGGGCGTCAGCTTCAGGCCCTTCGGCTTCAGTCCGCGCTCGATAATCTTGAATCTCGGCATATCTGTGCCGAACATGCCCGGCGAGCCGCCGATTCGCTGAGTCAGGTATTTCGCGGGCGTGAGGAAGAACAAAGTGCACAGGTTATTCGGAAGTATTGTATCCAGGTCTGCATTGTAAAGGAAAGTGAACATGTAGACGCATCCCGGGCCGCCCCGCGGCTTGCCCTCTTGTGCTGCCATCGTGTCCTGTCCTATGCTCGTTATAATGCCGTACCTGGTGCGCATACTGGTAGTATCGATGCTCTCGACCAAGTCGCCGGGCCGTAAATCACCGTAGGTAGCTATCTCCGGGAACATTGAAGCGGCCTCTCGCTGTGCCGAGTGCACAGCGGCCGAATAGGCGACCTGTGCATTGCGGCTCAAAGGAAGGTCTTTGTGTTCTGCCGGGTCGACATTTTTTGCTTTTCTATATCCTGATGGGAATCCGCAAGTGGGACAAGAGAGACCGCTTTCGTATTGGGTCACATTTTCACTCAGGTCTTCGGAGATTTCTACGTATTGTGTAAGGAAGAGCTGATTACATTTTATGCATTCGTTGATATTGTAACCTATCGTCAGGTCGTCGAGGTTGTGTTTCATTCCTTGACCATAATCTTCTTTGAACCACTCTGGTAGTCGAGCTATATCACCGTTGTATCTACCGGGCCGCAGGGGCTTTCGGGGGCTGTATGCGGCGGCTTCTCGCTGTTTGATATGCACTGCCGTGGAATATCCTAAGACTTGCCCAACGTTACGCTCGATAATTCGGTACCTTATGTCTTCCACCGCGTTTTCCACACTACCCACTACGCTGCATTCCACCATATCGCTTCCGGCTTTCACCCAGGCCACGTAATCAGCCTTTGCTTTCTCCGGCGTGCCGGTTTTAACGTTATTTCTGTGCCAGAGCGCCCAGACAGCTCCGGGCAGGTATGGGTCGCCCCCCCACGGCCCGATTTTCGTGACGACACCGTACCAGTCATCGTCTATGTCGACCGCCGTCGGCTTGTAGTGTGTAGCGCCGTATCCAATGGTCTCGACGAGGTCGCCGATTCGCAGGTCTCGCCAGCCGACGAGTTGTGCTGCGGCGTCTCGCTGAGCCTTGTGGATTGCCGCCGAGTATGCCGCATTGTCATGATATATGACATAGTGCTTGAGTATTCGTACCTTGGGAAAATCCTCGTAGAATTCCAGAGTAGGAGTGAAAATGTAACCAGGCTGGTCGGAGACCCGGTTCATGTTGACGAAACACTCGTGCGGGGTAGCACCCCACCATCCTTCGAAACTGGGTATCTTTCTCTTGTCGTTCTTGTTGGTTATGATGAAATAATATATCGGGTCCCAGGGATGGTCCTTGCGCTCGACATAGTCGTTTCGGGTGAAACACTGGACGAGGTCGCCGACTTTGACTTTCGTCCAGTCGACGAACGGGGCAGCGGCCTCTCGCTGAGCGGGGTGCACCGCCGCGCTGTAGTGTTCCCCGTCGTATACACTTCTCTGCAGGATTTTGTAGCCCTTTACCGGTTCCTTTTCGTTTATGCCGCCCCTCAGCGCATATTTTTCGGTCGCTCCCGTTCTCTTGTATGTCAGGGCGAATTTCACGGCCTCTTTCGGGCTCCTTGCCCAAATCACATGGACCCTCGACCCGATTACTTCATAGATGACACCGAAACGGTACTCATTAGCTATGCTGTTCTCTTCGTATTGTTTTATATCCTCAATCAAGTCTCCGACTCGCAACTGGTCGGAGCTGACGAGAAGTGGGCTGACGGCGTCCTGTTGCCTGGAGTGCACCGCTGCCGAATATGCCCGGTACGGGTCATAGTAAAACAACGAGTCTTCCTCGTTCTTGATAAACCCGTGTTTCAGCAGGAAATTTAGCTGCTCCTCGTAGGTGTAAGGCTCATCATACTCGTCCGCATTGGTGAAGGTCACGAGTTTGATACCCGTCTCATCGGCTATGGCTGTGATACGGTCCATGGCTTTGTGACCGATGTGCTCGAGTCCCGTTGGCCAGTTCAGGTTGACTTGGACGTAGTCATCCATGTCTATGAACATTACAACCGCTTTCGGGATAGGGGCCTTCCTGTAGAGCTTGTCGAAATCGCTGGCGGTGAAACTGGTTTTTGCAGCTTCTATCTGCCTGGAGTGTATTGCTGAGCTGTAATATTCCGAGCATCCTCCAATCGCTCGGCAGATTCTTCCCGCTAATTCTTCCTCCCGGCCAACCCAGGATTCGTTGATTTCGAGCAGGAAGCTTTGTGGTACTACCCCGGAGCTGGTCGAGACTATGTCGACGACCCCGTCCTTCGTGAAGTTGCCTACCACGAGGCCTTCTTGCTCGAAAGCCCGGGTAAGGTCCGTGTAGAGCTCTGGACAGGGGTGCGTGGGTGGTTTTAGCAGAACTATGTCGTATTTTTTCCACGCAGGGTCGTCCTTCCAGAAAGAGTGTAAGTCTATGAAAAGCCAGGGTCGGTGCCACCCGAGCAGGCTTCTGAGCTTCCGCCTGTATGGTTCGTTGCGGGCGGGCTGCCTGTTGGCGTCGAAATCCCACCTCGGGAGCTTGTTGTTGAGCACCACAACTCGAAAACCCGCTCCCTCTAGGAGCTTTTCAATCTCTATAGCGAGCGGGTTGACGATTGTGTCGCACCAGTGCCCCTCTTCGTTGCCAAGCCGGCACTCGCCGTGGGGGGTATCGATGAACACACAAGGGCCGGTGCCGGTCGTTCTCACGGCGAACCGTGAGGAAGAACGATTGACAATGTGATTAAGTGGATTGAACGGCATCGACCTCAACGACCTTGGGCCGGGGAAGGGGAGAACCCCTCCCCCGGTGAAATAATCGCTCGAACATTGAAATATTCAAGCGGAGCCACGAGGTCGCGCTCTACTGCTGGCCGTGGTGCTGGCAGTGCTTGGCGCAGTAGTCGCTCAGCGGGTTGTGGGGAGCCGCGAAGAAGCCGCCTTCGGAGGCGTACTTGTGCTTCCTGCGCTGCTTGTCGAGGAGGTCCCTGAAGAACATTATCGGGTGAGGGATTCCCCAGCCCCACATGTAGGGCGTCTTGAACTTGCCGCGGCCCGACTTGATGTAGGCCTGCTCGTGCTTCTGCTTGGAGCCGACCTTGCCGGTGATGCCGAGTTTCTTTCCGCTCCAAGGGTCCCAGGTGTAGCCCCTCTCCATGAGGTAGGCTCTCCGGGTGGGTGTCATGATGGGCTTGCCGTCCCTGACCGGGCCGGCGAACCTCTCGGTGCGTCCGCCCTGGAGGCGCTGGCCGTGGAGCTTTGTTGCCCCGGTATACTCGTTTGCCTTGGGTTTGCCATCGTTCCCTCTCGGGAAGACGTAGCTGTAGCCGCTCTTGGGCTTCGGCAGGACGACCGGTCCCTTGCCGACGGTCCTGTGCGGGGGCCCCATGATGTGGGGTTTCTGGTGGGTCTGCTTCAGGTAAGCCTGTTCATGCTTGTCCTTGGACCCGACCTTACCGGTTATACCCAGGCGTATGCCCGTCTTGGGGTCATACGTGTAGCCGCGCTCCATAAGCCATTCTCTTTTCTTGTCCGCGATACCGCCATGGCTCTTCCTAACCATCGTTTTCACCATCCCAATCTTATCGATAATACCATAGAGTTGTTGAACGGTCCCCTCTCGCACCGGAGACCGCTCAATCCTTAGCGTAATATATATAATTACACATTTAAATAGATTGCTGTTAATGAGGAATACTTATGCATCCGCAGCGGGGGCTCGAAGGGCCGGAAAAAGGGCTCCGGGGGCGGTCGACTGAAAAGTATATATACATCGAGAGAGCATACAAAAAGCGGGTGAAAATTATGCGGCATAAGTTCAAACAGTCAAGGTGCGCGATTTGTCGGATTGCCTTCCGCGAGGGCGACTACATCGATTTCATAGACCTCGAGTCGGGGCTCGGACATGCAGGCTGCGTTCTGCTGGCCAGGTTGAACCTTATCAAAGGCTGGGCGACGCTCAATAATGAAGGAAAGCCGAACTGGAAGGCGGTGTCTCCCGAGGCCAATCATTACAATAAGTATCGGGCCAAGGACCCCGAGCTCCACTGGGGCCCCGATACCGAGCGCCGGTTGTTTGACGTGCACACAGCGGCTCATAGCATGATTGTGGAGTCGGCGAGAGAAGCTGGGATAACCGGGAAGGTGCTCGACCACATCGATAAGGTGCGGGAGTTCAAGAAAAAGGGCGCTGAAAAACTATAAATACTATAGGGGTTGTATGGGGTGTCAAGGGGCGATGGCAGCCCGGCTCTACATCTCCTGTGCCCCATCCAGCACATGGTCTCGCGCGCAGTCTCGCACCTGCGCTTGCGTCTCTGCCGGGAAACGGCCTCGCCCCCTTTTTCTTTCGCTGTTTAAAAACCTTTATAGTCAACCTCCCGCATTATCAACCTCGAAAGGGGAGAATACCATGGGAAGAAAGCTGATAGAGGACTTCGAGGTGTGGCTCGGGAAGAAGACTATGATTCGACGGTGCGACGGGAAGCTCGTTCCCGTCACAGTCAAGAAGGATAGCCGAACGGGTTTTAATTGCATCAACCTGTTCCAGGCCAAGGGCATATGTCATGGCACTGGAGCATTCTGCAAGGCCCGACATGACAAATACCCTGGCGAGTACGAGGTCATAAGCGACTTCGGATGCTCCCCGCAGGTCGGATTGTCCAACGACATATTCATCAATATACGAGCGGGCGGCGATGAGAAGACCGATACTTCGAAAGAGTGGGGTCTGGACTTCTATATGGCACAAGATGGCGGGCCATCGCCTGGCGTGAGGGGCCTTCTGGTCCCCTATCCAGAGACGGACTCCTGCCGCAGACGGTTCTATCCGGCCGACGTCATCATCCAGCCGGGACAGAACTGGGAAGTGCGATTATCGTACGGCGATATCACCTTTAACAAGTCGCCAGCGCCGCACGAGAAGATAATCCGCGCGTACGTCGAATACACCTTGTACGACGGTTCCGTGGCCAACGCTGTCAAGAAAATCATGGACAGAGGAGAATACGTAACGGCGCTGGCCGTTGAGTCCGAGATACGGAAGAACCCGAAGAAGTATCGGTGATGTCGTTGGAAGGGTGAGCTCATGTCGACCGAAGAGCCGATGAAGGAGACCTTCGATAAGTGCCAGAGATGTGGGCATTTTTCTTGTAGCCCGGTGGATTTTACGAAATGCGGTGCTGGCGAAATCCTGACAAGAGATACATGGAAGTATTGCAGTCATTACAAGCCTCTCGTTCCCCGCGTCCAGCGATGCCGCGACCCTCGGCACCTCGGCCTTACTTTCAGGTGTCCGAACCGCGACCCGAAGTACCGCGATGTTATATGCCTCGGCTGCGAGACGGACCCCGGAGAGGGCGAGACCTGTGGCTCGCAGGTGTATTCTCTCAACGAGGACAGTACTTACAGCGCTTCGTGCCATACCGTGACCGAGGAAGAGTGGTCGGCCCTGCGGGAAATCCCGCTTGAGGTATTCAATCTTTTGAGGTCTCTCGCGCGGGAACGGAGCAAGTTGCTGACCATCAGGAAGCTTCTGAATGAGAGGGATTTCAGAGAGATACCATGAAAGCTCTATGTCGACGAAAACGGTGATGAGAATGGAACAGAAGGTAGAAACCGCAATAGGAGGCATTGCAGAGATTTTAATTGTGGGTGATTCCGGGTTGCCGTGGTTGCCGTGGGATGATATATTCGGGAAGGTTGGAAAGAAAAAACCCTTCGAAAGAGTTCAGAGAAATGGACAATGGAAGGACGTGGAAAGTTTTAAAGATTATTTATGTTACTTTCTCGTGAACGACAAGAAGACGTTTGTAGCATTGATTGAGGACGTCGCCAACCGGAATGATAGGAAGATTAATTTCGAGAAGATAAGAAAAATGGATTCGTATCTATCAGTCTTAAACTATAGGATTGACATTGATTCGGCGGGCGTGAAAAGGGTCGTGGTAAAGGATGAGTTCGGGTGGTTGCAGCCCTGGCCGGAGGTTCACGATGCTTGTCTGGCGGCTCGGGAGGCCCTTCTGCAGAAGCCCGTCGATTGGGATAAGACCTGCATAGAGAAAACGCGAGATGCTTTCGAAAGGTTGTTGAAGCACGAGAGTGGTTCACCTACTAAAAGTATTGCTGGTAGTGGTGGGCAAATCGACGACTTCGTGGGAATAATGGTACAACATTCTGGTATCGACGATAAACAAGTAGCTACTGTATCAGCATATATGAAAAGTATCTACGGTTTGTTGTCTACTCATGGAACACATTCTCCTGCGACCGTTTCACATTGGTATGATGCCGAACATTTCTATGAGATGGGCATATCTTTATTGAAATGGATGCTCAGGGAAATCAAGAGAATACCGTAGGTTACCATAGTTCCAGGTATCTTTTGTATTTTCTTTCCATTCTCATACTTTCATTTGAATCCGTGTATAACCAGTCTAATATGATACTGGCGTTTTTTCCAGAATATGATATTGTATTGTTTTTGCAGATAGGCGGAAAGATATTTCTGGATTTCAACCGCACTCCGATGTAGTAAAATATGAAACGCAGTTGTTCTATGAGTCTCCGTGACCCACAGACGAAGGACACTGCGAGCGTAGAAGTTAAGGTGACACAGCCATCTCCATCAAAGTAACCTCTTATGAAATGTGATAACATCTTATCCGGTATCTTCTCTGATATATGAGCGGTCATGGTTTTGTGTGGAACGATTTCAAAGTTCTTTCGTAAAGCATCCGTATACCACTTTCCATTCATGTTGATATAGGCATAATTTTCGTGTTTATGCAATTCACCAGTATAGCGAATTGTATTTTTGAAAAGGATTAGATGGTCTTCGTCTTTTAGTGATAGTTTTATATGTAAGCAGCTGCGATTGGGCCTTACGTAACCGTCTGCAAGTATGAACCCCGCCCAGTAGCATGTTTCTGGTGTATAATTGTCAAAGAAATGGACATCGTATTTATTTTTCCAAGGCGAAGTCTTTCTCAAGTATATATTATTTCTTATTAGGACGGCCTGTATTGTGGGTCTACTTAGGTTCGTATTCCTGGCGATTTCGAGTGTTCCAATGCCATCATTGTACATATCGACTATTCGTTTTTCGGTGAGAGGGTTTGTTCTTCTGGTCATCGTTCGAATATATTCATTTTAATGTATTTATATATTGCCGACGAGCGGATTTCTATGTTTAAGGATTTGTTTGCTGTTTAGTAATCTATTAATACTATAACACTCATCCCTTGTATCCATGACCCTGCAAGAGACCCAATATTGGGATGCGAACTGCGACTATAGGCCGAATGGTTACCGGTGCGAGAACAGCTATAGTTCTTGTTTCGTATCTTTCAAAGAGTTCAGGGATGCTCTCAGGCGAAAGGGCTGGATGGTTACTCTCGACGGTCTGACTTATTGTCCAAAGTGTCGCAAGAAGGTGAAGCGATGCCTCTGATGGACCTCGATAAACGGATGAAGCTTTACGAGCTGCCCCGAAAACTACCAATCAACATGCCGGTAATCCTGCGTCTCGATGGGCGGGCGTTCCACACCTTTACCCGGAAGTTCAAGAAGCCTTTCGATGATAATTTCATGGATATGATGAACCAGGTCGGTTTGGCAATTTGCGACGATGTACAAAATGCACGTTTGGCTTATTTACAAAGTGACGAAATTTCCGTCTTAATCCTGAATCGGCTCGAGTCGTCCTGCTGGTTCGATAACGACGTTCAGAAAATCTGCTCCATATCGGCTTCGCTCGCCTCGTCCGTGGCGACGTCTTTCGCCCGCGAAATCGGTATCGGGTCTAATATCTGTTTCGACGCTCGTGCCAATGTTTACCCCCTCAACGACGTTGTAAATTATATGGTATATCGGCAGCGCGATTGGGAGCGGAACTCCCTTCAGATGCTGGCCCGGTCGTTCTACAGCCAGAAGGCGCTGCAGAACAAGGGCAATGAGCAAATGCATGACCTCATCCATGCAAAGGGCGAGAACTGGAACGACCTGCCGACCCGCTGGAAGCGCGGCCGATGTATCGTCAAGGTTAAGTATGATGCGCACGTCAAGAACGAGCATTTCGAGGGCGATGTCGAGCGGAGCAAATGGGTCGTCGATAACGAAATCCCGATTTTCACCAAGGACCGCAGGTATATCGAGAGGCGGCTCGAGGACGATTACCTGGTGAGCGGGACCGAGGACGGTCTCCTTACCAAGGAGAAACTGGAAAATATGATAAGGGGTCTCCCGCCGTTGGGCCTCGAGGCCGAGGAAGAGGATAAGTGCCCGAAATGTAATGGCTGCGGGCGAATTCCGCTTCCCGATGCCGCGACGAACAAGATGCGCTCTCACGAGAACTGTCCTGACTGCAAAGGCACGGGGATGAGATAGTGAGATTTATCAAGGTCGAGAAAAGAGAGGAATGCTCTCACTTGAATCAACACGTCGTAGGATGTCGTTATTATTGTAGGCTATTAAAGAATCTTTGTCCCGGTCCTGATTCACCGGACTGTCCGCTGGAAGGAATGGCTCCCGCCGATACCGAGTGGTCCTGGTCTCAGGTCGAGCGTGATATCGTGGAACCGCCTGCGGGTCATAATCCAGATACGGTTTACTTGTCCAAGGTGGTCTTGGAATCGGAGGCCAAACAGAAGCTGGCCGTCAAGGATATGTTTATCTCTCATCTTATAGAGCTCCTGGTCAAAGAGCGGGAGCGGAGTATGCATTATAGATGTAATATCGGCGAGGAAGAGGGTCTCTGCGATGGCAAATGCGAGGGCTGCGAGGACAACGAGAAAAATGCCAGAGCTCGGGTCGATGCGGAGCTCAAGGAAATATTGAAGCGGGGGGATTGATTTGGCGTTTTATTTGTATATGGAACAAGACGGCGAGGGGTGCGACTATACCATTGGCTGCGGCGAGAGGCTCGTTACGCTCAAGGCTCGGACCATGGAAGGGGCGCTCCAGGAGGCCAGGCGGGTCTTCGAGGAGTATGGCCTCGGAACGAACGATGAGGTCAAGCTCAAGTGCGCGCTAATCCTGGAACTATCTCAAGATATTTTCGGTGATTACAAGGAGTATATCGCAGATATCAAGGCCGTAGGAGAGAAAGTGTCGCGCGCGGCCAAAAGACAGCAGCTCGAGCAGCTCAAGAAGGAGCTCGGCGAGGACTGAGGTGGTCGTTGTGTGGACAGTGCAGCAGTGGATGGATGGCGGAGAGGAGCTCTCGGAGCCTATCATTTTCGAGAACATGCGGGTCTGGAGCGATGCGTTGACGAACGCTGTTACAATCGAGACAGATGAGGGCGTGGACAGCAAGGTCGTGTTCAAAATCCATCCCACCCGCATTTCCATTGTCGGCGACATGGTCTGGGTCACCGGTCTCCGGAAGCCGAAGGGTCAGAGCATAGAAATCATCAAGGTCATCTTGAAGAGGGGGCGCTCGGATGAAAGTTAAGTCGGATGGTTCGGTGGAATACGAGACTCGTGAAGAACTTATCGAGACCGCCTGGAAGAATGGTTTCGGGCTGTACATGGTGCGGTATCATCGCGACCTGAAAGAGCTCGTGCTCGACCTCTCGGAGCGGGGCATATCGACAAGCATTTTCCCGCAGTACTTCGATTTCGTGGTCTTTCCGGACGGGCGTATCGTCGAAATCGTCGGGGTCGAGAGCCCGACGGGCGAGCTTATCACGAACACGATGTTCTGCGCTTTCGAGGCGCTCTCGGGTAACTCGGCTCACGGAGCGTCGATGGCCAGCAATCACAGGCCGAAACAGAAGGTGCTGTAATGGAGAAAGTGAAGACTTGGAAAGTGGTCGAGATGGACCTATGCCGCGTGGAGGAGATGCCGCGGGCTCTGTTGAAGCTTATTGGGTACTCGGACCCGGATTTCTTTCTGGAAAATAACAAAGGCGATATCATGGCCATCATCAAGTACGGCGATAGCGCGGGCAAGCTCTCCGACAAGCGTTTCGAGTTCCTCTGGGTCGGCAAGACGCCCAAGGACATAGTCAAGTTCATGCAGGACCTGGCCAAGCGCGATGGCATCGACCTGAACGAGGTCGCCAAGCGGATTGCGGGCGAGGATTGGTGAGGTGGCCAAAATGACCAAGCCGAAGAGAAGCGGAAGGCACCTGTTCGAGGTGGAAGTGTCCGAGGCCGATTACAAGCTCATCAAGAAGGAACTGAAAGGTGTCGGGGTCGACGAGTGCACCGCCCGCGATATCGTCCAGGAGTGCTTCGAGCTCGGGTTCAAGAAGCTCATTGTCAAGGGAGACCCCTGCTGGGATGAGGAGGACTGATGGATATGTCGAAACCGCCCCTGGCTAACCCCTTCAATGTGCTGGAGTTGCAGATGATTGAGACCATGCTGGCCGGGCTCAAGGAGTGGCGTCCCGACCTGGACTATCCCGAGAGCTGGTCCGACATGCAGGGTTGCGTCCGCGCACTGCTTAGGCGGTACGATATCAAGCAGCTGCCCGTGGACCGGGTCTTGCCGATAGAAGAGGAGGAATGAGCGGATGGCGAAGCGGAAGCGTGTCGAAAGTGTCGAAGAGAAGGTTGTGCCTCGCAAGCAGGTGCGCGTTTTCTGGTTCGGCGATAATACGGGTCTTGTTGTTGACCTGCCCATGGCGGACAAGTGGATGAAAGAAATCTACGCCATCGCTATCGGTGTTTCCGAGGAGAAGAAGGTGACCCTGCAGGTCGCGGACATGGACAAGGATATCGATTATGCTCACCATTTCGGGCCCAAAGACCCTTATGCGCTGGAGAGAATCCAGGAAATTGCCAAGAATGCGTTCAAGACGGAGAAAGAGTTCGAGGACTGGCTCGATAAGAGAGAGTGAGAGGTGTATTGTATGTCTATCGATATGGCGGCAATTAGAAAGGAAAATGTGAAGCAGGGAAGCATGGAGCTCGTTAGCCTTAACAAGGCTATGAGGTCCGCCGGGCAGAACGTTATCACGATGAACACCGACCAGCTCGTGGCGTTCCGTCTCTGGCTGCAGTCGAAGGGTTGAACGGATGGTGGAAAGGATGACATGTCGTGTAGAGGTTCCGAGCCAATATGCGGATAGGTTGGCCTGGCTGGTGTACTATCGCCATCTCTGCGAGTGCAGAGAATGCGGAGGCTGAGCGTATGGTCAGCAACAGGCCGGATTGCTGGAAATGCGAGTATCATGGCGAAGTGCCCGGGAGCGCGCACAGCAGCTGTCGGCATCCCGCTTTCGAGAAGGCGCATGCCGACCCTATGCTGCAGCTCATGGCGATTTTCGGCAGCGTGGGTCGCGGGCCCACCGTGAACATAGCGGCCGAGGGCTGTATGGTCGAGGGCGACCCGTATGGCATATCATCGGGCTGGTTCAATCACCCCTTCAACTTCGACCCGACTTGGCTGAAATCATGCACGGGCTTCAAGGACAAGACCGAGGAACAGAAGACCGTTTAAATGGAGAGATGGACATGATATACTGGACGGTGCAATATAAAATCAGAGGCGGGTGGGCGAACTTTTACTCATCAATAGCCACGAGCAGAAAGGGTGCAATATCCAATTACATTGCAGAGGGATTCGTGGGAAATTGGAGACGTGTACAGAGAAAAGGAAAGGTTCGGTGCATCAAGATTAAGATTGTTCCGGTCTGATAAAAGACCGTATTACAAGGAAGGTGGAAAGGATGTCAAAGGAAAGGAAGATGTGGGCATTAGCCGATAAAAAAGGCGACCTACGAACGCTATTCTTGAATGATGCCACGGGACACATATATAGCGTGGTCGCTTTCGACACTCGGAAAGAAGCAAGGACCGCTTTGAATAATGTCCTTGATTACAAAGGACTTCGAGTAGTCAGTCTGCAAATCAAGAAGTGAACGTCTTAAAGAACGGGGAGACAGATAAATGTCAAACGCAACGGATTGGTTGATAGCGTTCCAAGTAGTCCAACGATTTGAAGCGAAGCATGGAGAGGGCGAATCTCGCGGTGCTTGCCACGTCATAGCGACTGAAATTCAATCCTTGATAGGCGGAAAAGTCGTGTCTGGACACATTCGCATGAGACAGGGTGATGCACAACATTGGTGGGTCGAGACCGAGGATGGATATATTATAGACCCACTGGCAGTTCTCTGGATGGACGAGCCCTATCATCATGCAAAGATAAAGATGGAAACGAGACCGTTCTGATAATAGATGTCCTAAAATTACGGGAATAGGAGTTGATGGATGATGGCCGAATGGAAAACATGTGAACAAGGATGCCCTCATGTGCTGTGCATTCTCAAGGGAACACCCGACGCTCTAAAGAGGCCATGCTATGACATTAGGCAAGAGGCCGAGGAGAAGTTGGCCGAGAAGGACAAGGAACTCAAGGAAACAAATGACAAGCTCAACCGCCTCGAAAAGTACGTGATGAACAAGTTCGGGGTTGCAATGGCCGAGATAATGAAAGACCACTAATACACGATAATGGACATTTGAGGGAGGAATGAAGGATGACGAAACCAACAGGATTTCACGCCCATGATGGGTGGTGGTTCAAGCGAAGCGAGGACGGAACCGTGAGCATCGAGAAGCGGAACGGCATCGATGAAAACATAGTGTCGGCTTGCATAGACCTCGATAAGAACTCATGGGCATCGGTCGTAGCCTCAGTATCCAAGAGGGGCGAGACAACCGAAACCTATGACGGAGCCTTGGCGTTTCATATGCACGAACCCAAGCCCGTCTGCAAGGTCTGTACGGGCCACGGCTATCTGCTCGACACCAATGGAGGCAAGGGAGAAATACCGAACTGGCAACCCATCGAGAGATATTCCGACAAAGAGCACATCGACATGCTGGAACGGGACGATGTGATACCCTGCCCGAAGTGCAACCCCTTGGACAGGGGCAATCTGAAATAAATTTCCTTTAAACGGGAGAAATAGACATGAGCGGCAATCCAAATTATTGTCTGGGATTTAATAACGGTCCACAGGCGAGATGTGCGGGGTGCGAATGCCTCGAACGATGCCGAGAGTTGGCCCAGATACGTATTCAACATGAAGAATGCCTGTATGAGGCATTGGAGCGCATCAAGAAAAGAGCCACAGACCTCGATAAATCTGTGATATTGACGCTGAAATAGATTTCAGGATAACATTGAAAAAGGACGTGGTGACAATGAAGATAAAAGAAAAAGCAGATGTGTGTGACAAGATGGCCCGTCAATTAGAACGGCTCTTTTTCGAGATAGAAAAACTCGAAGCCGAGAATGTAAAAATTGAACATCTAAAGAAAATGCTGATTGAGGAACGGGCAAGTAACCTTGAGTTCGACGACCGTTTATATCTCCATCACAAGACAAGGACCAAGAACGAATATCGGAAGGGAGCCAAATCCCAAATCGAGAAGGAACTAAAAGATAAGATGTCCATTTAGGAGGGGAAGGCGACATGGTAGATGAAGCGATGGATGCTAAATTTGAAGCCATACGACAGAATAATGAACTTCCAAGGAAGATAGAGATAATAGAAAAACATTGCCCAAAGACCTGTCCGGTGAGAAACATGATAATTAAGGGGATTGGCGACCCATTTACGGCTTGTTCCGTCGATATATGCCGAGCATACGTACCGAGACCGGAATGGATGAAGCCTAACACATTTCCGTTTTGAGGAGAAAGTGGAAATCTAATATATATCATAATTCGTAATTACGGGAAGGTGAGAAATATGATAGTCCGAAGCATGGGACCAGAGAATGCCGATGCCCTCTACAAACTCGGCCTCAAAGAATGGAAGGGCGAGGAATGGTATTCTCGAAGGTATGTCGAGAATATCCTAAAGGCCGATGTATGCGATTTCAGGTTTGGGTGCTTCATCCAGACTGGACCTGAACCAGCGACATTGATTGGGGCATTAATAGCCCGTCTTATCGAGGATGCCCGTGGTTGGATATGCCTCATGATTGTTGATAAGAAGCACCGACGGATGGGCATAGGAAGCAATCTTATGGGGGCTATGTTCGCAAAGCACCAGAAACTCGAACACCCCAACAGGATATTCGTCGATGTTCTCTACAACGACCATCAAGCCGAGCAGTTCTATATCGCTAACGGCTTCAAACTCATGGCCGAGGTCAATCATTGGTTCGGGGAGGACCAGATGGCACGGCTATTTGCATCTACAGGATGGGTTAAACCCCCATCAAAGAAGTCCAAATAAAAGGAGTTGTGGACATGGACAACATGGAAAAGCACCTCAAGCAAGTTGTTGATGAACGGGACAAGGAAATTGCCGCGCTCAAGGATGAACTGGAGAAGCACCGCGAAAAGAGTATAATGCTGGAGCGGATGGTCAGAGAACGGGGCGAACTTCTAAATAAAAAAGAGGAGGATATTAAAACCCTCGAAGACCACATTCTAAAGGAAAACAAGCCTCTTACACACTGTGTGAAACCCGTTACACACGATGTGTGCTGTGCTACATGCTTTAGGAGGTTGATGCTGGGAGCCGTGTGCATCCCAGCGAAGGGGAAGGTCTGCACAGACTGGATACCCACAACGAACCTCTGGGAGCAATTAAATGATATTCCAGCGGTCGGGGCCGATTACGAGGCTAACCGATATGACAGCGATGATAAGATGACCTTGCATGTCTGGTCAAGGTCAACGGGGCAATCCTATGATGTTGAATGTCCCAAGAAACCAAAGGGATAGATTTCCCTATTACGGGAGAGATGGACATGAGAAAGAAACTTGATGCCGACGACCAGATAACTGCATTAAAAGAGATGTATGAGGAACACAAGGATTTCTGTCTGGACCAACACAATCAGTTCCAAGGACACAATCCAAAGGACTGTTTCCTTGATTGGGTCAGGGAAAAGATAGAGGAATAGATTTCCCTATTACAAGGAAGGTGGAAGAAATGAAACTGATAATACTCATCGAGAGTCAGAGCGAAGCGATGGATTCGCTCTTTGCCGTCGGACCTAACGACCTTCGTAACCATTTTCTTCCCGAATGGTTGGGTATTAGACCCGAGGATGTGAAGCAAATCCATTTCGAGGAATTGCAGCGGGATGGCAAGGTCCTTTCGTTGAAAGATACCCTGCTATCATCCGAACCGTATGAAGTGCGTGTCCACAAAGAGAATTTTCCAAAGAAGTCCTAAAGAAATAAGGTGGTGTTGTCTATGTCGAAAATCAACAAGCTCGAAGCGGTTGTGACCATCAAGTATAGCTGGTCCGATTTCGGCGATACGAAGTGCGCGTGCTGCGAGGGCGGGCATCATATCTACTGTAGAACGGTCGTCTTCGATAAGGAAATCCGGGACGAGCATATAGTCACTTCTCCGGTCGTCAAGGATGTCGGTGACCTTCTTCAAAAGCTCTTGAACGCGGACGATAGGTCCGATGGGCAGAAGCTTCGTATCACTATCGAGAGGGTGAGATGATGGGTACGTCACCCTCTCGAATGAGAGACGATGTGCCAATGCGGCGGCTCGTGTCGTATCTCGAAATCCCGGTGAACAATCATGTCATGACCCACCCCGGCACGTACACCCGGGTCGGCGTCACGGTCATATGCACGGGTCACAATTTCGTGGTCCGCGGCAGTACCCCCGGGTTCGGCGTGCTGGGGCACTTCAGTATCGATGGAAATACCCCGAAAGGCTGGGTCGAGGTCAGGCTGAGCGACTCGAACAATGCCAATGTGTTCGAGGTCATAGCCCGCGCTCCGTTAGAAGTGCTGAACCATCCGACCACTTTGATGGCGCTCAACGAGTTCCATATCACGCAGGGCGATATCATCGAGGTGTTTGTGGACTCCAAGCAAAAGGGCGACTCGTCATCGTACTTCTACTTAGTCTGCGAGCAGCTCGTGCCCGCGGGGATGTGATTATCGTGGCCA
>Ga0209777_10001348_pt1 | contig 36089 bp, 32 predicted proteins | sample FrelakmetHBP12HB_FD_187147 | JGI IMG/M metagenome (GOLD analysis project Ga0209777, IMG submission 187147) | Freshwater lake sediment microbial communities from the University of Notre Dame, USA, for methane emissions studies -HBP12 HB (SPAdes)... | ecosystem: Environmental > Aquatic >...
TATTTAGGCAGATATAAAGATGTTATATTCCAGCCATTATGCTCTTCTGAGAATGGCCCCAAATCTTTTTTCAGTTTTTCATTTGTTTCAAAAATATTTTTCAATATTTTCAGCAACATTTGCGATTTGGCTTGAGTCTCACTAATTATTAGCACATATTTTATTTTTTGTTCGCCTAATATCGCCCATATCGGAAGGCTCTGGCTCATCAATGTTGATTTTCCACAGCCCCTGAATCCTAGCACTACAGTCATTCTTATATCCTTATCCTGGGTTATCTGAAAAATATCTTCATGGAATTTAGCCGATTGATATTCTGTATTGTTCGGAGAAAAGTAATACTGGAAAAAACATTTATGACTCTTTTTTACAATAGACAATCTTAATCTTTTGTTTTTTATCATTGCATCTACAATTTCTTCCCAGGACATTTTCTTTTTATTCTGATTGTTTTGATCTGCCATATTTCTTTTTATATCCCATTTGGCGTAAAGCTTGTCTTTCTATTTCATATTCTTCCTGGTTGAGCTCTTCGTCTTCTTGGGTTATTAATTGCCCGCTTATTTCCAAACGATTTGTGTATTTCGGATGATGGTGCTTCAACCACATTTGAATTGCGGGAAATTTCTTACCTTTTATTAAGGAAATCAACTGGGACTCGCTCATGTCTGAAATAAATTCTTCACCTTCCTTCATCGCCGCGTCCGCATCTTTGGAAAAGATCTTGTCTTCGTTTTTCCAGCGGTAGAAAGTGCTTCTTCCGATGTTAGCTCTTTTGCAGGCGATCTCGACAATCGGCGTTGTTTTTAATTGCTTGATAACATTTAGCTTGTCTTTAATTTGACGGTCGTATATCGTAATTTTAGATTTTTCTTTTGGATCTAACATATCTTTTTGGCTTTCTGCCCGGTTAATTTTTCCCATCTGTGTTTTATAACCTCACAGTAGGTTGGGACTTTTTCCATAATGTAGCATCTTCTATCCATCATGGTTGCCGCTATCAATGTTGACCCGCTACCGCCATAGACTTCCAGGATCAACGAATCTCTTTTTGTGAGCACTTTGATATATGGAATTAAAATTTCAACGGGCTTGCAGCCGAAAATAATTCCCTGTCCAGAATGCTTGGCATCATCTGCTTTAAACTCAATAAAATCTGTCGGACAGATCTTCTTTCCTTTTTCATATCCTTCCCAATGCGGCTTTCCTGAAATTGCGAATAATGCAGATTCGTATTCGTTCTGCAATAATTCCGGTTCAGGTTTTAAATTCAAATCATTCTTTTTAGAACCGCCGACAATTGCAATGTCGTGCTTTGAAAAGAATTTGTATTTTGAAGCAAAACCCTGCGTTCTATTCGGTAAGTGCCAGACAATCATATTTTTTACTTTCCAGTGCTTTTCCATCTCTCCCCAAATTGTTCTGATATTTTTCCAATTTTCATATACGATAATAGAAAAATCAGGATTAGCAACTTTGGCAACATTGTTCATCCATTTTTCGGTGAAGTCAGGAGGAAGTTCATCTGTCTCCATATATCTTCTGTCTCTTTTGTAACCGAAACCTTCATTCTTTTTATTTTTCTTTTTGCCCTTCAAATAATCCAAAATATATGGCGGATCCGTCAAACAAAAATCCGCTTTTTCTCCATCCATTAATCTCAAAACATCCGCTTCAACCGTGGAATCCCCGCACATTAATTTTGATTTGCCGAGCTGCCAAATCTCTCCTTTTTGCGCTTCAACTTTTTTAATATCCAATTTTGCCAGCTCCTTTTTCAAATCAAAAACTTCCGGATCATCGTCAATGCCGAAGACCTGATCCAATTCCTCGCTCGAAAATCCTATGTCTTTAAGCACTGACTCATTGAAATTTTCCAGCAAATTCCAATCCCAATCTCCCGTATTTTTGTTTAGTCTGATGTTCAGTTCTTTTTCTTTCTCGATATTTGGAATATTTACAAAAACTACGGGAACCATTTTATATCCCATTTCCTTTAAAACATCATGCCTGAAATTTCCTCCGACCAGTTTGTTTTTTCTGTTTGGGGCGGAGTTGGCGATAAGCGGGTCTCTTATGCCGAATTTGGTTATGCCATTCTTTAAATCTTGCCTTGCTTGAGGTTCCCATTTTCTGGGATTATATTCGCAAGGTATCAGTGAATCGATATCTACATACTCGATTCTTAACTTTTCTTCTTTTTTATTTTTGTCTGTCATAAATTTATCCGGAATGTACTCTGGCATAGTTAAATTTTGCGCCAGAGTGCATTTCCTGATTTGTTAATTATTATCTTGATGCCCAATCTCTTCTGGTTTGTTTTACAAACCCTTGAAACTGTTCATCTCTTTTCCACTTATTCAATGTCTTCTGAGGGATCCCGAATAAGATGGAGAATTTTTTCTGTGTTTCAGGTTTCCTGACTTGCGCAGGCGAGCCGCACCAAATTGCAAATTGTAGGAATTCTGCGGACGCGCATTCTTCTTCAGGAACAAAAAGTTTTTCGTTATATTTTACTGTCATAATATTTTATTATTTAATTTTTAATTGCAGGCTTATTGCTTCATTTATTTTTTCTCACAAAAAAACGCCAACAAATAGCAGGATTGATTCATTGCAGAATCTTTTCCTGTTATTTATTGGCGTTTATCTGAGAAATTAAAGAATTACCAAGTTCAGACTTGTCCCAATCGGGATAGCGTAAGCTAACCTGTGCCGTACAGTGTTCCCGCCTTTCCTCTATTTACTAAAATAGAAGCGCAAAGTAATAACCATCGGGCTCCTCGTTGAAAGTTTTTTATGTGCTGTTATTATTGTGACGTTTGGGCTGGCAGGATTGTTACAGCCTCTGTGCCAACCAACTATATTTTAACAAACCCAGCGGGTATGTCAAACCCCTGCGGGCTTAAGATTTGGGACACAGCCTATGTGGTGTCTCATTTGTCTTATTTTGCCCTATTTTTAAACATGTCCACACCATTTGAGACATCCCCAATCTTCCCATTTTCTATATATTTGATATAATCATTTAATCAGTGCAACCTAGAGGCCTTGGTTTGGAAGCCACCAAAATTGTCGATTTTGTTCTTGAAATTCAAGTTCACAACCGAGGGACACTGCAGTTGAAAATGATCAAAATTAAAAAAAATAAAAGTTCAAATTTTTCCGTCAACGATCTGATTTTATTTTGCATACATTCAATTGTTTCAAGCTCTGAACAATGCAGTTTTGAGCGTCTGGTTAAAGAATGCTTTACATTATTTCCAGAAACATTACGATTTACGCGATATCCGATTTGGCCGGATTCCCGCAAGTTAGACAGGCCTTTGCGGGCGCTCCGCAATGAAAAACTGATACTTGGAGATCCCAAAAATTATTTTATCCTGACAAAAGCAGGCGAAACAAGGGCTGCAGCAATTGCGAAAATTTTGCGCCAGGGAAAACTTTTATAAATTTTCAATTACAATGAATTTCCAATTTCCAAAAATGAAAAAAGATTTATCAAAAATAAGCCCAAAATTTTTAGAAAAGATTGCATCAGTAATCGGAATTATTTTTTTATTGCTGATTTTTTTCATATGTTTTGAGGTTTACATTCCGGTAAATCCGGATTCCCACGAAACAATCAATTTTACCGTGCAGAAAGGCTGGTCAGATGACGATATTGCCTCCAATCTGCAAAAATTAGGGGTAATCAGAAGCGCTTATTTTTTCAAGTTTTATACAATATTGTCTTTAAAACATTTAAATTTGCAGGCAGGCGAATATAATTTATCTCCCAAAATGTCAGCTTATCAGATTGCAAATAAAATGGCGCAGGGAGATGTGATTAAAGACGAAGTTATAATTTTAGAAGGCTGGGATATAAATGATATTGCAAAATACTTAGAATCAAAGAATATCTGCCAGCAAAAATATTTCATTTCTCTCACGCAAAAAGATTATTCAGATGAGTTCAGTTTTTTGCAAGACAAGCCAAAAGACGCCGGCCTTGAGGGGTATCTTTTTCCAGACACATATGAAATTACTGATGGAGAAACCTGCGAGGATATATTAAGCGCTGTTTTGTCGAATTTTGACCAAAAATTAACGCCGGAGATGAGAGCTGAAATCAAAAATCAGAATAAGTCAATTTTTGACATAGTTACGATGGCTTCAATAATTGAAAAAGAGGTGAGAGCTTTGGATGACAAAAAAATTGTTTCAGGAATTTTATGGAAGCGGCTGGCAATTGGAATGCCTTTGCAACTGGATTCAACGATAAATTATATCACCGGCAGAAGCGATGCCAGCGTTGCCATAAAAGACACAAAAATAAATTCTCCTTACAACACTTATAAATATGTCGGCTTGCCAAAAGGGCCGATTTCAAATCCCGGAATTGATTCAATAACAGCCGCCATTTATCCCAAAGCCACAAATTACTGGTATTATTTGTCAGACGGCAAAACATTTTTTTCTGAAACCTTAGCCCAGCACAACGCCGCCAGAGCAAAATATTTAGGAAGGTAAACTTATTGAGTCTTCACTATACAATTTGTATGGTGAAGACTTGACACGTGATATAAAATAGATTAATATAAAAAATACAATTAAAAATAAGCCATAGACAATGGGCATCCTGAAAAGGAAGAAGACCCATCGAGGCAAACTAATTAGTTTTTACTAGTTATTGCTGTCTATGGAGACAGTTTTTTTTATTTATTAAAATATACATAATTATTGAAAATTTAAAATTGAAAATTGAAAATTCAATTTTAAACAAAGTTTAAAATTGCCATGGCATTAACAAAAGAACAAAAAACAAAACAAATAGACAGCATAAAAGAAAAAGTTTCAAAGCAGAAATCAGTGATTTTTGTTGATTTTTCAAAAGTTCCGTCAAAAGAAATGTTTAACTTGAGGAAATCATTAAAGGAAGCCGGATGCAATTTAAAAATTGCCAAGAAAACATTGGTGAGAATCGCTTTCGGACAGTCAAATATTTCTTATTGGAACAAGATAAAATCCAGCATTCCGGGACAATTAGCTTTGGTTTTTGGAATTGAAGACGAAATAGCTCCGGCAAGAATTTCAAATACATTCGCAAAAACGCAGGAAAATTTAAAGATTTTAGGAGGAATTTTTGAAAATAGGTTTATTGACAGGGCGAAGGTCTTGGAATTGGCAAGCATACCGCCAAGAAATGAATTATTGGGCAGATTGGTCGGCTCTATTCAAAGTCCAATAGCGAGTTTTGTTAGAGTATTGGATAAAATAAGAGAAAATAAAAAATAAATAAGCACAATACTAATCTACAGAAAATATTCTAATCTACGGAAACACGAATTCGCATTTTCGCAGATTAGCATAGAATTAGCAGATTAGTATTATAATATTATGGCAGAAGAAACAAAAGTAGAAGTACCAGCTAAATTTGAAAAATTAGTTGGTGAAATAGAAAAGATGCCAATTGTAGAATTGGCAGAACTTGTAAAAGTTTTGGAAGCAAAATTCGGCGTTTCAGCAGCAGCTCCAGTTGCAGCAGTGGCGGCAGCAGCAGCTCCAGCTGAAGAAAAAACATCTTTCAGTGTTGAATTAAAAGATGTTGGCGCGCAGAAAATCGAGGTCATTAAAGTTGTTAGAGATGTTACTGCAAAGGGATTGAAAGAGTCAAAGGATTTGGTTGATGCAGCTGCAGCCGGAACAGCCCAGATGATTAAAGAAGATGTTAAAAAAGAAGAGGCAGCTGAAATCCAAAAGAAATTTACAGCCGCTGGAGCTAAAGTTGAGATTAAATAACGGGTATATTGTATTTTGTATATCGTATATTGGAAAAATCCGCCGATTGGCGGATTTTTTTTGCGTTTCAACTATTTTGACAAGTTAGATAATATTTGTTATTATTTTTATAGTTCGTTAACATCAGCTGATTCGGAGCAATCTCCGTTTTTCGAGCCTGTAGCTTGGAATATCTGGTCATGCCAGAGATCGGCCATGAGCGCTCCCTGCGGGCACAGAAAGGTTTGGTGTGTTATGTTGATTTTTTGGCCTCAGTATTTGGCAGCCCCTTATTTTTTGGGGGAATGCGTGATGTTCGCAGTATTGGGTATCATTGCTGTCGCGATGATACTTTATCTGTGGACGCAAGACCGCCGCGACGGGAGAGCGGGAAAAAAACAGCAGAAGATTGCGAATCTTCAGATAGTGATGAAACAGGCCTCCGAATCTAATCTGGAGGAAGCCGGTCACTTGTTGAGGGGGGCAGACATGTACATCTGTCACCTTCACCCGGGCAATTCGTTGGCATTTCATCTGCCCCCGGAGTTTTGGGAGGTAGGCGACTACGAGTTGATCGCCAAAACCCTCCTGACCGTCTCGAGGTTTCACGAGTACGCTTACAAGGAAGACCTGGAGAAACTTTATCGCATTCTGGCGATTTTCCTTTCAAACTTGCCGAGGAGGAATAGGCGCCATACGATGGCGGTCATCTCTGAAATAAGCAGGCAAGAGCCTAAGATGGCGAAACTGTTTCGCAATAGATAGGCGTTATCAGGCGCTGGAAGAATAGGAGAAATCTCGTTCAGCCAGCGCATTTTTTTATTTTGCTTTCAATTTTTAAATATTAAATATATAGAAAGCAAAATAACCCCTCACCAATTTTATCGCTAATTTCTGTATTGTATAGATGACAGACGGAGCGAAGCGGAGTCGTTTCGCCTTTTTTAATTGTATTTCAATAAACATCATTGAAATTGGTGACGGGGTTTAATTTTCTCGCAAAAGTGATAAAATACCTGAATATGGGCATTTAGCTCAGTTGGCTCGCCCTCCAAAATTTTCATTAGAAAATTTAGGAGGGTAAAAGCGCTTCGTTCATTCACCCCGTTAAATTTATGGGTGGTTAGCTCAGTGGTAGAGCATTGCATTCACATTGCAGGGGTCACAGGTTCAAATCCTGTACCACCCACTATATAAAACAGCTAAAAGCTGTTTTTCAGTTATTTTCACAATTTTTCTGGTTTTACCTTGTAGATTATCTGTTACTATTGACAAAAATACCTTTTGGGTGTATAATTAATATATAGTGAAAATAGCACTTTTACATAGAAAAGGATGAAACATGAGCAGCGCATTGGATAACTTATTGAGATATCTAACGCGCTGCTCATGTGGAGGAGCGTGTTTAACCGGCTTATGGCTATGAAGTCCGTAAGCGCAAAGAAAGGATATACTATGTTTACGAAAATGTTTGAGTATCTGTTTTTCTTCGTGATGATACCCTTGGGGACATTGGTCAACTTGGCCCTGAGTCCGGCCATGCCGACGATGGCGACCAAAGTGACTTACTTCGAGTTCGCATTGGCTGGCGCGGTCTGTGTCAGCCTCGCATTGGCGAATGTCATCGCCAAAGGCAAGCTCGAAGGGCGAAAGATCATGAAGTTGATGAGCCCGACAGCAGCCTTCGGGCTAGTCATGGCCGTGAACTGTGGGATATTATACCTTGTCGGGGCATAAACCTCGAAGTCCCCAGTCCCGCCCTCCGCCGCATGCCCTGTCTATTCGCACTTGTGTGAATCGATGGGGCTTTTTTATTGTAAAATTTCAATTAATTTACTAAGGTCAATTTTTTTGTTATTATAATATAATTGATTTTTAATTATCGTAATTGAAATTAATGGCAATAGCTTTTAAAAAACTTCATTGGACGGAACATTCGAAAATAAAAATGAAGCAGTACGGGCTTTCAAAACAAAAGTTATTGGGAATACTTCACAGACCTGAAAGAAAAGAGCAGGGGATAGCTCCCGGCACCTTGGCTGTAATGAGAACCAATAAAGTATTTTTTAAGGAAAAGAAAATAACTTTATCAAAAGCATGGCAAAAACCGAAGCGAGCTCCGGGAGAAATTTGGATAATGTATAAAGATACAAAAGATTTCAGAAAAATAATCAGCGCATGGAGATACCCTGGAATTTCCAAACCCGGCGAAGAAATTCCAATTCCAGAAGACATCCGCCAAGAATTATTAAAAGAAGAAATGTAATTTTATTATTAAAAATAAAAAACATGGAAACAAATAAAATTATGGGCTATATTTTATTAATTATAGGTGTTTTATTAATAGTTTTGCCGCTTTGGCAGACATATAATATTTTTACCGGCAAGTCGCTTCCGGCGCAGGTTTTTATGAAACCAATTCCTTTTAAAGTGGATCAAAACGTAAATCCCACTGATATTCAAGGCCAAATTCAAAACGCTTTGGTAAAAATTATACCTGTCGATTCTATAAATAATACTTTAAATCTTGCGAGTTGGCTGCTTTTAATGTGGATTTTAATTTATGGCGGTGGCAAGATTGCTGAAATTGGTGTAAAATTACTTAAGTAATATGGAAACTGATCAAAAGCAAAATATTTTTTCTTTATGGTTTTTTTGGCATTTTTATGAAATGCCGAAGTTTTTGCTGGGGGTCTGGAAAAATTATATCTTATTTGCCTTGAATTATTTTTCTCTGCCGATTTTATTGAAATCGCTTTTTGCCCCATGGCGCAGATATAAGTGGAACTATCCTAAAGGATTTGATGTTGGTGAATTTTTCAGCACTCTTGTTTCCAATGCATTTTCTAGAATTTTAGGTGCTTTGATGAGAATTGTTTTGATTATAGTTGGAATTATATTTCAAATTTTTGTTGTTTTCGCCGGTTTGATTATTTTTTTATTATGGATATTAATTCCGTTTATCATAATAGCGGGATTTTTATTCGTTTTATTTTATTAACGCAATGAATTTCGAACTAAAAGATACACAAATTTTTCAAGCGATAAAAAGGGAAAAATTCCCTTTATTTAAGTTCGCTAAAATTTTAAAGAATATCTTTTTAATTTTGCTTATCCTTTCGCTTTTATTTATAGGGTTTTCTTTTTTGAATTTTACTTCCGGATATTCTGCTGCAAAAATGCTGGCTTTATTTTTGTCTTTTTATCTTTTTTTCTGGGATTTTGGTTTATTTTTGGAATTAAAAATAAAAAAGCCGGAAATTACAATAAATATTAATGATGCGCTGCAAAATCCGGACAATTATAATTTGGCTGGATTTTTGAATTTTGATACAGCGAAAATTGTTTTGGATTCAATAAAATTTTGCAAAAAAAAGAGAATTGTAATTAATTCAGCTTCGCTTTTTTATTCTGCCATAAAATTCAGCAAAGATATAAACTTAATTTGTTTCCGCTTGGGATTGGATAATAAAAAATTACAGAGTGACCTTAAAAATTATTTAGAAAAAATTCCGAAACAAAATGTTCCGGGAGAATCTTTTTCAGACGACTTTCAAAAAACAATAGAATATGCGATTAAAGTTTCAATAGACAGGCAGCACAATTATATTGGAGAAAAAGAAATTTTAGTCGGATTGGCGAGAGAAGATGAATTTTTTATGAAAAATTTAGTTGAGTTTGATTTAAAGCCGGAAGATGTTGAAAATTTAACTTTATGGCTGGATTCTGCAGAAGATTTAGCAGAAAAAAATAGAAAATTCTGGACATACGAAAATTTATTAAGGCAAGGCTCTTTAGGAAAAGATTTTTCATCCGGGTATACCGTAACTTTGGATAAATATTCAATTGATTGGAGAAAAGCTGTTTCAAAATGGAAATTTACGGAAATTATAGGCCACAAAAAAGAGATAGAGGAAACTGAAATGATTTTGGCTAAATCGAATCACGCCAATGTTTTAATTATCGGCGATCCTGATGCCGACAGGAAAAGCATAGTTAAAGCAGTAGCTCAAAAATGTTATTTAGGAACATCTTTGCCGGAATTAAATAATAAAAGGGTCGTAGAGCTTGATGCTGTCATGCTGGCAGCTCAAATTCCTGATTTCGAAAAATTAGAATCTACTTTAGACCAAATATTTGCAGAAGTTGTTGCCTCAGATAATGTAATATTAGTTATTGATAATCTTGATAATTTTGTCGGGCAGAAAGTCCAGAAAGCCGGAGCATTCGATGTTTCCGGCGCGCTTTCTAAATATCTGCCTATGCCCAATTTTAAATTTATAAGTTTGACATCATATGAGGGTCTTCATAAAAGCATTGAGGGAAACAGTTCTTTTGCAAGTTTGTTTGAAAAAGTTGATGTTGTAGAAGTTACAGAACAGGAAACAATAAATATTCTGCAATCAGTTGCTTTAGATTTGGAATATGCGCATAAAGTTTTGGTTTTATATCCCAGCATACGGGAGATAGTAAATTTAACCGCCAGATATATGCCTTCTCTGCCTTTTCCTAAAAAGGCGCTGGATATTTTAAATGAATCAGTTGTCTATGTGCAAAGATTAAAAGAAAAAGTTGTTTTGCCCCATCATATAGCAGAAATTATTTCTAAAAGAACAGATATTCCAGTAGGCAAGATGGCAGTCAAGGAAAAAGAAACTTTGCTTAATTTGGAAAATTTAATTCACGGCAGAATCATCAACCAGGAAGAGGCAGTTAAAGAAATATCAATTGCCATGAGGAGGGCAAGAATGGGAATAGGATCTAAAACAAGGCCGATGGGAACATTTTTATTTTTAGGCCCGACGGGCGTGGGCAAAACAGAAACTGCAAAAGCATTAGCTCAAATTTATTTTGGTTCTGAGAAAAAAATGATACGGCTTGATATGTCAGAGTTTCAGTCAGTTTCAGATGTCCAAAGATTAATCGGGGCAACCTCGCCGGTAGAAATGCAGGGGCTTTTGACAACACCAGTCAGAGAAACTCCATTTTCTTTAATTTTGTTAGATGAAATTGAAAAAGCTAATACAAATATTTTAAATTTATTTTTGCAAGTTTTAGATGAAGGATATATAACAGACGGCCAAGGCAGAAAAGTTGTTTTTACAAACACAATTATCATCTGCACATCAAATGCCGGCGCTGATATTATTTTTAAGCAGGTTGAATCAAATCAGGCGATAGAAAAGGATAAATTATTGGATAATCTTTTTGAAAAAAATATTTTCAAACCGGAATTTGTCAACCGTTTCGATGCTACTATAATCTTCCATCCTTTGACAAAAGACAATTTAATGCAGATAGCCCAATTATCTCTGCAAAGCTTGCAGAAAAATTTAAAAGAAAAAGATATTGATTTTATAATTACAGATATATTGAAAGAAAAAATTGTTTTGCTTTCCTATAAACCGGAGTTTGGCGCCAGGGAAATGAGAAGAGTTATCCAAGACAAAATAGAAAATTCTGTTGCTGAAGCCCTTTTATCTGACAAAATTAAAAAAGGGGATAAGTTTGAAATCAATCCGGAAGCCTTCGAAGTAATAGTCAACCCGGTTAAGTAGTCTAGATTTTATTGTGCGACAATTGTGAATTGACTCTTCACCTTGCAGAAGCTTCAAAATCGTTATAAAAAATAAATTAATTTTATTTCAGGGTTTTACCGCAAGGTGAAAGAGTTGACAAAGAAACTTATTTTTGCAATAATGTAATATAATTCAGTATATGGAAAATGTAATTCAGAAAAAATTAAATTTTCACCCGGTTAAATACTGCGAAGCGGTAATTTCGCCTTCGGCGAAATTATTTAACGGGGTAAACCTTTTGGCCAGCTTATTGTTAAGCTTGCTTTTATTGGATAAAAGTCCAGGAGGTTTTTGATAAATAATAAGGTAATATAAACAAAATAAAATTTTATATCAAAATCCTCCTGACCGGAGGATTTTTAAGTTTACTCCCACACCAAAGTTTTTAACAATTTTGATGTGGGAGTAAATGGCAGTTCATTTATAACCTTATTGGTTAAGCAATCTTTCAAAGAGAAAGGGAATATACCATGGAAGAAGAGTCGGTGCCGTTGGACCCAGACTTCAAAGAATGGGTCTTAGCTAGGATCAGCCACGAAGCTCTTAGTATTCGGAAAAACGCATCAGAGATGCCACAGGAGACTGTGAAAGCGATGCATAGTCGATTGCAGATGTTGCGTATAGATTATCGCAAAGAGAAATTGACTAATGTAGTAGTCAATTGTTCTTCTCACCCGCAGGAGATAATTGATGCATTTTGTCGTTTTCCCTAATAAGTGGCCAGATAAGGCTTCCTTTCTGAGGAAAAGGAGGCGCCCTGTTATATTTACGGGGCTTTTTATTAGTGTATAACTCTATTGTGCGACAGTAAGAATAAGTTCAACTGTGGATAACCAGTGGAAAATTAATCTTATTTACGAACAAAATAAGAGTTTGGGTATAAGTGTTGACTGAGTATCATAAAGTGGGCTATAAATAAAGAGAAGTGGATAGATGTGGATAAGTGTGGGAGAAGTCATTAAATCTGTGGATAAATAATATTATGCTTATTGGTCAATACGAACACACAATTGATAATAAAAAACGTTTAGCTCTGCCGGCAAAATTCAGGGGCGAGCTTGGAGACAAAATAATAATCACAAGGGGAATTGAGGGATGCTTAGCTGTATACACAGGGGCAGAATGGAAAATAATGTCAGATAAATTAGGGAGTTTGACAATAAGCCAGGCGGAAGCAAGGTCTTTTACCAGAATGATTCTAGCCGGAGCTATGGAGGTCTCATTAGACAAATTAGGCAGGATACTTGTGCCGGATTATTTGAAAGATTATGCCGGCCTGAAAAAAAATGTGGTTATCTGCGGGTTATCCAATAGATTGGAAATTTGGGATTCTGAAAAATGGGAAACTTACAAAAAGGCAGCAGAAAAAGGAGTTGATGAAATTGTTTCAAAATTAGGAGGACTAGGAATTTAATTTTCAATTTTCAATTATCAATTTTCATTAAATTTATAACCGCTTATTGCATAGCTGTAATTCTGCGGAATTAAATCAATTTAATAATTTTCAAATTATAAATTTAATAGAAATTAGAAATTAGGACTTAGAAATTTTTAGAATGATTCATACAGCAGTTCTTAAAAAAGAAGTTTTAGAATATCTGGATCCAAAGCAAAATGAAAATTTTGTTGATTGCACGATAGGCGAGGGCGGACATGCGGAAGATATACTCAAAAAAAACGGACCTGAAGGAAAAGTTTTAGGTATTGATTTGGACCCGCATCAAATTACAGCTGCACAATGGCTACAGGTGCAATTTAAAGACAGGATAATTTTAGTAAATGATTCTTATACAAATTTGACAGAAATTATAGAAAGAAAAAATTTCGCGCCGATTAATGGGATTTTGCTGGATTTGGGGATGTCGTCAGCGCAATTGGAAGCTGCTCATAAAGGATTCTCTTTCCAGATAGACCAAGGATTGGATATGAGATACAACGATGAGGGCGGTTATACTTTGACAGCGGAAAAAATTGTGAATGAGTATTCGTTAGAAAAAATCGAGGAAATTTTAAAAAATTATGGTGAAGAAAAATTTGCAAAAAAAATTGCAAAGAATATCGTAGAACAGAGAAAACAAGGAAGGATCAAAACGACATTCCAACTAATCAAGATTATAAAAGATGTGACGCCTCCGGCATATTGGAAGGGAAAAATTCATTATGCCACCAGAACTTTTCAAGCATTAAGGATTGCAGTCAATGATGAGTTGGAAAATATTAAAAAAGTTTTGCCTCATGCAATTTCAATTTTAGTGCCAGAAGGAAGATTAGCAGTGATATCTTTCCATTCTTTAGAAGACAGGATTATTAAAAATTTTTTAATAAGTGAATCAAAAAGGGGTACAATAAAAATATTAACTAAGAAACCAATGACAGCAAGCAGAGACGAACTTGGGAAAAATCCACGTTCAAGGTCTGCGAAACTAAGGGTAGCGATAAAATTATGACAACAGCAACATTAAGTTTTTATAAAGTACAAAAAAACTTGCAGGCTAAAATTAATTCTGTAGATCTTCCTGCAATAAATTGGAAAGCAGTCTGCTTTATAGGATTTTTTATAAGTCTGATTTTGTTGGTTTTTTATGTCTGGCAGATAAATAATCTAACCACGGGTTCTTATCTGATAAACAGCTATGAAAAACAAATTAGCAAGCTTTCAGAGGAAAATAAAAATCTGGAGATTTCTTTTGCAGAAAGCAGTTTTTTGGGCCAGGCTATTGAAAAAATACAAGCATTAAATTTTAAAAAAACAACTTTAGTAAAATATCTACAAATTCCAGCTCCGGACAATTCAGTTGCTATAGCCAAAACAAAATAGTATGAAATGAGAAAATTTAATAATTGGCGGATAAATTTTATTTTAATATTAATTCTTGTTTTCGGGGCAGCTATTTTTAGCCGCCTATTTTTTCTGCAAATTTTAGAACGCAAGCTTTATGAGGCTCAAGCCCTTGGCCAGCAGATGAATTTTAATAATGTTATAGGTTCAAGAGGCCAGATTTTTTGCGCGATATCCCAGGAAACGAAAGGCATTTCTGGATCAGGCGAATTAAAAAGTTTGGCTATAAATAAAAATAAATGGACAATATCTGCAAACCCGAAAGATATTTCAGATAAATCAGCTTTTGCAGAGATTTTAAGTAAGAATATTGACCAATCTCAAGATCAAATAATTTCAGAATTGGAAAGCGCAGATTCTTATATTGTCATAGAAAAAGATCTGTCATCTGAAGATTTAGATAAAATCAAAGAGTTGAACCTTAAAGGTTTGTCTTGGCAGAATAATCCAGACAGATTTTATCCGCAAGGAGAAACTGCTTCTCAAACAATAGGATTTTTAGGAGGGGAAGGCTCTGGCCAATACGGAATCGAAGGTTATTACGATGATATTTTAAAAGGCAAATCCGGGATTCAGGAAGAGACATCGGGGATAGATTCTCTTTTTTCAAATGATAAGCAAATATCGCTGAATGGATCGGATGTTTATTTGACGATTGATTACAATATACAATTTCAGGCGGAGCAATTATTGAAAGCCGAGCAAAAAAAAGACGATATAGACTCTGGCCAGATAATAGTTATAAAACCTGATACTGGAAAAATTTTGGCTCTGGCAAATTTTCCTGATTTTGACCCCAACCAATATTCAAGAGAAACAGATTTAAGTATTTTTCAAAACTCTGCCGTGCAAAAACTTTTTGAGCCGGGTTCCATAATGAAACCCTTTACAATGGCAGCCGCATTAAACGAAGGAAAAATAACTCCTGACACAACTTATGTGGATACGGGCGTTGCAGTTTTTGGCAACAAACAAATTCATAATTTTGACAACGAAGTTTGGGGCAAGCAGACAATGACCCAAGTTTTGGAAAGCTCAATAAACACAGGGGCTGTTTTTGCTGAACAACAAATTCCTCATCAGACATTTTTTGATTATCTTGACAAGTTCGGTTTTAATGAAAAAACTGGAATTGATTTGCAGGGAGAAGTTTATTCGCACAATGATTTATTGAAGAACGGCCCCGACATTGAATTTGCCACAGCTGCTTTCGGCCAGGGAATTGAATTAACTCCGATGCAGATTGCTCGCGGGTTTTGCGCTATCGCCAACGGGGGAAAATTAGTGAAGCCATATATAGTTGAAAAAATCGTAAATGGAGAAGATGAGGCAGATACAAAACCAGAAATTTCTTCTAAACAAATTGTTTCCCAGCAGACGATTTCACAGTTGAATTCAATGTTAATCAACGTTGTGGATAAAGGTTTTAATGGCGTGGCAAAAATTCCAGGTTATTATCTGGCTGGCAAGACAGGCACGGCCCAGGTTCCATTGCAAAATGGAAAAGGATATGAGACAGACAAAACCATTCAGAGCTTCGTCGGCTACGGCCCGGCTTTTAATCCGCAGTTTTTAATATTGGTAAAATTAGACAATCCAAAAGTTCCAAAATCAGCGCTTTCAGCAGTTCCTGTTTTCAAGCAACTGGCACAGTATATAATCAATTATTGGCAAATTCCTCCAGATTATGACGCGGACGCTAAGCAGTAGTCATTATTTGGCATAAAAAAATCGATGTTGGGAGTAGAATAACTTCTAACGTCGATTTTTTTTATCTATAAGCTATTTGATTTTAATCCATTCATTCCAGGCCGCTTTGGCCGCGCCGTCAGCGCGCCGCAAACCCATGCTGTTAAAGGGCTCGAATGTTTTTTGATCGTACAAAAAGCTCCAGATAACCAATTCCTTATTTAAATTCTTTGCAAGCGCAAAAAAATTGGAAATAAAACCGGCTTGCGCTGCTTCGTTGGATTCCCATCCTTTGGGACTGTTGCTGCTGTGCCATCCGACTTCTGTAAAAGCAATCGGTTTAGTTGTATGCGTTTTAATTTCAGTATAATAATCAGTAGGAATTTCCGACGGATTTTTGTAGATTAAATCAGGGTAGGTAGTAAAAGCGATAATATCAGATTGGGGAAATTTTTCAAGGAGTGACCATTCGCTTTTGGCCGGATTATTTGTGCCGCCAAACAGGCCGCCGTTTAATCCTTTCATTTTCTCTAACTGAAAAATAATAAAAACTTTTGTTTGGGGCGATTTTGCCTTGATTGCATCGTAAACTTCGCTGAAAAATTCTACAAAATCATTAAAATCATACGGCGATTTTTCGTAAAGAATATTTACCTCAATCCCTAAGCCGAAATATTTCGGCTTGAATTTTTCGGCAAAATCAGCGGCAAATTTTTTATAGTTCTGCTTGTTTTCTTCATTTAGCGGCTTTACTAGCCGGCCGTCTGACTGGTTGAAAAACTGCGCTTCAATAACAGGAATATATCCGTATTTTTTAGCTAAAGAAGCGATTACGGCTGGGCCGCCGTTTTGCAAATTGGCAAGCTCATTCCAATCTCCTGCCCAGCTGACGGCCTGGCCGGCTTGTTTTGAAAGATTATAGAAATCCGTGATATCATTGGCGCTAAAATTTTTAGGCGAAAAAGTTATGCCTTTGATAAAATTTAAATTTTTGGGAATCAATAAATTTTCTGATTTTTTTTGATAGCCGAAAAATATTGCTGCACCCGCGCAAATAACTACTATTAGAAATAAAAGAAAGATTTTTTTCATTTTTAAAACCGTTTAAATTAAAGTGGATTTTAATCGGTGGCCCCAACCAGATTTGAACTGGTGTTACTTGCTTGAGAAGCAAATGTCCTAGACCAGGCTAGACGATGGGGCCTTTAAGACCTACAACTCAATAATCCTTTCTGCTATAACTTGTAATTTCGGTTGCAAAATCATAAAATCTCGTCGGCTTATCTATTTCATTGATAAACCTTCTCGATTTTCTGATTTTTCTCACGAAATTTCTTCGTTTCGCTAAGAAAGATTATTAAGTTGTAGGTCTTTTTTATTATTTTATCATAAAATTATCATTTTGTCTATTGACTTGCAGTAGCCCATTTTTATTTTTAATGGTTCATCTCCACACCAAAAATTTGAAGACAAAGTTATACCCATAATTAAAATTGTAAATTTTATGGTGTGGGAGTAAAATATATAAATATGCCAAATAATTTGTTTAAAAATTATATTTATCCCATTGCTGTTTTTTCTGGAGGAATGATTGGAGTTGGTTTTTTATCTTTGCCGTATATCGCGCTTCATGCCGGCATTTGGTTAATGCTCGGATATTTTTTAGTTATGACAGCCTTGATTATTGCGATTAATTTGATGTTTTGCCAGATAAGCTTAAAGACACCTGATTTTAAAAGATTTCCTGGATTTGTCGGGCATTATTTAGGAAAATGGGCGGAATTTTTTGCAATAATTTTAACGATTTTAGGAACTTTTGGGGTGCTTCTGGTCTATCTATTAATCGGCAGTCAATTCTTAGCATCGGTTTTCCAGCCAATATTTGCTTGGAGTAATTTTGTTTATGTGCTTATTTATTTTTTGATGGTCAGCATAATTATATATTTTGATATAAAAGTAATTGCCAAAGTGGAATTTTGGATTATAATCTTGCTTTTTTTATCTTTGTTTGCAGCATTTATAGAGGGTTTTTCCCATATAAAATTAAGCAATATTTTTGTTCAGAATACTATAGGATTCAACAATTTTTTCCTGCCTTACGGAGCATTGCTGTTTGCGTTTTGGGGAATTGGGTTGATACCGGAAACAGAAGAGATGTTAGCAAAAAATAAAAAAAATCTTAAAAAGATAATCGCAATATCTACGGTAATAATTTCAGTTTTTTATTTTTTATTTATTCTTCTGATATTGGGAATTACAGGAAGCAAAACAGACCCGACCGCCTTGGCCGGGCTTAAAAATTTTTTGGGAGATGGCGTGGTAATAATTTCTCTTCTACTTGGAGCATTGGCAACCTTCACTGCCTTTATCACGCAGGGAATTATTTTCAAAAAAACTTTGATGTTTGATTTGAAAATCAAGCATTGGCAGGCTTTTGTGATGACATGTTTTCCGCCATTGATACTTTTTTTGCTAGGTTTGAAATCTTTTATTCCTTTGATATCTTTTACAGGAGGAGTTTTGCTTGGAATTAATGGAATCTTAATTTTGTTGATGTATAAAAAAATCGGAGGCAAGAATATAATAATTTATCCCTTGTCATTGGTATTTTTGCTTGGAGTAATTTACGAAATTATTTATTTTATAAAATGACTAATTGACCTAATTATTCTAATTAGCCTAATCAAATGCAAATGCCTAAATCCCAATAACTGAAAACGTTTTATAACTTAGACATTAGAAATTGATATTTGATTAGAATAATTAGAAATTAGAATAATTAGAATAATTTTTTAAAATGGTTATAGAAATATCTATTTTCATTGCATCATGTTTTATTCTGGCTTGGCTTAGCTCCGAGCTTATTAAAACGCTTACAGAGATTGCCAAATATTTAAGATGGCGAGAATTTATAATCGCTTTTTTCGTTATGGGCTTTGCAGCCTCTCTGCCTAATTTATTTGTTGATTTGAACGCCGCTTTGCATGGGCTTCAGCAGATTTCCTTCGGAGATATCATGGGCGGGAATTTAATTGATTTGTCCCTTTCTATGGCAATAGTGGTTTTATTAAGCAGCAGTTTTGTTTCCACTGAAAGCAAAATGGTGCAAAGCAGCGCTATTTTTACAACGATCATCGCTTTTTTGCCGTGGGTTTTGATATTAAGGACAGGAGGTTTGGACAGACTGGACGGAGTAATTTTGATTTTGTCTTTTTTTGCATATGCTTTCTGGCTTTTTTCAAAAGATGACAGATTCAAAAAAATTTATAGAAACAAGGAAATAAAAAATATTACAAAAAAATCTATCTTTGTCTGGAAGATAATTAAAATAATTATAATATTGGCAGCACTTTTAATTGCTTCTTATGCTGTAATTGATACGGCCCAATATTTTGCCAAAACATTCAGTATTTCATTGGCCTTAGTCGGAATTTTAATTGTGGCTTTGGGAAATTGTTTTCCTGAAATCTATTTTGGAATTATTTCTATCAGAAAAAAAGAAAATTGGATGGTTTTAGGAGATATGATGGCATCTGTGATAGTCTGCGCAACTCTTGTTTTGGGAATTGTCGCCCTTGTAGCTCCGTTTCAAATTAAAGATTTTTCTCCGTTTGTCATCGCCAGGATTTTTATGGTAATAGCCTGTATATTTTATCTTCTTTTTATCGTTTCAGGAAAAAAGATAAGTAAAAAAGAAGGATTGATGCTGCTTTCTATATATATCATATTTTTATTAACGGAGATTTTTATTAAATGATTTTTTCTAAATATACTGCAAAAAGCGTTGATGAGACTTTAAAAGAATTAGGAGCATCAGAAGAAGGACTCACAAAAAAACAGGCGCTTTTGGCTCAGAAAAAATATGGATTAAATGAAATAAAAGTTAAAAATGTTAATGCTTTCAATATTTTAATAAGGCAGTTTAAGTCACCGTTTTCTTATCTGCTTTTTATCGCAGCTTTTATAGCCATCTTAATTGGAGAAAGAGTTGACAGTGTTACTATTTTAGTTTTTATTTTAATAAATATCATTGTTGGATTTTTTCAGGAATACAGGGCTGAAAAAGCGGTTTTCCTTCTACAAAAATTTATTCCGCGGATGGCTAAAGTGCTGAGAGATTCAAAAGAAGAGCTTATTGATAGAAAGTTTCTTGTGCCAGGAGACATTGTTTTGCTGGAGGCAGGGGATATTGTTGACGCAGATTTAAGATTGATAAGCGAGCAGAATCTTTTGGTAAATGAATCTGTGCTTACAGGAGAATCTGCGCCTGTTCCAAAAATTACAGATGCTTTGTTGCACGAGGAGGAGGAAATTTTCAAGGCAAAAAATATTATTTTTTCAGGATCTTCGGTTGTATCTGGCAAAGACAAAGGCGTTGTTATAGCCACGGGCAAAGACACGGTTTTTGGCAGTATTGTAGAGACAGTTTCTGAAATAAAAAGAGAAAGCACTTATGAAAAAAACATCTTGTATTTTTGCAGGCTGATTTTAAGGATTGTTGTTGTGACGATAATTTTAATTTTTATTGCCAATATTCTGCTGAAAGGCGTAAGCGATATTTTAGAGCTCCTTTTGTTTTCAGTCGCCTTGATAGTAAGTATTCTGCCGGAAGCCCTGCCGGTCGTGGTGACATTTGCCTTGTCTGAAGGGAGCTTGAAAATGGCAAAACAGAATGTTGTTGTTAAAAGATTGTCTGCCATTGAAGACTTGGGTAATGTCGAGGTTTTATGCACCGATAAGACGGGAACCTTAACGCAGAATAAATTATCTTTAGAAAAAACCGTTTCTTCTGACAAGAAAAAATGTTTTTTGTATGGCATCTTAAGCTCCGGGGCGGACAAAATAAATGATAAAATTTTGAATCCGTTTGATGCAGCCTTATTTCAAAGAGCCCCAGAAGACATTTTAAGGGAATCAAAAAAATTTAAGATAGTTTCAGAATTGCCGTTTGATTCTTACAGGATGAGGTCTGCTTTTCTGGCACAGTCTGCAAAAGGCGAAAAATTTTTGATTGTCAAAGGAGCCCCTGAATCGATTATAAGAAATTGCTCAAAATTCAGCGGTAATTTCGATAAAAAAGAAATCAAGGAAGATATAAAAAGGGAAGGCGAGGATGGAAAAAGAGTTTTGGCATTGGCTTTTAAAAGAGTTGAAAAAGATAAAATTGAAATTAAAGTCCAGGATGAAAAGCAGCTTACTTTTTTAGGATATTTTGTTTTTGATGATCCTATTAAATCCACAGCCAAAGAAGCGATAGAGCTGTCAAAAAAATTAGGAGTTAAAATAAAAATTATTACTGGCGATTCAAAAGAAGTCGCAGGATATGTTGCCAGGCTTACTGGATTAATTGCAGGGTCGCAAGATTTGATTTCCGGGCAGGAATTAGAGGAATTATCAAAAGAAGATTTTGATGACGCATGCGAACAAAAATCTGTTTTTGCCAGAATTTCTCCTGATGTAAAGCATAATATAATAAAATCACTGCAGAAAAAATATGAGGTAGGATTCATAGGAGACGGATTTAACGATGCGCCGGCTTTAAAAACAGCTGACGTGGGAATTGCAGTTGTTGAGGCTTCAGACGTGGCAAGGGAGGCATCAGACGTTATTCTTTTAAAAAAAGATTTAAGAGTTATCGTCAACGGGATTAAAGACGGCAGAATGATTTTTTCAAATATTAATAAATATATAAAATGCGCTTTAGCCAGCAACTTCGGCAATTTTTATTCAATTGCCGTGATATCTTTGTTCATTAATTTTCTGCCGATATTGCCCGTGCAGATTTTATTGGGAAACATTTTATCTGATTTTCCGTTAATAGCAATCTCCACGGATTCTGTAGATATAGAAGAATTAAGAAAACCCAAAATGTACCAGTTACATATGGTTTTGCCCCTGATTATTTCTTTGGCTTTGGTCAGTACGGTTTTTGATTTTCTTTTCTTTTCCATCTTTTTCAAGCAGCCGCCCCCGAACATCCAGACATTGTGGTTTATAGAAAGCATTTTAACTGAAATTGTGCTCATATTTGTTATCAGGACAAGAGGGTTGTTTTATAAAGCAAAAAAGCCCGGTTTTTGGCTTGCATTCCTTACGATAATAGATGGAATAATAATTGTTATTCTGCCATTTCTAAAAATCGGGCAAAGCTGGTTCCACTTTGTAGTCCCGCCGATTATTCCTTTGCTGATTGTATTCTTCCTTGTCGGCGCATATTTTATAACCAGCGAACTGGTAAAATTAGTATTCTTTCATTATTGGCATCCGAAAGAAGCAAATGCATAATATTGACTCTTCACCCAAATTTTCGCGAAAATTTGGGTGAAGAATTGACAGCCTCTCTTTGGGGAGAGTATTATGAGATAATATAAATTAATTTTCAATTTTCAATTATCAATTTTCATTAAATTTTCAATTAAGCAATTCTTAAATTAGAAATTTAATAGAAATTAGAAATTAAAAATTAGAAATTCAATATGAAAATTAAATATTTATTAATCACAGCTGTCTTGATAACAGTGGTTTTGGGCTTTGGCGGAGCAGTGAAAGCTCAAAGCGCAACAAATTGCATGTCGTACAGCAATGTAAATGATCAGATTACCTGCCTTACAAATTTAATTACACAGCTGACTCAACAACTAACCCAGCTTCAAAACCAGCAAGGCGCAACTCAATGGTGTCATACTTTTAATAAAAATTTAAGAGTTGGAGATAGTGGGGCTGAAGTCCAAGCACTAGATGTAGCTTTAGAAAAAGAAGGATTTTCTATAAATGAACAGAAAGATAATCCTCCCTTCGCAGATCCTACTGCTTCAGCAGTTGTAGGTTTTCAAGAAAAATATGCAAGCGATATTTTAACTCCAAACAGATTAACGCACGGAACTGGTTATGTTGGCCCATCAACAAGAGCAAAATTAAATTCATTATATGGATGCGGAATAATTCACCCAACTTGCACTCCGAATTGGCAATGCGGTTGGGGATCGTGCGTAAATGGTTATCAGTCGCAAACTGCTATTGATTCTAATAATTGCGGATTGTCTTCATCAAGCACAATTATTGCTTGCCCTGCTTTAGCCCGAACATGCACTAATTCCAATTCTATTACTATCAATTCTGTTTCCGGCCCGAATTCGCTTAATGTCGGGCAAACTGGAACATGGATAGTAAATGCGGCTGGACCAAGCGGAACAAACTTAAGTTATTCAGTTGATTGGGGATATCCAACAGCAGTTGGGGGTGCCAATACTTATCAAACTTATCAAACTTCTCAAACTTCAACCTTTACTCATTCCTATTCTCAAGCGGGAACATATACGGTCAGATTTACAGTTTCAGGATTAACTCCCAGTTGTCCGCCTTGTCCAGCCGGAGCTTATTGTGCAACTTGTATTGCTACAAATAATTCAGCTCAAACCAGTATAACAGTGGTGGTAGGAAATATTAGCAATGCATTATCTATCACCAGTCCGGCTGATTTAACTGGTTTTGTCAGTCAATATTACGATAAAACTTTTTCAGTAGGCCAGTCCACAACAGCAACCGGCAGAACATACACATGGTCTATAATCAATGGTTCTTTGCCTCCGGGTTTAAGCATAACTTACTTTCCAGTTCCAACTTGCGGAGTTTGTGCTGGTCCTGTCTGTCCCACCTGTTTTAATCCTTACAGCAATGTAAACCCCAGCATTAAAATTGCTGGTACACCAACAGTTTATGGAGATTATTCATTCGCTCTGGCTGTAACCGATGATATTGGTAATCGCGGTTCAATTAATCTTAAAATTTCTATCGGTTCATATTCCTCTACTCCTTCTATAATCGTCACTTCGCCGAACGGAGGAGAAATATGGAAAGTTGGAGAAACACATAATATTACATGGCAGGCATCTGGATTCCAGGGTAATAATATAAATGTTTGGCTCACTGCCGTTGATTATAGCGACCATTCAGGAGGATATCCGAATAAACAATATCCAATTAATATTTTACCTAACGGAGGTAATGGCGGTCTTCCTATTATACAAGGAAGCTATAGTTGGACTATTCCATCTAATTTTGTAAATAGTTCACAAATGAAAATAAATATTTCAGTTGTTAGTTCTATAGATAATGAATATATTTCAAGAGAGAGTGCTAACTATTTCAGCATTGTTGCGCCGATGACAACTTATACCCCAGTTTCTTTAGCAAACGTGATTAATTATGCCAGTATTTCGCAGAATAATTATGTAACAACTTATGGCACAGTTGTTGGATTTCAATCTAGCAGTACAGGAGATACAATTCTACTAACTGACAATAATGGCAACTATCTTCTTGCTACAGTAGCGCATGCATTTGTTTCTCAATTTTCAACATTTATGTCGCAACTGTACAATGGAAAAACAATAACGGTTCAGGGGGTAGCGGCATACACAAGCGCCACCACTGCCGGAGGACAATTCGGCATTACTATAAATTCCGCCAATAATCTTATCGGGATGATTAATCTCGTTGCGCCGTAGAAAAAAATAAGTAAAAATTTAAAAAGGCGAGATTTAATCTCACCTTTTTAAATAGAATATAGTAGAATAAAATAACTATAGCATTTTATATAATATTAAGGGCGTAAGAAAAAAATATTCACCCCCACACCAAACAAAATTTGAGTGTGCGGGTGAATAAAATAATCTTAAATACCAAACAACTAAATTTTAGCAGAGAATTGCTAAAAAATAAGTTTGTTTAGTGTGGGGGTGAACAAACAAAAAGGAATTTCGGCGTTAGTAATAATTTTAATTATTGCTGGCGTAGTCATTGTTGCTGGCGGAGGAATATTGGTTTATCAGCATTATTATTCAAATCCAAAATCAGCCGTTTGCACGCCGAACTGGAAATGCGGCTGGGGGCCGTGTATAATTCCACCGTGTGCGCCTGGCAGTAATAGCAGTGCATGTACAAATGGCAGTCAGTCACAAATTGTTGTTGATTCTAATAACTGCGGATTGCCCTCATCAAGCGCAAAAATTGCTTGCCCTGCTTTGGCTCGCATATGCACTCCTTCAACTCAACCTTCTATCACTTCCATTTCACCTAATCCAGCAAAAATTGGTTCAGCAATTACGGCAGTTGGTACAAACTTGAACGGATTTGAAGGAGATAAAAATTTATGGATTGAAAACAGCGCCGGACAGAAAGGAATTATCTATGGCGCAAGAGATGACTCGACCGCCACCATAAAATTCACGCTCGCAGGCAGCTATTGCACGGCAGACACTTCATATTCTGGCTTGCCTTGTCCTTCCTCTATCAATATTATTTCTGGAACATACAATATTTATGCAGTTACTCCGTCAGGGACTAGCAATAAAGTGTCATTCACTGTCAGTTCTACTGCGGCTCAACCTTCCATCACCGTTATTTCGCCGAACGGAGGAGAAACATGGCAAACTGGTTCAACACAAATGATTAAATGGAATTTTCAATGGTCATCTAAAATGAATGTTGATCCTGTAGCAGATATTCATTTAGAAGTTTTTGATAAATCATCTGGACAATCATTAGGATACAGTTTTCCTATAGGCAGTGTTTCTATAAAAAAATCTACAGCATTGGAAAGTTATAGTTATAATTGGGCAATTCCAGCTATTTTATCTACCTATTCCCGTTCAGAAAATTTTTATAATTCTAACCATTCCTATAAAATTTATATTGAAACAACCACTATAACTTCAGAACATGGTACGCCAGATTATGTGTCAGACTATAGTAATGCACTATTTAATATTGTTTCACAGTAGATAAAATTAAATAAAAAATAAAAAGGCGAGATTGCAATCTCGCCTTTTTAAATAGAATATAGTAGAATAAGATAATTACAAAAAATATCCATGGATATTACGATTATACTTTTAATAATAATTGCAGTTGGGGTGGTGGTGGCTATTTTTTTATTGCTTCGTAAGAAAGAAGAGCCGGAAAAAAAAGACGATGGTTCGCTTTTGATGTTACAACAGCAGATAAACCAGATTGCGCAGGCAGTTGATTCAAAGTTATCTGAGTCAAATAAAAATGTTCAGGAGCAATTTAAGCATTCAGCAGATATTATAAGAAATGTTACTGAAAAATTAACCAAGCTAGATGAAACGAACAGACAGGTAGTTGGCTTTACAGAACAGTTAAAATCATTGCAGGATATTTTAAAAAATCCGAAACAGCGGGGGATTCTTGGCGAATATTATCTGGAGACTGTTTTAAAAAATGTTTTGCCGCCGGGTTCTTACCAGATGCAGTATAGCTTCTCTAATGGAGAAATTGTTGATGCAGTTGTTTTTGTGGACCATGCCAGTGGGCAGGCAGGTAAAAGAATAATTCCGATTGACTCAAAATTTTCTTTGGATAATTATAACAGGATGTTGCAGACGAATGATCCTGCAGAAAAAAAGAGATTGGAAACCGCTTTTGTAAATGACTTGAAATTAAGGATTGATGAAACTTCAAAATATGTAAGGCCCGAAGAAAAAACAATGGATTTTGCTTTTATGTTTATTCCGTCTGAAGCCGTTTATTATGATTTGCTGATAAATAAAGTTGGTGTGATTGCTGAAGATACAAACAATTTGATTTATTATGCTGGAAAGAAAAAAGTTATTGTTGTTTCACCAACTTCATTTTTGGCATATTTGCAGACAGTTTTGCAGGGATTGAGAAACCAAAAAATTTCAGATCAGGCACAGACAATAATAAAAGAGGTTGAAAGATTGGGAAAACATCTTTTTACATATTCAGAATATATGAAGCGCTTGGGCCAGCATTTAGATACAGCAGTGGGCAGTTATAATAAAGCTGGCAAGGAATTGGAAAAAATAGATAAAGATGTGGTAAAACTTACAGCAGGGGATAGCAAGATAGAAATTGACGAAGTAGAAAGACCAGCAATTGACGGCTGACAATATTTTTGCTACAATGTCTAATTAACCTAATTATTCTAATTGACCTAATCAAATGCAAAGGTCTAAATCTTAATGCCAAAACAATTTTAGAAATTAGGCATTAGAAATTATTTAGAATAATTAGAGCAATTAGAATAATTAGAATAATTTATTTATCATGCTTGCAATTATTAAGACGGGCGGTAAGCAGTACATAGTATCGCCCGGAGACAAAATAAAAGTGGAAAAATTAGACAAGAAAGAAGGGGAAGAGTTTTCTTTTTCTGATGTTTTATTGGTTGAAAAAAACAAGAAGATAGAAATTGGCACTCCATTGGTGAAGGCAGAAGTTCAGGCAAAAGTTTTAAGCCATGGGAAGGGAGAGAAAATAATCGTTTATAAATATAAACCCAAAACAAGAGAAAGCAGGAAAATAGGACATAGACAGCCATATACAGAAATAGAAATTATTGCAATCAAATAACTTAAAAACTAAAAACCTGCGAAAGCGGGTTTTTTTGTTGTGTTATCTAGATATTAAGCGACTTTTTCCAAACGTTGCTATTTCATGTTTTGCGATGTTTGTTTCTTTTCGTTTTTTAAGGTAAAAATATAATAATGGAAAAAGAAATACATTGGCTTTTAAAAGAAAAATATTTTGGGGAGCCTAATAAAAAATTTTATAAAGATGTTAAAAGATTAAAAGCAGGCGAACCTATAGATTATGTAATTGGATTTACTAATTTTTTGGGATGCAAAATTGATTTGTCCAAAAAACCTTTAATACCAAGGCAAGAAACAGAATTTTGGGTTCAAGAAGCGATAAAACACATCCTTACATGCTCCAGTTTGTCAGGATGTGTTGTTTGCGGTGTAAAAAAGGAAATAAAAATTTTGGATATTTTTTCTGGTTCTGGTTGTATTGGAATTGCAATTTTGAAAAATATAAAAAATGTGAAATGTGATTTTGCAGAAAAAGATAAAAAACTTTTAGAGCAAATAAAAATAAATTTAAAAATAAACCAGCCTTCGTCAAAGGCTTCGGCTTGGCGAAGTAAAATAATTCAATCGGATATTTTTAGCAATATAAAAGGAAAATATGATTATATTTTTTCAAATCCGCCGTATATTGCCAAAACAAGGAAAAATAAAATACAAAAATCGGTATTAAAATATGAGCCAAAAACCGCATTGTTTGGCGGAAAAGACGGACTTTTTTATATCAGAAAATTTTTAAAAGATGCGAAAAATTATCTTCGACCTGAAGGAAAGATTTTTATGGAATTTGATTCTCCGCAAAAAAAGGAAATAGAAAAAGTAATTAAAAAATATAAATACTCAAGTTATGAATTCCACAGAGACCAGTATGGCAGGTGGAGATGGGTTGAAATATTTTCTTAAATCAGTAATATAATTTAATAAACCCGGTGTTCGGGTTTTGAGTTGGGTTCGTTGAAAACAGAATAGAAAGGAAGGACTATGACTAAGCTATCTCCTGCACGAGCTGGGTGGCCTGTGCTGCCCGGACTAGAGCTGATGTCTCGCGGAAAGGTCCGCGATACATATCAGTTGGAACGCCCCGGCCTTTTGCTGGTGGTGGCAACAGACGGAATCAGCATTTTCGATTTCGTCCTGAATGCGCTGGTGCCGATGAAGGGCGTGATTCTCAATGCCATGAACCATTTTTGGCTGAATTTTTTGGCTGGATTTGGTTTCAGAACGCACTTTGTGGCGGCCGGCGATGGCATCGACGAATATCTGCCCAAATATCTGCGCGGCAACGCAGACCTTCAATCCCGGGCAATGGTTGTCCTAAATCTTGCGATGGCTCCGGTGGAATTTGTGTTCAGAAACTGCCTGACTGGCTCCGGCAAAGATGCTTACATCAAAACCGGCCAGGTCTGCGGACACAAGCTTCCTTCGGGCCTGCAAGATGGCGACCAGTTGCCCTATATTCTGGACACGCCGACCACCAAAGCCGAGGAAGGCCACGATGAGCATACTGACGCCAAAGCTGTTCGGGCAGAATATCCGGAGATGATCTACAAGCTCCTGTGCATTGTTCAGCTCGCCAGAGATTACTGCGGAGCTCATGGCATTATGCTGGCGGACACGAAGTTCGAGGGAAGCAAAGAAGTGTTGGGCGACGAAGTGCTGACGCCTGATTCCTCCCGTTTCTCGGACCTGCACGAGTGGCTCGAGAGCCGCAAGCCCGCTGAAGGCAGGAAAGCCCCGTCGTCTCTGGACAAGCAGTTGGTCAGGGAATGGGGAATTAGCCGGGGCATCAAAAAGCTCGACCCCAAAAAGCCCGAGGATGTGGAGAAAGTTCATGCCATGGTCGTGCCTGACGAAATCATCGCGCAGACAACCGAGACCTACCGCTACATCTTCTGGCGGTTGACCGGCATGACCATCGAACAGTATCTTAGCGGCGTGATGAAGGTAAAGATTCCGTTAACGCCGATGAAGAATGTGCTGTTGATCTGTGGCAGCGAGACAGACCTGCCTCAGGTCAAGGCAGTCTGCGATGACGCCGAACTCGCTTCAACAAAGGTTACTATTCACATCATGAGTTGCCACAGAAATCCTCAGGACCTGACGGATTTCATTAACAGCTCCAGGTCCCGCGAGTATGATGTGATAATTGGCGTTGGTAGCAAAGCGCTGGCATTGCCAGGCGTTATTGACGCCTGGGTCTATCATTTCGGGCAAGATGTCCGCGTGGCTGGAGTTGCCCTGGGCGAGCCGGGCAGCAAGGACTTGCTAGCAGCCCAGCTTTCCATCACGCAACTTCCCGGCCAGCCGGTAATCTTCAATGAAATGACCGGTCAGGCCTACACCGGCGTTTCGGGCCTGCGCGAACTTCTCGATCGCATCGATAACGGCGAACTGCCGCCAGTGAAACCCAGGAAGGAAAAACCGGTTCAGTGGGATGTCTGAAAAAGAGCAGATGAACGTCTGAAAAGAATAGTCTATGTCCTCGCCTAGTCATTATACGACAGGGTGAGGACTTTTTATTTGTTTGATATTTTTTTTTATGATAAAATAAATAAACTTATGGATGGAAAAGCAATACAACTTTCACCGAATTCTTTGAATTTATTTTTGGAATGTCCGCATTGCTTTTGGCTTGATAAAAATTTAGGGATTAAAAGGCCTCCGCCATATCCTTATGCTTTAAATTCTGCAGTTGATTCTTTGCTCAAAGAAGAATTTGATACATATCGCTCAAAAAATTTGCCTCATCCGATGCTGAAAGAAAATAATATCAAGGCGCACCTTTTTCCGAATCAGAAATTATTAAATCAATGGAGAAACAATTTTGCTGGAATAAGATATTTTGATCCGGTATTACAGGCGACTCTTTTTGGCGCAGTTGACGATGTTTTGGAATTTGACGACCCTTCGGCAGGCTCAGGGCAAGCTAAGAAAATTGCGCCGTTGGATTACAAATCAACCGGCAGTTCGGCAGCCAATGTTTATGACAGGTTCCAATTGCAGTTGGACACTTACACATTTTTAATGGAAAAAAACGGGTTTCAGACTGCAAGAAAAGGTTATTTGGCTTTCTATATAGTAGACAAGAGCAGGGGATTTATAGACCGTTTGCCGTTTAGAAAAGAAATGATGGAAATAGAAACAAATCCATCGGATATTTACGAAATTTTTAAAGATGCGGTAGCTGTTTTAAGGCAATCAATCCCGCCTTCGCATAGCCAAGATTGCCAATTCGGTAAATGGTTAAAAGGTGCGAAATTGTTTAGTGTATAGTATTAACTATTTACCCCCACACCATAACGAGTTTCGATTTTTTCCAAAGTGTGTGAGGGGTTATATAAAAGAAAAACAATAATTAAATACGAACGAGAGAAATAATTTTAAGATTAAAAAAATCTTTAAATAATAAACTCGTTTGGTGTGGGGGTGAAAATAAAACTCAGCAAAACGTGGATAATTATAATAATTATTATTTTGATAATTGTCGGATATTATATTGTAAAAACAGTTTTTAAAAATCCGACAGATAATTTGATTATAGAAAAAGTTCAAAAAGGAGAAGTTTTGCAGGAGGTTTCTGAAACAGGGAGTGTAAAAGCAACAGAAGATATCACTCTGAGTTTTAAATCAATTGGAAAAATTGACAAAATAGATGTTGCAGTGGGAGATGATGTGAAAAAAGGTGATATTTTAGCGGAATTGGATTCCAGCCAGTCGTCAGCTCAATTGCAGGCAGCAAAAGCTGCTTTGGATTCTGCAAACACCCAATACAATAAATTGGTTAATGGCTTGACTCAAGAAGATATTAAAACTTATCAGGATGCAGTGGTTTCGGCGAAACAGGATTTGAGCAATGCTTATAGCGGAGCATTAAATACTTTGAATAATGCCTACACAAACATATATAATGCTTACAATGTTGCAGTTTCAATCCAAAATAATTATTTTGTGACGCAAGATCCGCAAGGGATTCAAGTTTCTAATGCCAAAGCCGACATTAATAGCAATATGCAGAATGCGCAGAGTTATTTGAATATAGCTGAAAAAAGTATGGTGCCTTCAGACATTGACACAGCAGTATCACAGATGATTTTAGCTCTTAACAATGTTTATGACGATGTAGATATAGTAAGGACCCAGTGCGATCAGGGGATTTATTATTACAAAGTTACAAATACAGATAAAGCAATTTTAGATGCGCAAAAAACAGCTGTTAATACTGTTTTAAATAGCATTACTGCATTGCAGCAGAATATAGCTTCTTTAAAAATCACTTTGCAAAAAAGCCAGGATAATTTAAGTTTGCAAACAGCAAATGCCAGGCCGGAGGATATTGCTCTTTCCCAATCGCAGATAAAACAGGCGCAGGCGAATGTAGATGCTCTACAAAGCCAATTAAATGATAATTATTTAATCAGTCCGATAGATGGAAAAATTACTGATGTAAATATTAAAAAAGGCCAAGTCGTTTCGCCGTCACAATCAGTAATTAATTTGCTTTCCACAGAACCTTTTCAGATAAAAGTGGATATTTATGAACAAGATATCGTAAACGTAAAAGTTGGAGATGATGTAAAAATAAACTTAGTAGCTTTTCCGAAAGAAACATTTTTGGGCAAAGTTTTGTTAATTGATCCGGCAGAAACAATAGTTGATAATGTTGTTTATTATAATGTAACAATTGAATTTCCAAATCAGCCAGATGGAATCAGGTCTGGGATGACAGCAGATATTACAATTGAAGCCAATAAAAAAGATAATGTTTTGCGAATTCCCAAAAATGCAGTGACGCAAATTGACAGCACGCAAACCGTGCAGGTTGTTAAAAATGGAAAAATCGAAAATGCCACAATTACCACGGGCCTTGAAGGCAATGATTATTTTGAAGTTACATCCGGTTTGAAGGAAGGCGACCAAATCGTAACCGGCAAGGAATAGTATTTTATTGCCTGCCCTGCCGACTTCGTCTGGCCAAAGGCCGACTTCGTCGAGCCGACGGCCGAAGCCTTGGCGTAGGCGGGTGCGACAAATAGTATGGCAGAAGCGTTGCTAAAACTTGAAAATGTCTGGAAGACTTATAAATTGGGAGAAATTGACCTCTCGGTTTTAAAGGGCATAAATTTGGAAATTATGCCGGGCTCTTTTGTTACTATAATGGGGCCTTCAGGTTCTGGAAAATCAACCTTAATGTATTTATTGGGTCTTTTAGATGTAGCATCTCAGGGAAAAGTTTATTTGCAAGGGCAGGACACTTCAAATTTTTCTGAAGACAGATTGGCCGAAGTCCGCGGCAAAAAAATCGGATTTATTTTTCAGCAGTTTAATCTGCTGCAAAATCTTACTGCGTTGGAAAATGTGATGCTGCCGATGATTTTTCAGGGAATTTCCGAAGAAAAAAGAAAACAAAAGGCAAAACAGCTTTTAGAATCGGTAAATTTAGCCCAAAGAATAAATCATAAGCCTTCAGAGATGTCCGGCGGAGAACAGCAGAGAATTGCAATTGCCAGGTCTTTGGTAAATGATCCGGAAATTTTGATTGCCGACGAGCCGACGGGAAACCTGGATTCTTCAACAGGAAAAACAGTTATGGAAATTTTAACAAAACTCCACAGAGAGCAGAAAAAGACAATTGTGGTGGTAACGCACGACCCGAATATTGCCCATTACAGCCAAAATATAATTCATATACAAGACGGCCAAATTAAGTCTAATCACTTTGAGGACAGAAAAGTTTTATGGGAGCAGGAAAATAATAATGTAAAAAATGTTTAAGATTGATATCAACAATTTAAAAGAGTATTTTAAAATTGCTTTCAAGACCATTACTACCAGAAGAGTAAGATCTTGGCTTACAACAATTGGAATTGTCATAGGAGTATTTTTAATTGTTTCGTTGCTTTCTTTGAGCCAGGGATTAAAAAATGCAGTTTTACATCAATTGAATATGATGGGAAAAGATTTAATTATAATTATGCCGGGAGACATAACTAATGTAAGTTCTCTTATGGCTGGACAAAAGCTCACAGAAGAAGATATGAAAATAATTAAACAGACAGAAGGCGTAGACAAAGTTGTGTCAATGGATTACACTTCTGTGGTTATGAGATATGACAATGAGAAAAAAACAGTTTTACTGTATGGCGCTGACTGGAGGAACGGGTTAGATATTTTTAAAAATGATGTTGGCTGGTCTATTAATCAGGGCAGATGGCCAGTGCCCCAGAAAAATGAAATTATTGTTGGTTCTATTGTGGCCTCAGAAACTTTTCCCGGCATGAAAATAGGAACTGAAACAATAATAAAGGGCAGAAAATTTATTATTGTCGGAATTTTGAATTCTGTAGGTTCAAAACAGGATGATTCTATGGTTGGCATTGATCTGAATATTTTTAAATCGCTTACAGGAGAGCGTACAGGAGCAAGAGAAGCAATGGCAAAACTAAAGCCGGGATTTTCAGTAAATGCAGTAGCTGATAAATTAAAAAGCAATCTTAACGAAAATAGAAAACGCCAGATAGGCCAGAAAGAAAGCGATTCATCCTATACTGTTTTAACATCCGAGAAAATCGGCAGCATTGTAGGAAACGTAATGGGTTTGATACAGGCAGTAATAATCGGCTTTGCATCCATTGCTATTGTTGTCGGAGGTATAGGAATAATGAATACAATGTACACGTCTGTCAGGGAGAGAACAAAGGAAATCGGAATTATGAAAGCCATTGGAGCCAAAAACAGGACAATAGTAACTATATTTTTAATCGAGTCGGGAATTTTTGGAATGCTGGGCGGAATCGGCGGAACATTGCTTGGATTGATTTTTGCCAAAGCAATTGAAATGTATTTTCAAATACATCCGCTGTTTTATCTCAAAGCTGATGTGAGTCCGGGCTTGATTTTATTTTCCATAACCTTTTCTTTCGTAATAGGCTGCGTTTCAGGATATTTTCCCGCCAGAGTGGCTTCAAAAATGAAACCTGTTGATGCTTTAAGATATGAATAAAAAATTTTAAAATTATGAGCGAGATAAAAAAAGGACAAGAAGATTTTGACCAAAGTGCAGATCATTCTAATGAACTCCCTTTTAAAGGAGATTTGCAAGAATTTTCTGGAAATATAAAAGTTTTGGAAGGATTACCAGGCAAAGTTGTTAGAAGAATGCAGATAAGCCGTCTTAAAAAAATTTTTAATACTAATGATACATTGCAGGCTGTTAAAGAATACAGGGCAATTATTGATGAGTTGCAGCAAAAGTATAATATTAGTGTGCCAGCAGTTGACTATGTTGTGGGAAGAGATGAAGTGGGCGATAAAGTAGCATTTCAAGCAGTTGATAAAGTCAAAGGGGAAACTATAGATGAAAAAGATTCCAATGAAGAGCTTCCAGATTCAGTAAATTTTGATGATTTTTTCTGCTCGCTGATAAAATATATTGAGGATAAAATTGAATCAGGAGAGCCTTATTTAGAAGATATTTTAAACACAGATCAATTTATGATTGGAACAACAGAAAAAGATCCGGAAACTAAAATTTATTTAGTTGATATCGAAGAACATATCTATCATTCAGTGGATAATAGTAAAGGAAAATTTATTGATTTGAGTATGAATTTGAGATTTATAATGGATATGATGACAGAGGTCAGAAATAAATGGAAAGATATTAAATTGGAAAAATCAACTGGTAAACTTGTTGAACTTTTTGCTGATATGCCCAGCCAAAAAATATCTTCAGATATAAAGGATCGTATTGATGAAATAAAAAAAGGAAAAGGAATGAAATTTTAAATTTAGCAGGATCTGCTGCAAAATTAGATACTATTGAAGCATTGCGTTACGAATAGTTACATTAGATAAATCAAAAGGTAAATTAAAATGTTATGAAAGAAGCATTAAGGTCTAGCGAGCCGATACAGCCAGAAGAATCTTCTGAACGGGAAGTCAAATTTACTGGCATTGCTGAGAATAAAGAAAGCAGATCTCCAATTAAATTAATGAGGCGCAGCCATGAACAGGCTTTGATTGCTTTTCAGTTAGAACAATTGGTTTCTGAGAAAGGCGCTATTGATGCTTCAAATCCAGAGATAGAAAAACGTTTAGACAAATTACCAAAAGAAACTGCAGAAAAATTTTTATCAATAATTGAAGGTTATTCAATACAGCAGCAGGCAGCTATGGCTGATATGTGGGCATTGCTTGAATTTTCAGAAAAAGAAAATGAGCCAATGACGCCGGAGTATTTAGGAAAAATTGTTTTTTTGCAAAGAACCGGCAGTCATCCAAACGGCAGAGTCATGCTTCATCTTAAAGAAGCATATTTTATAATGGTTTGCGAAAATTCAGATGACTACGCTCATGCTTACGCCGGTAAAAAAGAAAATCCTAATTTCGAAAGAGGCAAACTAAGCGCCGGCAGCTACCATGATTATATGCCGTTAAATTTTAATGGGCGTTATATTCATACGCCAGTGCTGTTAGTTAAAGGACGAGATAAACAGTCAGTTGTGGATACTACTATTGTTCATGAAAGGCAGCATTTTATCAACCACAGGCTCTTTGATGAGTTTAATGCCACAGAAAAATATTATTACGGCCTTGAAGGCCGAAATATAAAAGATGAATTATTAGCTTTTATTCGTGACGGCACCAGTGGAAACAGATTAATAAATGCTCTGCATGGAGATTTATATAAACATCTTTTTAAGAATATGCCGGAAGATAAAAGACAATCTGTAGATGATATTATTGGAAAAGTTGCAGATTTTATAGATAGTAATGCAGATTTTCTAAGAAGTCAGGAATCTCGCGCAGTGT
>Ga0209777_10001349_pt1 | contig 36073 bp, 36 predicted proteins | sample FrelakmetHBP12HB_FD_187147 | JGI IMG/M metagenome (GOLD analysis project Ga0209777, IMG submission 187147) | Freshwater lake sediment microbial communities from the University of Notre Dame, USA, for methane emissions studies -HBP12 HB (SPAdes)... | ecosystem: Environmental > Aquatic >...
GGAAAAGAATGTGATGTTCCTTTCAAGCCAGACGGTACAAGACCAGTTTACTGCCGAGAGTGCTACTCAAAACGAAGACCACCACGAAGATACTAAGCTTTTTAGCTAAGCATCTTGAAAATCTTTAACATTTTTTTATTTTTTATTATTTTTAAAAAACTTGGGCTCCCCAAACTGCGGATGTTTTTAAACCTATAATTTGCTCAGCAAGAAATCTAAAATTTCAAAAAACAAAATTTAAGGAATGAGCAAAAGACAGCGTTTATTTAGACTGCACTTAAGATTTCTGTTCTGAACCAGTGCGTTTCTTGTTATCGGTGAAATCTTTCTTTCCGGATTTCTTTCTTAGGGTGCAATTTAGCCTGACGGATGACTTGCATCTTCGGCAATTTTTAACTAAGCCTGCTCTTAACATACACAAAGCTGTTTACCTTCTTGTTTTTTTATGAAAAGAACCCATTATTCAATTAGTTATTCTAAGAGGATAAGAGAAACTCTTCAATCATGAGTATTCCTGCAAGCTTATAAAGGAATGGTTGAAAAAAGCTTTTTTTGAAAAATAAAATAAATTTCAAGTCGATTTTATAAAATTAAGCCATTAAAAAATTTAAAACCTAAAAATCTCTTAAAACCATGGAAAAAAAGCGTCTAAACCAAGCTATCCTAATATACCTCTTGTACGCCTTACTGATACAAGGTTAGAATTCTTAAGAGGAAGAGTTAGACCACTTGTACGCTTTTTCTCAAAACTATTCTGATTAATTAATTGGCGCACAAGCCAAATGGGTGAAAAAAATGGGTAAAAGAAAAATAACAAATGAGGGTAGCCTCGACAGCATGGTTTTACCTTCCTCAAACGATGTGTTGGGTGTGGCAGTTAAGATGCTTGGCGCCGAACGAATCACGGTTAAATGCCAAGACGGCAAAGAACGAATGTGCAGAGTCCGCGGCAAACTAAAACGACGCGTTTGGATCCGGGAAGGCGACATCGTTCTGGTGTCACCATGGGATTTCCAAGCTGACACACGAGGCGACATCTTCTGGCGCTACCGCAAAAATCAATCTGACTGGCTACGAAGCCACAACTACCTCAAAATGGAGTAAAGAGGCAATATTATGATTCTGAAATGTACTGACTGCGGAAACACCTTCAAGCGGGATGGCCTAAAAGACGGCGAAATAGTTGCCTGTCCAATCTGCGAAGCTGACTACCAAGTCATCGTTAAAGACGGAAAAACCGAAATAATCGAATACGTCTACGAAGGCCCAGACGTAGGCGAACTATAAAACAGTTTTTTTTAAAAAAAAATAAATTATCTTACTAAATGAACGATTGTGCCTATTGCTTGACCAGGAACGCCGCGTACAAACCGTACTCTAACCATTCCGTTCTTGCCGTGTGGACCCCTGATTTTTCCAGTAAGCTTGGTTTTTCCGTTTGTCCAAGTTACTTTCTGTCCCGTAAGCTTGCATGCTAGCCCTTCAGAATTTATGTTTTCAAACTCAATCAGGCATTCATTTGATGTTTGTTCTCTAATTCCAGTACGATAATTAGTTATTCTTCCCTGAACTTTTTGAGCCAAAATACTCACCGTTTAAACCTCCCATTCTAAGGCGTGCTTACATTTAAAGCTGTGCTATTCAACATCGATTACCATCTTTTTTAACAGGTTAACTGAAGTTGGCGGCTGTCTTTTGATTATCTGTTTCTGAGTTTTGCGGTTTTCTTGAAGGATTATTGCTCTCCTCAAATGTCTCGAGTTTAGATACTTGGTTCCAGATGTATATTTTTCTTTAGTATTTGAGCGTGATAGCCCCTTTACTCATCATCTACCAGCAGGCTGAGCTAAACATTGCATTTTGACATCTGCGTCCGCCCCACACAGCAGGCTGGTTGTGCAAGCTGCCACAAGCTCACACCAAAATAGCGTCGCTATCTCAAAACTTTTATTGCCTCTTCGCTGATTACTCAAGGAGAGATGATGTTAGATGAAACAGTTCCTGATTACACCCTCGGCAGGTAAACGGCTAATCGCCAGAACCTTAGCAAACCACCCAGCAATAGTTAAAGCACTAAATAATGGCACGGTTGTCATTGTTGCTGGTACCACGAATGGTTACTTAGCTGAAGAAATACTGAAAACCCACAAAATAGCAAACGACTTCTCAAGAAAACATTTCTTTCGGGGCATAACCATGCCTCCCACAAAAACCGTAACCGACGAGGGAAGATTATCTGACGAGAGCAAGTTCCCAGGCGACGTCGTAATAACTAAGTGTGTTTGGCAGAAAGGCAAAACAATCGCTGACGTAGTTGACAGCCTCAAAGAAGGTGACGTCATCTTGAAAGGCGCAAACGCACTGGATTTAACTCATCGGCAAGCTGCAATTTTGATTGGTCACCCTAAAGCTGGAACCATCGGGTTGGCTTTGCCAGCAGTTGTGGGGCGGCGAGTGAGGCTCATTATTCCAGTAGGTTTAGAGAAACGTGTAAACGGCGATTTAAACAGTCTATCGCAGAAACTTAACGCGCCGGGTGCAGGTGGATACCGATTGCTGCCCGTCCAGGGCGAAGTGTTCACTGAACTTGAGGCGTTGAAGGTTTTAACGGGCGCTGAAGTGGAGTTGATTGCTGGCGGCGGCGTATGCGGTGCAGAAGGCGCATGCTGGATAGCTGTCAATGGGGAAGAAGAACAAGAGGAGTTTGCCGAGCAAATTATTGCTTCGGTGGCTGATGAACCACCGTTTAGCCAGGATTTTCTTTAATGCATTGAGTTTATTCTTGCCCATTCATCATAATGCCCATCCCGTGGCCTTTCCTTCTCTCGCCCATATTCTTCCTCCAAATGTCCGCCCCCTGAGCAGCTAAATCCATCATCATATCGAAGTCCTGCCTAACGAGTTCATAACGGGCTGGTTTAACTCCATTTCAAAAGTAAACTTCACTTTACCGCTCTTGTCTGCTTTTTCCATAAATACACATCCTAAATACCCGAACAGTCAATTAGACTCTATTTTCTTGGTTAACGATTACCTTTATAAATGTAAGTGGCTGTGCTAACACAACAACAATTCTGTTTTGCCGCGTTTTTTCACTTTTTTGTCGACTTGCTCGGTTTTTATCAAACTTTATATAATAGGTTGGATAATCCATCCATATAATAGGGGTTTAAATTAAACCATGAACAAAAAATATACGCTCTACATTATTGCTGTGATAATAATTGTGTCTATTGTTTCAGCCGCTTTCATCTACAAGGGCAATTTTTCGAACTCAGGTTCAAACAATCAGAATGCAATCTCTGTAATAGACGATGAAGGCTATACGACTAATTTGACTTCGGTGCCTCAAAGAATCATATCGCTTGCTCCAAGTAACACCCAAATCGCTTTTGCCATCGGAGTAGGTAACAGAGTCGTCGGAGTAACCGACTACGACCACTATCCATACAACTTCACCGCCTGGATAGCCGCCGGCAACATGACCAGCGTCGGAGGCTTCTCAACACCCAACAAAGAAAGCATCGCATCGCTTAATCCAGACCTAATTCTTGCCACACCCATCAACGATCCAGACGTTGTCACGCTAAGAGACTTAGGCTACAAAGTCCTAGTACTCAACCCTAACGATGTCAATGGCGTATTCACAGATATCAACTTGGTTGGCAAAGCAACAGGCGCAACACAAAACGCCACAAACATAGTGAATTCAATAACAAGCCAAATTAACGCCATGCAGGCAAAGATAGCCGCCGCTAACTTACCTAAACCAAAAGTATACTATGAAGTATGGACTCCCCCACTAATGTCCGCAGGTGGGACCTCCTTCATCAATGACGTCATCTCAAAGGCTGGAGGAATCAACATCTTCGAGAACGAAACCCAACAGTACCCAACCGTAAGCTCAGAAACAATAGTCCAAAAGAACCCAGACGTCATACTACTTCCAACCGACATGGCAAACCCAGGGGATACACCCTTCTACGGAAGCGTAAACGACGTTAAAGCTAGACCCGGCTGGAGTTCGATTAGCGCAGTACAGAACAACCGCATAATTGTCGTCGACGGAGACCTCTTCGCTGAAGCAGGACCAAGGATCGCCGATCAAATCCAAGCAGCAGCCAAGGCATTTTACCCATCACTTTTTTAACTCCGCTTAACCTTTTTTTGTGTTAATCTATGATAACGGACAAAGTCAAAGAGAAATATTCCAATCGTTCCTCAAGATGGAAACTAATTGTTTTACTGTTGATTGTGGCGCTTGTCGTCGTCGTGATTCTCTGCTTGAACATAGGTTTTGCACCAATCAGTTTCTCCGATATACTTGCAATTTTAGGCAAGCAAATTCCGTTTCTAAACCATTACATTGGATCTTCATCGGTTTCCTCCATAAACGAAGCAATAATCCTTCAAATTCGTCTACCCCGTATACTTGCGGGGGCTATAGTTGGTGCTGGCTTAGCAGCTGCGGGCGTTATGTACCAAGGCGTCTTCAGGAACCCAATGGCTGACTCCTACCTTCTAGGCGCTTCAGCTGGGGCTTCTTTCGCCTATACTTTAGCGGTTATATACGCGGGTTCACTGGCACTCAACTTTTTCGGATTGGGATTTTTCCAAGTTGTTGCTTTCTTAGGTGCCGTCTTAACGGTCTTTTTGGTTTACTTCATGTCACGTATTGGAAACAAGGTGCCAATAACGACCCTTTTGTTATCAGGCATTGTTGTGAACATATTTATTCTGGCGCTTCAAACAGTCTTCGAGTTACGCTCGGGCAAAGCCCTAATCGGCATTATCGCTTGGATAGCAGGCGGATTCTCAAACATCACCTGGACCAATGTCTATGTTGTTTTTCCATTTGTCTTAATAGGAATAGTAATTGCGTCTTTCTTCACTAAAGACCTCAACATGCTTTCCATGGGTGACGACACAGCTCAACATTTAGGCGTTAACACGGAGAGAGTGCGTCAGATTCTCCTGCTAATTAGCTCTTTAATTACAGGTGCCGTGGTATCAATCAGTGGTGTCATCGGGTTCGTTGGTCTTATCATTCCTCATATGACGCGGTTAGTCATCGGACCTGACCATAGAATTCTTTTGCCCACATCGGCGATCGTCGGCGCCATATTCCTCATACTTTGTGATTCAGTTGCTCGTGTGGCAACAGGGGCTTCTGAATTGCCTGTGGGTGTCATAACAGCTCTGGCTGGGACCCCATTCTTTATCTATCTGCTTAGGAAAAGGAAAACAAGTTACTCTCTGTAGGATGGCTGATGAACATGGTAGTACTTAGCGTGGACGGAATCGAATGCCGCTACGGCTCAGTGAAAATATTGGAAGACGTGAATTTTACAGTCAATGAAGGCGACTTTGTGGGCATAATTGGACCCAACGGCTCAGGGAAAACCACCCTTCTTAAAAGCATCAGTCGGACCCTCAAACCCTACAAAGGAGCTATCCACCTTGATAAATCCGATGTTTATAGTCTCAAAAGCGTGGATTTAGCTAAACAAATGGCCATAGTTCCACAAGAAAGCAACATTGGCTTCAGCTTCAACGCATTAGATATTGTTTTGATGGGACGGAACCCACACATGAAGCGGTTTCAAATGGAATCAGAAACCGATTTATCAATCGTTCGAAAAGCGATGAATCGAACCAACACTTGGCATCTAGCGGACCGCCCTATAAACGAGTTAAGCGGGGGAGAAAAACAACGTGTCGTAATCGCCCGCGCATTGGCTCAGGAACCCAAGGTTCTGTTGCTTGATGAACCGCTGACGCATCTGGATATGATTAACCAATTGGAAATCATGGACCTTGTAAAAGAACTGTGCACTAAGGAGCGATTGATTGTATTAGCGGTAATCCATGACTTAAACTTGGCAGCCCGGTATTGCAGCTCAATTCTGCTTCTTAAGGGCGCGAAAGTTTTTGCTGCTGGACCTGTAGAAAATGTTTTAACAAGTGAAAACATAAAAGAAGTCTTCCATGTAGACGCAATCGTAAAGAAAAGTCTTGTAACAAATTCGCTTTTCGTAATTCCGCTTACCCCTCAGAAGCTATCAACTCCACGTAACTGCGCCATCCACCTTATTGCAGGGGCAGGAACAGGAACAGTTGTGATGAAAGCGTTGGTAGATGAAGGCTATGAAGTGACGGCTGGCGTCCTCAACATGCTTGACACAGATTACGAGACTGCGGAACTTCTCAAGATTCCAACGGTCAGCGAGGCACCTTTTTCACCCATAACTGACCAGACAAAGCAATCACTCTTGGAAATGATAAAAAAATCTGCTATAATCGTGGTGACGTCAGTTCCGTTTGGCTATGGCAACCTCTCTAACTTGGAGACGGCGCTTGACGCGGTTAAACGAGGCATCAAAACATATGTGATCGATGAAATGCCAATTGAAAGCCGAGATTTCACCGCTGGTAAAGCCACAGCCCTAATGGAGGAACTGAAGAAAGCAGGTGCCATATTCATCAAGCACCCCTCCGAATTGCCCACGCTTGTCAACGCCACCCATGCAAAGATGGAGTTGCTCAAGCGTCAACCTGAGATTCCAGGTCACATGAAAGATAAATCCTAACCGATCATACAAACTGTTGACAAAAAGGAGACCACTTAATTGGCATCAAAAGAAAAGGATAAGCAACCCTTTGGCGCGGAAAAACGCGGCAACAAACTTGACCATTTCATCTGGTCTTGCACAAGAGCATACCCAGTAAAACATGCCTTTTCGCTTGGCGACGGAAAACCACTGCCCAACGAATTAACAACGGCTGAAGCAAAAGCCATGCTGAAAAAAGTGTCCGTTTTTGGGGTTGACAACATTTTCATTTCTGGCGCTGGTTGGACGGGCGAACCGTTGATGCGCAAAGACTTCATAGAACTCATTCAATACGTTGCTGAATTGAAGTTGTCCCCTTACGTAAAGGTCACAGGTTGGCATTTTACCGCTAAAGTTGCGAAAGAACTCGCTGAAGCAAACTGTAAAGCAATCATTTGTTTCGCAGGGCTTCAGGAAGTAGATGCTAAACTGCGTGGAGAAGGCGCCTTCGAAGACAGTGTTAATGCAGTCAACCTGTGCAGAGAATACGTTATCCCATTCGCCATGAGCGTCATCAACACAAAATACACTGCCAACCAAGTTGCAGATTTAGTTAGTCTTGCAATTGATTTGGGAGCACGAAGCTTCCATCTGGCATCACTGATTCCACAGCCAATCGACATGGAAAACCAGTTCAAGATTCTGGGAGCACTCGAGCCAACCCCTCAGGAGAGGGAAGACCAACTCAACGAAATCTACGAACTCAATAAAAAAGTCCAAGACAAAATCCTCATTGTACCCTACGAAATGTTCAACAACCGTGTGCTCAAAACCAAAGAGCCTTGGCGAGAACTTAGAAGCACATGCAGCATGTGCGACAACCTCAAAAAATACGAGTGGCTTGAAATCTTAGAAGACGGAAAAGCCTACGCTTGTGCCCCACTAAACTTGGAGTTCGGCGATATACGAACCGACAGTATCCAGCAAATCATGGACCGCATGCCCAAATCCAAAGAACTCATGAAATTAGCAGACCGCAAAAACCTCAAAGGTAAGTGCGGCATTTGCGAATTCAAAATGATTTGTGGTGGATGCCGTGCACGAGCTTATATCTTTAGCAAGGACAACTTAAATCAAGACCCAGCATGCGTTTACCGACCTGCCGCTTTCCACGAAAATTAAGAAGAGGATGAAAATGGCAAAAGTTGACAAAACCGAAGCATTTGATTTCCTAAAAAAACAAGCTCTCGAATTAGGTGCTAAAGACGCAAAAATAATCCCCGTTAAAAAAATCGTAATTGAAAACCGCGTTGTTTTCAAATGCAAACTCGGCTGCGAAAAATACGGAAAAACCCTAGCATGCCCTCCACACGCTCCTACACCCGAGGAATTTCGAAAAATAGTCAGCGAATACCATTACGCCATGTTCATGAAGTTTAAAACGCAAGTCGAGGGAGATTCGGAACTGATAAAGTATCTTTCTAAAGGTGATGACCCCTCTGTTCCAGCGGAGATGAAATTGAAAGTAGAAATGTTCTGGTCTGGCTGGAAAAGTGAGATGAAAAAACTCTTAGACATTGTACGTGACCTTGAAAAATCGGCTGCTAAAGAAGGATATCTGCTTGCTGTTGGCTTGGTCTCGGGAGCTTGTAACTTGTGTGAAAAATGCAATGTGGAAAAAGGCGTCTGCATCCACCCTACAATGAAACGTTACTCAGCAGAAGGCGTCGGAGTCAACGTTAAAGCAACCGCCGAAAAAGCAGGCATCAAATTTACTTTGCCCTTTAACAAAAATCCTGAAACTTTCGCTTTGCTCTTAATAGATTAGCCTTAATAAGGCTTAAATAACCAAAAATTCACCTTTAATCAAAATTTAATCGTGGGGTTATCAGATGACAATGAAAACAGGAATCAAGGATATTGATGCTGAAGTCAAAAACCAAACCCTCGTCATAAGGTCAAAAAACCCACTCAGAATTCTAAGCTCTGCCCTTTTGAATGGCGGTTTGGTTGAGGCGAATGGAATAATTAATGTTCAGGTTCCTGAAGGCAGTGGGAGCGACATAGACGATATGCACTGGAGCGGTCCTGAAGTTTTCTTGAAAAAGAAAGTAAAATCACTTCATCTTCCCAATGACAAAATAGTCGGATTGATGACTGCTGCCCACATGAAGAATGTGCAGGTACAAAATGAAAAATGTGGTGATGCAACTCTGACAGTTTTCGTTACAGCTGGGGCAACAGTAGCGGTTACGGCAGGTGAACCGGCAGCTTCAAAGAGTGCTTTGCTTGAACGAATCGGCACAATCAATATCATAATACTTGTTGATGGAAACCTAACTGATGGGTGCATGGTTGAGGTTGTCAAAACAGCTACGGAAGCAAAAACTGTTGCAATACGAGAGTTGGATATTAGAAGTCGCTTTTCAGGCGACTTAGCCTCTGGGACATTAACGGATAGTGTTGTGGTGGGTTGCACCAAAAAAGGAGAAGTAATACGGTACGCTGGGACATTTACAATTCTTGGGGAATTAATTGGCAAGTTTGTGCGTGAGGGAGTCAAGACCGCCATTTGCAAACAAGAGAATATTGCGCCAGACAGACCTCTTGTTGAAAGGTTGGCAGATAGATGTTTATCACTCGAAAGTATCGTTTCACAGGTTTCTGATGGAAAGATAACAAAGGAGACCCCAGCATATCTGCAACTTCGGAAACGACTGGAATTGACTCTGTCGGACCCAAAAATTGCAACGCTTGTTATAGCATCTCTTAGAATCGATGAAGATTTAGCAAAAGGTCTAATCCCCAAAAAAACTCCAAACAGAGTGAATCAAACTTTGTTTGAGGAAATTGTTAAGTCTGCCTCAAAATATTCCTCGAATCATTTTAAGGAATTTTCCTTCAATAAAGCAAAGCCTGAAGACGAAGCGCAACTAGGTACGTTTACGAAAAGTGTTTTAAAGGCTATTTTCAAAGAGGCGCACTTAAACATCTCTTGACTGTTTTGTAATCTTCTTGCCCTTGTAGGATAGAAAAGTATTACTATTTCCTTAAATGGTTTGCTTACCTATGGATTTGTCGATAATCTTTATCCTTTTGACAGCATTAGGGTTAGGCTTAGCACATTCCCTTGACCCTGACCACGTTGTCGCAGTATCCACATTATTATGCAATAACAAAAACCTACGGAAATCCATCACTTCAGCAACGGTCTGGGGTGTTGGGCATTCAGCGGTGCTTTTTGTAATTGGATTACTTGTCCTCACCCTTAGCGTGGTGATTCCACAGTCTGTCCTCAAATTGTTCGATTGCGCAGCTGGAGTTTTGCTAATAACTCTTGGGGCACTTGTGTTTAGGCCCTTAATTGCCGAAAGAATCCACACTAACCAAAGTATCCATGAACACACCCATACCCACTCGTATCCGCATTCACATTCTCACGACCACGATATCGATAACAATCAGGGACATGCTCATCTGCATAAGTCAGCAGTTGCGGGCCTTCTGCAGGGTCTCGGAGGCAGCGCTGCTTTAATGTTGGTCACGTTGTCAACTGTTAATTCAGTTGAGTTAGGGGTGGTTTTCATTTTCATCTTCGGAGTTGGTGTTATCTTGGGTATGGTTGGTATTGCTTGTTTAGTCGGGTCAGTTTTGGCTTACACTGCCTCAAATTTGGAGAGGGCGCATAAAGTAATTAAAGCCTTAACTGGTTTAGCCAGTATCATTTTTGGTATCGTAATTATTGTGTATGCTTTGATTTAGTCGTTACGAAACGGAAACGTTGGATAAAGTTAAGTTACCTCTGATTTTTCTACGACCTTCTGGTTTCGTAATTGTTTGATAGTTTTTCCTTCTGCTTGCAGAGTTCTAAACCCCAAAGTTTTACGCCGCGTAACCGCGATAGCGAAACAATCAGCGAAGACGCAACAATACCCTCAATTATTCCTGTTGGAACATACCAAAAAAGCATAGAGGGAACAGTCACAAATAATCCTCCAAGAGTACCAACCATCGGAAAAAGACCAATTTCTATTCCTACAGCCAACGCCGTGCACACGTTAGAGATGAAGGATGCAACAAACATTCCTATCGCCAACCTTTTTGTTGAAAACCCATTTGAAAGGAACGCTTTTACAATGAAGAATGACAATGCGCCGATTACTGCCATGTTGAAGAGGTTTGCGCCGAAAGTCGTTATTCCGCCGTCACCCAGCGCTAAAGCCTGAATAATCAAGGTTATCGTCATACTGATTACACAAGCGAATGGCCCAAGAATCATGGAGACTGCAGTTCCGCCTAAGAAATGCCACGTACTGCCCCCGCCAGCTACCGGAAATTCGACTAACTGAATAACAAGTAAGAGGGAACTGACAACGCCAATCAGCGGGATAATGTAACGTGGGTGATTTTTTTTTATTCCATGCCACGCCCACGCTAGAAAGCTAAACGCTACGATGTACATGGCTATACACGCGTATGGGGTGAGGATTCCATCTGGGATGTGCATTTTATAAACAGTGTGAACTTTACGTATTTTAGTGTTACTATCCCCTCGAAAAACCTTTAGACCGTATTTTAAATTACCGTGGACAGTTTACTTTTAAGCTTTTATATTGAATTTCAGTGTTCAATCGAGATTTTCTCACGCCAACTTCTTACTCAAGGATAATCACATGGTCTACATTAGCAGCAAAGAGGCTTAAACGTTTTCGTTCTGGTCGTGGGCAGGATGGTCAACCGTATGATTCTAGAAATTGACCAGATCTACATGAAAACTGCGGGCAACATAATCTACGAAGTCAAAGACGCCCAAATCACTTAACGTTTACTGCTTGTTTTTTTTGTAGTACAGTACAAAGTATCGTGTTTTACTTTACTTAATGTTAAATCAAAAAAAGAGGTTGGGTTGGTGTATAACCAACAATTTGCGGTCTATTTAAGCAACAGTGAAGGTTGATGCGGGTATGGCTGAGTTCACAACGATGTTGAATATTACTATGGCTTCTCCAGCTGTATCAGTGTATGAGTATGTGGCGCTTTTTCCGTCCCAGTGAGCAAGGTTATCGACGTAGTCTGCCCATTGGTTTCCGAAAGCTGGTACTTTGGTAGTTCCCCAATCAGTTAAGAAGGTAGATGCTTTGAACGTTGCTCCGCTGTTAGTGCTTGCCCATGATTTTTGTGCACTTGCGTTGAATATGTAAGCGTAGGTTGAGAAGTCAAGGCGGAGAGTCAGGTTACCTGAATGTATGTCTTGTCCTTTCCATTTGTATTCTATTGTTACGCCTTGGCTTGTGACGTTAGCGCTAAATGTTAAATTGGTTGCACTGGCAACACTCACTGATGGAACGGGTGTTGGTGTAGGGGTTGCATTGTTTGATGAACCGTTGTTGCTGAGTACGTATGCGGCTGCGCCTGCAATGATGATAACGACGACTAAAACCGCAACAATAATGTACATTGTCTTTTTGTTCAAATTAAATCACCGAATTTTCTATCTTTCTCTTTAGGTAGAAACTTCTTATAAGCTTTTCCAAGCGGTAAGATGATTGACGGCAAATTCTGTTTATTTTATTGATTTTCGATGTGAAACTCTAATATATAACGGAGGAGAGGTCGCTATAGCAGAGCTATCTCCCCAACACTGTGCATTCTGCATTCAAATAATGGCGAATATAGACTGCATGTACATCAGATTTTCAGCGTTCGATGGAGATTTTGCTAATTCCCGCCTCTTTTTCAAGAGTTACAACATGGTCAGCTTTCGCCGCGAACGCTTCGCTGTGTGTGACGGCGATGATTTGTTCTATGGCTTTGAATCGGCTGATGGCTTCAGCTAGCCGCTCTATGCTGCCGTCTTCGCTTCCCAAGTTCTCGGTGGGTTCATCAAGCATCAGTATGCCCAACCCGTGGCCGGTTCTTGACTGCATAATCAGCTGTCCCAAGCCCAGTCGGTAGGCAAACGCCAAAAGTGTTCGTTCTCCACCGGAGAGGTTGCCGACTTCGCGGTCCACGCCTGTCTCGCTCTTCACGTAAGGCGTGTAGGTTTCGTCAATAACCACGTTAAGCATCGGTGTTTCCCCGCCTACTAAACCGTCGAGCACTTGCTGAACGAAATTGCGCAGAACTTTCACAAATTCGCTTCTGAGTTTAGGCTGGATGCTGCGGTAAGCATCTCGGATAGCGCCAAGGACTTCGATTGTTCTGCGGATTTTCTCCATGCGCTCGAGTTTTTCCTGCGCGAGGTTTATGCGTTCTTTGGTGTCGTCCAAGCGGTAGGAAAGGTCTTTTTTGCGGTTCTCTTTAGTGCGTAAATCCGATTCTACAACGTAGAATTGCTTAAACGTCTGTTCCCTCTGTACACGCGCTGCTTCAAGGTCAGATAGGTTGAATTTGTCAATTTCAAATTGCACTGACCCTAACTGCAAACGCAAATCTGCATCAAGGTTCTGTTTCTCCTCAAACTCGCCTGAAAGGTTTGTGAGGTTGTTTTCTTCCTCAACAATCCTTGCTTTCAAATCGGCGCTTCGGGTAAGGCAGGTTTGCAGGTTAGAATACGCTTCAGACGCAACTGCTTTGGTTTTTTGCAGGTTTGCAACTTCAATCTTCAGGTGGTTAATTGTTTTTTCCCGTTCAATGTTCTCTTGCTTAATCCTTTGCAACATGTCTGTCTTGTAGTCGCCTGTTAATGGCTGAATGCAAAGCGGACACTTACTTTCCTCAGCCAACTGCAGTATTCTTTTTTGGTCAGTTTGCATGCTCCGCGTGGTTGCTTCTTGTTCAGCTTTCAAACTGCTGATTTTATCGTCAAAACCTGCTAAACAGAAACCCAGCTGTTCCATGGATAGGTTGGCTGGTAACCCTGTTTGCTCAAGCTTACCCCGACAGGCTTTCGTCTGAGAATCCAGCGAGGTTTGTCGTTGGTGCAGATTCTCAACGATGCTTTTTTTGCCTTCTATGCGCTGGTTGAGCGAAGCCAAAGTTCCTGTCATGTTGGTGATGTTTGCATTTAGTCTTGCTTCTTTGCGTTTGAGTTCTTCTACGGCGAGTTTTTTCTCTTCCAACTGCTTGAGTTTCGTGTTTGCTTCATCCAGCGCTCTTTTGGCAACCGCGAGTTTCTGGGTTGAATTCTCCAAATCCAACTCTATTAGCGTAAACTCTTCGCTTGCTCTGTTGTATTCGTTGCTGAGTTTTTCTAAGCCGTTGACGTCGGCGTCTTTCTGGTAGAAAAATAATTCGTTATCGTAGTCTCGCTTGTACTGGGCAATGTTATTCCAAGCAACCTCATAATCGGATAGACCGAACAATTCGTCCAATCGGGTTTGCCTATCGCGTGGTTTAGCATCAAGCAGTTCTTTAAGGTGTTCTTGCCTAAACCAGACGATTTCGCTGTAGAGATCCTTGTCTAAACCCGTGATTGCTTTTAGTTGTTCGGCGATAGCGTCGATTTTCATGCTGGCAACGAGCGTTTCATCTTCGTAGAGTTTGAGTTGCTCAATGTCTTGGTTGATGCTCTTGCCCTTGCGTTTTAATCCTCTTGTAAGCTTGTAGGTTTTGCCGTTATGGGTAAACTGCACCATTACTTTTCCCGAGTCCGCGCCTTCGCGAAGCAAATACTCGAAGCTTCTGCCAACCGACCCACCAAACAACGCAAAATCAACCGCGTACATGACGCTGGATTTGCCGCAGCCCATGCCGCCGACTAAACAGTTGAACCCGCGCGTAAAGGGCACGGTGGATTTGGTGTGGCTACGTATGTTTTCAAGCTGGACGATTTCTATCTTCATTTTGCCAGCTCCTCGATTGATTGTTTGACTTTGTCGTCTTGCTTTCGAGTTAAAGGCTCGATTAAGCTGAGTGCGTTTCTCGCTATCTTTTCAGCTTCGTCTTTGCCGTAACGGTCCGAAAAGATTTGCACAAAATACTCGAAGGCTTTGGTTTTAAGGTCTTTGAATCCGCTTTCAAATATGGAGCGCACGATTTCGTCTGAAACCACAGTTTCCTTAAGCAGGATAACCGGGTGGACGAGTAGGGCTTTTGGAGCTGCGTTTCTTATTTTTGCCACATCGATTTCTGTGCGGTTGGCTTCCGTTGGCAGTGTTCCCTTCAAAACTGGGATAATCACCGCGCCTTCTTGTTCTACATCCTTCACCATTTGGGCGGCTAACTCTGTGATTTTTGCTGGTTGCATGCCTGAATAGTCTTGTTCGTCGATGATTATGAATTTGCGCGGTGAAGACAATTCTATTAGTTCTGGCTGAATTTCTCCTTTCTCGTTTACTTTAACAAGGTAGAATCCTTTGGAGTACTTTGCTTCACCGTAACTAACCGTTTCCGTGCAGCCGCTGTAAACTAAAATTCCGTCCTTAAACTTGCCCAAATACCGTTCATGCACATGCCCCGCAGCGTAATAGCAAAAACCGTCCGGCAACTCGTCAGGCAGGATTTCTGCTTCAAAAGGTCCCTTGACGGCTGGTAAATCCAGTGCGCCGTGGAAAACAAAGATGTTGGCGACGCCGGCTTTTGGCGTTGGCTGGTTTTCTTCCATAAATTTGGGGAGTGCCTCTTGGGTTTTATGGCGGTTGTGGTAAGTTGGGATGCCGTAGACATAGCAGCAGTCCAGCTTGCTCCAGCATGCGCCCTGATGCCTTGGTAGGTGTATGATTAGTCCTGCGCTGTCTAGCGGATAGAGGATTGTGCTGGTTATGGTGTTTGGGGCGGAGTCATGCGAGCCATCCACGGTTAAGACTGGAATGCAAGCATCTTTCAGCCGCTTGAAGCTTCGAATTGTGTTCTCCAATGTATGGTTAGATGGTCTGGCTTGGTGAAAAAGGTCGCCTGCAATAATCATGAAGTCAGGTTTCAAAGCTATTGTTCTGTCCACAAGTTCTTTGAACGAATCATCGAAGTCCTGCCTTCTGGATTCTAAACCATACTGCGAATAACCCAAATGCAGGTCTGCAGCGTGGATAAAGGTAAACGGCTTCAAGCTGGCAGGACTCCCTTTTTTGCTGTCTCTTGATTGATAATTTGCCTATTAAGTGTTCTTAAAAGAACCGCTAAGTTCCGTCTTATTGTTTTTTTGGCTGTCCTGTGTTTCTTCTATAATAGTTATTGCTAAAAGGCCCTATTCACAACAAACAGCAGAATTGGTAGCGATTTGCGTTTTGGTTTCAGCGTCGGGTTTAGGTTGCATGTTAGTTATGCAATTACTCACAAGCGGAAAAAAGCGCATTAAGCTATAAAGACCAGGAATCAAAAAACCCTTCCACTGTTTAGGGCCACTTGTTCATAATCAGACAGTGACGGGCATTTTAAAGATACTTTTGGCGTAAAAATATAAGAAAGCACCTGCATTAACTGAGAAAAGGTTCCCAGACATGAAATGTCAAGCATGCCAACAAGAAACAATGATGCCGTTCCGTTGCCCCTTCTGCGGCGGACAATTCTGTAGTGCACACCGCATACCTGAAAACCACAAGTGCATAGGAATCAGCGCCGCTCGCCAACAGACACAAGAACGGGTTATGTCGCAGCAGGGCTACAACTCTTACAATTACAGCTACGTATTCGGACAAGACCCCTACAAACGCAAAAACCACATTATCACTAGTCCAAAAGAACTAAAACACATCGGCATAGCAGCCGCCCTTGTGATAGGCATCGGTTTATCGATGGCTTGGTATAGTTTCAGTTGGAGCTGGGTTGCTATGGCCGTTTTTGCCGTCATCATGACGGTGTCTTTTCTGACTCACGAAATCGCTCACAAGGTGATGGCTCAGCAAGCAGGAATGTGGGCTGAATTCCGTCTCACAACATGGGGCGCTGTATTAACGCTTGTTTCAGTGTTTTTGCCTTTCAAAATGATTGCTCCAGGTGCCATGATGATTGGGGGGCAATCGCCATCCGCAAAAGACATGGTGAAAATCTCTGTTGCAGGAGTAATTACCAACATGATTTTCGCTGCCGCGTTTCTTGGCTTAGCCTTCGGCTTACCCATCACTGATTATACTGGGGTGCTGTTCTTTGCTGCTTACATTAACTCATTTATGGCAGCCTTCAACTTGATTCCATTCGGAGTCTTAGACGGCTACAAACTATTCCTCTTAAGCAAGAAAACGTGGGTGATAGCGTTTATACCAAGCGTTATCCTTGCAGTAGTTAGTGGCTGGATAATTTTTGTGGGCTAATGAGGCTTTTTACTCGCATCTTTCAAAGAGCAGATAATAGTTTACGGTGTAGTTCCATGCGCCACCCATGCCAGCGGTGCTGTAAGAGTTCAAACGCCAGCCCTGCTGTTCCCACTCCATGATTGCCTTGCCCACGTCGTCATGGTGACTCACAAGGATGCATCTCCACTCATTCAAGTTTTCACCTCTCAGTTGCTTGGAAAGAATTAGTGGGATTTAAGGGGTTTGCTATAAAGGAAAACTAAAGACAAAAACTAAAAAATTTAAAGTTTAGATAAGTTCGATTGTTACGTGGACTTCTTCTGGAACCCGTATACGCATGATTCGGCGCATGACGCGTTCTTCAGAGTCGATGTCGATTAAACGTTTGTGAATGCGCATTTCCCATCGGTCCCACGTTGCGGTGCCTTCACCTGATGGACCTTTGAGGACTGGAACACGCAGGCGTTTTGTTGGTAGCGGTACTGGGCCGTTCATCTTCACGCCTGTTTTTGAGGCGATGCTTTTGAGTTCTCCGCAGACCTCTTCTAATTTACCGTAATCTGTACTTGTTAGCCGGATTCGTGCTTTTCTAACCATATTGGTCCATCAATCCATTGTTTTGCCGTCTATTATATCTTGGCGACAACTTAGAGACTTAACAGAAACATAAAAACCTATCGACGGACAAAAACAAAGGCAATAGCTCAATATCATGCCTAAATGCAGGTAAGATGAGTCGATAAACTGGTACTCAAAAATACTGCCTCCTTACCTAAAAGCAAAAAAAGTCTGTTGCTTTCAGGGGCCTATCCTTCCCTTATGTAAGGCACCAGTATGATGGCGACGCTCAAGGGTTAGAGCTCGAAGACGTAACTTCTCAACGCCAAAACAGGAAAAACCACAATTAACCCGAAGAGGACCGCAGTCGCCGTCATTACTCTCAGAGCCCTGGGAATGTGCTCAGCCGCGATTCCATGGTCGTCGCCAAGGGTGTAGTATCCCTGCTTTTCAAGCTGGACGTTCAAGGCTCCTGCCATGGCTGAGATGGTGTAGCCTGCGTTTGGACTTGCGGTCTTGTGTTTGTCGCGTTGCAGGATGCGGTATGATTCGCGCCAGTCCTCGCGCAGAAGAAAGGCGGCGGTAACCATCATGTATGCCGTCAAACGGGATGGAATGTAGTTGGCGATGGTGTCGAGTTTTGCCGAGAACCATCCGATGTTCTTGAATTCTGCGTTCTTGTAGCCAACCATCGAGTCCAAAGTGTTCACGACGCGGTAGGCAAAAGCGCCCGGAACCCCAAACAGCGCAAAGAAGAAGAACGGCGCGGTTATGCCGTCTGTTGTGCTCTCCGCGATGGATTCGACGGCTGCAGAAATAATCTGGCGCTCATTTAGAGTGTTGGGGTCGCGTCTGACGATGTAGGGCAGCCATTTGCGTGCTCCATCTAAATCTTTCTGCTTTAGCGCCAAAGCGATGGGCTTAGTGTACTGCCCCATGCCGTTAATGGCGAAAGTTGCCTTGAACAGCATTGTACCCACGATGATGTAGAGTATTTCGCCGTATGGGTGTGGCAGCTGCCTGAGCCAGAAGAGTAGCAGAAACACGGGAAGCGCAACGACAATCATGATGACGAGCGCCATCAAGACGCCGTTTGCCTTCTCCACACGCGGATTCGGGTGCTTCGATTTGCGTTTGAGGTACGTTACCATTTTGCCGATGCCGATGGTTGGGTGAATCCTGTCAGGGTACTCGCCCAAAACTATGTCGATTAAGAAGGCTAACGTGAAAATAAGGATGGAATCAACGAACAGTGAAAGGTCAAGTGTAAACATGGGTCACACTCAAACAGCCTTTACTATCCGCTTGAGAGCGTCTATCAACCGCTCATTCTCCGCGTGGGTTTTTACTGCTATTCGAACGTAAAACTCGTCTATTCCTTTGAATGATGTGCAGTCGCGAATCAATAGACCCTGTTTTAACATTTGATTTTTCAGGTCAGCGGCATTGAAGCCTGATTTGCGGATGTCGATGAAGAAGAAGTTGGCGTCCGGCGCAGAAAACTTGAACGAACCAAATTTCTCCAATTCCGCCTGTAGCCACGCTTTTTCTTTCGCGATTAACGCATGCGTAACTCGCAGGTGTTCTTCATCCTTTAGCGCCGCAACCGCAGCCGCCTGAGCCAAGCAGTTAACGTTCCAAGGAATCTTCGCACATGAAAGCACGTCGATGATTTCGTGGTTAGCGATTCCGTAGCCAACCCGCAACCCAGTCAAACCAAAAATCTTGGTGAAAGACCGCAAAATGAACAGATTAGGGTACTTTTTGATGTTGCCAATCATCGTGAGGTCTTTTTCGTCTTCCACAAACTCCAAAAAGTCCTCGTCGAGAAAAACAAGGGTGCCCTGCTCCAGCGCCTTCTCGATTATTTCTGTTAGGGATTCCTGTGGGATGAGCATGCTGGTTGGGTTGTTTGGGTTGCATAGGAATACGAGTTTTGCGCCAGCCATTTCACATTCAAAAGTGGCTGTTTCAACTTGTAAATTTTTGTTTAGCTTGATGAATTTTGGGGGTTCCCCTGTTTTGCGGACTGCACTTTCGTATTCGCCAAAGGTTGGCGCGGGGATTAGCGCTTTGTCGCCTTTTTTCATGAAGACTTCAGCGAACAGGTACATGAGTTCGGTGGAGCCGTTTCCGACGACAACGTTGCTCTTGGTGATTGCGCCGAAGTGACCTGCAATAACCTGCCGAAGCTCGCTGGAGTTTGAATCGGGGTAAGCCGCTATCAAGCTGAAGGCTTTTTTTGCCGCCTCAAGCGCTTTCTTCGATGGACCCAGCGGGTTCACGCTTGAACTAAAATCCAAAATCTCCTCGGGCTTAAACCCGCTTTCTTCTGCGGCACCTAAAACTTCTGCACCGTGAACGCATGGCTTGAGATTTTTAACATTGTCCCTGACTAGAGTCTCGATGGGCTTCATTGTTTTTCTTTTCCTTCAGCTGTGCCGCTAAATTCTACGGTTTCTCTTTAACGTAAATCATATAAATGTTTGGTTGGATGTTCCATCCAAAACATCCTGTCAGCAAAAGGGTTTTTGAGAAAGAAAAACAATGATAATAGAAGATAGTTGTAGCAAAGATGATTTTGATGAGTGATAAAACTGATAAACGCATGGTTGAAGAATTAAACGAAGCAATCAAGAAAAAAGACCCAAGGAACCAATAGAGAAAACCCTCGTGGCCTTCTGCGCAAAAACCGGAATCTCGATGAATTCCTGCAGAATCTACTATAAACAGCTGGAGGAAAACGGCAAAGTCAAAGAGAAAAATAGCTTTAAGCTATAGACCCTCATTTATATCGTAAGGGCTCACAATTGAATGAACTTGTTTTCATAGGTTTAGGGTTAAACGACGAGAAAGGCATCACTGTCAAGGGTTTAGACGAAACCAAATCGGCAGATCAGGTTTTCATGGAGCAGTACACTAACTTGATGGCGGGCTTCAGTCTGGCACGGTTTGAGGCGTTGTGCGGCAAGAAAGTCCATGTGATTTCAAGACGGACGCTTGAGGAGGAAAACGGCAAAGTCATCCTCGAAGCCGCTAAAGTGGGCAAGACAGTGTTTCTTGTTCCAGGCGATCCCTTCATTGCCACAACCCACGTCACCCTCCGCATTGACGCGGAAAAACAGGGGATAAAGACCCGCATAGTTCACGGCACATCCATCATGTCCGCAATAGTGAGTCTCTCGGGCTTGCACAACTACAAGTTCGGCAAAACCGTCACCGTGCCTTTCCCCGAGAACTTTTCAGAAACCCCCTACAACGTCATCGCCCAAAACAAGAAGGCGGGTTTGCACACGCTGTGCCTTCTGGATTTAAACGCGAATGAAAACCTCTTCCTCTCGATTAACCAAGCCATCAAGATGCTTCGTGAGGTTGAAGAAAAAAAGAAACTCAGCGCAGTTACCCCTGAGACGGTTGCGGTTGGAATCGCAAGGGCAGGCGGTAGCAACCCCACCTTGAAAGCCGACTTCATCAACGATTTGGCGAGCTTCGATTTCGGCCAGCCGCCCTACAGCCTGATTTTTCCAGGCGAACTTCATTTTATGGAGGTTGATTCCTTGATTGCTTTCGCGGGTGCACCCGCAGAGTTTAGGAGGCTTACCAAATGAGCCTTGAAGCCTTAACGACGAAGTACATTTCCATGGCAGAGAAAGTCTTTAGCGAACTCAAACGAACACAAACCCCCATTAGCTTAATCGAGGAGATTGTGGCGTCTGTTTTATGTTATGCAAACGATTACCTCGAGGATGCAAAGTATTATAAGGTTCAGGGCAACCTTGAAACCAGCTTAACTTCGGTAGCTTACTGTGAAGGGCTACTTGATGCTTTAAGACTAATCGGCGCTGTGAACTTCGAATGGCCAACAAAACCAGAAACCAAAAAATTGTCTTAGCCTCGGGCGTTTTTGACCTGCTACATTTGGGGCATGTGCGGTTTCTGGAGGAAGCCAAGCGGGCAGGCGGAGAAAAAGCTAAACTAATAGTTGTGATCGCCAGAGACAGCACGGTTGAGAAGACTAAGAGCAGAAAACCCATAATGTCGGAGGACCAGCGCCGCGCCCTTGTGGAATCGCTAAAGGTGGTTGATGAAGCAGTGCTCGGTTATGAAGACCTTGACATTGGCGAAGTCATTGGAAAAATCAAGCCGGATATAATCGCTTTGGGCTACGACCAAGCTGAAATGGAGAAGGAAGTTAAAGATTACGTTGCCAAGCATAGACTGCCCGTTCAGATTGTTAAGACGGGCAAGTTTGCGGAGAATGCTTTAGATAGTTCCTCCAAGATTAAACAGAAAATAATAGATAAGCTATCCAAATAACTGGTTGCACGCATGGGTTGCGAGAAATATAAGCCAACGTATATTCTGATCGCGTTAAACGTAGCTATCTACATCGCGGGCGCTGTAGTCGGAGGAAACGCCTTCACCACCAGCGACGGTGTTGTAGCCCAGTGGGGACAGGTGAACCAGTTTGTTTTCCAAGGCGCATATTATCAGCTTATCACATCGATGTTCATCCACGCCTCAATAGTTCACCTCGTCGGCAACATGCTGTTCCTGCTCATATTCGGTCTGCGCGGGGAAGAAATGTTTTCTCTGCCCGAATACCTCGGAATCTACCTTGTCGGCGGCTTAGTCGGCAATGTCCTGTCTTTGGCGTTTGGTCCCTACTTTATTTCTGTTGGAGCGTCAGGCGCAATCTTCGCGTTGTTTGGCGCATGCGTAATCTACAGCAGACGCTCCATGCGGCAGTCGATTCTGGGAGCGCTGGTGTACGCGTTCTTCTTATTCTTCATCAATACGGGGGAAGGCGTCAACATTTTAGCTCATTTAGGCGGATTAGGCTTCGGATTAATAGTAGGCTACTTAATCGCTATGAGGCGCAAACCAGATCATGAAGAAAAGCCGCGGAATCCATATTCTGTTGCTTTGCCGTTTTAGCTGGTTTGAGTGTAGACTTCGACTTTTACTTTGTTACTGTCTTTTAGGGATAGCGCTTTTCGCAGGCATACAGGCGCGATTATCTCCAGCACAGACGCATCGTAGTGGCTTCGTAGCGCCGTCACCAACGCACCCTTAACTTCGCCACCGATTGTGGCTGGGTAACATTTCACTAAGCCAAACGTGCGGTCCTCATTCTGGAAGCCCTTAATTTCAACCGCCGGGTACGCATCCAGCTCCAGGCGGGTTTTAATGTCATAGTCCGCTGACAATTTCAAGTTAAGCGTGCCTGGGTAGGGTTCAAAACCTAATTTTTCCACGATCTGCTTGCGGTAAGATTCTTTTCCGATGTAGTAAGCGCCTTCGCCCAGCCCAGTGAAAACGGTGCCTTCCAAAGTGACGGAGGGCGGATAAGATTTCTCCATCAAAACCTTCAAGCCCGAATACAGTTTCTGCAGTTCCCGCGTGCCCTGCTCTTCGATTTTGATTAAGCTACCGTCTGGGGTGATGTTGCGCTGTATCCAGCCCTTGCGTTCAAGCTCGATCAGGTAGCGAGATGCGGTCTGCTGGGAAATGCCGAGTTTCTTGGCTAAGTATTCGGTTGAGATTTTGGCGATTCGTTTGTACGCGCCCATCTCAGCGAGTTTTAGGACCATGTAGAGGTTTTGCCACTCCTGTTTCTCAGTCAACGCTTGGGTCTCCAGTGACTTAGAAAATAAGCGGGTGTGTATTTAAGCGGCTCGAAACACTTCGCCTCAAAGGTATCCTCTTAGGTTGCAAAACCCTTGTGCTTCCGTCCTCTCTTATTTGCAGTCTCAAAAGGTGTCGACGCTGAATTTAAAGAGTAAGTTGAGCAAAAGCTAAGATTCTCATAATGAACATCGTTGCCGATGACAAAAATCTCAGGGGGTCTTAGCAGTAGCGCTGTTCAAACTAAAAAATTAATTCACTCGTGACATCCTCAATTAAGATTAGCTGTGGGTTAATTTGGTTTGGTTTTGCCCAAAATGAGCAGCATGGCTTCTATCCAGTTATCGTGGACTTCTTTGCTGTCGAAGCCTAAAATGAGCTTCGCCATGGTTCCCATGTAAAGTGAGGTGAAGAGTTCAGCTAGGGCGCGGGCGTTAACGTCGGTTCTCATCGTACCATGCTTCATCTGGTCTTCCAGAAACGTCTGGACTGTATCTATATCTCTTCGGTAATCTTCCATTATGATTTTTTTGGTTTTTGAGTCATGAGCTGCTAAAGCGATGATTTCAAAGTTGATATGCATGTTGCCCCCGTATTTTTCCGTCATCTCGATGTAGACTTCTTCGAGTGCCTGTGTTAGGTCACGGCTTTTGCATGCTGTGTTTATTATGTCTCGGAGGGTTTGGTGGTTTTGCAGGGAGAGTTCTTTGAGGAGGTCTTCTTTGCTTTTGAAGTATGAGTAGAGGGCGCCTTTGCTTACGCAGATTTCTTTGGCGATGTCGTCTATTGTGGTGTCATGGTAGCCTTTTTGAGCGAAGACTTTTCTGGCGACTTCGATGATTTTGGTTTTTGCCGCTGTTTTGTATTCGGGGATAACTTTGGGCATTGTTTGACCGTGAGTAGGACATTGGTTGTTTTGATTTAAAACTGTTGTTATTGGCGACGATAAGTATATTAATTGACTGGGGGTCGCTATTTTAGAAAAAGAAGCGATTCACCATGAAATCAAGTGACCAATCAAACATGAATGCCTCAGCGGGCACCTCAGGCATCTTGAGTTACGCCACCAAAGTTCTCTTAACTGTAACAGCAGTCTCACTCCTACTCAACTACGTCGAAACCATGGTCATCCCCGGCATACCTGCCATACAAGCCGACCTGGGCGCCTCAAAAATCCTCGCGTCATGGATAACCTCTGCCTTCTTAATCGTCGGAGCCGCCGTCGCCCCAGTATTTGGAAAACTCGGGGATATCTACGGCAAAAAGAAAATCTTCCTCACAGTATTGCTCTTCTACATTGCAGGCGTGGGCTTAGCAGGCTTTGCCACCAACATCTACTTGCTTATTGCTTCAAGAGCCATACAGGGTATAGGGTTCGCCATCGTTCCCCTAGGCTTAGCCATAATAACAGACATATTCCCCAGAGAAAAAGTCGCCACAGCACAAGGCATAATCAGCGGAACATTCGCAATCGGCGCCGCAGCCGGCTTAGTTTTAGGCGCATACATCGTTGAAGACCTCAGTTGGCAATGGGCTTTCCACAGCGCCTTCATACTCAGCATAATCCTGTTCTTTATCGCCGCGATAATGCTCAAAAAAGATGTACCTGGAGCAAAAAGCAAAGTTGACTATACCGGTGCAACCATGCTGATGTCAGGTATAGTGCTCATTCTTTTGTACCTCACAGAAGCGCCAAACCTCGGATGGGTATCCCTTGAAAACGTAGCTTTCCTTATACCAGGCCTCATCTTAACCATAGGCTTCTTCGTGTTCGAAAACAAACGCGTCAACCCGTTAATACAACTCAAACTTTTAGAAATCAGAAATGTCTTGGTTGCGAACCTCGTCGGCATAATCTCCAGTCTTGCAATGTTCCTGCTGTTCTTTGCGGTCGTTTACTACGCACAGCAACCTGTTCCATACGGATTGGGCTTAGACACCATCCACACAGGCTTAACTCTTGCACCAGCGACGCTTGTCATGCTCGTGGTAGGTCCAATTATGGGTAGACTCGTGACAAAAATAGGTCCCAAACCAATACTTATCCTGGGCGCATCTATCAGCGTCGTGGGTTTATCGCTGTTTATCTTTAACAGAGGTACCTCATTTGACTTAACATTAGACGTTGCAGTTTCGCTTGTCGGAGTCGTTTCAATGATTATACCAATTGTTAACATGATCTCGGTTTCCGTGCCTAGGGAAAGCACTGCAGTCGGATTGGGAATGAATACCATGTTGCGCAACTTGGGCGGCGCAATCGGGCCTGTACTGGCAACAACCATAATGTCAACTTATAGCGACACCCTGCTAAACCCCATAACTCATCAACCCATCGCAGTTCTGGCGAACTCCACAGCGTTCAACGTCATATTCACCATAGGCATAGCGTTGACGCTGACCATCATCGTGCTAAGTTTAACAATCAAGAACTACACTTTCAAAAGTAACCCGAAAAAGGCTGATTAAAAACAGAAGATTGGCGGAAAAACCGCCTTCTCCGCATTTTTTATTTTACCAGTTTTTCTCTTGCTTCATTGATAATGTTAACCGTTTGTGCCCGCCAGATTTCGAAGCCTTCAGGCGTCGTCGGGTAAGCAGTGTAGTGTGCCCTTAACTGCCGCATCATGACCACCGTCAAGCGTAGCCTGTTGAGGAACCCCACTCTGCGTATGCCCCTGAAAACCCGTTTAGCGGTTTCAGTGATGTTTAAGTGGAAGTCGTCGCCCATACCCGCTTTTAAGACGTCATCTTCAGTCATGAGTTTCTCGTTCATGCCGTAGTTTAGGTCTTCGTCGCTGCAGGATAAGAGGAACATCTTGAATATGTCGAGGCTGCCCTGCTTCTTGCCGTAGGTCTCGATGTATTTCTTGTTGTAGCCCCAGAGCGCTTCTTTGGTGGGTTCGCCCTTGCCGAGTGCTTCGACGATTTCCTGCCCTGCAAAGTAACCGCTTAGCATTGAAGGTCCGATGCCGCCGCCGTGAATCGGGTTAACGAGTGATGCCGCGTCGCCGACTAACATGACACCGTTTGAAACCATGTTGTCTAAGGGTCTGCGAACGGGGTCAAACCATGAACCAGCAGCCAAAACCAAGGAGCCTTCAAAGATGGGTTTCTTAAAGGCAGTGTTGTAGAGCTGCTGTTTGGGGTTAGGATAGTTTCCGCGCATGCATATACCTAAACCCACGTTTACGCGTGCGCCTCCTTTGGGGAAAATCCAGATGTAGCCTCCTGGCGACTGGGATTGGTTTAGGTAGATTTCGCAGAAGTTTGTGTTTTCGTTTTCTTGCTTGAGTTGCCGAATCTCTCGGTAGCAGGCTTCAACGTCTTCGTTGGCAATGTCGCGGTCGATGCCCATTTCCGGTGGAAGCTGCTTGCGTACCATGCCAAAGTAGCCGCTTGCGTCAACTACAACCTTGCTGCGCATTTCAGTGACGTGTCCTGTCTTCATGTTCTTAGCTGTGAGGCCGACAACTGCGCCTTTCTCAATGATTGGAGCGCGGAAGTTCATGTTGTCCAATAGAACTGCGCCTTTATCGGTGACTTTTTTGAGGAGCCACTGCCCGAATAAACGTCTGTTAAGCAGGAAACCGACGAAGTCCTTGTCTGCGATGGTGAAGACGGTGTTTTCGTCTGGTGAAAAAATCTTTATGCCGTCAATCTTCGCTTCCAACTCGCCGCCCGTTGGCTTCTCTAATCCCAAGGTCTTGAGGTGGTGTTCTCCCAGTGCGTCGCCGCAGACTTTTTCTCCGATTTCTTCGTGTTTTTTCTTCTCGACGATGCAGACTTTTAAACCTGATTCAGCGATGGTTTTTGCTGCTAAGCAACCTGCTGTTCCCGCACCAACGACTATGGCGTCATATTTGTCCAAGTGTTTTTTTCCTCCAATAGTTAACTTTACTTTGTATACCTTGTTGTATATGTAAAGCTTAATAAATTATGAAGTGAGCAAAACCACACCGAGTGTAACCCAAATGAGCGCTCCATTAACGTTAAGTGCAGAATTCCGCAAACTCGTAGAAGCCCAAATGGACAAAGTCCTGAAAGGAATAGAAGTAACCTTCAACGAAATCATAGAAAAACAAAAAATCACACCTACCGAACTCAAAGACGAACTTGAAAGCTTGCAGGAAAGCTTCAACTTTCTCTTCCAAAAATGGAGCCTGGAAATCCTCTACACACTGCTGCTCAAAGACGTTATCGGTTTTGGCGGAATCAAAAAAATCCTGTCAGTTAACTCAAGAACGCTCTCGGACAAACTCAAGATGTTGCAGAAACACGGCTACATAACAAGAAAGGTTGCCGCTGGACCGCCGCTGCGGGTGGAGTACGCGTTGACTGCGAAGGGCAAGAACACTGTTCTGTTTGCGTTGCCCTTGCTCTACTACTCAAGTTCAGCCTAAGGCTTCAGTTGGGTTCTGAACGTCTGCGGCAGGCTAGCGGATTCCTTCACAGTTTCAAACACCATGCATGTGAGAGACTTGTCTAAACCCTTAATCAACCGCAGCTTATCCACGACAAACTTCCCCACGGCATCGACGTTTTCAGCGCGCAGCTTCACGAGCAAATCCCAGTCACCCGTGATTATGTGGACTTCTTGGACTTCTGGGAACCTTGCGATTTCTTCTGCGACTTGCCGCTGGGAGATGGGTGTTTCGTCCTCGTTTTTTGCCCTGTAGGATACTGCTGCTAAGATGAAGGCGGCGGTGCCTAAGTTGAGTTTTTCCGGTGAGAGGATGGCGCGGTACTGTTTTATGATGCCCATTTCTTCCATTCGTTTGGTTTTGGCGAAGACGGTGGTGATTGGGGCGTTGATTTTTTTGGATATTTGGTTGGCGGTTAGTTTGCTGTTTTCCTGGATGAGGGTGAGGATGGCGAGGTCTTTTTCATCGAGTTTTATGCTCATATGTAAATATTACAGGTTTGAGGTATAAAAACTTGATTAAATTGTAAATTAATCATGTTTTGTTGTATAAAATTTATTACCCGCCCTGCACAGTGTACTCCGAAAACAAGTTCACAGTGACCAAAATGACAAAACAAGAAACAATCGAAATCCCCAAACCGTTAGACCAGCTGACGGCGGCGGAAATAGATAGAAAAACCTGCATAGGCAAAGTTATGACCTACACACTGACAAGTCTCTCAACAACTTTTGTGAATAAAGGTTACCAGTGGTTGCTGCCCGTGGCACTGAGCCAAAGCACCGACCCGCTCTGGCCCGACCCAGGTGCATCCATAGAGAAAAGAATCGAAGTAGACATCTACGGCAAACCAGTCCGCACTACAGCCAGCATGATCATCCACAAACTCGTCGCCGCCTCAACCGCTTACCCCAAACTTTTCATTCTCTCACCCAACATACGCATCGAAAAAGCGGAACGCGCCAAAACCGGCAGGCACATCTACGAGTTCACACAACTGGACTTTGAAGCCCGAGGCGCCTCCTCAAAAGACGTCTTCGCATTGGTTGAAGAAGCCATCAGCACATTAGTCAAGGACTTAAAGAAAGATATGAAAGGTGAATTAACGACTCTCTGCCGCTGCGACACCCTCAAATCGCCCAAAGCGCCCTTCAAAATCTACGACCGCGTAGACCTTGAAGCCAAATACGGGGCAGACTGGGAAGCAGGCATCTCACAAGAAATATCTGAACCAGTCTGGGTAACCAACATTCCACGGGAATTCTACGATTTCGAAGACTTCAAAACAGGCAAATGGGACAACTATGACTTGTTCCTGCCCCAATTCGGTGAAGTTCTCTCTGGCGCCAAACGCGAATACGAATACGCAAAAATACTGAAGAAAATCGAGCGCGACCAAGTTAAGAAGGAAAACTATGCGCTAGTCCTCAAAATGGCCAAGGAAGGCAGACTCAAACCCACCGCTGGCGGAGGCATAGGCATGGAGCGTTTAGTCGGCTGGATAGCAGGCGTCAAACACATCGCTGAATGTCAACCCTTCCCACGTGTACCTGGAACAGTAAACGAGCTCTAGAGGAATGACTAATACAATGAATCCATACCTTGAAGCGTTACAACCCAAACTAAGCCTCGCAGACTTCAAAAAACTAAGCGCTATAGACAATCCCAACGTCCACGAATTCATCGCTAAAGAAAGCGACCTCTGCCAGCCAAAAGACATATTCATCTGTAGCGACTCGGCCGAAGACATCACACATATCAGAAAGCAAGCAGTTGCCGTAGGTGAAGAACAAGCAGTCTTGACAATAACGGGCCACACTGTCCACTTCGACGGTGAACACGACCAGGGACGAGACCGCCAAGCAACCAAGTACCTGGTTCCCAAAGGAATTACCCTGAGCAAAGCCCTCAACCAAATGGACCGCCAAGAAGGTTTAGCCGAGGTTAGGAGTGTTCTTCGGGATTCCATGCAGGGCAAAACCATGATTGTTCGCTTCGTCTCGTTGGGTCCGCTGGATTCCGCCTTCACCATTCTGGGTTTGCAATGCACAGATTCTTGGTACGTTGCGCACTCAGAAAACCTGCTCTACCGCTCTGGGTACGAACAGTTCGTGAAGGCAGGACCAAAAAGCGATTTTCTGCGCGTCTTGCATTCGGCTGGAAAAGTAAACGGTGACATGGTAAGCGTAGATTTCAATAAAAAATGCATTTACATCGACCAAATGGACAACACCATCTACAGCGTTAACACACAGTATGCAGGTAACTCTGTTGGCTTCAAAAAACTAGCTTTCCGCTTAGCAATCCGCAAAGCAAGCAGCGAAGGATGGCTAGCCGAACACATGCTCATCATGGGCGTATTCGGCCCCAGCGGACGAAAAACCTACTTTGCAGGAGCTTTCCCAAGCGCTTGCGGAAAAACCTCAACCGCCATGCTCCCAGGAGAAACCATCCTCGGCGACGACATCGCATACATTCGTGACGTTGACTCTGCTGCCCGCGCCGTGAACGTTGAATCAGGTATATTCGGAATCATACAAGACGTCAACCCTAAAGACGACACCCTAATCTGGAAAGTGCTGACTAACCCGGGAGAAATCGTATTCTCCAACGTTCTGGTTAAAGACGGCAAACCATACTGGCTGGGCATGGGACAAGAAATTCCCAAAGACGGCTGCAACTACACTGGAACATGGTACGAAGGCAAAAAAGACGAATCCGGCAACGACATTCCAGCCGCCAACAAAAACGCCCGTTACGCAGTAGCACTTAAAGCAATGGAAAATATAGACCCTGAACTCGACAATCCACACGGCGTTGAATTAGGCGGAATAATGTACGGCGGACGCGACACTAAGGCTTACGTTCCTGTTCAGCAAAGCTTCAGTTGGGATCACGGTATAATAGCTTACGGCGCTTCACTTGAAACAGAAACCACGTTTGCAACCATCGGCAAAGAGGGTGTTCCAGAAATTAACATGATGAGCATCCAAGACTTCATCTCGATTCCTATGGGCAAAAACGTTCAGAACAACCTGGATTTCGGACGCAAACTCAAAAAGCAGCCCATAGTCTTCGGCGTTAACTACTTCCTGAAGGAAGTCGGTAACGGCAAATACGTCAACAGCCCACAGGACAAGCACGTCTGGATAAAATGGATGGAGCTGCGCGTTCACAAAGAAGTTGGAGCTTTAAAGACACCCACAGGATACATACCAAAATACGAGGACCTGAGGAAACTCTTCAAGCAGGTACTGGGCAAAAACTACGCTAAAGAAGACTACAACAAACAATTCACCATACGTGTGCCAGAAAACTTGGCGAAGATTGAACGTGTACAGCGTTTCTACCAGGAAAACGTCACTGACACACCGCTGGAAATGTTCGGAGTACTATACTTGCAGAGAGAACGTTTACTCGTAGCGAAAGAAAAGTACGGCGATTACATTTCGCCCGAAAACTTTGAAAAAGAAGCAGAGGCATAAGCAAAGATGATTAACAGCAACAATTCCACCTTTTATTTCCGTCAAGCTTTTAAAGGGAGTCAACATACTGGATTAGAAATTCATAATCGTTAATTAATAAAAACGGTAAATGAAAAATAAGAAAAAAAGTGATGGAAATATGATGATGAAAAAGCTGGACAAAAAAGCTTCGGTGTACAAGATTGACTTGGCGAGCGTTGAGGGCGACGGTTCATTCCAATGTCCCAAATGCGAATTGGTTATATCTCCAGACGACGAATCAGAAGAGAACTACCAAATCTTAGACACCAAAGTCGTCAACAACGAATTAGCCGAGTTAGTTATCAGCTGCGGCAAATGCGGAAGTACCATAAAAGTTACTGGGTTCCAACAAAGCTCTGACGTTTAATTTCCATCTTTACATTTGAAACTAATTTTTTCATTTATCACCTTTGTAGATGTAAATGGGAAAACAGGCAAATAGTTTATTTTAGTTAAAGCATATTTGCATGTTGATTTGTATGCACATCGAAACCTTCACTGTCGGCATGTTATCGACCAACTGCTACGTGGCGAGTTCCCCAGAAACCAAAGACGCAATAGTGATTGACCCTGGGCTGGATTTTTCTTCTGAAGCCAAACCAATCTTCGACTTCTTAGACGCTGGCAAGTTGAAGGTCAAGTTTATCGTGAACACCCATGGACACGACGACCATATCAAAGGAGACGCACTTTTCCAGCAAAAGTATAGTGTTCCCATCTGCATCCACCCGCTCGATGCACATTACATTGTAGCCTTAGAAAACGCCAGGTTCCCACCCAACGTGATGCTGGAGAACGGCGGCTCAGTAAAGTTTGGAAGCGAAACCCTCAAAGTACTGCATGCACCTGGGCACACTCCCGGCAGCATATGCCTCGTCGGAGAAAAAATCGTTTTCACGGGCGACACGTTGTTTGCGGGCGGAATCGGCAGAACTGATTTTCCAGGCGGCTCCCTGACTGACATGAGGGCTTCGTTGAAAAAACTGATAGGGTTGCCCCTCAACCTGCTGGTTTATCCGGGACACGGCGAGGCTTCGATTATTGTGGAAGAAAAAAGGTCGAATCCTTTTCTGAACAGTAGAAATGAGAATGTATTTTTTTAGTAAGTTAATGGGTTTTGGCTGAGTTCCTGCAGTGCCCGAAGCCGCTTGATTATGTTCGGGTGGGTTGAGAAGACTTCGGCGAATTTGTGGACTGGCGTGGGTTGCTTTGCGAGTGTTTCCCTGAGTAGGTCCTGCTTGTTTGCGGCGCTGTTTGCGTGGAGTTCTGCGGAGTCAACGTTTGCGCGGCCAGGGTCAGAGATGAAGAGCGCTTTGAAGGAGCTGTTGCTTTTCTTCTGGTCTTTATCGGGTTTGTTGGTGCGTTTGCTTTCTTCAACAATCGTGACTAAGCCCGTGGAGAGTTTTTCTGCGCCGTTTTCGACGATTAAAGCGCTGTGTCTGTCAGCGTAGTACTCGCGTAGGCGGCTTAGGTAAAGCGTGAACAAAGTCAGTACCCACGAGAAAGCTATGAATGCTATGCCTATCAAAGCGTTGTTTCCTCCACTGTTTTTCTTTTCGCCCCCGCCGAATACACCTGAAAGCATAAGCGAGTAGCCGATGTAATAGAACAGTGCAGGCAGGAACGAAACCACAATCATAACCTGCACGTCGCGGTGTTTTAAGTGACCGAGTTCATGCCCGATTACGGCTTCAACTTCTCCGTCATCAAGCTTCGTTAGAAGTCCTTGAGTTACGGCAACTCGGCTACCAGTTAACGGCGAACCATACGCGAACGCGTTGGGCAGGGGGATTTGGGACAGCGTGAGTTTTGGCGTGGATATTCCGCTTTTCTTGCTTAAATCGCTGACCATCTGGTGAACCTTGGGGTTTTCAGTCGGCGACATTTCTTTAACCTTGTAAATCCAGCCTACAAGGTAGGGTGACAGGAGCCACTGGGCAATGTTGATGATGACAACAAGTACCCCGACGGTTATTAAGTCAAAGTACCCAACCCAGAGTAGTACAGCTGAGAAAACCAACGTGGTTAAACCAAAGATGGCGGCTAATGTTGCAACCATCGAAAAACGAAGTTTCCAAGTGTTCATTCTTTGTCACTTTCTGTATTTTTCACACTTTCCCATGGGCGCTTATAACTTTTATGCGCCTACATAAGGCAATTTTCCTTGGAAGAACTCCTGCAGAAACGTCATTTTGCATATGCCGCAACGATGAGTCTGGGCGAATCGGGGTCAAAGTTTTCTGCCTCGTAACCGCCGTAAACCTTCTTTACTGCGAAACTAGCCTTCTCCAACAAGCCCCGCAGCTTTGTCGGGTCGTACAATCTTACGGTATGCTCAAAAATCTTCGTTTGTCCCCCAGCCTTATCGCGCACAGTCCAGGAATCGCAGAGCCAGTCGCCGTTGCCGATTACCGTTCGACTCTGCTGCAAGAAAAAACTTGTGTATTCTCTGGATTTGGGAGTCTGGTTTTTTCCGTGGTATTTAGCGGTTAGGTTTTGGCGGTTGAAAACATCCACGATCACTGCGCCCGCCTGCTTCAGTACTCTTCGGAGCTCCCTTAAGCTTTGAGCGTCATCGCTCTCAGACGGAAGGTACCCAAAACTCGTGTCCATGCTAACCGCGGCGGTGAACGCTTCGGACCTGAAGGGTAAAAACCGCATATCGCCTCTCACCAACTGAACCCCGCGCCCGTGCATTTTGGCTATTTTTAGAAGGTTCGCCGAAACATCCAAACCCACCATGTTTAATCCCTGCTGGCTCAGAGGAATCGAGTGCCTTCCAGTTCCGCAGGCAAGGTCCAAAACGTAACCGTCGGGTTTAAGCTGGGTTTTTAAGAATTTTAGCTGTGCTTCCGTTTGGTTTTGGTCCGCTATCTCCGCCCAGTAAACGCCCATTTCATCAAAAATGTTCATCACTTCAGTTTCCCTAAAACTTTTCATTTAACCTTATGGTTAGACGCAGATTTAGCGGTTTTTGTTTAGGGCTCCTTTGTCTGGTTTTATTTTCTCTACTTCAGAGAGTATGTTAGAGTACATTAACAGAATTTGCTATTAAATTTTTGACTTAGAAAAGAGAGTAATGCAAAATAACGGTCTAATAAGCTATAAAGCCTTAAATTCCCAGCATGCACATGCTTATTAACTGGTGAAAAAATGGTTTACTGCTCAAATTGTGGCACAAAGGTAGCAGGCGCTGAAGGGTCATCTGAAAAAGAATGAGCGCAAACAAAACGCTTATCGCTTACATAAGCAAACAAGGAGCTACCGAGGAATCGGCGAGGAAAATAGCAGAAACCCTGCGTGCCAAGTTCCATCTAGAAGTCGATTTAGTCGACCTCAAAGAGCAGAAAATCCCCGACTTAGCACAGTACCAGAACATAGTTCTGGGCGGCGGCATCAGGGGCGGCAGAGTATACGGTAAAGCGCTAAAGTTTCTTGAAAACGACTTAAACGCTAAAAAAGTTGCTTTTTATGTTTCCTCCTCTTGGGCTGGTACATCTGGAAGCTATGAAAATGCAAAAGCCAAATTTGTAGAAAAAACATTAGCTAAATACCCTAAGATTAACCCAGTAAGTGCAGAAGCCTTCGGCGGACGCATAAGATACTTTGGAAAAACCATGCTGGATAACACTGATTTAGCTAAGGTTGAGGTTTGGGCAGAAGAACTTGGCAAAAAATTCACCCATTAAACCAGGCAGCACTAAAGCTGGTGCGTTGCTTTGCCCTGTCTGCTGCGTTGAATACGCTGAGGTTGAGTTTGATTTTGAAGTCGACGGTATAATCTTGCATAACGTGAAGGCGCTCAGGTGCCCTGGATGTGCAGAAGAGGTTTTTTCGCTTGAACAGCACGAGGAAATCAGGAGACGAATAAAGGTTTCCGCTAACCCTTAACCTAAATGTTCATGAGCATATTTGGATTCTAATATCATATCATTGCAGAACCTAAAGGGGTAGGTCGTATTGACGATTTTTTAAGCCATTGATATGTTGAAAACGGGCCTTAACGTTGTTTGCCAAAAAAACTATAGCCCATTACAATAACTTGGCGTTATGCTTTGGGAAGATTGCCCCTGCCCCAAAAAGAAGTGTGAAAGATACGGCAAATGCGGCGAATGCAACCAGCACCATTTCAAAAGGGCAAGATGCCGTATTGCAAAAGACCTAAGGGTTCAATGTTTGGTTTCTTGACGAAAAAATAGTTGGATTAAAACCCGAATTTTTAGCGGTTTCAGTTGTATGGTTTTTATTGTGGCTCGGCATCAATGTAGGTGTTAAGAGGTACATTGGGTTTGAATGGGAAACCACTCGTTAGCATAATCAGTGCTGGCATGTCCAAATTCGGCAAACACGAGGGCCTATTGGCAAGAGAAATTTTCGCTGATGCCGCGTATGAGGCGTTCAGCCGTTGCCCCAAGCTTAACCCAAAAGGCGACATTAAGGCCATGTTCATCGGGCATATGGGTGAAGCCTACGAGCACCAAGGGCACACTGGTAGCGCCATTGCAGATTGGGCAGGATTAACCGGTATACCGTCCACGCGGTGTGAGGCGGCTTGTGCTTCTTCGGGTGCCGCATTGCGGTCGGGAATTTACGCTGTTCTGTCTGGGTTGGCAGACGTTGTTGTTGTTGGCGGTGTAGAAAAAATGACGCACCGCACTACTTCTGAGGTTACCGAGTATCTTGCTATGGCTTCGGATTACCCGTTTGAGCAGTGGCATGGCATCACTTTTCCAGGGTTGTTTGCGTTGATGGCGACTGCCCATATGCATGCATACGGCACGAGTGAAGAGCAGATGGCTTTGGTAGCGGTCAAAAATCATTACCACGGCAGTCTTAACCCGAAAGCTCACCTGCAAAAAGAAATCGCCCTCCAAACCGTCATGGGTTCACGCTATGTTGCGTGGCCCCTTAAGCTCTACGACTGCTCCCTAATTACTGACGGAGCAAGTTGTATCATATTAACCAAACCCGAACTCGCCGCCAAGTACACCGACCAGCCCGTACATATCGTTGGTAGCGGGCAAGCCAGCGACACCATCGGCTTATACGAGCGCAAAAGCCTAACCTCGTTAAAGGCGACAAAGTTAGCGGCGAAAACAGCCTACGACATGGCATGTGTCAAACCATCCGATATAGAGCTGGCTGAAGTCCACGACTGCTTCACATCCGCTGAACTTATGGCGTGCGAAGACCTCGGCTTCTGCAAGCCGGGCGAAGGTGGAAAACTAATCCAAAGTGGA
>Ga0209777_10001350_pt1 | contig 36073 bp, 31 predicted proteins | sample FrelakmetHBP12HB_FD_187147 | JGI IMG/M metagenome (GOLD analysis project Ga0209777, IMG submission 187147) | Freshwater lake sediment microbial communities from the University of Notre Dame, USA, for methane emissions studies -HBP12 HB (SPAdes)... | ecosystem: Environmental > Aquatic >...
CCCCATCGACGACGCACTCACCGAAAACATGATCAAATGCCTCAGCTGCGGCACCATCCTCACCAACCCACACCCCGTCAACCTCATGTTCAGCACCACCATCGGCATAGGAGACGGCAGACCCGCCTTCCTCAGACCCGAAACCGCCCAAGGCATCTTCACCAACTTCCACCTCCTCTACCGCTACCACCGCGAACGACTCCCCTTCGGCGTCGTCCAAATCGGCAAAGGCTACCGCAACGAAATCAGCCCCAGACAAGGCACCCTCCGACAACGAGAATTCAGCATGGCCGAAGCCGAAATCTTCATCGACCCACACCACAAAACCCACCCCAACTACCACTCCGCCATCAACACCCCCCTCATCCTCAACGACAACGAAACCGAACACCACGTCACCGTCGGACAAGCCGTCCAACAAAAAATCATCAAAAGCGAAGCCCTCGCCTACTACCTCCACCTCACAGCAAACTTCCTCCTCGCCGCAGGCGTCAACCCCAAAAAATTCCGCTTCCGCAAACACGGCTGCGACGAACTCGCCCACTACGCCGCCGAATGCTGGGACGCCGAACTCTACAGCGAACGCTTCGGCTGGATCGAATGCGCCGGCATCGCCGACCGCAGCGCCTACGACCTCAACGCCCACGTAACCGCATCCGGCGTCGACATGTACGCCGTCCGCAAATACCCCGAACCCAAAATCGAGAAACACCGCAAAATCACCCCAAAAATGGACGTCTTCGGACCCCTCTTCAAAAAAGACGCAGGCAAAATCAAAGCCATCCTGGACACCATGGAAGCACCCACCAAAGGACCGGTGACCGTCACCCTCGACGGCAACACCATCACCATCCCAGACAACGCCTACGACGTCACCGAAGTCGAAGAAAAGACCATGGGAGAGAAATTCATCCCCAACGTCATCGAACCCTCCTTCGGCATCGATAGAGTCCTCTACTTCCTCATCGAACACAACTACAAAGAAATCGCCAAAAAAGACGAGGAATACACCATTTTATCCTTCCCAGCGGTCATCGCACCCATCACCACCGGAGTCTTCCCTCTTACCGACGACGAGCACCTCGTGAAACTTGCTGAAAAACTCAACACCGACCTGCGAGCAGCTTGCATCCACACCTACTACGACACCACCGGAACTATCGGGCGACGCTACGCCCGCATGGACGAGGTCGGCACGCCCTTCTGCATCACCATCGACCACGATTCATTGACCGACCATAAGGCGACCATCCGAGACCGAGACACCACAGAGCAGCAGCGAGTACCGATAAAAGACATCGCCACCCTCATCAGACAGAAAGTCACCTGCACCTAAAAAAAAGAGCAGGGTGCACGGCAGTTGATATCTTTTCTTTTACGACATTGCGCTGATACTGCGGTCGATAGTAGACAGAGCCGTGGTCAACTCCTCAGCGGTGATGACTAAGGGTGGCCGGAACCTGATGGACTTGCTGCCACAGCCAAGGATGACCATGCCGTTCTCGTAAATCTTCTTCTTGAGATCGTCTCGCTGTTCTGGCGTCGGCAAATTAAAAGCACATAACAAGCCCAGGCCACGGACATTAGAGATAACATTTGGATGTTTCTCTTGCAGCTCCTTCAGTCCTTTCAGTACGAGTGCGCCGTTCGTCGCAGCCTTCTCAATGAGCTGCTCCTTTTTGATAATCTCAAAGTACTTCTGCGAGCGGACCATGTCCACAAGATTACCGCCCCAGGTGGAGTTGATGCGGCTGGGGACCTGGAAGACGTTGTCCTTTGCTTGATCGACGCGGTCGCTGACCATGATGCCGCAGACCTGCGTCTTTTTGCCGAACGCGACGATATCGGGTTCGAAGCCGAAGTGCTGATACGCCCACATCTTCCCGGACATACCGACACCGGTCTGGACTTCATCAAGGATGAACATGATGTCGTTTTTGTCACAAATCTTGCGTAATGCAAGGAAGAATTCTTGACGGAAATGGTTGTCCCCGCCTTCAGACTGAATCGGTTCGATGATCAGCCCGGCGATGTCGTCGGGGTTCTTCGCAATCGCGTTGTTAATCTGATCGAGGGCAGTGGCTTCCCGCCGTTTCACATCCTCAAGGTTCTTGCCCGTCATCGGGAAGACGATCTTGGGGTTGTCGATGCGCGGCCAGGAGAACTTCGCGAAATATTTGGTCTTGTTGAGGTTGAAGGTGTTAGTCATGGACACGGTGTATCCGGTCCGGCCGTGGAACGCGTCCTTGAAGTGGATGATCTGGCTGCCTTTCTCGCCCTTGCCTAGAGCGATGTTTTTGCGGACTTTCCAGTCGAAGGCGACTTTGAGTCCGTTTTCGACGGCGAGGGCGCCGCCGGAGATGAAAAAGAGGTGTTTGAAGTGCTTGGGCATGGCTAAGGCGGAGAACGTGTTGACGAACTCGGCCATCTCGACGGTGTAGACGTCGGAGTTGGAGGGGTTGTTGACCGCGATTTCCCCTATTTTCTTGATGAAGGCGGGGTCCATCATCTCGGGGTGGTTGCAGCCGAGTGGTGCGGTGCCGAAGAAGGAGAAGCAGTCGAGGAGGTATTTGCCGTGTCGTGAGTCGTAGATCTGGCAGCCGTGGCTTTTATGCAGGTCGAGGACGAGGTCGAAGCCGTCGGCAAGCATGTATTTGGAGAGGACTTGGTGGACTTCGGTGGGTCGAATCGGCATGTGGGACACCTCTTCTGTAAAACAGGCCGTTTTTTGGGGTCTGGTGGTTTGTTGTTATCGTTCTGTCTTATAAAACGGTATCGGTAGGATTCCCAGGAGAGACTGATGGGCTGGGAGAAGGGTTGGGGTGAGAGAGGGGAGGAAAGGAGGAGAGAGAAAGAGAGGGGTCCCTCTCTCACCGTTCGGGGAAGGAAGCGCCTAGCAAGATGGTGTTAGGCGAGACTGATGCTGGCCTGTTCGCTGAGGTCTGTCAGGCTGTTGGCTTTGACTTTGCTTTGGCTGATGGTGTAGAGGGTGTCGCCGATGTAGAGGCTGCGGGTGATGTCGGTGTTGCTGTTGCCCCAGTACCAGTAGGTGGTGGGTTCGGCGGTGCCGTCTTGGTGGGTGATGCGTCCTTGGAGCTGGAAGCCGTCTTCTAGGGTGAGGTGGTAGACGTAGGCTCCTTGGAAGGTGAAGGTGCCCCAGTTGTCCGGGATAATGGTGACGTTGCTGGTGTTGGCGGTGTCGAGGGTGGCGTGGGGGATTTCGTAGACGCTGACGGGGATGACGAGGAGGTTCTTGGCTTTGTCGAAGAGGAAGGCGTGGTGGTCGTAGAGGGCGGGGCTGTCGGTGCCGCGGTCGCCGATGGAGACCGTGGCTTCTTCGACGGGGTTGGTGACGTCGGTGACGTCGAAGAGGGCGAGTTTGAGGCCTTGGATCGCGGTGTAGTAGACGGCGCCGGGGGTGTGGACTTTGTCCGCGTCGATGCTTCTGTCGACTTCGCGGCCGATGCCGATGATGTGGGTCTCGTCGTAGGGGTGCAGGTAGGTGCTGTAGCCGGGGATTTTGAGTTCACCGAGGATCTGGGGGTTTTGGGGGTCGCTGAGGTCCAAGACAAATAAAGGGTCGACTTGGACGAAGGTGACGAGGTAGGCTCTGTCGCCGAGGAAGCGGACGGCGTAGATGGATTCGCCAGGGGCGATGTTGGAAAGCTTGGAGACTTCTTTGAGCTGGTCGTTGAGGATGTAGACGTTGTTGGTGGTTTGGTAGGATTCGCCGTTGTAGTAGCCTTCGGTGGTGGCGATGCGGAAGTAGCCTTGGTGTTCGTCCATGGCGAACTGGTTGAGGATGTGGCCGGGGACTTCTCCTTGGGCGACGTAGTCGATGCTGCTTTGGTTGATGGCGATTTTGTGCAGGACGGTGGTCTCGGTGTCCGTGGAGCTCATGCTGTTCTGTGCGGCGAGGGGGACGATTTGGTAGTGTCTGGTGGCGAGGTAGATGTTGTTTTGGCTGACGTACATGGTCTGGGAGCTGCCGAGCATGAAGCTTTTGTCGTTGACGTCGTTGGTGTCGATGTTGAGGCTGAGGACGTGGGTCATGCTGTCGGCGAGTTCGGGGACGTCGACGTAGTAGATGTCTTTGGCGCTGATGTCGGTGGTGGTGTTGTCGATTGTGATGGTGGGGACGCGGAGGGTTTCGTTGCCGTTGTCGTTGGTGTAGAATGAGTAGGTGGGTGTGGTGGAGACGACGTAGACGTAGGAGCCGATCATGCGGGCGTCGGAGAAGTAGCCGTCCATGCTGATGTCTTTGACCAAGGTTGGGCTTTGGCGGTCGCCGAGTTCGTAGACTTGGACGGACATTGTACTGGTGGTGCGGTACCAGGGGGCGATGAGTGAGTCGGCGGCTTTGACGCCTTCGCCGTAGAGGACGGGGTAGTAGTAGCCGCTGCTGCAGAAGACGATGAGCCGGTCGCCGTTAAGGAAGAACGATTGGACAGAGTGGTTTACGTCGAAGGTGATGCGGCCGACGATTGCTGCCTCACTTGCGGGGTAGGCGGCGAGGATGAAGATGGTGTTGTTGGAAAGGGGGTAGATGTATACGCCGTCGGTCTTGACGCTGTCGGGTTCGTCGACACCAGCGACTTGGACGTTAGTAGAAGAATGGCTGGTGGCTTGGTTGCTGCTGCCGCTGGCTTGTGGCGCTGAGGTCGGCATGGCGCCGTCGAGGGTGTTCTTCTCGTAGAGTGCGACGACGCGTGAGTCAGTAGCAGTCGCGGTCGACCGCTGTCGCAGGAACGCGCGCAGGTCGTCATACGAATTGAAGTTGTTCAAGGCGTAGGTGTACTTGCCGGCGGTCGGCACCGAGGTGAAGGTCAACAGGAGCGCAAGGCTCGCGCACACCAGGAGGCCGACAAACAACACCGCTTGGAGCTTCGTTCTTGCGTCAGACATGAGGTATCACTAGCACCGGTTATACCCAAGAACGCTTATATAGTACCGGAAAACGTTTGGGAAATTCCAAACCACTCCTCCAAGAAAAATACTAGTTGTTTCGCCCACCCCCACCAATGGGTTAAAAAGACAGACCACCTCCCACTCCCTTAGATGGGAACTCGAACACCGCGGTCCTCACCCGTCATCACCGCCTCCGAGATCGGCCAATACACCTACTGCTCGAACGCCTGGTACCTCCACCGCTGCGGCTACGAGCCACAATCGCCCGCCCTTGAGACAGGCACCCAGGCCCATACCGCCCTCGGCGACACCATGGACGACCTGCAGCGACGACACCGACAGACGACCAGGGTGCTCGCCACCGGCCTTATACTCCTCTTTCTCGGTCTTCTCGCCTACCTGATAGGGGTGGTCCCATGAGTCCTCTGCTGCCGCTCGCGTTCGCCCTTGCGGGCGGTCTGCTCCTCATCTATGCCCTGCTGACCTTCCGCCGCCTCCGCCATCACAAAAACGACCAGGGCATCCCACCAGGCACCCTGCTGTATTCCGACCTGAACGTTCCCGCCGAGCCGCTCTTCTCGCCTCGACACAAACTGGCCGGAAAACCCGACTACATTCTGCGCCAGGACGGCCACCTCGTCCCCGTCGAACTGAAACACAGCCGCCATCCGCACCCTCAGCCGGGCCATGTCCTACAGCTCGCCGCGTACTGCCAACTCCTCGAGGACACCAGCGGGGAGTTCATCCCCTATGGAATCATCGTCCTGGGGACGGAGCCGACCACGATTCCCTTCGACCCGAGCTTGCGCTATAGCCTTGAGCTGACGCTGCAGCGGATGCGCCAGACGCTCAAGACAGGCCGCGTCGCCTTGAACCACCAGGACCCGCACCGCTGCAGTCATTGTTCCATGCGGCAGTACTGTGACGTTTCCCTTGGAGAAAACCTTGGGTCGTAGCCCATAAACATAATAAACCGTCGAGGGTATTGCAGCCAAACCATCAGAGAACACTAATTGTGATACTCTATGAAAGGACAAGGCATCGGCTTTGGAAAGGCAATCCTCTTCAACGAACACTTCGTCGTCTATGGCATCCCTTCGATCGTCTCCGCCATCGGCCAGTACACGAAAGCCCGCATTGAACCCGCGTCGACCCCTAACTATCATCTGCAGGATCTCCGACCGGCGACCCCCCGCTACAAGGAGGACAAGAAAGACCAGCAGACGGACTCCTTGAACCGCATGATTCAGAAGATGGGTATCGACCTTAGCAAACAAGGCGTCAATATCGTCCTGGAAGGCAACCTGTACGCCGCGAGCGGCATCGGCGCCAGTGCAGCCTCCTGCGTCGCCGTCGCCAGAGCCTTCTCAGAGTATTATACTATGAATCTCTCTGATGATCAGATTAACGACATCGCGTTCGAAGGCGAGAAAGGTTACCATGGGACGCCATCCGGCGTCGACAACACCGCAAGCACCTATGGCGGCCTCATCTGGTTCCAGAAAGGTGAGCCGAACGTCATCGAGAAAATCGCGTTATCCAACCCCGTCGAAATCGTGATCGGCAACACCGGCAAGGTCGCCAACACCCAGGCCGCGGTCGCCGGCGTCAAAGAACGCAAGGAGAAGAACCCGAAGAAGTACGACGAGATCTTCAGCCGTGCGGAGAACATCACGTATCTGGCGAAACGGGCGTTGGAAGAAGGCGATTATAAGGGCGTCGGCAAGCTCATGAACGAAAACCACAAGCTCCTGCAGCAAATCGAGGTGAGCAGCCGGGAGCTGGATTTCCTCGTCCAAGTCGCGGTGAAATGCGGCGCGGTCGGCGCTAAGCTCACCGGCGGTGGGCTGGGTGGTAACATCATCGCGCTCACCCCGGGGAAAACGGCCCAGGAGCGCGTCGCGAACGCCATCGAAAAAGAAGGTTTCCAGACGGTCAAGACCGTCATCGGGATGTCCCGCGCGGAGGTCGAGTAAGCATGCATCTACGGCCGTTCCTCGCTCAGTTGGAACGTGAAGGCAAACTCGTTCGTATCAAGAAAGAAGTGTCCAGGAAATACGAGATCGCCAGCATCATGAACACGCTGGGTGAGCAGCCGGTCATCTTCGACCATGTCACAGGCTCCAAGTACCCAATATTCGGCGGGATCACCTCGAACCGTGATATCATCGCGGAGGGGTTCGGCGTCAAGAAAGAACAGCTCTTACCTTTGCTGGTCAACGCGCTGCGTCATCCGACCGTGCCCGAGGTCGTCAGTAAGGCACCGTGTCAGGAGGTCGTGGAGAAGACCCCGAACCTCGATGACTTGCCATTGCTTTTCCATCTGCCTGATGACGGCGGTTTTTATGCGACCGCGACGGTGTCGACCGTCAATGATCCGCAAACGGGGCGGAACGCCTCCTATCACCGTTTGTTGAAGCGGGAGAAGAACAAGTTCACCGCCCGGTTGATTAAGGGCCGGCAGACGCGCACGACGTATGACAAGACCACAGGCGACCTTCCGTTCGCTGTCTGCATTGGCAGCTCGGTGCCTGTCATGGTCTCGGCCTCGTTGAGTCCTCCATCAGGTGTGGATGAATTCTCTATTGCAAACACCTTGGATCCGATGACGATGGTGAAGTGCGTGACGAACGACCTTGAGGTCCCCTCGGAGTCAGAGTTTGTCATTGAGGGTCGTCTGACGAAGCAGACGGACAAGGAAGGACCGTTCTTGGATCTGACGGAGACGTATGATTTTGAGCGCAAGGAGCCGGTGTTCGTCGTCGACTGTATCACGCATCGCAAGGATGCGATGTACCAGGCGTTGATCCCTGGGCGTCTTGAGCATAAGAACTTGATGGGGATGCCGAAGGAGCCGACGATTTTCGATGAGGTCAGCAAGGTCGCCGACTGTAAGAACGTGCTCATCACCCTGGGCGGCGGCAGCTGGCTGCATGGCATCGTACAAATCGAGAAGCATCATCCTGATGACGGGAAGAAGGCGATCGAGGCTGCGTTTCAGGGACATAAAAGCATGAAGCATGTCGTTATCGTCGACAGTGACGTTGACCTCTACAGTCCGACAGCGGTCGAATGGGCGATTGCGACCCGGTTCCAGGGTGGACGGGACTTAATCGTGAAGCGTGACCAGCCGGGCAGCTCCCTGGACCCCTCCTCGAAGCAGGAAGAGGGAAAGAAGGCGTTGACCGACAAGGTCGGCGTGGACGCGACGATGCCTGCGGATGTCAATAAGAACAAGTATGAGGTCGTCCGCTACAAGCCTGTGAGGCTGGATGATTACCTCCGGTGAGGGTCGGTACCGGGTCTGGGTGGAAAAGCATCAGATAGGCTCTGACCTGCTTTTTGTTCTTGGTGGCGGTGAGCGTCCGCATGTGGGCGGCGCGGTGATTTGTGAGCCGGGGAAGGCGCCTTTGGTTCTGTCACGGCCGACTCATTATGATACTGTGGTTCTGGAAATTATTGCCACGGCGGCATGCCAGAAGCATCATAAGACAGTCGTTGCAGTCGGTGGGGTTCATGTTGAGCATGCGTCCAAAGAAGAGATCGATATCTTGGTTCAGAATTGTCGCGCCTTAATCCCTGATCTTTAAGATTAGTGTCTGAAGAGCCGTTTTGTGATGATGGTCGCGTAGCTTCCTTTCGGCATCGTGAATGAAAGCTGGAGTTTCCACCGTTCCTCATGAGGTCTGGTGTTGATTTCGTCTGGTTGCGGTTCGTTGGCGGTAAGGTCGGTGGGGGTGATGAAGGTCTCACGTGGGCGTGCTTTGAGGTAGTGGCCGACGGCTGCGAGATTCGCCAGGTCTGTTTGTGTGATGTTTTCTCTGGTGAGGATTTTTTTGAATGCGGCGAGTTCGAGGCCGGAGTAAACGGCGGTTTCACTTGCCGTGTAGAGTGTTTTGGGGAGTTTTTCTGTTTCTACGGAGGTCAGGTTGGCGGGGAAGAGGAGAGTGCCGGCGGCGTAGTCGATAGGAATCAGTCGTTGTTTCTCGATGGTGGCTCGCAGGAGTTCTTTGAGGGTTTCGTTCCAGAGGTAGCTTTGGTAGGCGTTGGCGTGGATTTCTCTGAGGTGTGAGGGGATGCGGAGGTATGCTTTCTGCCAGTTTTTCGTCGTGAGATATTCATGGATGATGAAGTTGAGGACGCGGTCGGTAGGATGGATCTGGTCGAGGTGATTCCAGTTGGTTGCGATGCGACGTTTGTCATCTTTCGTTCTTTGGGGTTCTGATTTCTGGTATGCTGTGAGGAAGTGTTTGACTGCGGCTTCGGGGTTGTTTTGGATGAGGAGTTTGGCGATGAAGACGTTGTTGATGAAGCTGCCGAAGCGTTGGCTGTCGTAGTAGTTGGGGACGCCGTGGCTGTGGATATCATCAAGGATGCTTGGGAGTGGTCGGAGGTCGGCTGCTTGGAGGTCGCGGACGGTGATGGTGAACTTGTTGGCGTGGAGGTCGCCGATCTGGATCTTGACCGGGAAGTAGCCGATACGTTGAAGGGTGATGCCAGGTAGTTTCATGGTGTCGATGTTGCAGTGGGTCGGCAGGGTGATGTACTGGGTGCTTTTCGCATGTTTGTCTTTGAGGCCCGCGTAGCCAATCTCTTGGTAAGGGAGGCGGAGTCGTCGGGCTATGGTTCGAATCGCGTCGAAGGTGTCGACCTCTTCTTTGTCCATCCTGTAGACAGCATGGGCTTGTTTCTCTTGCGACCAGGCTTGGGAAGGGAGTTCTTCGACGATGAAATCGGCGGGTTGTTGTTTGAGCTTCATGAACCTGCAGGGAGGGATGTGGTCTTCTGCTACTTAAGAGTAGCTGAATTAAAAAAAAGAAAGGGAGGGGAAGCCGTGAGGCTTCTTCAAGAGGATTATATGTCGATTGGCGTGCTGGACTTAAGGTAACGGAGGATTTGGCCAGGGGATGTAGTAGTCGAAGTAGCCGATGAGAGGTGTGGGGCAGTGACGGATAGGGATGACGAACCCGTGGAAGCCCATCTGGAATAAATCAAGATCGTGGCGAGGACCGTAGAAATGCCAACCGGAGACCGCCCACCAGACGTGAAAGTAGGGTGCCCAGATGCGGCCGGTGTAGTACCGGTCGAAGATCCCGTACCCGATGACGTACGTGCGGGGATGGTCGTCCGTTCTGATTTGGGGTGCGTTCGCTGCTGTGGCGCCTACTGCCAGCAGGCTTGTGCCGATCATTAGCATGCCGAGCACGAGGCTCAGGGATTGTTTCCTAGGTTGGTTCATGTTTCTTTTCCTCCATATTTTTCCCTGATTTCCACAAGAATCAGATAGTGACCATAGAAGAAAAAACTATTGGTTCCGGAGGGGTCAGAGAAAAATCGTGGATAATCTATGGGGGCGAATGCAGGGACCTGAAGTTAGGCCTTCCATCTAGGGTTTCGGGCTATCATCCACATAGATTACGAAGAAAAACAAAGACCAACCTCCTTAAATATCCTTCTGTAGAGACCATGATATCCATTTAAGTTGCCGTACCCATGCTCCGTTTCCTCGCAAGAATCGGCGATTTCAACAGAAAATGCTGATTTAAAGGCATAGGTTATATTAATATTATAAAAAGATTTAATAAAAACCTGTGCCATTCTATTATCGTGGAGGAAATTCCCTTATGATAAAGAAAATGATGTTCGTTGGGATCGTCATCCTGCTGACCTGTTCAAATCTTTCTTCGTCTGCAACCTTGATTGGGAAAGAAGCCATCCCTGCTACCGGTGGAAACACATTGTACGTAGGGGGAAGTGGGCCAGGCAATTACACCAAAATCCAAGACGCAATCAACGACTCACGGGACGGGGACACCGTCTTTGTGTACAGCGGTTTATACCATGAAGAAATCATGATCACCCACCCCATCCGCCTTCTCGGGCAAGCAAAAGAAACGACCATCATCCATCCAAAAACAAAGCATCAAAACAACTTAATTGCACTGGACAGCGATAATATTACTATCTCAGGGTTCACCTGTGAAGCCGAGTTCAACATCCTTTATAACCTCCTGTTCAACGTCAAAGACCTGACAGTAAAGGGTAATATCTTTAAGTCGAATGAATCGGAACTCATCAACCTGAACAACCCAATCGACTGCTATATCCTCAACAACACATTTACCACCGGCGGGGACGCCATTATATTTTACAACGGTGACAACTGTTTCATCGAAAATAACTCCATCACGAGTCACATCTCTGTTAACACCTGTATCATAGCAAACTCCGGGGACCTCACCATCACCAACAACACCATAACAAACTTCTGCTACGGGATGAATTTAGAATCCACCAACGTCCTCCAAATCTCACACAACGTTATCACCAACATCTCCTGTCTAGCGCTAGACATCACCTACGGCCAGGACACAATCATCGCCTTCAACATCATGGATAACACCGGACTGCCTCACATCAATTCTTTTATGGCAATTCAACTGGAACGGACCGACTATACCACGATTCTTCGCAACCTCATCCAAGGCTTCACCTTCGGAATATTCCTAGACCATTCCTTCGATGTCCTCGTCAAAGAAAACACCTTTGAACACAACATCGTAAACGCCCGATTCATCAACACCTACCAATACAACAAATGGCAGAACAACTACTGGGGAAGACCCCATATCCTACCCAAACCCATCATCGGCCTAAAATACACCAACCACCCCTACCCAGGCTTCGTCCAATTCGACTGGCATCCCGCCCTCCACCCCTACACAACACTCAAAACAATCTAATTCCACCCCTCCACCTCAACAGACCAGAAATAAACTCTTCTCCCCCCAAGACATAACCCTAAAATAACCACAGGCCATACCACCACTTAATCACCAGGGTTGCGTCCATATGTATCTCACCAAAGAAGAAGAAGGCATCCTCAACGGCGAACAAGGACCAGTCGCCGAACGTATGTTCCGCCTGCTTGTACGGCTCGGCGAAATCTACGGCGCGGACAAGATGATCCCCGTCGGAAGCGTCCAGGTCGCCGGCGTCTCCTACAAATCCATCGAAGAACCCGGCACCACCTTCCTCGAAGACATCGCCAGCCAAGGCGCAAAAGTCAAAGTCCTGACCTTCCTCAACCCCGCCGGCATGGACCTTGAAGACTGGAAAAAACTCGGCTTCCCCGAGACCTTCGCCAAGAACCAGATGCGCATCATGAACGCCTTCAAAACGATGGGCATCGTCATCACCGCCACCTGCACCCCATACCTCGCCGGCAACCTCCCCCGCTTCAGGGAACACATCGCCTGGTCCGAATCCTCCGCCATCTCATTCTCCAACAGTGTCATCGGCGCCCGCACCAACCGCGAAGGCGGACCCTCAGCACTTGCGGCAGCCATCTGCGGCAAGACACCCAACTACGGCTTCCACCGCTGGGAAGAACGCCAACCATCCATCAAAGTCAACGTCGAGACCGACCTCGTCTTCGACTCCGATTTTGGAGCAATGGGCTATATCCTCGGCAAACAAATCAAGAACAAGATCCCTTACTTCACCGGCATCAAGAACGCAGACACCGACCACCTCAAAGCACTGGGCGCAGCAATGGCTGCCTCCGGCGCCGTCGCCCTCTACCACGTCGAAGGACTCACCCCCGAGGCAGACCTCGTGAAAAAGGACAACTTGGAGACTATCACCGTCACGAAAAAAGACCTCCAGGACGCCTACGCTAAACTCAATACCGGGAAAGAACCGGACATCGTCATCCTCGGATGCCCCCACGCCTCCCTCCGGGAGATAGGCAACGTCGCCGCCAAAGTCCAAGACAAACACCTACGTAAACCCCTCTGGGTCTGCACCAGCCGTATGATGAAGGAGGCGGCCGACCGCATGGGTTACACCCAGATCATCGAGAAAGCCGGCGGCCACATCGTCGCGGACACCTGCATGGTCGTCAGCCCCATCGAAGACATGGGCTACAAGACCACCGGCGTCACAAGCGGCAAAGCCGCCAACTACCTCCCAGGTTTCTGTAAACAAAACGTCTGTTTCGCCAACCTCGACAGTCTCGTGGAGGCAATCGCATGATGAAAGGACGCATCATCTCACCAGGAAAAGCCAGCGGCATCGCCTTGGTCTCCAAAGAACCAGTCGGCTTCTACGGCAGCGTCAACATCAAGACCGGCATCGTCATCGAAAAAGGACATCCCCTCGAGGGAAAAAGCGTCAAAGACATGATCCTGGTCTTCCCCAATGGCAAAGGCAGCACCGTCGGCTCCTACGTCATCTACGGCCTCGCCAAAAACAAAGTCGGGCCGAAAGCCATCATCAACAAGGAGACCGAGACCATCGTCGCCACCGGCGTCATCCTCGCCGCAGTACCGTGCGTCGACAAAATCGACATCGACCAGATCCACGACGGCGACCACGTCACTGTCGACGCAGACACAGGGACCGTCACGGTGACAGCGAAAAAATAAAACCTCGCACTCTTCATGGTTTAGAGCAGCGCGCGCATGCTCCATGACACGCCGACCGCGGAAAACGGGACGACATGCTCACCAGTCGCATCAGACCATGACACGTCACCGGACACCTGCACGTACCCAAGCTTCATCCCCACGTACGTCGGGAACTTCCAGATTTTCCCAACAGAATTACTAATAGAACCGTTCGCAGACAACGACAACTGCGTACCAAACAACAACGACTGACTCACCAGATAGCTAGGGTTCAGACTCGGCGACGCAGACACATCGAACGCCGACGGCATCTTCACCAACGGAAACACCTTCTCATCCCGTTTTGTGACCGTGATATCAAGGTTCTTCAACTCCGTCACCGTCGCCCCATGGTCCGTCGTAATCAACGCTGTGCCAAACGACGGCAATGCAGAGATCCGCCCGGTCAACGCTTGCGGCGTCGGCAGATAATTCGAGCAATAAATCATCCAGCCGTTATCAAGGGAAAGACTGAGCCAATCCCAGCCGTTAATCTCCGCACGCGACACCGCATGCGGCGACCAGGTATGCTCGTACGTCCCCGCACCACGTATCGTCGAGACAACACCATCAATCGACACCGTCCCAGATACTTCACAATCCAAGAACACGTAACTCGCTAGCGTACTGTTCGACAACGCGAACGCCTTCGACCCTAGCGTCCACACCGGCAACGCCCGCGCATGAAAATCCAAATCCAACACCACGACATGCGCACTGTCCATCTCTGCATCCTCCGCATGCACATGCCAGGAAGGAGCAGTACCCTCCACCCAGGACGACTCATACGACAGCTTCACACCAGGGGTACTCGCCGTCAACGTCCCATCCTTCAACACACCCAGATAATGCCGCTTATTCACCAAACCACCATACTGACCACCAGAAGGATCCAACAGACTAATCGCAAGAAGGTCAGGCTTCGCCGTCCCCAACAGATCACCAGGGGCGAGATGCGCAAAACCTACCGCAGCCGTCCACCCAGCAAGACTGCTGTTCTTGTCGAACACCGCCGCATAATACCACCACTCACGCGTCACACGAACACTATCAAAATGCAAGCCCTCATCATCACCCGACACATCCCGACGAGACGAAGGAATCAATGACATCGGCGGAGTCGCCACCGGCACCGTGGTATTCCCATTCACCGGCGGCACCACAGGATCAGAAGAAGGTAACAAGGGAGCAAGATAATCTGCCCTGTAGAGAAACGCGGTCGAAACGACCAATAACCCGACGACGATACACACGTCAATCGTCCGCAGTCGACGAATCATAATTTCGCATCTCGCTATAGAGAGTCTCTACCTGATGCGTTCCCCCTTCAAGTTATTAATAACTTCCTGTACACATCTTACCGATACTTCCTCCGAGGGACACTCTTATTAACAATAAGGGCATTACCCACCGACCAACAGGAAGGAGGTCTCTTCGTCCATGCCATCATACCACAGTCTCGAAGGCACATTCCCCGAACTCACCCTTATCAAGAATACTACCCTACGCGAGAAAGTCAGCCGCGTCTGGACCACCGCCCAGGAGAAAGGCTGCTGGACCCACCTCGAAGACGTCCCTTTCACCATGATCTTCCCCGACTCCGGCCGCCTCGTCGACCACACCAGGCGGATTACGAAGCTTGCCTTGGCAGCCGCGGGTGTTCGTGACGAGAAACTCAACACTGACTACCTCATCGCCGGCGCCCTCCTTCACGACGTCGGTAAACTCCTGGAATACGAGATGATCAACGACAAGGTCGACAAACGTCGCGGACAGACCCAACGTCACCCCACCATCGGTGCAGCCCTCGCCCAGGAGATAGGACTCCCCTCGGAGGTCGTCCTCATCATCGCTGCACACTCCCATGAGGGCGACACGATGAACCGGACGCCCGAGGCAATCATCGTGCATCACTGCGATTTCATCGATTTTGAGATAAAGAAGACCTTGCAGAAGAAAGGAGAACAGAAGAAATGAAGCTGTACGAGTACGAGGCGAAAAAAGTCTTTCAGACTATGGGAATCCCCACCCCGAAACAGTACGGCGTGATTCATTCTCTCAAAGAGCTAGAAGCAACACCAATGGAATTCCCTGTGATGTTGAAATCCATGGTGCTGGTCGGCGGCAGAGGCAAAGCAGGCGGTATCAAGAAAGCGAAAAATAAAGAGGAAGCAAAAAAAATCGCTACGGAGTTGTTCAAACTTGCCATCAAAGGATTCCCCGTGGACTGCCTTCTCCTCGAAGAAGTCGTCGAGGAAACCGGGGCATGCTACATCGGCATCACCATGGACCCAGCCACATTCAACAACGTCATCATTGTCAGCGCCTCAGGAGGCGTTGATATCGAGCAGGTCGCAGTGCAGAAACCAGAGGCGATCATCAAGAGAGAACTGCCGGATAACGCTAAAGAACTTCCGAAAAACCTAGCCCATGAACTTGCTGCGTCCCTCGCGGCTCAATTGAAGAATAAGAAAGACATCACAGGCAGCCTCGCAAAGATCATCGAGCAGGTGTACGCAACCTATCAACGATTCGACGCCAGGCTCTGCGAGATCAATCCCCTGATTATCACCCCTACGAGCGTCGTCGCCGCAGATGCAAAACTCGTACTCGACGACAACGCACTCTTCAGACAAGTCGAACTGCTGGAAATGCTAGGCATCACAGAAAAACGACATGACGTGGCAGAACGAACGAAGAACGAGCTACGAGCCCAATCCGCAGGATTCCCATACATCGATCTCTTACCAGAGTCATTTACGAAAGACCCGAAGAAACTCTACGTCGGCCTCATCCCCGGCGGCGCAGGGTACGGGATATTCTCCATCGACGAGGTTGCCACCATCGGGAATCGCTACTTCCACGACCGGGTCGTCCCCGTGAATTTCATGGACAGCGGCGGAGGACCCCCACAAAACAGGGTCGCTGAGATGTTCCACCTCCTCATGGATTACCCGGTCGTCGACCTAATCATTACCTCGCGGTTCGGCGGGATCTCCAGCTGCGACATCTTCATACGAGGCATGGTGCAAGCAGTCAAGGAACGCTATGAGAGCGGCAAACGAATGGTACCCATCTTCGGCAGGATGGTCGGCACCGACCTCCCCAGTGCACGGACCTACCTAGAGCGAGCGAAAACGGAGAACCCGGAGGCGTTACGACACGTCACCATTTATGTGGGGAACCAAAAAATCATGGCAGATGTGATCCGCGAAGGCATCCAAAAAGCGTTTGAATCCAAGGGGTGGAAACCATGAAACTCGTGCCCCCGGATCAAGGAATGCTTTTCTACATCATTGAAAATAAACGACCGGACCTTGCGAAAAAAATCAAACAAACGGGAATCATCGAAACCGTGGTCGTCGGCCTTGGAGGACAAGGGACACGACACGCGGAGCTCATGCAGCAGTACGGGACGACTATCACAGCAGGTATTGCCCCAGGCCGTGGAGGAACACGGCTCCTTGAGACGATACCGGTGTACGACACCATCAGCGAATGCCTCAAGGACCATCCCAACGTCGCAGTCGCGAGCATCTGGCGGCACTATTCCACCGCGAAGGATGCGACCATTGACATTATCGAGGCAGGCATCCCTGTCGTCATCCTCATCAGCGAAGGAATCCCCCTAAAAGACGTCCGCGATATCCTTGTCGCAGCACGAAAACATAAAACCGTGCTCATCGGCGGGAACACCCCTGGGGTCATCTTCCCTCCCGAGGGCATCAAGGCAGGGATGCTCCCCGACGTGTTCTACCCTGAAGAAGTCTCTCCAGAGGCGTTTGGTCCAAAAGGCGTCACCATCATCTCCCGCAGCGGCGCCATCCTGTATCATCTCTCCGATGCGCTAGCAAGCGTCGGTATCGCGCAGAACGCAGTCATCGGCGTCGGTGGAGACGGCGCTATTGGCTCGACATTCCGCGACCTTGTTCCACTCGCTATGGCTTACAAGAACACGGACCTCGTCGTCGTCGCCGGGGAAATCGGCGGATGCCAAGAAGAGCTCCTCGCGGAAGACATCAAGAAAAACCCTGGGAAATACCCAAAGCCACTCGTCGCGCTGATCTCTGGGGCGCACGCACCTGAAGGGAAAACCATGGGCCATGCGGGAGCCATCGTTTCCCCCGGGCAGGTCTACGGGACGTTCCAGTCGAAGAAAACCGCGTTGCAAAACGCTGGTGTCCCTGTCGTAAACAGCCAGTATGACCTCATTTCCGAGGTTCAGAAGAGACTTGCGAAAAAAACCTACTTCGATGTGGAGAACTACTACAAAAAAATGAAGATAATCTGGGATGCTCCCTCCAAGAAACCGGGGTGGGGGACCCTCGTCACCAAAGTCATGCCCAATAACCTGATGATCTCCGGGTACTCCTTACAGGATATCGTGGAGAAAAAAGGTTTTCTTGAGACCGCCTACCTCCTTGTGAAAGGAGAGTTCCCTGATAATAAAACCCTCGAGGAGATGCGAAAAATCGCTGTCGAAGCAGCAAAAAAACCCATGCCGAAAATCACACGCATGAAAAACGAGGATATCTCGAAAACCCTGGTGAAATATTTCGTCCTGGATGAGGAACTCGCGAAGTACCCTGAGGCGGGAACAGAGGGGGCAGTGAAAAAAACGATGTTCTGTCTCGGTCGGGTTGCTCGCTACCTTAGCGGAATACTCGACACGGAAAAAGCCTTAGAAAAGAGTAGTGGAAATGAACCGTTTTCACATATCATTTATCGTGCCGTCAGCGGGAATTTAATAGTGAATGAAAAGCAGTCTCGGATGATGGAAGCAATGATCGTCGCCTGCGTGGATCACGGTGTGACTCCTCCGTCTGCCCAAGCGACGCTCATCGCGGCATCCACGAGAGCATCCTTTGAGGTCGCTGTGGCTCAAGGCGTCGGCGCAATCACCGATGTCCATGGCGGCGCGGGTGCGAAAGCAGCAGCGCTTTTCAACGAATGCATCAGGAAATCCGAGAAGGAGCACATCGACGTCGCGCAAGCCACCAGAGAGATCATGAGGAAGTACGTCGAAGAAGGAAAACGCATCGAAGGCCTTGGCCACCGGCTGCATACCAAAGACCCACGCCGAGACGTCCTTTGGGCTCTTTCCGCTCAGACCGGTGTCGCTGGCGAGCACGTGCGCCTCTCCAAGATAGTGAGCACGATCTTTGAACAGGTTCGGGGGATGAGCCTGCCTATCAATGTCGACGGTGTGATCGGAGCTATCGTGGCAGATATGAACCTCGACCCTGCGATGGCAAAAGCATTCTTCATCTACGGCAGGATAGCGGGTCTCTCCGCCCATTATTTCGAAGAAATCGCGTCACAGCCGCGCATGCGTCAGATAAACTTCACTGAAGCAGTGTACAAAGGGAAAGGACCAAGAAGCATCCCATGATCAATCGAAGAGCAGGCGAGCATCCATTCTTTAATCTGCATCTAAAGAAACGTTAAATAAGGAGTCATATCTTACGAAGGCGGCCAATGAAGATTTTACTGGTATTCCCACGGATTGAGCATGGGGCGACGACGTATACGGACAAAGGGTCGGCAGCCGCGAAGTTGTTCGGGTATCCGATTATTACGCTACCTCACTTGGCTGCGTTGACGCCTGCGCAGCATACTGTGAAGATTATCAATGAGAATTTTGAGGATGTGAATTTTGACGAGCCTGCGGATCTGATTGGCATCACGAGTTATACGATGACTGCGCCGCGGGTGTATGCGTTGGCTGATGAGTTCCGGCGACGTGGTAAGAAGGTCGTCTTGGGTGGGTATCATCCGACTGCGATGCCTGATGAGGCGAAAGCCCATGCTGACTCCGTTGTCTTAGGTGAGGCTGAGGGGCTATGGTTGCAGGTGCTTGCGGATGCGCAGGGGGGGAAGCTGCAGCCTTTCTATGGTCCGGCACCGGATTTTGATATGAACCAGATTCCGGCGTTGCGGCGTGATTTGATCCGGCAGAACCCGTTTATTGGTGCGGTGCAGTCGACGCGTGGGTGTCCGAACAAGTGTGAGTTTTGTGCGATTGCGAGTTTCTGTAAGCATGGGGTGAAGCAGCGGCCGATCAAAGATGTCGTGTTTGAGATCAAGAATATGCCGAACCCTATTTTCGTGTTCCATGACCCGAGCTTGACGGTGAACCCGGCGTACACGCGGGAGTTGATGAAGGAAATGATCCGGCTTCATGTGCATAAAGGCTGGGTCGGCAACGGGAACGCCAATGTGTTAGGGAAGGTTGATGATGAGTTCTTGCGGCTTGCGCGCAAGTCCGGGTGTGTCGAGTGGTTTGTCGGTTTTGAGTCGGTGAGTCAGGCGGCGTTGAATGGTATCAAGAAGGTCGTCAATAAGGTCGAGGATTTTAAGAAGACGATTGACCGGATCCATGATTTTGGGATGACGGTGCAGGGTGGTATCATTTTTGGGTTTGATCAGGATGCGTCGGATATCTTTGATACGACGCTTGAGAAGATGTATGAGTGGAATCTGGATGCGGTGGAGGTGAATATTTTGACGCCGTATCCGGGGACGCCGTTGTTTGATCGGTTGGAGAAGGAGGGCCGGATTCTGTCGCGGGATTGGTCGCGGTATAATCAGGTGGAGGTCGTGTTCCAGCCGAAGCAGATGAGTCCTGAGGAGTTGTTTGCTGGTGCTCGAAAGGTGGCGCGGCAGTATTATTCGGTGTCGAATGTGGTGGGTCGGTTCATGCGGGCGATGTGGCGGACGAAGTCGTTTACGGGTGTGTTGCCTGCGGGGTCGAATTATACGTTCCGGCGGTATTACAAGCGGGATTTCAAGTTCTGACCAGTGAGTGTTTCTTTTCTAGAAGGAAGGTGTCGAATGAGCCCAGAGCCGTGGTATGGACTTGGTTTTTGATGGTGAAGCGGCTGGTGAGGTCGAGGTCGTCGACGGTCTTATGATGCTCATCGCTCATGAGTCTGATGACGACGCGGCAGCCGTCTGAGATGCGTTGGGGGAGTGAGTCGATGACGGCTTGGGTGTTCTTGACGCCGTACATGAGGAAGACGACGGTGAAGTCCTTGGCGGGGTAGGTGAGTCCTTCTCCGTAGGAGACGGTGAGCTGCTTGTCAAGGTTGATGTTGTGGATGAAGCGGGTGCCGATTTTGACGGCGGTGGGGTCGCGGTCGATGGTGACGACGCAGGAGCCAGTGTGTCGCGCGATCAGGATAGGTGTGGCGGGCAGTGAGCCGCTGCCGATGACGAGGACACGGTCATTGGGCGTGATCTGGGCAAGTCGTGCCTCTTCTTTGACGACGTTGTCGTAGAACTTCAGGTAAAGGTCGGCGATGACCGGGAAGTTGACACCCATTTTTTCGAAGATGATGAAGCCGAGGTCCATTAGGGGTTTGACGGATTTAGTGGGGAACTTGTTGCCGATGTCCTGGAAGACGATGGTCTGGGCGAACGAGAAGAGGCGGAGCAACAACGACGAGGCCATAGGTTGCCTTCCAAGATGCGTTTCCGTGGCTTAAAAGGTACTGGTCTTTAGGTGAGTTCGTAGCGACGGCGTAGCAGGTGTTGGGAGAGCAGCGTGAGCACAAGGCAGGTGAAAAAGAGGAGGACGCTGAACCAGGTGAGACCAAGGACTCCGATGATGATGGCAGCGGCGAACAGGATGCGTTCAGCGACGAAGAGCTCATGGGCGTACAGCATCCGCGTTTGGGACAAGTCCGTGCGTGCGGCGAAGAGCAGCATGTACATCACCGTGAGCAGGATGATGCCAACAGCGAGTGCGACGAAGTATGGAAATAGGAAAGTGATGAGGTGGAAGGACACGACCAGGATGAGCACCAGTCCGAGGTACATCAGTGACAAGGCGAGGGAGAGGAGCAGTGACTTCTGCATCCCGTAGCGGACCGGGGTCGTCTGATACCCAGCGGCCTTGTCTCCCCTGACGTCGCGCATCGCGCCGATGATGTTGCTGTTGGTGTCATGAAAGAAGAACACCACGGCGAACCCCAGCAACGGCAACGAGAGAGTGGTGAGAGGTTGGACGGCGGCGACACCAAACAGGAATGTCATAAACGTCAGCAGGCCTCTCGTCAGGTTCCCCCAGAGTCCCCGCGGTTTGGAGTACCGAGCGTAGACGTAGACCAGACCTGCTGCGATGAACGTCAGGACCACATTCGTATAACCGAGAAAGAACGTCAACACGAGCCCGAGGAAGGCGAAAACACCGCCGACCATGAGCGCCTCCCTGGGGGTGATGCGTCCGGAGGGGATCGGGCGATGTGACTTCTGAATGCTATCCAGTTTTCGGTCGGAGTAATCGGCTAGATACAACCCGGCGATCCAGCCGAGAATCGGCACACCAAAAATCAACACGGCGGCGGACGGCAGGGTCTGCGAGGCGAGCACCGCCCCGGAAAGACTGACCAGGCCGCACCAAAACAAGGTGTACGGCCGCATGGTTTCTAAATGGGCGAACAGTCTGCTAGTCAGTGCCATCTTGTATGTGCCTCACTTGTTCTTCGAATCGCCTCTCGCATTTAACCTTTACGAAGAAATATTTGTGCATACAAACAGGAAGAACCTCTTCGGAGTCTATTTTCTCTTTAAATAAGGAGGGAATAAGTTTAAGAATCTTAACGAAAATTACAAAGCGGGGAGGACATCCCATGCGGAAGTTCATCGTAGCGGCAATTACATTGCTCTTTTTTTGCGTTATCGTTGTACCCACCGTTGATTATACTACTGTGAAAGCATCGACTCAGGATGAGCTCGTAGAGGTGACCTCAGAGATGTGGAGCATCAGGGAATCTCACAGGATCACCGTAACAATCACTCGTCAGGACTATCAAGAACTGAATCAATATTTCATAGACTTCCAAGGACGCTTGAATCAGACGACGTCACGAAAGGAAGCTGTACAGCTCTATGAAAAGGCGCTGGTGGATTTAAACCACTATGGGATTCTTGGGAATTTGAGCGATCGGCAAGTACGGAGACTGGCGAAGACCCTGTTTGATAATCCGCGGGTCGAGACAGACGAGAACCAGCTTAGTATGATCGTCGGAAGGACAAATCAGACGGATATCGTGGGTCCTCTCCCCAAATTATTATGGAATCTCGTCTGGTGGATCCCACATCCGTTCGATCAAATCTTCGTTCAAGTCGTCATATGGCCACTAGTAGCCCTCAACACAATCCAACCTTTCTTATTCCTCGCGGACATCCTCATGGAACGGTCGTACGGTTGGGTATGGAGTTTAGGTTTGCATGGACTGAAGACGTGGAATGGGATACTCACGGGGATGGAGCCATCTCCGTACCAGGAGCCAAACATCGCGGTACTAGGTTTCACAGGTCTTCATATACTGCTCCACTACAAGACATATGACCATTTTTATCTCGGCTACGCACTCGACCTCAAAATCGATCAAGTTCGATGAGTACGCCAAGACTCTAAAGAGAACTGCTGCGAGCGCCATACTGTTTTGATAAAAGTTATATTGCCCCGCATCATTGCGAGGACGGACAAAGAGACCCTGTGCATCATGAAAGCCACGGAGCCGACCAACCCCTGGACACCCCAGGACGAAGGCGACCATGCGCCCATTAAAAAAGAATGGTGGACCAACGAACTCTTCTTCACCACCCGCGACGACCGGCACCTCTGGAATCTGATGACCTCCTATGCCGTCACCCACGAGCCGCCCTCCTGCTTCTACCAATACGTCCTCTTTGACATGACCGCAGGAAAACTCATCCAAGAACGCGTCCTCAACGACACCCTCACCGAACTCACAACAACAAAGAACACAGTCAATCTCCACTACAAACACAACACCCTCACAGGCCTCTACCCCAAATATCACATCCACCACCACGAACCCGACCGCGGCTTCGCCACCGACATCGACATGGACGCCCGCGCGCTCCCCCACTGGACCACCCAAGACACCACGAACGGGAACCTACCCATCGGACTGAACCACTTCCGCTACGGCTTTCTTCCTCACCTTGCTCTATCCGGCACCATGACCCTGAACGGCACAACCCAACAAATCGACGGCAAAGGCTACCTCGAACACGCCTACGGCAACTGGTCCTACGAAAACCCACTCCAAACCCTCAGCGGCATGGGAACCACCCTCACCACCTACCTCCGCCTCACCTACTGGTGGCTCTCGCATCATCGCCGACGCCTCCCCACCAGGATCGGCTTCTCATCGGAAAACAACATGCTCGGCTACGACTGGCTCTGGGGCGTCCTCGACAACAACTGGAGCTTCTTCTTCGGCAACGCACTCCTCTGGGTCAACGACGGACCCAGCTTCGGCGCCCTCTACGTCACACCCGACGGCAAAACCTACTGGGAATTCGCCGACGTCCACTTCAAATACACCACCCTCATCTACAACAAAACCTACGACTACTACTACCCCAAAAACCTCGAACTCACCGGCAGACTCGACCACAAGACCATCACCCTACGCTTCACCTCCACCACCGAAGGCTACGACTACATCGACCTCCCCCGCAACACAAAATACTTCCACGCCTACATCCTCAGCGAACTCCCCGGCACCGTCGACGGCACCTTCACCGAAAACGGCACCACCATCCCCCTACACGGCCTCTGCAAGAACGTCCCGTTGCGCCAAGCACCCACCAAAGGACACACCGCCGTCCACTTCACACTCCTCAAACCACCACAAGGCCTAGGACTCACCATCGACCTGGAATCACATCCAAAGAAGACCAAGACCACGACCATCCTGCAGCTGGCGCCACGGCCACGGTTCTCCCGCAAGAAAAACCGCCTCGACCCCGCAACCATCCCACGAGAAACCATCCTCCCATAAAAACAACCGTTCCGTTCACAACGTTAATATAGACAACAGGACTTCAAAGGAGCCAGTCTCACATGAAGAAGAACATCCTTTCTATCCTCGATGTTGGCGACCAGCTGGAACCCATCATCGACCTTGCCATTCGACTCAAACGGGAACACAAAGCAGGCAAACCCATCACCTACCTCCCAGGCAAGAACCTCGCCATGCTCTTCGAACGCGCCTCCACACGCACCCGCGTCTCCTTCGAAGTCGGCATGTCACTACTCGGCGGCCACGCCCTCTACCTCTCCCAGGAAGAAGTCGGCACCGGCACCCGAGAATCACCCAAAGACATCGCCCTCGTCATATCGCGGTACGCCGACGTCATCATGTACCGTGCTATCCAAGAGAAGAACCTGCAGGAGTTCGCCGCCTGGGCCACCGTCCCCGTCATCAACGGCCTCGACATCCTCGAACACCCCTGCCAGATCCTCGCAGACCTACAGACTATCAAAGAGAAGAAGGGGCGACTTTCGGGCTTGTATTTCACGTTCATCGGCGACGGCGACGACAACCTCACCCACTCCTACATGCTCGGCTGCGCTATGGCCGGCATGAATGTCACCGTCATTTCACCACAGAAATACTGGCCGAAAGACTACTACATCCACACCGCTAAAGACATCGCGGCGAGAAAGGGGCGGACCGTCACCATCACCGAGGACCTGGCCGCAATCGCCGGCTCCGACATCGTCGCGACCGACACCTGGATCTCCCTGTGGTATGAACCTGAACGCCAGGAGCGACTCCAAGCCATGAAGAATTACACCGTCACCCCTGCGATGATGAAGAAGGCCAGACCGGACGCGATCTTCATGCACTGCATGCCGGTCATCTACGGCGAAGAAGTCACCATGGATGTCGCATTTAGCCCGCAGTCCGTCATCATCGACGAAGCAGAGAACCGGCTCTGGGCACAGATGGCTCTTCTCATCAAGCTGCTCCGCCCAGACTTTTAACAACCCTGCGTCAACGCCAGCGTTAATTGCAAGAACAAGTCGACGAAAATCAACAGGTACGAGAACAACAGGAAATTGTAGCCTTTTCTTCCGACCAGGCGTCCTAGCTCCTGTTTCTGCATCGGATCCTTCGTCCTGAGTAGCTGATAAAAGAACACTAATGTGTATGCCCACAGGATAAGGAAGGGGATGAGGAAGACTTCGGAAAGCAGGGTATAGACATACAGCAGGATGCCTAGGATACCAGCGATGACGACCATGCCGAAGGCCACTGATGCTGCGACCCCCGGGTTAAAGGAAGTCGAATACGTTTTGACGCCGGAGACCCGGTCACCATCCATATCGTGGATGCCTTCGGCCACGTCATGGGCATCATCCGCAAGATACGTGAACAGGACGAATAGCACCATGGGGAGCAAATCCGTCTTCGCGATATACAGTGAACCAAGCAGCGGCACCGACACGATGTAATCATACGTATGCGGCAACACGCTCCAGACGACAAAAAACCCAAACAAGGGCACCACGAGCCATTGCACCGGGGTGAAGATCTCGGAGTACGCCGGGAATTTGATGAGTCGTTTCAAGTACTTGTTATGAACTGCGGTGAAGACCGCTGCGACGCCGACCAGGATGAAACACCACAGACTCAGCATGAGTGCGAAAAGAAACGTCAGTACTGAAAAGATCAACGCGATGCCGAAGAAGGCTTTGGGTGTGATGCGACGATCCGGGAGGGGACGAGTCGGATGCACAACCGTATCAATATCCTGGTCCGTGATGTCGTTCCAGATGAGGGCAGCGAAGAACCCGCTGTACATCGTCGCGACCGACAGGATGATGACTCGATATTCCTCCATGGTATATCGATGGATGCCATAGGCAAGCATCACAGAACCTGCAAACATGAAGATGTAGCCGATGAGCTCGTAGATAGGAAACGACCGCCATGTGACAAGGAATTGCAGTGGGTTATGGAGGCTGGGTCGTACCTGCTTGTCGGTCATAGGGGATGGTAGGGAAAACAGGCAGGACGGCTAATAATGTTATTGTTTCTGGAGACGGAAGGTCGTCCAGCCAATGGGGTGGACAAAGGGGAAGGGGTTGTGGCGGATGCGGTCGGAGATCTTCATGGTGGGGTGGTTGGTGAGGAAGTCTTCGATGTAGGGGCTGGCGATGTCGACTTCTCTGACGATGATGTTGGTGTGGGGTTGTGCGGTGGCGGCAAGGTGTTCAAGGATGGGGATCTTAGGGATGCTGCAGCTGGAGACGATGATGGTGTCGAACTGTGTGACGGGGTAGGTTCTGCCGTCGCCGTGTTGGATGGTGATGCGGTCTTGGAGTCCGCGTTGTTTGATGATGGTGGTTCCTTTGGCGACGGTGGCTGGTTTTTTGTCGATGCCGGTGACGTGGCCGGGGCTTACGGCGGCGAGTGCCATTTCGGTGAGGGGGTAGGCGCCGCTGCCGATGTGTAGGATGTTTTGTGCGGTGGTGATGCCGCAGCGTTCGTATTCTTTTTGGTATTCGTCGCCGATGCGGTTGTCGTACATTTTTGCGGCGTAAGCGTTGCGGTAGGAGAAGTAGTCTGCGATTTCCCAGAAGGTGTTGGAGATGAGTTTGACCAGTGTGACCGCCATGGTGACTTTGCGGGTCTGTGGTGTCTGGGTGGTCATGGGTGTCGTGCTCAGGTTTTTCTTCTTTTATTTGGGCTGGATGGCTGATATGTGGTACGGTGGTATTTAACAATTGCCGGTTTTGAGTGGTTTAGTGTTTGTCGTAGCGGTGTTTGAGGAGGACGAGGAGGAGGTTGCAGGAGACTCCAAAGGCGTTGGCTGCGATGATGGCGAGGTCGTCGCGCAGTACGCCGTAGGCGAACCACAGGCTCATGCCAAATGCGAGGAGCATGGGCATGCCGTAGGAGACGTCGGTGAGGCTTTTGGTGCGGTAGCCTTTCACGAGTTGGGGGAGGAAGCCGATGGAGGTGATGGCGCCGGCGGCGACGCCGATGAAGGTGAAGATGTCCGTGGTCATAAGGAGGCCTAGGGGTGGTTGTACCGAAATAAACTATATTAATCTCTTGCTTACAACAACACCTATTAAGTCAGTCAACAGGAGGAGAGAGCGTTTAGACCCTTTTTTGGCTCACCATCGAGTAGAATAGCCCTATTGCGAAGAAGAATATGGTCCAACAGGCGAAATTGAATTCAAAGAGTCCAGGGATGTTCACTTGCGAGGCGTATATGACCTGCCGCCCTGTCGTCATGGTTCCAGAGCCATAGTCAGTATAGGCTCCGACGCTGTAGGTGTATGATGGTGTGACGATGAAGGATATTATCAAAGCCAGATTCACAGATACAAACAGCATCATACAAGCTTTGGTCAATTGTTTTGTTATATTTTTGTTTTTTGTTATATTAAAAGGCATACAGCATGCCTCCCAGTAAAAGCGTAATGCGATGCCTGTTTAAGTATTTTATCTTATTTAAGGGGAATGTCCTCAGGATTCATTACAACGGACTTGCTGGACTATTGATGTGTAATGTAGTTAATCCCCAAAATAAAAAGAAAAGGATAGGGCAGACGTTTGCAAGCCCCGTTATTTATAGCAAAAATAATGAGGGTTGCTCGTGAACATGGAATTCAGCCTTTTAGATTATTGGGATATGTTATTCCAATTATCTTTTCTGACCTTAATGATGTGCCTTGAAACATTATTTCATCCCGCCCAAGAAGGAGAATTGAAATATAGAATTTCAAGAAATACTGCAGCTCTTCTTGGTAAAAAGTTGGATAAATATTCAGACACCATTTTCAAGGACATTAATCATCTTTATCAAATTAGATCAAAACTAATTCATACTGGAGAAAACATAATCAAGGAAATAGACCTAAATCTATTACGCTTTTATGTTAAAGAATCTATAAAAGAAATTTATCAAATGCAAATAGACAAGGGAGAATTGTTAGAATTGTTAAATTCAAGAGGTTTTTCAAACTAATTATTTAGAATAGGGGCCTAGTTTATAATTCCACCAGACGGGAGTGTAGTAATTATAAGGGATGCACTCATCCATTTTTTTGCTGCGTGCATCCTCCCGTTGGAATAATGAATCAAGCTCATCTAAGTTAATTGATAGGAGGGAGTTGTCCTGAGAACCATCCAAATAAAAAAAAGAAAGAGACCTAGACGACAACCTATAAGGCTGAGGTGACCTCAATTTTCTCCCTTATTCATTTCGAATACATTCACCAATAAATCAACATCGATACGTAATTATATGATAATATTGATATAATCATCTTGGGGGTCGAGAAGTATGCTGTCGATAGGGCCAGGTATAAAGGTTTATTTTACTATCGCATTAATAGTTATTCTGACGCTACCATCACTGCAACCACTCCATGCAAGTACTCCGGTTACCATGACCGGGTTTTCAAAAGGCGTGTCCTACAAACCAGTCGTCCCTCTCAAGAAAACCACCTTTGTCAACTATGATGAAACTTCATTTCTGGACGATTACGCGTACCTCGCTGCGGTTCCTACTGCGGTCTTCCCTGCTAACTCAACACTCGTCTCTTCACCTTTGCTCTTCTATCAGGACGCGAACCCTGACACCAACGATACCACACGCACTCTCAACGCCCGACAAGGCATTGACTATTTCATGGATGACTGGATGACGTACTGCAACGGGCACCTTGATCAGATGACGCTCATCAATGTCCCCGAAGAGAAAGTCGCCAGCACATGGGACGCAAATAACTATACGACTATCGATGGCAATGACCCTTATGGCATCGCATCCAAGATAGCGCTCAACGACTGGTCCTATGCGAACACGGCAGTGGTCGCCGTCATCGAACCACAATTTACCAACCCTAAGATCGTCACCACCGGATCCGTTCAAGGAAATATAGCTAAATCTTCAATCGGCACTCAGCAATTCAATATCGAAGAACCCGTGATTGGCACCGGTGGAACATACAAATACTTTAACATTACCGACACGACGTTCAAATACGTCGTTGCTAAACTAGAATGGCCGACCCTCGTCGACTACGATCTTCAGCTCTACGATACCACCATGGGAATGGTGGACAACGCAGCGTCAGGCTACCCTGAAGAAGCCAAACAAGGCTTCAAAGAAGTCGTAGGTTCCTTCATCCAGGACTATGGAAAATGGGGAGTGAGTGTCACCGCCGTACCCGTGAAATCTGCAGACCCTACCACGGACACTTCGAGCAGTACGCTTCTTACTGATCTAAAGACGATGGCACGTTCGATAACAAACACAGGGACAGTGACCCTCCAATTATTTCCAGGAACCAAGATCAAGATTCCACCCTCACCCTTTGGGTGCCGGGACGTCGATTTCACACTCACATGGAACAACCCTGGCGTGCACCTCGATTTGACGTTGCTTGACCCTACTGGTACTGAAATCTGTTCATCACTTCCAAAAGAAACTGTCACCTCAGGGAAAGTCGGAGCTGCGACGACTCAGACCAGTATGCATGTCAATCGTCTCGGAGAATGCAGACCTGGCGAGAACTACTCCTTATGCGTCTTCTCACTTGAGGACGTCACCGAGCCCACAACATTCACGGTCCAGTACACCTGGCATCAGAACTTTACACGAGTCGAAGCGGAAAGCTTTGCTTCCGCTTCCAATGGCGCTGTCCTGGCCAGCGCCCTGAATGCACCCTTGCTCTACGCTTCAGCATCCGGGCTGTCCAATACGACCCGAAACGCCCTCCTTTCTCTCGGAGTCCATACGATATACCTAGTGAACCTCGGCGGTCACCTCTCCGGAGACCAGAAAAACACACTCACCGGGATGGCTCACACCATTGAATACACAGACCCCGGAGTGCTGTACCGGGCGATTAACAATGCCACAGGAAATACGAAAGTCTCAGTGTTTACCACGATTGACCCATGGACGTACTGGTACACGGATGAAAATAAGCCCACAGGAGAATACCCAGCAGCACTGTTCGTAGGACCAGCTGCTTTTATTGCTGCACAACATGGTAGCCCGGTTCTTATTGTGGACTTGCATCCGCAACTGTCACAGGCCACGGTGTACCCGACTGATTTTTGGGTGAAGGCTGTGGCGAGTCGAACCGAACCAACAGCGGGGAGTATGCTGTTGTCGGGACGAGAAGTGTATAGTTTTCTTGAGAATAACAGCCTGGGGAAACTGGAGCCGGGAAATGCCGCTCAGCAATCACAGGAAGTCTTCATTACAGTGGCGGATCAATATGATATCGGTGCTCCTTGGGACCGGATGTTCACAGGAGCTGCCCTCAATGGGCGCTTCACGTTCTCCCCCGTCGACACCGCGTATTGGATTTCACGAGACGTGTTCTATCCTGGGTTAATCTATGTTAATCCAGCGATGCAAGGTACTAATCAGTTGATTAACGGCAGTTCAAGTTCAGCAAAACTCCTCACCGGGCGTTTACGAAACCCTCTTGGTTCGACGCTTGTCATCACGAAGCAGTCGCAGGAAGAAACGTATTCATATCCGATTCTAGAGACGTTCATTACGTATGCGTATCGATTTAATGAGAACGCTTGGAAGTACTGGGATTTTAAATATACCACAGCTGAAGGAATAATCCCGTACGACACACCTTCGCCGGATCCTATTGATGACGGTGCTACTGATAAGGCAGGGGCATACTATCCTGATTTAAGTGAATCCGAGGTTATCCCGTACTACGCGACGAAGGCAGGATACGGGAACGTGTTTTCAACAAGCTTCGATGCCTCGGTGAGTAACTTAAACCGCGGGGTTCTTATCTGGGTTGAGAACTGCCATGGCTGGCAAGGGTGGGGCGGGGTTATCTCGATGTGGGATCCAAACAACCCATACATCCATGAGAAAGACCCCTGGAGAGCCTATGAACCAATCATGCTAAAACCAGGTCACTACCGAGACTTCCTGCACTATCTAGCGTATGGCGCCACGAATAACACACCATATGCACTTAGTAAATTACTCATCAAATTTGAGGTTCTCCCCGAGATTGGTTCCACCTCGAATCCAGATGTTGCGACCGTGAATGTCAACAAAGCGCAGATGATGATCAACACAATCCTATTGAAACTCGGGTCTCCGTATACATTTTGGGGGACCCATGGTATAGCTATTTACTGGAATCGGATCCTCCATCACCCACTCCAATATCTCCAACAAGGCCTCCCCCTCTTCAACATGTATAAGGGTGACGGAAAGGTGACCATCAGTCCCAAATTTGGTGGAACATACACGCAGGAGATTTACACGGCTCTCCAATTCGATAATGCTTTGCAGAACCTGCATTCATGCGGGCTCAACACCATCTCCTGTCTACCTGCCTACACTTATCTGCAGATGACATGGATGCGTCATGGCATGTCTTATCAGATTATCGACCCGTGGACCACAACGGACTGGTCGGGAGTCTGGACCCAGATGCTCATCAAACGGTTCGCCATGGGTGACACGATCGGGCAGGCATATGAACGAGGCATGAGAGCGTGCGGCCCTGAGTTCCTCGTCGGACAATGGTGGTGGGACAAGTGGGAGAACGTCGAACTGTTCGGCGACCCCTGCCTCCGAGTCTTCGTGCCCAACACTCAATATAGCACGAAGAACACTTGGTCAGCAGCCGAAACCATGGCGTACTCTTATGCGTCGGATTTGTCCATTGACGGGCATATGCCTTTTGGGACGACGCAACATCCGAACGCTGCATCAGTCAACAACCTCTGGCAGCCGTATCTCTGGCTTGCTCTCGTCATCCTGATTATTGTCGTCTGCGCCATCGTCGGACTAGTGGTGCGACGCAGAGGTCGCGAAACAAAGAAGAAGTGATGACGCACCAAGAATGACCGTCGGCATTCACGATCAAACGTCAACCGATGGAATTCTTTAATATCGCATGAGCAAGAAATCCCCATGCTTTAGCTTGGGGATGAATTGCCCTGACCGTGTCGCCAAAACGCCGATAGGCGTTTTCTTCCCCCTCTTGGAGGAAAGCCCCGCAATTTATTGCGGGGAAGGGGGACTGGGCCTGGTTCATAATTCGTTTCTCCTGTTGCATGTATTCGTGAAGAGACCCTACGCTTAGTGCCGTCCTGTCTCCCTTCTTTTAAATCCGGTGCTCTCTAGAATCCGCAATTTTGAAAACAATTACTCCTTTTGGGAATTATGAACCAAGCCCTTATTAATAGTTATTTCTTCCGACCGTGGTCCTACAATGTTCAAAGTCTCTTGCTTGATATTCTGATTATGGTAATTTGCAGTTGCACTTGTCGGGATGGCTATGCTAATTGTCAGAAGTGCAACACAAATCATCATTATCCTTCCATTCATTTTCATTCATCCTCCATTTTCCATTATAAAAAAAGAAAAAAAATAGAGAAAAATTACTAGTTTGTATATCCAGATACAAAGTTAGCAAAGCCCTTACAATAGTATGGGCCAGGAGCGGGATCATCGCCTCGAGGCGGAGAGGTTCCTGTATATTGGATGAGAATTAATCTACCTCCATAACCACTCAGGGATTTGTGGCCAAATAGCCCCAAGGTATCTACCCACCAATGAGTTGAGCTGTCAATAGTAATGGTCACGATTATATTCGGAAGGATTCCGACTTTTTTAACATGAATTGCACCGTCAAATTCTGCACTGACCAGACAATTAATGTTCAACCACGAAAGTGGTGATAGTGGGTTTGCTTTTTGAACATTGATCTGTTGCGTGGTGTTCTTCTGGATGGTGTAGGTACCAGCTGCACTGGCCGGAATGGCCATGCATAGTGTCAGGAGCGCGACACAAATAAACAAAATCTTTCCTTTCATTTTCATCTTCCTCCAATTTCCATTCTCGTTATACCCTCTTCACAGGTTGTTCCTCGTCGGAACATAGTCGGTTTCATGATTGAGCATACCAGCCTTCCGATTTGTTTCATTCATTTTTTTTCCCATTTTCTATCACTCCTTTTTTCGATGTCGTAATGTATTACGAGTTTTTATAACTATGCATTAATGCATAATTTTAATCAAAGATTGATTGAAATACTCATATCTGATAAAAATATACTTAAATTAATGAAAACCTTAAAATATCACTTCCCCCATCCATTAATGCTGGAAAAAACAACTTCTCTTTACAACTAGGAGGTTCCTACGATGAACATCAGAGAAAAAATCGACGACTACTTCGAAAGCAACCACGTCCAAAAACAAGTCGCCTACCTCCTCCTCAAATACGGACTTAAAATCATTGGCAATAAGATCTACTGCGGACCCATCGAACAATCCAGCTCAAAACTCGCCCGCGTCCTCAACATCGACTACCGCATCATCACCGACACTATCAATCATATCAACGCTGACCCTGAACTCAAACAATTCTTCTCCGCTATTGAACCAACCCCGAACTTCAAAAACACAGGCAAACAATACGGCTGGGGCGTCATCGAAATCATCCCAGAAAACTCGCACGCACCAGGTATCTGCGCTAGCGTCTCAACCCTCATCGCCCAAGAAAAAATCAGCATCCGCCAAGCTATCAGCGAAGACTATGAACTCACCGAAGACCCCAAATTTATCATCGTCACCGAAGCGCCAATCCCCGACCACCTCATCGCAAAAATACGGCAACTCCCTGGTGTCAAAGCCATCACACTCTACTAAACCAACACCTTCAGTGAAGCACGTCCGCCAGCGTGGAGGATATCGGGCTGAGCGCTTTACCACGCAATCTATTTTTAGCAAATTTAAATAATAACCTGCCTGGTGCGGTGTCAGATCAAAGCGCTTGGCTATCTCCTTAGTGCGGAACGAAATATTTCTGCCCTTCATGTGATATTCGTCAAATAACCAGGTCGCAAGAATTTCAGGGTCCATAAGTCCCAGGATTTTGGTTTTAATTGTAGGCTTCAAAAGGGGTCTATTTCCATCCCTCTATGTATTCAAGCATTTCAACCTTGTCTTGATCGTTGAACCTGATGCCCATGTAGTGCTCGAAGGACGTCGTGGATGTGTGCCCCTGACTCAACGTGATTTTCAAGACCTCGGACGGGTAAGTCGAAAGTAGCCACAACTCCCACGTTATACGGCAGGTCTTGACGTTGACTTTGATGAAGTCTAGCCCTGCCCTGACAGTCCAGCTGGTGTGAACGAGGAGCTTCCGTAAGTCCTCATTGGTCGGTACGAAGTCTTTGGTCAAGGAGCGGTTGGTGATGTGATTACGCTTCCGAATGGTATCCCAGAGACTAGGCTTGAGTACGACATCGTTGTGTTGAAAGAAACCTTTAATTGCTGAGAGCCAGGTCCTCTGTGACATCGGAGGGCTTGTCTTTATTGAGAGGGCAAAATCCATGATGTCCCTGTTGAAATCCCTCCCGCTATGCAGGTATAATTGTGGGTCTACTCCCAGGAATTTGAAGAAGTTATTCAGGGAGCTACGGTACGTAATTTGGCTTTGCTTGGCGAGGTATTGAACATAGTCCTCAATGACCTCGTATCTTTGATAACTTTGTTTCTTTTCTTCCACTTTAATTTCACCATTAATACCATAACTGCTCTCTATTCTTTAATTTTATTGTTGTATACTAGACCTTAAACTATATTAAGGCTTGTCAGCATCCACCCTGTGCAGCACCCGTGACTCCCGGTGGGCCCGTGGGGTAGCTTGGTATCCTTCTTGCTTGGGGTGCAAGTGACTTGAGTTCAAATCTCAACGGGCCCATTCTCTGTTATAGGAGGGATCTCGGTCAATAGGGTAAAAAGTGGTTTCTTTCGGTTTTCTGCTGACCTTGTTTATCTATGAGTTGGCCTGGTTTGAGGGCATTTTGCTGAAAAATTTCTTACAATCCAAGGTGTCCTTTTTTCTCCAATTTAAATAAGCTATATAACTCATTTCACGTTATTTTTCTGGCAATGGGCTTGAGATTATGGTTTCGGGCAACGCGCTTTCATATGGTGATCTCGGGGTCGTCGCCGATTTTTGTTGCCTCAGCGTTTGCGTTTTACACTCATCGCGTCTTTAATTGGTGGTTGTTTTTGTTAACGTGGATTGCGATGACCGCCGTCTTGGTCAGCACGGATCTGTTGAATGATTACTACGACCATGTGTTAAAGGCGGACGATCTCAATCCGGTGACGACACCGTTTTCCGGGGGAAGCAGGGTCATTCAAGAAGGGCTAATTGCAGAGAAAACGATTTTTCGTGTCGCCATCGCCTTGTTAGTGTTCGCTTCCATTATAGGATTGTATTTGAACTTCGTTCTTGATGGCGTCACGATTCTTCTTTTGGGTCTTCTTGGTTTTTTCATTGTCTTTTTCTATACGGCGCCCCCTGTGAAGTTATGCTATCGAGGTCTTGGTGAGATTGCGCAAGCCATAGGCTACGGCCCTGTCATGCTCTTTGGAGCCTATTTTGTACAGACACAGGTTCTAGATCCAGCCATCATGCTCTTTGCGATTCCCTTTACGTTCATCGGATTAATCGTGGGGATGATCCTTTCCATACCGGATTACGACGCGGATAAGAATGTGAAGAAAAACAATCTGGTCATCGTGTTAGGGAAGAAGAGGACGGTCGTGTTGTATGGCGCCATGTTCGCTCTTATCTATTTTAGCGATGCGATGCTTCTGTATGGCAAACTGATTCCTCTATGGAGCTTGGTTGTGTTCATCACGGTTCCCTTGGCGGTGGTCTCTGTCGTCAACGCATTGAAAAATTATAATGATACAACCCTCTTTCTTCGGACGTCCAAACTCACGCTGCTTATAGCAGCACTCCACAATTACCTCTTCATCATCAGTTTAATAGCAGCAAGCATCTTGTAAACGGTGAAACCATGGGAGACGATCCTGAATCCGGGGTAGAAGATTTCTACG
>Ga0209777_10001351_pt1 | contig 36047 bp, 43 predicted proteins | sample FrelakmetHBP12HB_FD_187147 | JGI IMG/M metagenome (GOLD analysis project Ga0209777, IMG submission 187147) | Freshwater lake sediment microbial communities from the University of Notre Dame, USA, for methane emissions studies -HBP12 HB (SPAdes)... | ecosystem: Environmental > Aquatic >...
GCTGCATTATGCGGTTCCTGTAAGACCGAAAACCTCGGCCTCGAAAAGGTCATCGCCAACATCATATCCAACCCCAACATCCGCTTCATGCTCTGCTGTGGTACTGAGGTCAAAGGTCACCTCGCCGGCCAGACCATGATCGCTCTCCACAAGGGTGGTGTGAAGGATGGCAGGGTCGTCGGGGCTGAAGGCGCTATTCCCTTCATTGAGAACCTCAATGATACACATATCAAGCGCTTCCAGGAACAGATCGAATGCGTCAACATCATGGAAAGCGAAGACCTCGGCGCAATCAAGGCAAAAATGAACGAACTGAAAGCCCGGGACCCGGGCGCGTTCGCTGCGGATCCCATTGTCGTTGAGGTCAAGGAAGCTGCAGGTGGCGTTGAGACTGCCGCTGCAGGTGCAAATCCCCAGTTCCTCGAGATTGAAAAGAAACTCGATAAGATCGAGAAGAAGATCGAGTTTGTTGACGCAGAGGTTGCACAGCGTGTAGGAAGAAAGATCGGACGAGATATCGGCATACTGTACGGCCTGGTTGCAGGTTTAATCGTATTTGTGATGCTGTTGTTTTTGTACCAGAAATTGATGACAATGGTTTAATGGAGGTGTAAAAGAAATGTTCAAATTCGAAAAAGAACAGAGTGTCTGGGACTTCAACGGCACTAAACTTGGTGGACAGCCCGGCGAGTACCCTACCGTATTGGCCGCCTCAATCTTCTATAACAAGCACGAGATCGTGCTCGATGACAAGACGGGGAAGATTGACAAGCCAAAAGCTGAAGCCCTGTGGAACCGGTGTCAGGAACTCTCTGATGCAACCGGTATTCCGCATTTCATCCAGATCCTCGCGGAATTTCCAGAAGCATTCGAGAGCTACATCAGCTGGTTCGACAGTATCGACAACAAGACCGCTTTCCTGATGGATTCATCAGTGCCAAAGGCGCTGGCACATGCCTGCAAATATGTGACTGATGTCGGGCTTGCCCACCGTGCGATCTATAACTCGATCAACGGTTCAATCCAGGCGGAGAACATGGAGGCACTCAAGAACAGTGATGTAGATGCGGCAATCGTTCTTGCCTTCAACCCGGCTGACCCGTCCGTTCACGGCAGGGAGAAAGTTCTCGCTGAAGGAGGCGTTGCAGGTCAGACGAAGGGAATGCTGCAAATTGCAGAAGAATGCGGTGTCAAACGCCCGATTCTTGACACCGCAGCAACCCCGCTCGGTCTCGGTTCCGGAAGTGCATACCGTGAGATCCTCGCCTGCAAGGCTATCCACGGTTACCCGACCGGTGGTGCATACCACAATATGACGGTTGCGTGGACCTGGCTCAAACGCTGGAAAGGAACCAGCAAGACCCCCTCAGTCCTGGCAGCAGGATACAAGGGCAAAGACCTCCTCCTCGAACAGATGTCACACCATTATCTCGGGGGGATAGAGGGTATCAAACAGGCGGCATGGTCCGCTCCCGATATCGGCTGTAACATGATCGCCAGCACGCTCGGTGCAAACCTTATCATGTACGGTCCTATCGAAAATGTAGAAGCAATGATCACCGCACAGGCCTACACGGATATCGTGATACTTGAGGCAATGCGTCCTCTCGGAATCGATGTCAAAGCAGAAAACCACCCTATATTCAAATTAATTTAATTTTTTTTTTCACCTTTATCAGGGTTATCTGATTTGAAAAGGAAGGACTATTTTCTAAGATTTTTGACGTAGTTATCTTCAGAACAGGAACCTCAGAAACTGGTTTTTAAAAAAGGTAGGTTTTCACATTTTTCCATGACCATTGGTACTATTTCCCGGATTACCAGATTCATCTGTTTCTTTTATCCGGCCAAGGTTGTGGAGTGCGACAGCCCGCTGGTGCCTGACAAAAGAATTCAAAGGATTTAAAGCGATTACTTTATCAAAATAAGCAAGAGCTTCGGTATTGTTCCCCAATTCCCGCAGTGAAATTCCTTTCGCAGTCATTACCCGGAGGTTGTTCGGACTGGTTTTTAAAATTGTGTCAAAACAGGCAATTGCATCCCTGAATTTTCCCAGCTCGTTCAACGCATATCCTTTGTTGGCAAGAGCAAAGACGTAATCCGGATCGAGAATGAGGGCCTGGTTAAAACATTCAATCGCATCCTCAAACCGGTGAATTTTACGAAGGGTGTATCCCTTTTCAAACCATGCAGAAGGGAGTTTCGGGTTGATGGCAATAGCCTTATCGTACCAGATAATCGCATCTTCGTGCCTGCCAAGGGAATAATATATTTTACCTATGTTCTCAAGAGCGGTCGTGTTGTTACTATTCGATTCAAGTAATTTGTTATACAGTACAATTGCTTCATCATACCGCCCGATTCTCATGAAATGATAGGCTTTTTCAGTTAATTCTTGTGGGTCCATACTATCACATGATACCATGCACATCCCGTCTCAAAATACCTTTCCGGGATTAACAGAATATTTCTGAAGTACTGGTTCTGGAAAAAGAAAGGTGTGTCTGCCAAAGCGGGTGAATAGAATAGGATCACACTGCGAATTCAGCCGTGTTTTATCAGGTAATAGCCATTGAAAAATGGTACTATATTTTTGTTGTGCATGCCCCCGGTATATTGTTCCCGATGGCGCCAGCCCATGTACTGAAAATATTGAGGAAAGATCCGGCCTCATCTATCATCGGTTCAATGAGGTTAGCTCGATGGTACTAAAGACATAAACCACCGGTAAGTTCATAAATTAGAACATACGAATTCCCCCACTCAAGAGAGCAAAGCCTGCCAGAGATAGGATCGTGAGCATGCCCCTGAAGTAAATCAGGATAATTGTATGTAAAGGATAATGGAATTTTTTTAAAAAGGGGATTGTATCTCCTTGTTAATCATACAGAGGAGAAAATCCCTGCTTGAGAACATTCCCGTACCGCAGGACGATTTTTGGATCGGTTGCACAGACCGGACAGACATAATCTTCAGGCAGGTCCTCAAATTTTGTCCCGGCCTTGATTCCCCGGTGGGGTTCTCCTCGTTTTTCATCGTAGATATAGTCGCACATGGAACAGATATAGCGTGTTGGCCGCCACTCCTCAAAGCCCCACTTGCCGATCTTTCCTTTTTCCTGAAATCCACAAACCGGACAAAGGTACGTGTCGGGCAGATCCTCAAAGGCGGTGCCTGCAGGAATGCCATTATGCGGTTCCCCGCGAAGAGGAGAATAGACATACCCGCAGATCCTGCACTTGTATCTCATAAGTGGTACAGCTTCCTTTTTTGATGCTGCTTTCTTTTTCCCGGTGACTGGTTTTTCTGCCTTTTTCGCAACGACTTTTTTTAGTTTTTCTGCTGCTTTTGCCATAATGAAAATTCACCTTTGTAAAGCCCTCCTCCACCTTTTTTGAGAAGAGCCAGATAAAAGGATGATGGAGATTACCGGCTATTATAAATGATGTATACGGCAACAATGAAATGGTGATCAATGGCTGAGGTCAATACGTACAAACGATCACTCGGATTGTTTGAACTCGTCAGTCTCGGGGTAGGAGGGACGATCGGTTCCGGTATATTTGTCGTTCCTGGTATCGCCGCCAGACTCAGCGGTCCCTGGTCGCTCCTTGCATGGGTAATTGTTGCCGTGTCCGCTTCGTGTGTACTTCTCTCCCTTGCCAGCGTATCTTCCCGGTTCACGTCATCCAATAGTTTTTATTCTCTTTTCAAGTCGGTTTTCGGTACACGGATGGCACTTTGCCTCATTGTCTTGTATCTTATTTCTTCCCTCTTTGGGGTCTCAACTATCGCGGCTGGTATTGGCCAGTATATAACCTACTTTGGTTTTTCCAACGTTTTGCTTATTGAGCTCATCGTTATCGGGGCATTCTGCTGGCTCAATATTGCCGGTATCTCATTTTCAGGGATTACGGAAAATATTCTTACGACGCTCAAAATTATTCCTCTGGTAATAATTTCTCTCCTGCTCATTCCTTTTATCAACACCCATAATTTCGAACCCCGGATCCCGTTCAGTGCCACAGGTCTTCTCGCGACGGTCATCATCGTTTACTGGCCGTTTACCGGTTTTGAGATCAGCGCGATACCCGTAGAGGAGACACGGGATCCAACACTTATCCGGAGGTCCCTCCTGCTGGTCATGGTGATCGTTGTAACGGTATATATCCTCCTCAATATCTCTCTCATCGGTAGTGTAGGTACAGAAGCACTTTCCGCCTCACCCGCTCCGATTGCCACTGCTGCCGGGATTCTCTTTAGTCATTCAGGTCCTTTTGTCGCTTGTGTCGGGATCGTGGCGATGCTCTCGGCAATAAATGCCTATATTGTTGGTACTTCCCGGATACTCCAGTCAATGTCTGCCGGATTTTCTGTTCCTTTGATCCGGGATTTAAACAAACGGGGTACTCCTGCATATGCGCTTATTGGTGGATGCGCAGTCAGCGGGGGGCTCCTGCTCTTTTCCAACCATTTTGATCAGCTCGCGACCATCTCGGTCATTACTACACTAATTCCTTACGTCTTTTTCTGCACCGCCTCGTGGATTCTGGTGACTGATATAAAATCCCGTCTTGTATCTGTCATAGGCGCTGTTTCAACAGCTTCAATTCTCATAATTTACTTCGTGGTGTAGCGAACTTTCAAAGTAGACCATGAATACGGTGAACTACACAATTTTATCCACAATCAGAGCGTATATCGTAAAACAGACCATGCAGGAAATAATTCCCGGTATCATCTATTCGTTTGCGGCATTGTTTATTATTCTTGACCCGATATTGTCCGTACCTATATTTGCTGCAATGACGAAAGGGCAGACTTCCAAAGAGATCCATAAACAGGCATTCATCGCTGTTGCAGTAGCGGGAGGACTGATGTACCTGTTCCTGGTTTTCAACCGGACGATCTTCGATATCCTTGGTCTCAACATGCCGAGCTTCCAGATTGCAGGTGGGATCCTGCTTTTCCTTCTTGGTATTCAGGAAGCACTCGGTATTGAGATTGGCCATTGCAAAGAACATTCAACAACGGCAGCGGGCGTTGTTATCGGAACCCCTCTCTTATGCGGGCCGGGCACGATCACCACCGTTATGCTTCTTTCAAGAGACTATGGCCTCCTTATTCCGTTCATCGCAATAACCCTCGCGCTGGTCACCACATGGCTGGTGTTATACTTCGCGGCAGATATCCAGCGTATTCTCGGGGATGTTGTGACAGATATTATGGGAAAAGTCCTTGGTATGCTGGTTGCCGCTATCGCTGTTAAGATTATTGCGTCGGGTATCCTGGCTTATATTGCACTGGCATAACCTTTGCCTTGCACACGGTAATCCGAATTCCATGAAAATACTCGTAGGTTTTCAGAAATCCCGCTTGAGAGAATAAACTTCAATCATGTGATGGGGATGATAGCGCATTTTTGCTTGACGGAGACCAGTAATGCCCAGATCACTTTCCCGATTTATATAGAGGTATTTTTTTGTAAGCAATGACGCGGTTTCGGTGTTGATAACTTTATAGATTCCTTCGCATTCAGGTAGTCCCTTTTCGAAATGGACCAACGCAGTATCGGCATTGAGGGATTCGAAGAGGGACATAGCACCAATTTTTGAAAAAACGCGAATAATCAATCCTCTAATCGAAAGCTCGTTGAAATGATCAATAGCAAAAAAAACCGCTTCCTTTTCGTGTGCAAGAACCTGATCATTTTCGCATCCTTTCCACTCGCACCATTCGATAAGAAATCTTTTGACTTCCTCCCAGTTTTCACTCGTAATTGGCTCTACTGAGTTGGTACAATTGCGCCTGAACTTATTTATCTGGTGCCGGATCGTCAGATAGTTTTTCCCGGGAAGTGTTGCAAGGTCCTCAGATCGATAAACATATTCAAAATGGTTACGATCAGGTTCGAGATTTATTCCCGGATTTATCTCCCGCATCCAGCTGGCAGTTTCAGGATCTATCAATACGACTGGTTCATTATCGCTGATATCTGAAGCAAGTCGTATCAATGACCTAAGGAGCTGAGGATCCCTCGGACCTATTGGCGGACGGAACCGTGTTGTGCCATCAATTGTACTTGCAATGATGAGATTTTTTCGCTCATAGGCATACTGGTAGTGAGCATAATGGTTCCAGCAGACCATATTGGTAAACGTATTGTCACTATGGGTCTGCGGATAGTGTGAATAATGATCTTCGAAAAACGCACGATCTGCAAGGGTAACAGGTTTAAAATTTTCCTGAGTAAGCATCAATTATCACCCCGGAATATCAGCGGTACATTTCCTTCCATGGGGTGGAAACCGAAAGGGAGATAAAAAGTTTCAGTTCCTGGTTCTGCAATAAGCCCAATCCAGGAAATTCCTGATTCGACACATTTTTTTACTAATATCGAGACAATCCGGGTCCCGATCCCGGTTTTCCGATATTTCGGAAGCACAACAAGATCCTGAATATATCCATCTGAAACTCCGTCAGATATGACCCTGCCCATGCCTACCGCATGACCGTTTTCCGGATCGACCGCTACGGCAAACAGAAAACTGCCCCGGATCAACCGGGGCAGCTCCGCTGGATCATACTCCTCCTTCCACCACCCACCGGCACGGTACAGGTTTGCAATTTCATCCCCGCTCCACTCCTGAATAAGCTGGATTGTAATGTTATCGCCCAAGATCGTCACCCTCCCTGTGTCTGGTTTTTGAAGATTTTTCACGCTAGTATTATCGTCATCCAAAAAGAATCTTGGGATTGCCGGAAACCAAATAATACCTAATGAAAATTATCGGGTTTTCTCAGGATCCAGCTGCATGATTGCTGTATCGATGATTGAGCCGAGTCCTTCAACTCCCCAATGTCCGGAGTTCAGGATAATGTGATAGATCGAGAGATCATTGATATCAATATTATAATAATTCTGATACCGGGCCGCTTCGCATTCTTCCCTCTCGATGGTAATACGCTCCGCAGTTTTATCATCCGCAATCTGGTCCCTGAACACAATCCGCTTTATCCGGGAGCCGATAGGGGCAAAGAGCCAGATCCTGATATCCGCATCCGTGACCATCCAGCCGGAAAGACGGCCTTCGACAATTATATCATCCCGCCCCGCAGCAATCTCTTTCTGCCGGGCGTCAATCATTTTATCAAATTCCGGATTTTCCTGTGCAAAACGACCAAATTCTGCCAGCCCCATGGCATGCTCTCTTGCAAGTTGTCGGAAAACTTCTCCTGCGGAGATCATTGAAAACCCGTGGTGTTCTGAAAGATACCGTGAGAGAGACGTTGTCCCGCTCCCGGGAAGCCCGCTCACGGTGATCCTCATCAAAGACCTCCGATGTTTAAGGATTTCCTGATCACCTGGCTCAGGGTAATTGAACAAACCATATACCAGAGAATCCAGGCGGGAATTATCCAGACTGCGGGGGCATGCAACCCGATTGTGCCGGCATACGGCAGGGTAATGGTACTCTGCGCCTGAGCAAGCCGGAAGAGCAGCCAGAAAAAGATGGGAACGGTCAGCACCAGGATGTACGCCATCGGTTTGAACTGCTGCTGGGACATTTCAAGCTGTTCTTTCATTACACGGTCTTTTTTTGCTTCCAGTTTCTTGATCTTTTTTTCATCCTGAGATAATTGTGCTTCGCGATACTCATTCTGGAATTCCTTCATTCTCTCCTGGACCTCAGTCATCTTGTCGTAATTTATGGTATATTTCTGGATAATTGAGGAGTACAATCCGGTGAGCGCAGAGAGGATGATAATAAGGACATAAAAGGGGATGTTAAACCCATCTACCAGAGGTGAGAAAACAGTATCAATAGCCTGACCAACACCTACGCGCAGCCATGAAACACTGTATGAAAACATCATCAGCATCATGAACATGAGCGCAATATACATTCCGTACTTATCCCAGATTTTTCCAAGATCCATATATTCACCTGAGTACGGCTGCCATGTCATTCGCAGCACGTTCGAGAAGAAGATCAGCATTTATTACAATTTTTACCGTGCAGCCGGTAAGCATCGAATAGGCAGCAGCAATCGAGCGATTGAACTGCTGATGTTCTGCTATCGATCGCGAACCCTCTCTGTCCCGCGAACGTGTTTCATCCGTGAGACGGCGCATGAGGATCTGGTCATCATCCGTTTCAACGAGAACGATGCAGTCAGGCATAATCTCATGCAGCACCCATTCAGGAAGCCCTGCAAGGTAACCCTTGGGGGTCTTGACTGAGGCATGCGTATCAATCAAAACATTACCCGGAACCTGGGCGATTGCCTGTGCAGCACGCTGTTGCAGTCGTTTCTGGACTGCACGATCCAGCGTGCGCATCTGGTCCCGGTCCTGGACAATGTTATCATTCTTCGCAACCTCAAACATGAAGGTGCCGAAGTTTATTGATTTGTACTCGATTCCTTCTTCTTTGATTTTTTTAAGCGCTTCGTTGACGACCGTCGTCTTTCCGACTCCCGGTACACCGGTAATGATGACTTTTTTTCCATCCATTCTGGTCCCTTCCACGTCCTACTCTTTTCCAAAGAATGTCCGCATGAACGGATACATCTCCATAATCTGCTGGCTCGCAATCTCCTCATAGAGCCGATAGGTAATGCTGACCGTCAGGAGCAGTCCAGTTCCACTGACAGACCCGATAACACCAAAGAGGTTGGCAATTACACTGAGGACACCAATAAATACACCACCTATCACGGTAACCCGGGGGATGTACCTGTCGAGATACTTTTCAAGTACCTGCGGATTTCTGCGGTAGCCGGGAATAGACATGCCCGATAACTGGATTTGCCGGGCGACATCTTTTGAATCAAGTCCTGCTGTTTTGATCCAGAAGAGCGCGAAGATCGCACCACCGACCACCATGAATGTGATATCTATTCCAAGGCGTGTTAGAACCTGCCAGGGAGCATGCCCGAGATCGGTGACCCACCACATCCATTGATCAGGCCCGTTAATTGGCGCGAGGTAATACATGATTCCATTCAAGGGCGTCGATCCATTAAATGCCCCAAAAATAGTGATATTAATATTTGAGAGGAACATTCCCACCATCTGGATATTCGCCTGTAATACCCGGACGAGGATCATGGGAAGGACACTTGCATAAATCAGTTTTACCGGGAACCGCGCCCGTGCACCCCTCACCTGGGCGTGAGCGAGTGGAATTTCAATGCGCGTCGATTCGACGTAAACAATAATCAGGAAAATCGCAATTGTGGTAATAAATGCAAGAATGTCTTTTCCGAAATAGGATAGATAACTTCCTCCATCCAGACCAATGGCAATGAGCCGCGGGAAAAATCCGACCGGATATTGATCAGAAACCGGTGCCCAGTTGATAAATCCATTTACTAGTGCCTGTGATATGCCGGCGATAATGAAAAGACCTACCCCGGAACCAATACCCCATTTTGTCACCACTTCATCCATGAGGAAGACAAGGACACCTCCTATGCAGATCTGAAGGAAGATGATTAGAGAGACCGCAAAGAGATTGCCACCAAAGAACTGGTTAGCAATAACTGGATCGGGTATCATGAAACTGCCCACAAGATTGGGTGCAGCTTCGACGACAATCATGACAAGGATGAGGATCTTCTGAAGACCCATGTACATGACCTGTCCACGTGTCTCGCTTGTATCGATGTGAAGAATATCTGCCCCTTTAAGAAGCTGGAGCACGATGGATGCCGTAACAATTGGCCCGATACCGAGGTGAACAATTGTACCATGGGCACCGGCGAGAAGAGCTCGCCAGGCAGCAAATAAATCCTGATTTGAAGGAGCAAGTCCAAACAACGGAATATTCGTCAGGGCAAAATACAGAATTAATATTCCCAGGGTCCAGATCAATTTATTCTTGAAATGAACGTGTCCTTCAGGGCTCTTGACTGCGGGCATCGCAGCGAGGAGGGGTTCCATTCGATCCAGCAGGTTTCCCATTGTTTCACCAAAATATCGGGGATGGTCAGACGATTTGCGCCTTTCCACCCATCTTCTCGATCTTTATTTTCGCTGATTCAGAGAATGCCTGTGCGGAGATGTTCAGTTTTTTTGTGACTTTGCCGCTTCCAAGGACCTTATCAATGCCGATTTCAGCGACGTTGATCACAATGACATCCCCTTCATTTTTTGCAATACCCTGTGCCAGAAGCGATGGAACTATCTGGTCTATGATACCGATATCCATCACCGATACGCTAAGTGTGGAGGAATTAGAGAACCCATCCTTTCCAAACACCGGCCCTCCCATTTCTTTATACCACTTGACAAAGTGGTGGGCGTTGATGCCGGCGCGTCCCCGCCCACCGCGGTTACCTGCACCTCGCCGGTTTTTATGGGTACCGCCACCGCATGTCCGCGAGCCGCGGTATTTTGAACGTTTGTTGGTTGGCATCCTGCTTCACCTCATTTTATAGAGGAGAGTATTAATCTCCTGACCATAATAGCCAAGCGCTCCACCTTGAGGGAAAGTGCGTTTGGTGGTCTTGTATCCCTTGCGCGGCGGATGAAGGCGTAACACCGGCTTGAGGCCCGGAATTTCACGCAGTTTCGTTTCGCCACTCGCAAGTGCCCGTGCGAATTCAGAAATATTGCTATAGGTCGAGTTTAATTTGATGTACTCATCGGTCAGCAGCGCATCGCCAATGACCCTGCCTCGGGTCTGAAGCAGAGTTTCAATTGTTGCTGCATCCGCTTCGCCATAAGCAACATAATCTTTTACTTTACGGATCATGCCAAGATTTTCAGGTGTATCCGGTACGAGCACGCAGTGATTGATGTGGTGAAGACGAAGCATCTTGAGGGTGTCCTTGATGTCCCGGCGGGTTTTAACGACCCCGCGCACCTGAACAACTGCGTACATTTACAGAGACCTCCCAGTCCTGATCATGTTGGTCTCATTGAGTGCGTTGAATGTAGCCTTTGCAAAATTGATTGTCGTGCGTGTCTGCCCGCGAGCAAATGTCCATACATCCTTGATACCGGCGAGCTCGAGCACTTTCTTACTGATATCACCCGTGACAAGACCGATACCCTGAGGTGCTGGTTTAAGCGTGACACGGACACTGCCTGCGGTTCCCTGGACCTGCATCGGGATAGAGTGGCTGACATTACAGCCGCATTCCCAACTGCCGCAACCGCGCTGAACCTTAATAATATTCATCTTTGCCTTCACGATCGCCTTTTTAATCGCGTTCCCGACTTGTACGTCCTTGCCCTGACCAAATCCGATATAACCATTCCGGTTGCCCACAATTACAACGGCACGGAACTGAACGCGGCGACCTGAGTCGGTCATGCGTTGCATCATGGCAATATCAAGAACCTCATCTTCCAAATCAGGAAGGAACATGTCGATGATCTGGGGTTCCTTGATTGGCCTGCCACTCTCAAGTACCTGATCAATACTTTTAATTTCTCCAGAAGCAACGAGTTTGCCTAGACCGGTGACCGGGCGCCACTCTTCTCTTTCATATGCCATTTACACCAGCTCCTTTTTTATTGCGTCTGCCACCTGTTCGACTATCGTCACAATATCCCCGGCATTTTTATTATACGCCGCGATATGTGCACCCTTGGCCCGTTCGTCGGAAGGGAGGATCTGCTCCCCGTGTGGTACATCAAGTCCCGCTTCGACCGCACCTTTAAGAGCGGCGAAGACCCGCGCACCAGGAGTCGCCCGGTTGAGCCCGATATCCAGAATGGCCCTGCCGTAATCTGCTTTTTTTGCTTTTACGGCAAAGAGCATACCGGTCAGATAGGCTGCCGGTGTGCTGGATGACGATCCCTTGTAGCCGTATGCTTCCAGCTCGGCTGAGTTTGCTGCGATGAGCGTGCGATCGCCATCCATCTCTGCTGTCACAAGCTGGATAATGATATGACGGTTTGTCTTGCGCACTACCATTCGCGGAGCATCTGCAACGACAAGCCGGGTTCTCTTGTAGTAATCGGTTTTGCCCTCTCTTCGTCTTCTGAAAGGTACAAAATACCGTGATCCTGTTGCCATGTTACTTCATCCTCCCTGCGACGATCTCCATCTGCGCCTTCATGTGTGCAACGCTTCTGAACTGCCCGCCAGCCGCTTTACGGTAGATTATCCGGTACATATGCCGGTCAATCGACCCTCCATCACGGAGTTCAACGAGCACTTTCCTGATTGCACGGATCTTCTGAACCCATACCGTTTTGCTAGGATTGCGGGCACCTGCCGCACCCTTCCTTTTCCCCGCACCCTTGCGGTGTCCGTACGACCGTTTTGCGATCCGCGCACGGGCCCTGCCACGGCTCACACCTTTCTTCTGGTGAGCTTTGATTGCCCCCTCAGTAATAAGCCCTCTCAGGTCTTCACGCGAGATTGCATTCTCAATATCGGAGATGCGGGCCGGGTCAAACCAGACGCGGTTGACACCACACTTTAATATTGCGGCGGAGATGCGTTTCTGGTTGGCAACGTCACTCATTCTTCTTCACTCCTGACTGGGTCTTTTTTGTGGTTTTCGGCTTAGGAACTGCCTTCGGTTTTGCCTCGGCTGATTTTGTCGGGGTTCCAGTCTTCGGTTTTACTGATTTTTTGTCCGTCTTTGCAGGAGTCTTTGTCTTTTCCGAAGTTTTTTCTGCTTTGTCTGATTTTGATTTCGCAGGCGTTTTTACCGTTTTTGCCGGAGCCTTCTTCTCTTCTGCCTTTGGCGTCTCTTTAGCCTTTTTCGTATCTTTCTTCACCGGAGCCGCAGGTATCATGGATTTTGAGGACGACTTCTCTTCCTTTTTCTTCTGTTCCGCAGAAAACCGTTCCGCATCGATCTTTTTTGGTTTTGTCTCTTTTATACTTGCAGCTCGGGCGTTCAGTACCTTGAATCCTGCACCAAGTGCTGTTTCCTGGAGACCAACACGTCTTCGATCACCGACGGTTGCACCTATCCGGACTGCATGCGTTTTTGGATCAATCCCCTCAAGTTCCTTTACCGAAGAGATCAACACCTCAAAAAACCCACTTGGGTGCATTCCACGTACCGCAATCGGGCTTCCGAAACCGGGTTTTGGAAGGGCTCCCTTTGCCTTCTTCTGCTCTCTCTGTTTGTTATGTTGTCCACGGGGTTTTCTCCAGGAATCTGAGAGCTGTCGTTTCTTGCCATATCCATCACGCTTGAAAACTGCTCCTTTATCAACGCGTACCTGGATTAACCGTTTTATTTCAGTGGTCATCGATCTCAGCCCCTCTGCACGATATAGATGCCATCCTGGAAGACCCTCGGGTCCCGGTTACGGATATGGGTTGCGTGCTCAATGTTCGCTGCCGAAATTCCGACCAGTTCACGGTCGATTCCCGTGATCACAACTTCGTCATTTGCGATCTTTGCAGTAACTCCCGGTTCAATCCGTGCGTAGCGCGCCTTTTTCTCACCAAGAAAGTTGGCGATCTCAAGGCGGTTTCCCTGGAGTTTCAGCTGGATCGGGAAGTGGCTGTAGACCATTTTCATGTGGTACTCGAACCCTTCGCTGACACCCCTGCACATATTTTTGGTATGAGCTTCCAGGGTCCCTACCATCGCCGTCATCTCTTTTCTTTTTGACTCGGTTGAGATGGTAACTTCGTTCTCTTTACAGGTAACAGCGACCTGAGGGAACCGTACATTGCGTGAGAGCTGCCCTTTAGGCCCCGTTACACGGAGCTGCGAGCCATCCAGATGGGCTTTTACGCCATCGGGAATTTTTACAATTCTTGTTGCCGACATGTCTCCCACCTCAGTATACATACCCAAGAAGTTCGCCACCGATACCTTTTTTTCTCGCCTCTTCGTGTGAGATTACACCATGCGAGGTCGAAAGTATCAGGAGCCCGAAGTTCTTGCCGGGCAGGTACTGCTTCTCCCAGTATTCCATCTCATCCATCTGCACAGAAAACCGGGGGGATATCGCACCACAGCGGTTGATTTTGCCCGTGAGGAGAACCTTGAGTTGTCCTCCCCTGCCATCGTCCACGAATTCGAAACTGCTGATATAACCGGCATCCTGCATGATGCGGAGCATCGCACCGAGGAGTTTGCTCGCGGGTTCGATGATGCACACGGATTTACCGGTATCGCCGGCATTTTTTAACGCACACATTCCGTCTGCTATTGGATTACTTCGTGTCATTGTGCATTCACCCTCAGCTCATCTTTTTAAATCCGATTTTACGGGCCCATTCGCGGAAACACTGCCTGCAGAACATAATGTGATATCTGCGTACGAGCCCCTGTTTACGCCCGCACATCTTGCATTCGTTTGCTCCGCGACCATAGATCTTCTTCTGTTCTCCAGCCATTAGCGCACCTCAACCTGATACTGCTCTTTGAGGAATGCGATCGCATCCTCTTTTTTCACGCGCTGTTTTGCCGGGAGTTTCTTTTGCTCCATGCGCCTGCGGGTGATCCGGATACCTTTGCGTTCCAACACAACATTGACATCCATACCAAAGATGCCAACCTGTGGATCGTAGGACATGCCGGGAAAATCAGTGTGTTCTTCAATGCCAAATGAGATATTTCCGCTCTTATCGAACTGGCTCTCAAAGACCGTTTTATTAATGATACCAATCGAGGTTTTGAAAAACTCACGGGCTGATTTGCCACGGAGTGTGACCTTGCAGCCTATCGGAGCACCCTTGCGTATGGAAAATGCCGGTTGCGTCATCCGTGCAATACTCCGTATGGGGGTCTGGCGTGTAATCGTTTTCATGATATTTTCAGCCTTTACGAGCTTTTCACCGCTCTCGCCGACTCCCATGTGAACGACTACCTTATCGATATAGATATCACGCATCGATGTCACTGTTCAATCCCCCAGGATGCTATCGCGGGCGTCTGTCTGCCGACCATATAGATATACGGTGAAATTGTGTCAAAACGCGTCTTCGTTGATTCATCATCAAGGATTATCTTATTGGGGACGCTGCCGGGCATCTTGACAATATCAAGGATTCGTGCAACTTTTCCCGAATGACGTCCCCCGATTACCATCGCCATATTACCTACGGCGAAGGGGAAGTGATCTACGATTTTGAATCGGGTCTCGGGTTCAAGGGACAAAACGATCGAATCGCCGGTTTTGATAGTATTATCGGCGAGCAGGTTTGCACCATCTCTCATGTTTAACTGGACCTTGCCACCGGGAATAATCGTTTTGTTTTTTACCTTGCACAACCGGGTCTTTGCAGCATCCGCATCGATCTCGATTGAAACATGACGACCATTTTTGTCCCGCAGGATACGGTAGAACTTGTTGATCTTCGGGAGAGAGATAATGTCAAAGATCCCTATTCCCATCTTCGGATCCCTGCAGGGTCTTCCGTTGACGATAACATCATTCTGATTGAGGATCTGCTTGACTTCTTTCAGATTCCTCGCGAAACCCATATGGTCGCGGAGCCAGACTGCAATCGGCATTGCATTCGCATTATGCGGTCCGGGTGCTGTTTTTGTAATGAATTTTGTAGTTTTCTTTGCAATGTGCCACGAATCCGGGGCATTTAGTCGCTTCAGATGATCAGACATTATTCAGCCTCCCCCAGCTTTGCCTCACGGCGCTTGTCCGCGAGATTCAGTTTGGTGACTTCCACGTTTGATGCATCAATGCCGCGGGGTACTTCAGTCCCATCTGCCTTGGTAGATGAAACTCCGTGGACGACAATTTTTGACTTTCTGGTATCAACGGCATCCACTAGTCCCTCATCACCGACAAAATCCCCTCGGGTTACTTTAACGGTATCACCCTTAATCACACGCAGCGTCTTTTTCTTGTATTTTTCCTGAAGCGCCGCGGAGAGAGGGGCGTTAAGATACTTGGTTTTCACGTGTAAAGGTGCCTGATAGCGCGCTTTTCTCTGTTTTCTTGGCTGTTCGCTTTCTATTCGTACCATAGTGCACACCTCACACAATGATCGTAGCCATGGAACCGAGCTTGGGGAACCTTTCTGCCACTTCACGTGCTACAGGACCCTTGATCTCCGTTCCTTTTGGCTCATTCTTCTCGTCAACAACGACAACTGCATTGTCATCGAAAGATACCCGCATTCCGTTGGGTCTGCGCATCTCCTTTTTCTGGCGGATGACAACAGCACGCACCAGCTTACGGCGCATGTCGGGGGTGCCTTTCTGGACACTCACCGTAGCGAGATCCCCCAGCCCCAGCTTGGGCTGACGGCGCCTGACGCCATGGTAGCCAAAGACTGAGATGATCTGTACGGTTCTGGCGCCGGTATTATCAGCGCATGCAAGCCTCGTTCCCGTCGCAAGTGCGCGTGGAATGGTGGACTGCTTCGCCTTCATGGCTGAAGCACCTCTACAACGACAAAAGTTGTGCTCTTCGACAGAGGTCTGCATTCGGCAATCTTCACCATGTCGCCAACCTTTACCTGTAAACAGGCAGGATTGTGGGCGTGAAGTTTCGAGCTGCGTTTCTCATACCGCTTGTATTTACGGATGTAGTGCAGGTAATTGCGTGCTACTACCACCGTTCCCATCATTCGATCGCTCACGACTTTGCCGGTGATCACCTGGCCGCGCACCGGTAAAGTGCCGTGAAACGGACAATTAACGTCCTGACACTCCTGTTTCGGTGCCTGAACGTCCAATCCAATGTTTAATGCCATTATTTTATCCTCTTCTTCTCGTGCAGGTTGATTCTCTTTTCAGGAGCCAGAGCCATCACGGATCCATCTATCTCAACAAATTCGCTGCCTGGAAGGTGCAACTGAAATCTACTGTGCATCTTGGGGATGCGTTTGACCCCATGTGAGGTCTCGAGAATCAGCAGATTTTTTGTTTCATCGACAATGCGACCGGATAGTCCCCGGTGAAGGGGATTTGTTGCTCCTGATACCAGAACATCCAGTCCTATCAATTCATGACGGAGGACATTCTGGGAAGTGATCATACGGTTCTCCTGCGGTTCTGTTCGGTAATCATACGTGCAATTGTTCGCCTGAGTTCACCGATATGACCCGGATTCTCTGTTGCGCCACCTGCACTGACTTTCCCGTAATGCTGGACAAGTTCCATCCGGAGCTTTTCCATCTGTTCCTGCAGTTCTACATCTGAAAGTTGCTGAACATCACGGGATCGTAATATTGCCATTACTGCTCCTCCACAAATGGTACTTCGTCAGGAAGTGCCGGTTCATCAGTGTCCAGCTCGCCAATATCCGTAACAGTAATTTTAGGTGCTACGCGTTTCTTTTCCTGTTCAATTATCGAGAAGTGATCCGGCAGTTTTGCACCAGCAGGAACCAGCTTCACCTGAACACCTATCACACCAAGTTTCTTGATAGCAACCGCATAGCCTTTTTCAACAATTGTGTTGCTCGGTTCACCGCAGTGCTTGATATAACCTTCAGAAAATTTCTGGGTACGGGCTCGCGCTCCGGTCAGTTTTCCGGCTATTACGACTTCGCATCCCAATGCTCCGGAATCCATAACACGACGGAGAATACTTGATCCCGCTTTGCGGAAGTACCAACCGCGTTCAAGAGCATTTGCCAGTCGTTCTGCCATGATCTGGGCGTTAAAGCTGGGATTTGTAACCTGCTGGACTTCGATCTGAGGGGATTCAACACCATAGTTCTGAGCAAGGTCCAGCGTCAACTGGTGAACCAGTTTTCCACCTTTGCCAATGACAATCCCCGGTTTTTCTGCAAAGATAGTTACCTGTGTACCCAGCGGGGTTCTTGCGATGTCCATGCCACCGTATCCTGCCCGCTTCAGCTCTTTTGACAGGTACTTTTCGACACGGGCCTTCCGTACTCCTTCTGAAATAAACTTCTGCTCAACGGCCATTACACCACCTCACGGACAACGATTTCGATGTTCACGGTTTCACGCACTTTGGGGGTTGCACGTCCCATCGCACGGGGGAAGAAAGATTTTTGGGCTCGTCCGCGGTTTGCCGATACGTGGATAATCTCGAGATTATCTGCATCAAGACCAATATATTCTGCATTCTTCTTAACTGATTCAAGGACACGGATATATGCCTTGGATGCTTTTACCGGGTATCTTCCGGCATCCCAGCTACCCGGGAGGCCGCGTTTATGCGCTACATTACGGTTAAAACGGCGGAACGGTACGGCTTTCCTTAAATCAATAACATCCTTCAGATACGCAATTGCCTCGTTCACACGCTGATGCCTTATGAACGTAGCAATTTCGATCGAATGTTTTGGCGACATGTTAAGTTCATTAGCCTTCGCTCTTGCTATGGTGTCGCCGCTTATCTTTTGTGAATATTCAATTCGTGCCATGTTCATCACTTCAGCGGAACATACTTACTGCCTCTTGTAGCACCAATACCGGCGCTGCCATGAGAGACTCTCTTTCGTGTCAATGCAAACTCGCCGAGGTAATGAAAGACAGACTCCGGCTGAAATTCGACCTTCATAAATTCCTTGCCATTATAAATTTCAATTGATTTGCCGACCATCTCTGGCATGACGATCATTTCACGCAGGTGAGTTCGTATCTTTTCGTCACCATTACGGACCTTTGCGAGCAAGGTCTCATCACCGCGAGAGAAACCGCGTACTACCTTGCGACGTGCACGGGCTGGCATAAGAGGAAGAAGTTCACTTATTCCCATCGCTTTCAGCTCGTCAATCTTGTAACCACGATAGGTGAATTCCTCACGCCTTCGTGGCATTCTCTTTTGAGTCTTTTTTGGTGCTGCCATACCATTCACTTCCTGCTCTTACCTGTCCTACGTGCAGCCACATGACCAACTGTCCTTCCCGGCGATGTGCCTCGTGCAATCGTCTTCGGCCGACCTGTGTGCTGGTGACCACCGCCACCAAAGGGATGGTCGATAACGTTCATTGCGACACCACGGACACGTGGCCAGTTTGAGGCTGTGTTCTGCATCTTGTGGTATTTGTTGCCTGCTTTCACAAACGGTTTATCGACACGACCTCCGCCAGCGACAATACCCACGGTTGCACGGCAACGGTGATTGAACCATTTGGTCTTTCCACTGGGCATCCGGATACCAACCCGGTCTTCGATCTTATCGATAACAACTGCCTGAACACCGGAAGAACGGACAAATTTGCCGCCATCGTTCGGGCGCGATTCGATATTACATACGTACGTACCAGTAGGAATATTCTGAAGGGTGAGTGTGTTACCGTTTTTTACCTCAACATTAGCTCCCCAGGTAATTATCTCTCCAATGCCCAGACCTTCAGTGACCAGCATGTAGACTTTTGCACCATCTTCAAGTTTAACGACTGCGATCGGCGCGTTGCGTGCTGGATCATGTTCGATATCGATTACGCTTCCGGTGATTGTTTGTGTATCATCACCAATGTGCTTCAGTTCGGCTTTATACCGGTGGGATGGTGCCCGGTATGTCGGGCCGCCCTTGCCCCGGCTTTGTGTTGTAATACGGTGTCCCATGTTTCCCACCTACATAATGCCAAGCCGACTGAGAATTTCCTCCGCGGCTTTTTCATTCTCGAAACTCACGATCGCCTTCTTTTCTCCATGCATGGTCATGAGTGTTCGAATGGTTTCTACGTTCTGTCCAAACGATTTTTCAATTTCGCGTTTGATCTGTTTCTTGGTGGCTTCGCGGCTGACGAGGAACTGAAGCTTGCTCTGGTTCTCTAAAAGGACCATCGCCTTTTCCGTAACAAACGGGTATTTCAGAACCATTATCTCCCCCCCAGTCGTATCAACGCACTTTCTGTCCAGATCGTGAGCCGCCCTGCCAGCATACCTGGTGCGAGATGCTCAACGTTCAGCTGCTCAACAGTCACAACATCCACTCCCGAAAGATTGCGTGCTGCACGCAAAGGTTGTCCTGCCGTGACGATGAGAAGGCTCTTTCTCTGCTTGAACCGGCGACCACGCATCTTGCCTCTCCCTGCGCGGACCTTCTTGCTCTCCTTCGCCCGTTCGATATCATGATAGACACCCGCAGTTGTCAGCGCCGTGATGACATCTTGCGTCCGGATGAGTGATTCAAACTTATCTTCAAGGATAACAGGAACCGCTCCCTCGAACCGGTGACCACGACCACGAATAAGATCCACAGAAATGCTTGCGGCTACAGCCGAGCGAAAAGCCTTCTGTTTTTCTTTCTGATTGATCTCTTTGATCAAGATTTTCGCGACCTTCGGAGGATGCGCTTCACGACCTCCTTTGGCCTGAGGAACTTTCGCAGCGCGTGAACCATTTTTGATACGGGGCACATGCGATGAACCGCGACCACTTCCCCACCCAACCGCCGAGGAACAGATACCGGCAAACGGATTCGTTCCATGGGGCTGCCGCCGAGTACTCTGAAGGGCTATAACTGCCTTTTTGATCAGATCGGGGCGGTATTCTTCCGAAAAGAGTTCCGGAAGCTCAATATCTTTCGCGATTCCGCCATCAAGTGTTTTAACCTGTGCTTTCATCACTGATCATCCCTGTTTACTCTGGACGCTCACAAACTGGATCGTCGGCATCCTGACGACATGTTCACCTAGGCGCATTGCCGGACGAATTCGGATAAGCCGTTTTACCGGGCCGGGAATTGAACCCTTAACAAGGACATACGGGCTTTTCAGCACACCGTAGTGGAGGAACCCGCCGGCCGGCGTGATCTCGCTGGAGTTTTCGCTGACCTTCAGGATTCGCTTGTTAAATTCCGTCCGCTGCTGATATCCGAGCTGGCCCATCTGAGGTACCTGCCATCGGACATGATGAGGATTCCAGGGTCCGAGAGTACCGAGATGACGTTCTTTTCCACCAACGGAGTGTTTCCGCTTTCGCAGTGCTATCCCCCAACGCTTTACCGCACCATTTGTACCCTTTCCGGTTGTGATTGCGGTGATGTCGGCATATGCACCCGTCTGGACGACATTGTTCAGGGAGACTTCGTTTCCAAGAAGTCCCAGAGCATACTCCCACTGCTTTTTCATGTCGCCACCACCGACTTTGATCTCCATGAGATCGGGAACCTTCTTCGGGACGCCGGTGAGAATTGCCGGCTGTGTGTAGGAAACCGCGTAAATCTCCGCAACGGTACCGGCTGCAACAGCTTCTGAAAATTTCTTCTGCGCAACCTCCTGGTTATAGTCCTTTGGCAGGGTAATACGGCGTCCAAGAACAGCATCGAGCTGATCGGCCCATACTTCTGTCAATGCATGTTTGCCGTAGGTATCTCTGGAGTAGGCACGAATCGCAGCGACCTTCATCAAGGGGATTTCAATAACGGTGACCGGCACCATGATTTCCTTTCCCTCAGTCGGACTGCTCTTATGATCATCCACCATGATAACATGCGTCATACCTACTTTGTATCCAGCAAATCCCTGCAGTATCGGAGCCCCATCATAGGGAGGCCATGATTGATATTTCGGGATCGGACTCTTTGCACGCTTTCTTGGGCTGAATGCAAGAGAACCACGGCGGGGTCTGTTTATTTTTGGCATGTGTTAATCAATCCTTATTCTGCGTGTAGGTTATTCCCACTTGACACGAATTACGATTAATCCGAGATTCTGTGATACCTTTGTTTGTTGAAGACGCCAACACGCGACGCCATTGAAAAATAGATAATTCAGTTACTCAATGGATCCGCGTATACGGATTCCAGGAAGTATTGAACAACCGGTTTTTCATTGGTTTACGGATAAATGGATGATATTTTTCACCCATGAGCTGATGTGCACCAGCATTTCCTGTCTCGCGAAAGAAGATCCTGACAATAACGCATCCTTCTGCCTGTCATTGAAGCAGCGGGAATAGGCTCGTTGCACGAACGTCGACCCATGCGTTCCGGTCAGATCCAACTCTGTCAGCCTGTTGTGACGAATCACAACTCCTTCTCGGGTTACCCCCGCAATCATGCAGGGTTCACCAATCGGGGATTTCCCACGGCACAACCGTTTTTCCTGTGTCCAGAAGCACGATTCCGCCGTAATACTATTGTCTGAATGTGCTTTGCGTTACGTTAGCACATGGATATAGCAGGGGATAACCTCATATCGGCTTCCTTAATCATTGATTAAAAAAGAATATAAACATATGCCAGGGTTATTTTAGGAATTGATAAAAGAACATGTATTTCATTTTTTCATCTTTTTTAAACATTTCATTTTTATCCGAAATATAACTCTCCAAGATCGGTGATATACACAATAATGTCTTCACATACGCAGCGTGCCTTACAACACTGGGGCCGTGACTCTCGTAGCCGGTTTATCAATGAAATAGTATCGTACATTACTTTTATGTTAATTTTTTCTGCTTCTCCAAAGATGATAGACGGGACATCAAACAGATCAGTTCCAGAAGGAATAGTACACAGGTGAGTCGCATCCAGCGTATAAAGAAAATCGAGTGTTTCTTTTGCCCTTCGTATATTTTCCATCGCACTCTTTTCTATCGTGCAGACATTCGCTTTTGAAGTGGAGATAATATCAGCAATCTGCTGCTGGGTCAGCCCCTGTTTGCGGTATCTGAGAACCTCCATCTGGCGTTCGGTGAGCAGCCCATCCTTCATACTATCCAATCTTATATGCGGACTTAAACACTTTTCGTTAACTCTTCTGCAGACGAGGTACACATTTTAAGGAGTCCTAAAATAAATGTGAATGTAAAATTAAAAATTTAATTTTTTACCATTTTTTCGAGGAAAAATGACATTTCAAAATGTTTATATGAACACCGGGTCATAATAACGTGTTATAAAAAAAAACTTAGGTGATTTAGATGGTTGTTAAAGTAGGAGTTGCTAAACTCGGCAACATTGCAAGTGGTGTGATGGCAGAGCTGCTTCTCGATGAGAGAGCAGACCGTGAAGATATGCAGACATTCATGGCGACCAGCGGCACAAAACTCGAGCCGGCGGATGTTGACCGTGTGGTTTCCAACCTGAAGGCGTATAAACCCGATTTCTGTATTGTAGTTTCCCCCAACGGGGTTCTCCCCGGACCGACCGGTGCCCGCGAACAGCTCGCTGCAGCAGGTATCCCGGTTGTCATCATAACCGATGATGTAACCACGAAGAAAGAGTGGGAAGGTGTCAAGGCGAGCAAGTTCGGGTACATCATCATGAAGGCAGACTCCATGATTGGTGCACGCCGTGAATTCCTTGACCCGGTCGAGATGGCCGATTACAACGGCAACCTCGTTAAAGTGCTGGCACTTACCGGTGCATTCCGCAAGATGCAGCTTGCTCTTGACAAGGTCATCGACCAGGTCAAGGCCGGAAAGAAAGGCGACGCAATTGAGCTCCCCAAGATCATCATGACCGTTGACAAGGCTGTCGATGGTGAGTTCACCAACCCCTACGCTCTCGCAAAGGCACGCGCTGCTTATGAAATTGCATCCGCTGTGGCAATGGTGAATGTAAAGGGATGCTTCATGACCAAGGAATGGGAGAAATACATCCCGATTGTTGCAAGCGCTCACGAAATGATGAAGGTCGCAGCACAACTCTGTGATCAGGCCCGCGAGCTCGAGAAAGCTGGCGACAGCATCTTCCGCCAGCCCCACAAGAAGGATGGCGTTCTCGTCTCCAAGAAGAAACTTGTTGCAAAATTCGAGTGAATTTCTTATTTCTTTTCTTTTTTGTAGAAATTACCAATGTCTTCAGGGAGCGTCAGAATAACCGGCTCAAGATGAAGCCGTTCCATGAATGCTGAATCGCTCGTTGATGAAGGGTTAGGATTGATCCGGGAGATCATTGAACAGAATGAACGAAATCCATGATCGTTTCCTTTCTTATCAAAAAACAGAGACATATTGAACGCATAAGTACCCAGTCTCCGGTAAAGTGAGATGATTTCCAGTATGCCTCGTGCCGTGAGATCTACGTAACTTTCCATTTCATCAATTGAAGAAATCGGGAGTAGTCCCCTCATTTCGCGCTCACCAACCGGCACCGCATGGGCTGACCAGACCATTTCGTCACCAAACAGATACCGATCGGAAGATTTTTCCTCCTCTACTACTGCATCCCAGTAGTTCCTGCCTTGTTCCCTGCGGTATTGTTCGCTTGCGGTGATATAACAGCCAACAATGCGGGATGGACAGGAATCTGACAAACCCTGCATGTGGGGGTGCACAAGGCTTGCACCTGCCGATGGCAGAAAGTTCCAGTTAATGCTGGCATAGCCATCCGCCTGCCGAAGTGCATCTACCTGTGAGAGGAGAGCATCCACTATCTGTTGCCGGGTAAAGGAAGTAACAGCGTGCTCACGGGTGATAACAGTTACTACATGGCCTTCCCCAAAAGGAAACAGGTTCGGGAATGTAACACTCTCACCGCGAATGAGCCTGCTGCCATCGGGAAATGTGGGTGTGACAGAAAAAACGGCGTCGCGGCAGAACGGGCAATTCTCTGCATTTGAAGGGATATACAATGTCTGATCGATCTGCCTTTTTAACCGGTCAGGGCTGATTCTGCACCTGAGCCCGGTGAGATGTTCTTCGCGATACTGTAATGTACCTCTGCTAGTGACAACCTCCCTGACCGAAAACATGCTTGTTCATGAGTATATTTCCGACACGATTAGATAGTCATTTGCACATTAAGCTGTCTATTCATCACTGAAAATGGTATTAACGGGCGAATACCTGTGCGGAATTCGTTGATCTTCCCCATAACCACAATTTATACAATGTTTTTTTTTTTAAAAAAAAGAAATTTGTCTATTTTTAAGACAGCCTTCTTTGCATTCAGGCGTATCCGGACAGAAATTCAATTCTGCACTTATACTACGTGCTTGCCGAGGAGGCGGATGGATGTGGTCATATCAGGACCGAGCGGTGAACCAAAGATGATCTGGGTGACACCGGCTTTTGTCAAGGCATCACACTTTGCCTTCACCATTTCAGGAGTACCCGCGATGGTAAATGCATCGATCTCCTTGTCTCCAACAAGTTCTCCAACTGTCTTGAAGTCAAACTTACCAAGTGCCGCCTTGATCTTTGCGACATTGTTGAGATCGAGACCGTGTCGGGTGAGAAGTTCTGGCGGGGAACCTGCTGCGATGAATGCGGCAACAATCTTTGCTGAGTTCCGTGCCTTCTTCTCGCTCATGTCGATTGACATTGCGGTGTATGCACCGATATCAAAGTTCTTCTTGCCGACTTTATCAGCTGCTGCCTTGATAATCGGGATTGCAATGGCGAAGTCCTTAGGGTTGGATGCGTTAATGAGCGCTCCGTCACCAACTCTTCCGGCGAGTTCGAGAACCTTTGGTCCCTGTGCACCGATATAGATCGGTACTCCCTTCTTGCCGGGCAGAGTGACACCGGTCAGCTTCGCACCATCATAATCGAAGAACTTCATACCTGATTTCTTGACTTCCTCTCCGGCACAGAGCTTGCGAATCTGCGTAACTGCCTCTTCGAGACGCGCTACTGGTTTTTCGGCGTTAATTGCAAGTTTCGGGAGTGTTGAAAGATCGCCGGGACCAATCCCCAGAACTGCGCGTCCATCTGAAATCTCATTTAATGTGCAGAAGAACGACGCCATTGCGGCGGGCGTGTCAGTGAATGAGTTCATGATACCCGGACCCATTTTCAGGGTTGTTGTTGCCTGCGCAATTGCTGCGAGGGTGGGGTAGCAGTGGCGGTTGTTGTAGTGGTTAGTGATCCATGCAAAATCAATATCTTTGGACTCTGCAAGTTTACAGAAGTTTACTACTTGTTTTACGTTGACATTTCCTGGTACAAATTCAATTCCATATGTCAAGGCTTGTTCACCTCATTTGTGTATTACCGTCCGCGAAGTTAAATAAATTATCATTTTGCGTTGACCCTTTTGTGCTATCCGCTCAAAATATGCCCGTTTCGCCGTTTTTTTTTAGCCGGATCCGCTATTAAGTCCCGGAGCGGAGATGAACGCACCGAGATATGTTCGATCAATCGCTCCTCTGACCTTTTTCGCCATCGGATTTATCTTCAAAACTATAAAATGTTAATCAATATAATATTCCACCCTAAACTCAGGAACCCGGTTTATTTTTGTCAGCAGGATAATTTTCTTAAAGAAAATTTGAATTATATCTAATTACAAAAGCACTATCCTATAAGATATTGAACTTCCAGCAGAATAATAGTATTTAACTTTAGCAAATCTTATAGGATTTTAATCGGGATTTATTCATGCGAATTCTAGCTATTGGATTAGGTGGCGCAGGCTGCAGAATTGTAAATAGTCTTTATGCGACCGATCGTCGTAGTAGCAAAGTGGCATGTGTTCAGGCACTTGTAATCGACGTAAATTCAGATACTTTAGCTCAGCTTGGAAGCCTGCCTGATGGTGCAAAACTTTTTTTTCCTCCCGTCGACCCGGATCTTCATCCGGAAGGAGACGGGGATACGCAGACAGCAACAATAGATATCGGGGAAATTGTTTCTCGTGTCCAGAATTTTGAAAGTGGTGAAACTGATGCAATCTTTGTGTGCTGCGGGCTTGGCGGTAGTATGGTAGATGTTGCACCTCACATTATTGCTTCACTTCGCTCCACCACTGCGGAACCGATCTTCGGGCTCGTTACACTTCCCTGTCTTGCCGAGGGTGAACGTCGCTCAGCAAAAGCGGCCGATGACATAGAAATGCTGTCACCCCTCCTTGACGGGATTATTCTCTTTGATAATGAAACATGGTATAAAAAAACCAAAGCACGACGATCAACATTGGTAAAAAAAGAAAAAGGATTGGCTGAAAAGCTCGGGTTCAGGAGGAATGAACCTGATATTTCCCCGGAACTTGCCACTTATTTGCTCCTGAACGAAGCAGTTGTCAGGAGAATAAGTCTGATACTGCGAGCAGGGGAGTTTAAAGCGGACGGTGGACTTGATCTCGCAGAGGTTGTACTGGATTCGGGCGAAGTACTCAATACAATGAAAGGGATGGGATTTATTACCATCGGATATGCGGTTGAACGTCTGCCTCATCACCCATTAAGTTTCTTAACCAGCTGGTATCCAAAGGGTCTTTTTCCCGATGCACATAAAATAAAAGCTTCCCGGATTGTTGACCTCGCAAAACAGGCAATATATCACGAGATATCGACACCCTGCGACATGACGAGCGCCCATAAGGCATTGATTCTTATCGCCGGTCCATCTCATGAGCTGTCGATGAAAGGATATATGACGGTACGCAAATGGATTGACCGAAGCATAGCCGGGCTGGAAACGAGATCCGGGGATTATCCCGTAATGAATACAAAAAACGTGGCAATTATCATCATGCTCTCCGGGCTTGAAAATATTCCCAGGATCACTGAACTCAAGGAAATTCAGAACCAGTATAAATCCACACATCAGGAAAGTCTTCCGCTGTCAAAACAGTCAGGCTCTGGAATAATTCAGGCATCTGAAGGTGCAAGTGGCATGATTGAGGAGAGTGGGGTATCTGCTCCGCAAAGTGAGAAAATATTAAGGGATGAGATGCTCGTCCTCCCCCTTAAATCGCGAAAGGCACCCGACATTCAGGATTCCGGAAAATTCAGTGAGGCAGAAGAATATTATACGGATGAGCAGCAGGAGGCTCAACAATCTGTAGCCCCGCGTGATATCCTGCCTAGTAAAAGCTTCCCGGACGAAATAAATACTGAGGATAAAACATTACACCGATTCACTGCAAAATTACCCGTTGCCAAAGAGACAGATAAATCTGTTTCTTCGAGCACCGATAAAATGAAAATGGACGGATCTCCTGCGTCACGACATCGGTTGGTTGCACCTGTTCATATTAATCGATCCGTAGAATCTTCGTCCAATCGTTCATCGCTCGCTTCATCAGCTCAGGGAACACATCAAAACAAAAAATCAACATATGGCATAGATTCCAGCGGTGAGAGACTACCACACGCCGGCGATGAACGGTTAAGACCAAAGGAGACGGAACGACAAATCATCGAGAGAGAGTTACAGCGACAGAGAACTATGGCAATCTCCGGTCATAAGCATAAGACAGGATCAGGATCACAAACACACCCGGTGCAACCAACGGAAATTGTCAGAATAAAAAGGGAAATTTCAAAAAAGATACCGAATAATGATAAACCTGAACAATCTGATACTGCAGAAGTCTCCCCACTATTTCCGGAGAGACGAAGGGTTATCATACAAAAAAAGAGGGTACATTCAGATTTACGGGAAACTCAGGTTCAAACACAGGAGAATCGGGACATCTCAGGTAAAGACGAGGGTAATTCTTCAGTCACGCAAGCTGAAGTGTATTCCAGACAGTCAGATTCTGAAGGGATGAAGATTGATATTAAGGATTCTGCAAATAAGTCAAAGGATCACGTTTTCGGTGGAAAAAATGTCCATGGAACTGCCGGCCCCCAGGTGCGGGATTCTGCACTTATCCACACAATTCTGAAATCGAAAAAAAGTTCCGTAGAACCAAAGGTTAAGGATTTTTCCGAAAGCGCTGACCTCAATACAGAGGTATGCAAATCACCCGATAAACGGGAGAAGAACACTTCGAAAAAAGATGACATCTCATGGATCTGATCAATTTGTATCCATCACTTTTGCAAACTGAATGTTACCGGCCCCAATTTCAGTGGTAATCTCAATACCGTGTTCTACAGTATTTCCGATATAATTCAGTCCGCTGAATGCAACTATTGAAAGTCGGAAAGGATTTGGGGGCAGGTTGAATACCTCTGTTCCCATGACGACAGGAAAAACGAAGCCACACGCGTTCATCAGATGGATTGTTTCCTCGACCTTTTTTTTCGCAGAACACGGGACTTCGCGTACATTTGCCAATGCAATACCGGATTTGGACTGGGCATATCTTGATATTGATGTAAGTCCTGATGAAATGAAAAGTTCGAGCGGATCAATGGTTGTCCCCCGGTAACCGATCAAATCTTTGAATCGCTTCGGTATTCCCTGTTCGATTTCCAGCCTTCCACCATATGCCATCTTTACGGGTACGCCGTTTCTCTGGAATACGCCGTCCATAGAGATACTGCAGATTGTAATGAACCCCACCGATCCTGAAGGAATCCGGGGATCGTGATCGACTATCCGATAAGAATTGAAAAAGCCGCACCCGGCTTTCACGACCTCGTCAAATGCGGACTTAACCTGTTCAAATGACTCGAGAGGAACAATTGAAAGATTATAAGCAACATCTCCTGTACTGGTTGCAGGATCAAATGTGCTCCGGTACGCAAGACGCTCGAGTTTTGAGATGACAAATCCTATCCGGTCATCAACAAGAGCATTATCAGTTTCATCCAGTCCGGCCCTTGTCAATATCCTGCCCAGATTTCCGATCTTTTCGGTGAAACCCATGGAGTCAAGGTAACTGAGATAATACTGAACTGCACGATCGCTGAGAATAAAACCCCGTTCTGCCATGAGTTCGGAAAGGCGTTTCGCTCCGATGGGGTCGTGGTGATCTTTAAGAATGCGGAGAATTTCGATATATTTTCTTTCGGTGCGAATCATGCTCACTTTGCCTCCACAGCCCCCAGGCTATCCTGATATCGGCCCGAATAACACTGGTTGCTCTCCCTCACTTCATGAAGTATCATCTGCACCACACGCTCGTGCTTTCGGATGAGGATGTCATCGTTTCCCAGATTGGTCAGGCACAGGGTCAATTGCCCACGAAACCCCGGGTCGACAAAACCTGCACCAAGAAGAACACCCCGCCTTCCAAACGAGGACCTGCAACGTAGAGTTCCTGCAAGATCCTTTGGGAGCTCGACCCATTCGAGCGTCGGCACAAGCGTACAGGTTCCTTTTGGGAGAGGCATATCAAGGGCAGCTCGCAGGTCATAGGACGCAGGTTGCTGGCATTCGCTGCTATAAGGGTTGATAACAAGGTTTCCAGCCATACAATCGCGGTCAAGACGGCGGGTTATCTCCGGCGCAGATAAAATCATTCAATAGATTATCGGTAGAAAATACTTAATATCTTCCGATATATAAGAGATGAGAAGGATCCATGGGGTAGAGGACATCCTCTTGGGCTTCGAACCCAAGGACGCGGGTTCGATTCCCGCTGGGTCCGTTTTTTTTTAAATAAAAGTTATATGTCGTTCTTTCTCATCACATGTCTACGCTTTCTGCCCCCAAACATCCTGATGATACCAAACAATATCAGAATGCCAATGGCTCCGATGACAATCAAGGTGACAAAGCCCCAGTCGAGATTCTTCTGCATGATAAGGGTTAGGGATACGGAATCATTTCCCTGAAAAAACTGTTTCTGGATCGAGACTGTCTGATAGGTATCTTTTACTGCGGTTATATTGTAGAGCGTATTGAGTTTGACTTTAGTGCTATACTGACCGTGATCATCGGTGAATCCGGAAGCGTTTGCGTTGATAAAGATCGTGGCATTGGGCACTATTCTCTGGTCTTTTTCCTCGACAAAAACCGTAAGATCTATATTTCCAAACTGCATCTCGAAGGTAAATTCTTCCCCCGGATTATCTATGACTATCGTGCGATTCAGTGAATCATAACCTGTCTTCTTGACTTCGACCGGGTATGATCCGGAAACAAGGGCAGGGAAGGTAGCGCGTCCGAACTGGTTTGTCGTTCCTGCAAGAGTTCCATTAATGTAGATATCGGTACTATTCAGAGGAACGTGATTTTCATCAAAAACAGAGATGGAAGCTCCAAATGATGCTTTTTGAAGTGCAACTGAATAGAGAGCATCGGTTTCACTGACCAGTCGCGATTCATTAAATGTCTGATAGCCGGCCTTTCTAAACTCTATGAAATACACTTTAGCTCGATTGAGCGGGATTGTCAGAACTCCCCGGGTATCGGTTTTTCCGGTGAGGGCATTATCAATCCACACTTCTGCATCGGGTACTGCCGCCATGCTTCCTTTGTCTTTAATAATAAACGTAAACCGGTTTATCGGGAGCATCCAGTATTGTGCGTCAACATTTTCAGTCACGGTATCGATGATTCCGTTCCGGGACAGGTACCTGGCATCAGTGATGTCAATAGAATACAACGTTGTCGAATTCACGGTAAAAGTTACTGCCCCGGATATATCTGTCACATTTGACTGTGTCACTCCTCCCGAAGAGATGTTTACTTGGGCTCCGGATACAACTCCAAGGGAGTCGGAATCATAAAGGGTTACTCTCAGGTTGATATTCTTCCGGCTCAGGTTTACATAAACTGATGTTTCATTTTTTTCTATTATTTTTTCCCAGTCGTCATATCCTGTCATAGAAACCTTGACAAGGGTGTCATTTAATCCGGAATTATTGAAGAAAATCTGACCATTCGTATTGGTCATGCCAAAATTGACCCCATTAATGAATACCGTTGCGCGAGGAATAATTGAATTATCTGTACTATCCTGCACGGTGATTTGCAGTGTTATTGCGTGTGCAGAGCTGCAGAGAACAAGAATGCACAGCAGGGTAAAAAGGAGACGATTTCTCTGTCTGTTCATAATGAATATCGCTTCCTGCTCGTATTTGAGTACATCGGTCTAATACTCCGATAATGACGAAACCCGATCCAGCAACATTCCTTCTACAAGAATTGGCATGAGATGTCTTCCATCCTCAATCGCTTTCTGCAGCCTCCAGCTCCTTTCGGCATAGATAGTAAAAAGGGGTTCACCGGCTTTGATGAGATTGCCCTTTTTTGCGTGCAGGAGAACACCGGCGCCTGGATCGTGGGGAGCTCCCGCGATTCGGGCGAGGGTGATAAGTGACAGGTTATTCATTTCGATCACATACCCGGATGATGGGGCGTTCACTACAAACTGGTGTTCTCCCGGAATGATCTCCCCGGATTTAACATTTGGATCACCCCCCTGGATCTCTATAATCTGGCGGAGTTTCTCAAGCGCTTTCCCCTTTTGAAGGATATCTTGTGCCATAGCAGTACCGGTACCTCGTGCAGCCTTACCTGACATCTCAAGCGCTATTCCCGCGAGGGATAAGCTCTTCTGTATAAAAGAGTTTGGTTCAGGTGCACCTTCGAGCACACGAAGAGCTTCAATAACTTCAAGCTTAGGACCTATGCTGCGGCCAACAGGGATATCTCCGTAGGTAAGGGCACACTCGACTTTCATATCAAGGCGTTCGCCAAGCTCGATAAAATCCCGGGCAAGTTTTCTTCCTTCCTGCATGCCGGGGACTTTTGTGTGCAGTCCGACAGGTATATCGATCACAACAAGATTTGCTCCCACTGCAAATTTTTTTGCCATCACGCTTGCCAGCATCTGACCACGGGCATCGATTTTAAACGGATATTCCTGGATGATGATGCGATCGTCGGCCGGAGCGATATTAGTCGCACCCCCCCACACTATAACTCCACCTACCTTTTCCGTCATCTTCTGCACTTCCGATGCAGAGAACTCGACGTTTGCCAGCACTTCCATGAGATCGGCCGTGCCACCTGCCCCGGTGATCGCACGCGAACTTGTCTTTGGAATTTTCAGTCCGCTTGCAGCGATAATAGGAACAACGAGTAAGGAGATCTTATTGCCGGGAACACCGCCGATTGAATGTTTGTCCACAATGGGTCTGGATGCAAATTTTATCCGTTCGCCAGTTTCAACCATAGCTCGAGTGAGATGCTCCACTTCATCCATATCAAGCGGGTTGATATACGATGCAATGATAAATGCGGTGAGTTCCGCAGAAGATAGATCGTCGCTTACAACATCTTTGATAATGGTCAGCATCTCTTCTTTGGAGAGCTTGCCGCCATCCATTTTTTTCTTGACATAGTCAAGGGATGCGGGTCTTGCCGCTTCCCTGACTTCTATCTCCGCATCTTCTTCGAGATGAAGACGTTCATTTGTGAAGCGGAACACGCCCATCGTTCCCTGCTGCGCAATGGTTGACGTAGTTTCCACGAAAGCCGCAACCGAAAAACCATTTTTCGGATTGATTACTTGAACCCTGTCACCGTCGAACACTCCGATACTCCGGGCGTCAGCACGATTAAGCAGTACACCCCGCGACGCAATATCCAGATTTTTTACTCTTAACTTCATTGATGTGATCTCCTCACTCAGGTTGTCACGATTCCGTAAATACATCCTTCTTACATTTACGTTGACTGCGTCGGACAATAAAAGAGTACCGTTTCCTGAATTCAGAGTGGAAGATACGGTGAGAATCAATGTACGAGTGAAAAAAGCACAGTCAAAATTTTTATCATAATGGTTTTTAAAAAAAAAAGATTTTGGATTTTAGTTCAGTGCCTGCGCACGACGATAAATGCAACTGCACCGAGGCCGATTAATGCAATCAGTGCACCGTACCCGGGCGACTGAGTCGGGGTCGGTGTTGGGGTTGCTGTGGTCGGGACGGGCGTTGGGGGTGTGGTCGGAACTACAGTTGTTACAGCGGTTGTCGGGACTGCCGTTGGGGCAGGGCCTTCAAGAACGTTGAACAGTGCAGTGCCGGTCGCGTCCTGGATGACTGCATCTGCAGTAACAATGTACTCGTCTGGTTTGAATGTTGACGCATCAACATCGAACGAGAGTGCATTCAGACCGCCGTCACCTGCAACGACTTTAACCGTACCGGTTGCGCCGCTGAACTCCCCGCTCTGGCTCTTCTGAGTCGGCTGGAATGATGATGAGTAGACCTGTACGAGGATTTCGTCATCTACCGCGAGGTTGGTCTTTGCAGTGATGGTGAACTTGTCTCCAACATGCCTGTCGCCAATCGGGTCGATAGTGATAGTGGGTTCCTCAACAAGGAACTGGAGCTTGGTGTAGGTATCGTCGACATTCGGGTCGTTGATTGCCTGAACAAGTGCCTCAGCTGCGTCGGATCCCTGGAGGCTTCCGGGTCCGTTGATCAGGAAGATATTGGCTCCGACTGTGTTAAGAACCTCGTTCCTGACGTAAATTGCGGTAGCGCCTGCAAGGCGACCGCTTGCTGATGGGCTGAGATCAATATCGAACCGGTTGTTCGCCATCGGGTGCTGAACAACGACGAAGTACTGACCTGAGGTGAGTCCCTTGGTGTCTGCCTGCTTGAGCTCGTACGAGAATGACGAGTCAGAGTTTACAGATTCAGTCTGGTAGAGAGCGTAGTTCTTGCCCAGTACCCAGATTGCAACTCCGGGGGACGGCTGACCTTCAGCAGTACCGGTGATATAGATTCTGTCACCCTTTGCAACGGTAGACTGTGATGCGGTTGCAGAAACGAACGGCTTCTTGATGATGATGGAAACCGTGCCGTAAGCTGCATTGGCAATATGGTCGGCTGCACGGTCGACCGGCTGGCTCACTGCGTAGACGGTGTAGGTACCTGCATCGAGCGGAACAGTTGCCGTTCCCCACTTGTAGGACCATGTGTTGTCGCCCGCAACATCTGCCTGAACAAATGTATCGGGATCCATGTTGATGACGCTGCTCCGTGGAGCAACAAGCTCTGCACCATTGTCGTTAAGGTTCGGTCCAATGATGAAGAGGTACGTCTTGTACGATTCGGTGTTGGTACCGGAGAACTTGATCTCCTCACCAAGGTAGTAGCTCTGATCACCGGCTGCTACGATCGTGACTGCACCCTTCTCGACATTCACGTCAACCTGGTCGCTCTTGAAGGACGGGCTGGCGATGGTTCCGAAGTTCTGCTCGACACGGATGGTGTACTTCTGTGCCTTAGTCCAGTTTGTCGTAACGAATTCTACGGTCCTGACACCGGTTGGTAATGTTGTTACATTTACGGCAGACAGAGTACCGAAGCCGGTGTCGACAGAATGACTTACATCGTCAAATACGATGTTTGATCCTGCATTCTGGAATGAATAGTCGAGAGCAGTATTCGGGTTTGCCACTGCGTACGCTCTCTGGGTAACTGCATCGGCCTGTTGTGCATCGAACTTCACGCCATCCTGACCGACATTGACCATCGGGGGCTGTCCATCAAGTCCGCCTCCCATGTTGGAAGTGCCTTTGACCCACAGAACGTAGGTTGTCTTGGGCTTACCGGTAATGGTTACCGAGAACGGCTTGCTGCGGACAACGGAATCCTTGTTCGCTTCAATCTTCACGGTGTTGGAGACAAGCGAGACGGTAACGGTCTGAGAGATCGTCTTCGTGGTGTAATCCACGCCACCATTCTTGTAGTTGTCCTTCATGTTGTTGAGCTTGGACTCTGCATAGATGGTGTACGTTCCGATTGCATATGCCTGCTGACCGTTTGAGTTAAGCGCACCTGTTGACCAGTTGCCGGTCGATCCGACAGTTGCTACGGTACCGGGCTGGAGACCCCAGAAGAACGGGGAAACCGACACGTTGAGCGAGCTAAGGGGTTCGAGTTCTCCTCCAAGGGTTGCAGACATGTTATACAGTGCGGTGAATGTGGCACCAGACTCGTCCTTTACCCGGAGGTTAATGTACCCGTCGCCAGCCATGGTGTTGAAAATCGGCTGCCTGTGGGGATTTGTTCCGCTGGCGTCAAGCGCACTGATCATGTTGGTGGAAATCTTGAATCCAAGGCTTTCACCCTGCGGGACCGACTTGCTGGTAACATCAGCGCTCTGGTCCCAGTCCCAGACATTGACGGCGAGGGTTGGGTCCTGAACATTGAATATTACTGGATTTCCACTAAGTGCAAAACCCGTGTTCGGGTCAACCACATACCAGTTGCCGGTATAGCCGACAAAGGTGTCACCGAGAGTCAATGAGGTGGCACCATTGGTACCAAAGTCAAAGGACTGCGAGTATGGTGATGTAGCCGGAGCTGCTGATGATGCCCACCAGCCGATCTTAGTAGATGTTGATGCTCCTCTTGCAGAAGCAAGGGCCTGGCTTACATCGAGCCCCTGTTCTCCAATAAACACTGTTGCGCCCTGGTTGATAACATTCGCTACTACATAGTAGTTGCCGTTGTTAGTTGCCGATACCGGCAATGCAGCAACAAGCACGAACAACGCGAGTGCAACGAGTGCGATAGTTAATCGCTTAGTCATTCTTTCAATTCCTCCAAAGTTTACATCATACATTTCAAGCCGAGAACGATTTCGACAGATGCCGAATATCTGTTCTGCGAGCCCCATACT
>Ga0209777_10001352_pt1 | contig 36042 bp, 46 predicted proteins | sample FrelakmetHBP12HB_FD_187147 | JGI IMG/M metagenome (GOLD analysis project Ga0209777, IMG submission 187147) | Freshwater lake sediment microbial communities from the University of Notre Dame, USA, for methane emissions studies -HBP12 HB (SPAdes)... | ecosystem: Environmental > Aquatic >...
GGACCTTCTGATGTCGGTGCTGAAGTTGCAGGTGCAGTAAATACTGCTATCAATGGTACAATTAATGTTCTTCAAAAAATTGATCCTTCAAATATTCATAAATTAGTTGATAGTCAGATAGCTGATAATGGTATAGTTCTTACTATAAGTACATATAGATGTACTATAGCTGGTGTTTTAAGTCTTTTTCCTGTAATAATTCAACCACCTGATACAACAGATCCTTATATTATAGATATGGATACAATAGGAGGTTCTTTTCTACAAGTTGACAATCTTGATCATACTGCATCAAGAGAATTATGGACATCAAATGCACATACAGGCGATGTTTTGATCTTACAAAATGTTGGTTCATACGGTTTTGACATGCAAGAATTACCAAATTGTACATCAGCACATTTTACAATACCAACATCACCAGCTTATGCAGTATATCAATTTTTATGCATTGATGGTGCAACTAATCATTGGGCGAAACTTGTACCAGTAGCATAAATGGAAAGAACTATATTACAAATTATATTAGGTGGAAAAATACCTATCTATCTACAATCATGGATCAATTCAGTCATTGAATATGCTCAAAAAAATAACTGGAAATATGAACAAATAACTAATTGTGATAAGTATTTTTCTGAACCTACTTTCGGATCTAATTTATCTAAATTCATTTGGTATCGACATGTATCAGACTATATAAGAACAAAAATTCTATCAACAATTCCTAATATATGTTATATTGATTGGGACGTATTTTTAGATCCTTTAACGTTTAAAATACCAGACGAATCAAGAATAGCTTTTGGTAAAGAATCATCTATTGACTGTATCTTATATAATGGTAATGATCTTGAGGCTTACAAATATATTCATAGTTTAATTGAATTACCTAATTTTAACATGCATTACAATTTATCAGATACTTTGAAACAATTTAGTAAGAAAAATAAAGTCCAAATTCTCAACAATTATTGGCATTTAGATAATTGCAGATTTAATTACTTAAACAAATAATAAGGTCTTCTATGATAATAGTTGACTGGAACTTTAATAGATCTTGCAATTTTAATTGTGATTATTGCCTCAATGATCAAAGTGATAAAAAAGACAAAGGTCCCTCATTCAACATAATCAAATCTGCAATTGACAGACTCACTAAAAATTATTTCTTTGCTTTTACAGGTGGTGAATTACTCCTCAATCCTGACTTTGTCAAAATAGCCTCTTATATCACAAATCGTTTCAATATCAGTCTTTATACTAACTTATCATTACCTTTAGATAATTTTATTGCTCATATAGATCCAAATAAAGTAAAATATATTGTAGGCTCTCTCCATATAAAAGAGAGAACAAGACTAAATATTCCTCAATCTCAAATAGTAAATCAATACAAGAAATTAAAAGATGCAGGATTTAAAAATATCTATATCATCCAAATTTGTGATGACTATGCTCTATCAATTTATGATGAATTATATGATTGGTATAAAGAATACAATATAATAATAATTCCCAATAGATTAAAGACATCTCCTTGGTATAAATTCAACTATACAGATCAACAATTAAAAGACATGAATAGACTGTCACAACTTTCAAATTGTGATATGTTTCCATATGAGATGGCAATATATAAAAATAATAAAGATCAACCATGTATAGCTGGTTGTCAATATATAGTAATTTTATCTAATGGTCGGATTGTAAAATGTTGGGGTGATTTAAAATCATTAGGAAATTTTTATATCGCTCCTTATTTTGACGAATCAATATTTAAGGAATCAATATGTAAAGTTGAGAATTGTGCTTGTTATCCTTGTAGATTAAATATGAGAGTTTTGCAAGATGCAGATAATAATAATAACTAAGGACCAACGACAATATATACCAGAATTCGCATATCAATTAGATAGTCAATTACCAGATATTAAAAGGTTATTTGTAATAGATAAAGATACAGATGAATCTAAATTAGTTTTAAAGGCATTACATGAAAATTTTATTGAACATACTGAGACATCAGGTTTTTGTGCTGGTAAATGCCGTGATATCGGACTTAATACATTCGGCATTGACGATACTATCTTTTTTGATGGTGATAGAATCCCGCATGGATTAGGTTTAGAAATAGTTGGAAAAGCATTAGAATATGATGCCTGCTTAATGAAAGTTGAGAATGATTTTAGAAAATACTTTACTATAGACTTTATTAAGCATCCAAAGATAGGAATATATAGGAATGATTTTTTCTCTTGTGGTCTATTAATCAAAAAAGAATTAATTAATAAAATACGAATTTTACAAAATGGTAGACTATTTAATGATATATTTGATGGGATCTGGGGAGAGGAAGATCGTTATTTAGGTGACGTCATTCATACTTTAAAAGGATCAGTTGGATTATTTCCAAATAGTTGTTATGTTGAAGGTGGATTTAATTCAACTTTTGACCAGAATACTTATAGACAACAATGTCTTAAAAGAGCGGCATTGTACAAAGGATAAAATATGACACAAGCAATTTATGGTAGTAATTATGAATATGGGTTAAGTCCTGTTTATAAAGATGATGAAATTCCTCCTGGACCTACACCACCAGTTCCTCCACCAACTCCTATAACTTGTAATGATGGTACTATCATTACACCTACTAAAGTGCTCGATATTATTAGACGAGCATTAAGATTATTAGGTGTGTTAGTCACAAATGAAACAGTTGATGGACCGGAAGCTGCCGATTGTCTTGAACAACTTAACTGGATGGTAGATAGCTGGGCTAATGAAAAATTATTATGTTTTGTCATAGACAATGAGATATTTAATCTTAATGGTGGACAGGGACATTATACAATTGGACCAGATGCTACTAAAGATTTTAATGCATATTTGCCTTTACACATTGAATCTGCTTTTGTGAGAGATACTACATCTGGTTATCAAAATGATTATAAATTAGATATTATTCCAAATGCTAAATGGCAAGATGTATTCCAAAAAGGAATAGGTTCAACTTATCCACGATGGTTATGTTTTCATAGAACTTGGCCTTATGGTTCTATAGATATCTGGCCCGTACCTACAAGATCATTACAATTATCATTATCTGTCTGGCATCAAGTACAGAAATGGTTAAGACTTTCTGATATTGTATGTTTACCACCAGGATATAAAACTGCTTTAGCTTATAATCTCGCAATAGCTATGGCTGGGGAATACGGTCAATCAATAAATCCTATCATTAGTAATGAGGCAAAACGTACAAAAGCGGTAATAAAAACTATAAATCAGGAACAGATTTTAATGTCTACAGATGCATATGTATTACCAAGACGTGCTTTCAATCTATTATCTGGTCTCTATTCAACTTAGGGAATATAAATGACAACATTACCTTTTATAACTGGTACAGGACAAGGTAGATCTAGAGCCGTTGATGGTCAAGACCTCATCAACTTCTATCTAGAATACTATGGTGTAACTGGCCAGAAAATATCTGAATATTACGGTGCTACTAAACAAGCTAAAAGTAATATGGTAGCATATCCTACACCAGGATTAACAATTTTTAATCAAGACATTATTGCTGACTCTAAAGTCCGTTGTATTTATACGACATCAACAAATAGAATGTTTGCTGTTATTGGAAATCAATTTTTAGAATATAATATTCATGGTGCAAAAGTTTATAAAGGAACATTGTTGACCTCAAATGGAACTGTTTCAATGATCGATTGTGGTAATGGTTCTGGTAGAGGTTTCGGTATTTGCTTAGTTGATGGAGAATATGGATATAATTATAATTTAACAAATAATACATTCGAACAAATAACTGATCCAAGTTTTCCAAAATATCCTGGAACAGTTATTTTCATGAACGGTTTCTTTATTATAAATGAATTAAACTCTGCTCGTTTTTGGTACTCTCAACAATATGATTGTCTTGACTGGGGCGATATTGATGTCCAATATTTAACTAAAGCATATTTACCTCTACAAACAGGTTCTGTTGATATTTTATTGGAATTTGCAAACGGATTACCTGCTGTAAATGATACAATAATATCTGCTGGTATGTGGGTCACAATAACAAATCAGGCGTCTTATTTAGCTGGTGTCTGTCAATCTTATAATCCAACTACTGGTCATGCGACAATTTCTATTAATAATTTTGGCGGAGCAGGATCTCTAGATATCTGGACAGTTGATTTCTATCTAGGCACAACAAGATTCTATACAGCAGAAGGATTGCCTGACAGTATAAAAACAATAACTACTATAAGAAATGATTTGTGGATAATGGGTGAGTTATCTACAGAGATATGGTATAATCCTATTGGTTATGATATAAATAATCCATTTGTTAAGAGAACTACATTCTTGAATAATGGAACTGTTGCGACAAATTCAGTAGCTACAAATGGAGATAATTTGTTTTGGTTAGGATCATCCGCTGCAGGATTTGGACAGATATGGATGAGTGATAATTATACACCGATGAAGATATCGTCAAATTCAATAGATCATATGATTGAATCTTTGAATAATATAAAAGATGCAATTGGTTGGTGTTATACCCAAGATGGTCATAATTTTTATGTCTTATCTTTTAACTCAGGCAATAAGACATTAGTATATGATATATCTACAAAAGAATGGCATGAACGGGCGGAGTGGGATGGTAAAAAATATAATAGATATATTGGTAATTGTCATACATTATTTAATGATTTGAATTTAGTTGGAGATTATAGAAATTCAAATATATATAAGTTAGATTTGAATCAATATACTGAGAATAGTAGGATAGTTCGACGATTGATAACTGGACCACATATACATCAGGATAGGCAAAGAATATTTTTTAAAGAATTTGAGGTTGATATTGAGAGAGGTGTTGGTCTTGATGGTAAAAATTCTATAATGGTTGATCCTCAAGCATTTTTAGTCATGAGTGATGATGGTGGATATACATGGTCAAATGAATATTGGGGTCAGATAGGTGGTCGAGGAGCTTATAAGACAAGATTACATTGGCATCGATTAGGTATGAGTAGAGATCGTATATTCAGATTGATAATAAGTGATCCAGTAAAAATAGTTTTAATCGGTGCACGCGGAGATATATCAATTGAAAACGCAAATGCACCTGTAGAAGGGTAACTAATATGGCAAACACTCAAGGTTGGATAAATTTAGGAACTGATGTCGCAAGTGGTGCTGCAACTGGATCAGCTGCAGGTCCTTGGGGCGCAGTTATTGGTGGAGCAGTTGGACTCGGTGAAGGAATATACGGTCTCATTGCGGGAAGTAATGCAGAAAAAGCTCAACAGGCTGCTGCAGATGCTGCACAAAAACGCTTACAAGACTATTATCAGCAGGCTGCAGCATATGAACAACCATATATGAATGTTGGATCTCAGGCTGCAGGACAATTGGGTAACATGTTATCTAGTGGTCAATTTAATATGCCAGAGGAGAATTTCCAATATAATTATCAGCAAGATCCAGCTTATCAAAATCAATTGACTACTGGTAATCAACAAGTCATGGCCAATGCTGGTTCATTAGGTCAAATGTTCTCTGGTGCTACAATGAAAGCATTACAAAAATACGGTGTCAACATGGCCAATGCTAACTATAATGAAAATTATAATAGACAATTCAATCAATACAACACACAATACCAAAATAATGCTGCACAAAAACAAAACCAATTTATGAGACAATATAATACAGCAAATATGGGTCAAAATGCAGCAGCTGCATTATCAGGTGCTCAAAGAGGTTTAGGTGGTGAATTAGCAGGAATTGATATTCAAAAAGGTAATTTGACAGCAGCTAATGATATTGGACAAGCGCAAACTATAGGAAATATGATAGGATCTGCAGGTAGGATAGTAGGAGGATTATTTGGAGGGAATCAGAGAATGACACAACCTCAGGATTTATCATCTGCAAATCAGATAGCTCCAGGAGAAATGATACCCGCATCAAATAATTATGGATTGGGATTAACTAATAATAGTAAATATAATCTTGGTGGAGCCAATTATTATGATACTGGCTTAGGAGGTTTCTAATGATAGCGAATTTAATAGACTATAGCATTCCCAAAAGTTATAATTTGGGTGGGATGATTGCACAACAACAGGACATTGTAAGTCAAGACATTGCAAATCAAATGAGACAGCAACAAATGGCTCAACAAGCTCAAGCTTTTCCTGTTGAACAACAAAGAGCACAATTGGCCAATATAAATCAGGCACAAGCGAATCAATTACAAGGAATGAATGTTGAAAAATTGGTGAAATCAAAACAGATATATCAGGATTCTCTTGACGAAAAAGGAAACCTTGATCCTAATAAATATAAACAGGAATTATATAAAGCTGGCTATGGTGATCTTGCACAAGCATATGATAAAACTGTTGCAGATATAGCAGATAAAACTGCTACTGCAAATATGCAGACAATGCATGCTAAAAGTGAGGGTATTTCAAATCAAATTATGCAGGCTCAAAGTCAGGCAAATAAAATATATTTATTGACAAATTCATTTTTTACAGCTAGACCAGAACTTAATAGTGAGAATATATCTAAATTAGATCCGAAAAAGCAACCATTAACTCAAGGTCAATTAGATGCTTATAATTATTTATATAATGGTGTTCAAAAATTAGGATTACAAGATAATATTGATAATCCTGACCAATTTAGAGCAAATCCACAATTAGCAATACAAAAATTAGATGCTTTAACAAAAGAGAGTGATATTCGACAAAAAGATGCTCAATTGGCAATGGAGAATCATAGAAATCAAATGTTGAATATATTTAGAGGATCTGAATTAACTTTAAAAAAGGAAGCATTAGAGAATAAAGAGAATAAGCAAGTAGAAGGAAAACCATTGACATCAAGATCACCTGCTGTGATTGATTCAAGAGCGCTTGATAATTATAGCGATATCTTAGATTTAGCTAAAGGTAAAATTACTGCGACAGTCGCAGGAATGATGATGAAAAAAGCTGAAGCATCTGGTGATCCTACATTATTACAAAATGTACAGAATAGATTAACATTCTTTACTGCTAATCCTAATGGTGTTTGGTCAGATGCTCAAAAACAAGATTTTACAGGAGCTATTAAGACATTAGCTGATGCAAAACTTAATAAAGTACAGTCATATAAAGAATCTATTTCAGATAAACAATGGGAGCCTATCCAATATACAGTTGATAGATATCAAAAATTAGCTAATTCTAAAGAGAGAAAATCTTTGGCAGATATTTTCAAATAAGGATAAAATATGGCTTATAGATTCACAAAAGACCAATTAATAGAGGCAAAAAATGTAGGTTATTCTTTAAGTGATATCGCAGATCATCTAAATGATTCTTCACTTAAAGAGGCAGCTGCAAATGATTATTCTATTGATGATGTACTTAATCATATGTCAGCTACTACTACTCCTCCTCCAATATCTCAAACTGGTCTTAAAGAGGATGTCATTAATTTAGCAACAGGCATTTCAAATATCCCTAAAGCAGTTGCTCAATTACCTGGTGCTGCTTTGGCTGCTAATACACAGCAAGGTGGTGTTGGATTAAGAAAAGGATTAGGTCAAAGTGTCATTAATACTGTCAATATGTTTACATCACCGGCTAGATTAATAACAGAATTTGCACCTGCTATTGCTGGTAGTTTAGCAGGTGGAGTAAATATAAATGATGCTTATAAAGCAGGTAAAGAGGCCATGACTGGTGGAATGATAGCAACACCAGAAATGTTACAAATAGAAAATACATCTCCCGAACAACAAAAAGGTGCTGTTATTGGAAATATGATGGGAAGTGTATTAATTCCTACACCAACAAAATTAATAACACCTCTTGGAAAAGTAATTCAAGAAGCTGGTGAAACTTCTTATGGTAAAGCTTTATTAGGACAAACACCGGCAAAAGTCATTAAGAAAGCATCTGGCGCAACAACAGAAGCTAAACAAGAATCTATTTTAAATACTGTGAAAGATTATGATTTGTCATCTAATACTTGGAAAGGATCTATAAATAAAGCTCAACAAGCTTTTGATGATTCTTATAATGAAACAACTCAAAGATTAAAGGATCTTTCTACTGGTCCTAATCCACCAAAAGTTATTCCAACAGATGTTTTAAAGGCTGCAAAACATGATATTGTAGAAAGTCAAAACTATAATGATAGACCTGCAGCTGAAAATATCATCAATAATATTATAGCTCAAGCAACAAAAGACGGTATGGACAAACCTGTCACTTTAGATAAATTTAATGCAATCAAACAAAATATCAAACCTAAATTTACTAGAGGTGCTGCTACTAATGATGCTGATGCTTTATCAGAGGATGTGCAGAAACAATTATATTTTTCTGTTATTAATAAATTGGGAACTTATGATGATCAGTTACCAAAATTAGGAACACAGCAAAAGAATTTGATGAATGCAAAAAATGCTTTTGAAGAAGCTGCAGCAAAACAAGCAAAAAAACCTGTGACCTCATTAAAAGATATTGCATTATCAACTATAACTGCTGGCGGATTAGGTGCTGGCGGTGGACAATTTATAGGTCATAGTCCAGAAGTTGCAGCAGGATTAGGAATACCTACAGCGGCTATATTAGGAGCAAGATTAGCTGGTCAAGAAGGTCGTTATGGTAGAATGTTAGCAGGAACTGGACAAAGATTACAACAATTACAACAACCATTATATAATACATCATTAGGACTTGGAGCAGTTAATGTCCTTGGAAATATGATGCCAGCAGATGCAACAAATATCGGTAATATGCAACCTCAACAATAATCTATAGATTTAATAATTCGATAATTACTATCATCAAAGGAAATATATTATGATCATTTTAAGTCCATATCCAAAACTCCAATTTGTTGATAACAATGGTGCTCCCATGGCTGGCTGTTTCTTATATACTTATGCAGCCGGAACAGATACACCATTGGCAACATTTACTGACAATACTGGCACAAATTACAATACAAATCCCATCGTTCTTGATGCTGGAGGTCGAGCAAATATTTGGCTTGATTCAAATACCTCTTACAAATTCAAATTACTAAATTTTGATAGTTCTGTTTTATGGACTGTAGACAATATAAATAATACGACAAACGATTATGTCACTATTGTCAATATTATTGCTGACCTAAAAGCAATACAAACTCAATCAATGACACAAGGCGCTATTCAAGTTCTTGGTTACACATCTATAGGTGACGGCGGCGGAGGACTTTTCTACTTTGATCCTAACTCTACAGTTGTTGATGATGATGGTATGATATTTAAACCTACTTGCAATTATGGTCGCTGGTTCAGAATTGTTGGAGCTGACACAGAAATCAACATCAAATGGTACGGTGCTACAGGTTCTGGAGCAGAGGATGCATCACCATTTATACAAGCAGCAAATGACTATGCTTTTGCACAATCACCTAAATGGGGAATATATTTACCAACAGGTACTTATACTTTAAATACTAATCCATCATTAACAGTATCTGTAAGATTAGCTATCGGTTCTTTCTTACAATGGTCTACTTTTACTTTAACAATAGATCCTGTATTATCTTTAAATGATTTCACTCAACATTATATTACAACTGGTGGAATTAATTTCTCACAAAAAATAATTGAAATTTTCCCAGAATGGTTCGGTGCTAAAGGTGACGGATCAATGAATGATAATACACCCACTACTGATGACACAGCTTTCATACAGGCTGCAATAAATTCTTGTTTAGCTGGTCAACGAGTGGTATTGAATTCAAGTAAAAAATATTGGTCTTCGCAATTATTAATGAAACCTGGTGTCAATATTATAGGAACTCAATCAAATGAGGCAGATTTAAATACTACACCTACAAATGAATTTACTAGTAATTTGGCTTTTTATGGAGCGGGAAGTACATTCCTTGATCTTTCAAATAGTATGGTCGGTGGATTAAGAGGAATAACAATTAAAGACTTAATTATTGATGGTATAAGTAATACTGTTGTAGGTATTTATTTACAAACAACTGGATCAAATATACTGAATTGTACTATAAGAAATTGTGGAACAGGTGCTATTGGTATTGAAGGCAATGCTTCAGTGACAAACAATACAGTAGCTTTTAATAATATTCGTAATTGTGTTATTGGTGTTTTTTCTTATGGTGCAGGTTGTTTAAATAATACTGTATGTGACAATACATTCATTAATTGCACAGATGATTTTGTATTGCCAGTAAGAACTGGTTGGAATATACACGATAATATTCAAAGTTCATTGCCAGTTATTGGACCTGTATCACACTTATTTGGAGTCACAAATTTCAATAATGAAACATTAGGAGCACCAGATTTATCATCAGTAGAATTAGAAAAACTTGGTGGCATCAATACTGAAAATGATTGGTATAGACAATATTTATTGAGATTTGGCAGTGAAGTAAGAATACATTCATCTATTGGTTATGATGCAACAAATATTACACCACGAGTTGATACTTTAGCATGGTATGAACAAAGTTTGAAAGGATCTCATCATTGGGGAAATTTAGATAAAGAATATATGACATTGGATGAGAATGGAATATTATCTTTTCCATCAAGTGCACAAAGTATAACATTTAAAATTTCAACTGATTATGTTTATACTCCCGTTACAACACCTGCTACATTATTATATCAAGGTAAATTTGTGACGATGACTATTGACGGTGCACAAAGCACATACAATACAGGTGATGGAAATCTAAGATTAATAGTTAATGGTAGTATTTCTACACTTACAGATTATGGTGCGCTTAATCCTACAGTATCAATAACACCACCAGGATCAACAAATACATTGACAATTCCATCTGGTTATGGTTTTGTTACTGGACAAAAATTGACTATAATGATCAATGAATTTTTTAATGTGTATCATGACGATAATTATACCGAACAATATCAAATGTTAGTGAATGTTGATTCTTATGTAGGAACGACATTATCATTCACTGTTATTTCTGCAGTCGGTATCGGTGCAGTATTACAGAAACCTCAAGTATTAATTCAATTACCATTTGTGCCTCAAAATCCAGCAACATTATATCCATGCGTGGTCAATGTGAATAATGGTACGGCTTATCAAGCATCAGGTATGGCTAGAATCACAAATGCGCAAGTAATTTTCTCAATAGCTACATCGACAACAATCTCAAGTAAGACAGTCATTACTTATGATCCTTATGGTTGGGCTACAGGAGCTGTCGGGACAAATTATAAAGGATTCTCTGGATTAACTGCACCTATTATCATAGTATAAGAGGTATATAATGGCCAACAAACCTGGTAAAGGTGCAAAGGGCAAAAGTTCTGCTCCTCAAAAATTAAAACCACCCATTATTACGCCTCCAGTTGAAGGTAGTGAAAAACTATTTTCAAATCCCTGGCAAAAATACTTTGACGAATTATCAGAATTTGGTGGCTTATCTGGTTATTCAGGTACTACCGGTATAAGTGGATATTCTGGAATAGGATCTCAAGGACCTATTGGACCCAAAGGCGATCAAGGACAACAAGGTATACAAGGTAATGCCGGATTTAGTGGTTATTCGGGCATTTCAGGTTATTCTGGACAAAGCGGATATTCAGGCATCATAGGACTATCAGGATATTCAGGAATATCTGGATTATCAACTACAGGATTTCCTTATTATCTTCGAGTAACAGGATCAACTATTGATATTTATGGTAGTAATTATCCTTATGGTGATTCTCCTCAATATAAAGATGATGATGCAAGTCCCAAGCCTACTTATTTTGCTTTAACAAGAGAAACACCAACTGAAAGTCAAATAGATAATTCAGATTCTGTGTCCTCAGGTACATCACCTATTTTAATCAAAACATACGTCACTAACCAAAATGATCCTAATGTAACAATTATACCTGCAGGACTTTGGCTCTTTAATTTCTATGCATATTCTAATAATGTAACTGGTTCTAATACATTACTTTATAAAGTTTATAAAAGAGCAATAGATAATACTGAAACATTATTATTTCAATTGAATAGTTCAAATTTGTCAGGATCAACATCATTAATATCAGATAAATATTATGGTAATGCTTTTTCAATTATATCAACTGATAGAATTGTTTTAAAAGTATATATTGCAACTGATCAAGTTTCAAGTAGGACTATTCATTATTTTAATTCTGGAACAACATATGCATCTTATTTTACATCACCTTTAACAGGTGCACAACAAGGAATATCTGGTTATTCTGGTGCGTCAGGATTATCATTTTTAGATCAAAATAACAATCCACAACCAATTGCAAAACAAACATTATGGTGGAATGAGAATGTACAAGCATTATTTGCATTAGTTGATGGTAGTGATAAATGGGTACAAATATCTGCAGGATCAAAACAAGGTGCATCTGGATATTCAGGAATGAGTGGAGATAATCCTGGTAGTAGTGGTATTTCAGGATATAGTGGAACTATAGGTCAATCAGGATATTCGGGAGTAGGAATTTCAGGATATAGTGGTCAATCAGGTTATTCAGGTATAGGAACTTCTGGATATTCTGGAGTAGGTCAATCAGGTTATTCGGGAAATAATGGAAGTTCAGGTTATTCAGGAATACAAGGATTTAGTGGTTATTCTGGACAAGTAGGAACTTCAGGCTATTCTGGAATTTCAGGATATTCAGGAATAGGAACTTCAGGTTATTCAGGACAATCTGGATATTCAGGTTATTCAGGACAGATCGGTCCACAAGGTGATCAAGGTATATCCGGTTATTCAGGAATTCCTGGAACAATAGGAACTTCTGGATATTCTGGAATATCAGGTCTTTCAGGTTTTAGTGGTTATTCAGGACAATCTGGATATTCAGGCGTTATAGGCCCACAAGGTATTTCTGGATATTCAGGTCAAATAGGACATTCCGGATATAGTGGAATCGATGGTAGTACCGGTCAATCCGGTTATTCAGGTATAAACGGTACTAATGGAACGAATGGTTCAAGCGGCTATAGCGGCATAAGTGGCTTTTCCGGTTATTCAGGTATAAACGGTACTAATGGAACGAATGGTTCAAGCGGCTATAGCGGCATAAGTGGCTTTTCCGGTTATTCAGGTCAATCAGGATATTCAGGAATTAGTGGTTATTCTGGATCAATAGGAATAAGTGGATATTCCGGTATTGTTGGAACGTCAGGATATTCGGGTCAAAGTGGTTATTCGGGCATATCTGGTTATAGTGGACAATCAGGTTATTCGGGTATAGGTACATCAGGATATTCGGGATTGTCAGGTTATAGTGGCATAAGTGGATATTCTGGAATAGGTACATCAGGATATTCTGGACAAAGTGGCTATTCAGGCATATCTGGTTACAGTGGACAATCAGGTTATTCTGGTATAGGTACATCAGGATATTCTGGACACAGTGGTTATTCTGGATCAATAGGAATAAGTGGATATTCCGGTATTGTTGGAACGTCAGGATATTCGGGAATTTCTGGATATTCTGGAATAGGTACATCCGGTTATAGTGGCATTTCAGGCTTTAGTGGATATTCTGGAACAAATGGTACAACAGGTCAAAGCGGTTACAGTGGAATATCAGGCTTTTCCGGATATTCTGGCATTGGAACATCAGGTTACAGCGGTGCCCAATTTGTCGGTTCAAGCGGCTATAGTGGAATTTCAGGCTTTTCTGGTTATTCAGGTATAAGCGGATATTCTGGCATAGGAACATCAGGTTATTCTGGACAATCAGGATATTCAGGAGTAGGAACATCAGGTTATTCTGGGACATCAGGTTATTCTGGTGCTGGCATCAGCACTGCAGGTTCTCTGAATTATATGCCTAAATTTACAGCAGTGACTACTATAGGTAATAGTCAGATAATTGATGATAATACAAGAATAAATATTAAAGTTTCTACAAATGCTTTTATAACTTTAAATCAAACTGTTAGAGATTGGTGGAAATTGGCAACATCTATATCTGGCAATATTTATGCCACTATTAATAATGGTGATATTTATATGCAAACAAACGGAATCGGAGACTTTATTGCACAATCACAAACATCAAGAAATTGGCACGGAATTTGTTGCGCACCAAATGGTAATATATATGCATCAGTGACATCTATTACTGTTGGTGATATTTATATGCGGACTGCGGGTTCAGGAACATTTAATCCTTTAAGTCAGACAGCTAGAAATTATTTAGGTATGTGTGCTACTGCTACTAATAATATCTATGTTGGTGAATATAATGGTGATATTTATATGCAGACTGCAGGTTCAGGAACTTTTAATCCTTTAAGTCAGACAGCTAGAAAATGGTATGGATTATGTGTTGCACCAAATGGTAATGTTTATGCATGTGATCGTGGTGGTGATATATACATGCAAACTGGTGGTTCTGGAACTTTTAATCCTTTAAGTCAGACATCTCGTGATTGGTTAGGTCTTGCTGCTGATACTAATGGTGATATTTATGCAACAACTTATAATGGTACTAATGGTGATATTTATAAACAAACTGGTGGTGTTGGTAATTTTGTTGCATTAAGTCAAACTGCTCGTGGATGGGCAGGAATAACAATATCAAATGGTAATATATATGCTTCTGCTTATGGTGCCAGTATCTATGAACAAATCAATATATCTTTAGGTAATGGTAAACTTAGTATTGGTATTCCTACACCAACTACTGCGATACAAATTCTATTAAGTTTAATTCCAAATTATGCTAATAATGCTGCTGCTATAGCAGGCGGTTTAACTGTTGGTGCTTTTTATAGAACAAATGGTGATCCAGATACTATTTGCATTGTTCATTAATAGGAGGAAATATGGATAAAATATATCAACAAGAAGAATTCATTAATTACGATTATCATATGGTTAATGAACAATTAATTGATGATAATGAAATTTTAGAAAATGAAGAATGTATTTTGGAAAACAATGTTAAAGGGTAAAATATGTCGTCATTCCCATTAAATCCTTATAATGGTCAAATATACACAAATGCTTTAGGAACAAGTTATCGTTTTGATACATCAGTGGGACCAGCTTTTGGTAGTTGGGTCATTGACAGTCAAGAATTAATTGGATTTTCTGGATATTCAGGTATATCAGGCTATAGCGGATATTCAGGCTTAAGTGGCTTTTCAGGTTATTCAGGACAAATAGGACCACAAGGTTTGTCTGGATATAGTGGAATTGGAAAATCAGGCTATTCTGGAGTTTCTGGCTTTGCCGGTGATAGATATACTACTTTTTCTACTACTACTCTTACATTAGCAGTAACACCAATAACATTGTTTGTAGAAACAGGATTGGCTTTGTCTATAGGACAAACTGTTATAGTAGCAAATGATGATACTCATAAATTTGAAGGTGAGATTACTAATTATAATTCAGGTACAGGACAATTAGATGTCAATGTAACATCTATTACCGGCACAGGAACTTTTTCTTCTTGGGTAGTAGCACTTACAGGAGCACCAGGACCGCAAGGTATATCTGGTTTTTCAGGATTTAGTGGATATTCAGGACAGATAGGTGAATCAGGATATTCAGGAATAAGTGGACATTCAGGATATTCAGGAATTGATGGTGAGTCTGGATATTCAGGAATAAGTGGGTTCTCAGGTTATTCAGGTCAGAGTGGATATAGTGGACAATCAGGATATTCAGGAGATAGTGGTATTTCAGGTTATTCTGGGCAAAGCGGTTATTCTGGATATTCAGGTCAGAGTGGATATAGTGGGATTTCTGGTTATAGCGGAGTCGGGACATCAGGATATTCAGGAGTCGGTTCTTCAGGATATAGTGGACAATCAGGAACATCAGGCTATAGTGGTAGGTCTGGATATTCTGGAATGTCAGGCTCAGGCGTTTCAGGCTATTCTGGCGCCGTAGGTGTCCAGGGACCTATCGGATTATCTGGATATTCTGGCAATAGTGGATATTCAGGTAACAGTCCTATATTGTATGGTAGTTCTATTTCTACATTAATATTAAGCCCTGGTAGTAAAAGTTTTGTCATAACTACAGCAAATCCTGGTTTTATTGTCAATCAATATGTAACGATAATGAATAGTGCGACAAATTACATGCAAGGTGTAGTATCTGCATTTTCATATCCAAATATGACAGTAGTAGTAGATTTTGTGTCAGGTGCTGGATCTTTCTCAGCATGGTTCATATTCTTGCAGGGACGACAAGGCTATAGTGGATATTCAGGCATAGGATTGAGCGGCTATTCAGGGACCAATGGATTGTCCGGATATTCAGGTGTTAGTGGTTATTCTGGGGCTCAATTTGTGGGAAGTTCAGGAATGTCAGGCTATTCAGGTTCTCAAGGAACTCAAGGTATATCTGGTTATTCGGGAATTGGTACATCCGGATATAGTGGAAAAATAGGAACTTCAGGATATTCAGGAATTGGTACATCTGGATATTCTGGATTAAGTGGATTTAGTGGTTCTGGAATATCTGGCTATAGTGGAAAATCAGGACAAGGAGGTCCAACTGGTGAAAGTGGATATAGTGGTTATTCAGGTATTTCGGGAGCAGCTTTTGTAGGATCTTCAGGATATAGCGGAATGCCTGGTGCTTTTACTGCTTCTGGATATTCAGGAACTAATGGTGCATCGGGTTATTCTGGATATTCAGGAATGAGAACAAGTTATTATGGCACATGCAGTAATACTATTACAATGTCATTAGGTTACTTATATTATATTGGAATAGAAAATGGAGCAATTCCAAATATAGAAGAATATGCATCTTTTCAAGTTGGTGATTATATATCAATTGCTCGGTCTGATCCAAATCAATCTACATATATGTTAGGTTCTGTTCTTTATGTACAATATAATTCATTTGCTATATTATCAGTTATAGTGAATGTAGATTATATGGAAGGTTCTGGAACTTATGATGACTGGACAGTTCATTTAATCGGCAAACAAGGTAGATCTGGTTATTCAGGAATGTCAGGCTATTCAGGAATATCGGGATTTAGCGGTCAAAATCCTGGTGCTTCAGGCTATTCTGGACGATCAGGTTATTCTGGCTATTCAGGTCAATCAGGTTATTCAGGTAAAGCTTTTGTTGGATCTTCAGGTTATTCAGGCATTTCTGGTTATTCTGGAATATCAGGATTTTCAGGTGCTAATCCAGGTCCTCAAGGTCAAAGCGGTTATAGCGGTTATTCTGGAATAAATGGCAGTGCCGCTATATCCGGTACATCTGGATATGTTGCGCAATTTACTGGCATATCTGGTATAGGTAATTCACAATTATTGTTAGCAACAGAGACACCATTAATAACACAAATTGATGTTCAATCTGCATCATTAAATTTTACATTTCAAGGTGGATCTAATTTTACACAATTAATAGATGGTCGACTAGAAATATCTGGAACATCTTCTACTATTGACTTTGGTGATAATGGTCTTTCTGGTCAAGGTATCTATTCTACAACAGATGTAACTACTACTACACCAAGAATAAATGTCTCTAATGTATTTAATACAAATCCATTATTTGTTCAATTTCCAGATTCTTTTCCAGACTTTTATCTATTAGATATGTCTGTCGGTGCTACTTTTCTACAAATAGACTCTTTGCAACATACTAATGATAAACAATTATGGACAACAAATTCTCATACTGGTGATATTCTTATATTGCAAAATATCGGTTCTTTTGCTTTTTATATGATGGCTTTGCCAAGTTGTACAGCACAATCATGGTTAATACCTACTACACCTACATATCAAACATATATGTTTATATGTATTGATGGTGCTACTAATCATTGGGCAGTAATAACGACACCATGATATTATATATGATTTGTTATGTAATTTGTTGCTGTATGTTGACTGAAATTTTGTTTAGTAAAAAACAAATGGGACCAAGAGAAAGTTTACTTAATTGTTGTTACATAATCTTGTTAACAATGGCTGTTGGATGTTTGTTATTTGCGATTATTGTTTCCTTTATAAAAACGATATCATCAACTGGAATTAATCTCTTTAACTAAAGGATGCATCGTGACAAAAAATACAGATCATCAAGGCAATATTGAGGAATGTAAATCAATATTTGTGTCCTGGACTTGGCTAGTAATAACAATTGTTGGTGGCTTAACTTTAGTTGGTGGAATGGTTTACGGATATACTAGAACAGAAACATTACAAGAATCTGCATTATCTCGTCATGGTGAAAGACTTAACAATCTTGAGAAATATTCTCAAGATTTAGATACAATCAAAATGTTACTAAGGAGGAAATAATGAATGCAAAATTTCTGTCTGTAAATGCTAAAGATTTTTTGAAAGGTTTAATTGTGGCCATTGGTGCTTCGATTATTGTATCTTTAGTAAATATTTTACAAACAGGTGCATTACCAACAATTCCACAATTGAAAATTATTGGAATAGCTGGTTTAAGTGCTGGTTTATCTTATATTGGTAAGAATTTCTTGACCAATAGTGACGATCAATTTTTGAAAGCAGAAATTAAGAAACCATTAGAAATTAAAAGTTAATCACAATAAAAATAATGTCCATAGCAACATTTTAAAAGAGTACGACAACCCCAACCATCACATTCAGTTGTCACATAGATACCAAGCATACCATCTCTTGGACATTTACAATTCATACTTGATTCTGAAGTTGAAGAAAAAATCATTGTAATAAAAATTACGATTCCAATCATTATTTTTTTCATATATCCTCCTTATTACTATAATCATGTAGAATACATTGAAATGGCCTAGCAAGCGTTGATCATATATTATCTTTAATATAATTAAGCCATGATTGTCCAAATAATATAGTCATTTTGTCAATGATTAGTAATGTATCTAATGGATTATTTCTTGCATGAATCCTGCAATGGCATTTTTTACAAATAGGCACGCCATTCATTTCTTCCTATAATTATACAAATGGGCAAATATTTGTATCAAACTGAGGTTTCCATGTTGTTGCTCGTTTAACTAATTCTAATGTTTCAATTTGAAGAAATTCAGCATCACGATCGGGATAGATTCCTGCTTTAATATCTGCTTTAATTTGTGAAGAAACCCATCTTGAAATTGAAACTCTTCGATAATGTTTTAATATCATTGATGCAGTATCCCAAATATTAAATGTCAAAGCGAAAGCCTTATCATCTTTTGGTATTTCCACAGGTTGGATTTTAAAATTATAACAACAAAGGGACCATGGCATTTCTCCAAATTTATGAAGAAATATCATTAATCCCTTATAATTATAATAACCCATTTTTATATTTTCTGATTGTGCATTAATCAATTCTTCATTTGTCATATTTGGCATTGCTAAAACAACATTTAAAAAATTATCCATTACAATACCTTCATGATTTCTCCAACTTTCATCTAAATCCGGTTTAAAATAATTACAACCTTTAATTGTTACACTTTGCATATTTCCCCCAGATTAATAGTTTATTCCTATTAATATAATCATGTAGAGCACATGGAAATGGCCACTAATCAACGAATAAATCCAAATCAAACCTTCGTCAAAAAGTGGCCATTGATCATATATTATCTTTAATATAATTAAGCCATGATTGTCCAAATAATATAGTCATTTTGTCAATGATTAGTAATGTATCTAATGGATTATTTCTTGCATGAATCCTGCAATGGCATTTTTTACAAATAGGCACGCCATTCATATAATCCCACCTTAATTTCTTTGACTGTCTTTTATGGATAAAATGATGTAAACAATGATAAGGTCCATGACACAAAATACAAAATGAATGAGTATTGGCACCCACTTCTTGATAATGTCTATCTTTTTCTTTTTTAGCCGAACGGCTTTGCCTAAGTTTTTTTGACAAGCTTATCTTTCAAATATTCATTGATTTCAGTCTGAAGATTCAATCATATATTATATTATCTTTAAATCCTTCAAAGTTAATAAAAAATAGCAAGGAACAAATTTAAAGGGGTATTTTCAGCAAAATGAAGTAACCCTTTAATACACCATTGCTATTTTTTATTATTATTCAAAATTATGTCTTTCATAACGAATTAAATGATCGGCCATAGCAAGCAATGATTCAGTCCATGAACCTGCAGTCAATCTAGGTCTATGACCCAAAGACTTAATGAAATATTTAATTGCTAATTTAATACCTAATTTTGCTGTCTGCCTTGCATTAGCCTGTGTCCGGGGATTTACATCCTCATGTTCTAAAGATTCAAATTCTTTTTCTTCAGCCATAATATTTACTAAATCTTCTGCTTCATCAGCAATTTCATTTTCTGTGATTGCTTTTTTCTTATGATCCTCGGCTATCTTCTTATAAATTTGTCCGGGATTTATTTTATGTGAAATTGTACGTCTAGACACCAAATCTTCATCATTTTCGAATTGTCTTTCTTCAACTTCTTGCTTACCTTTCTTCTTTTCTAACAATTCAGTCAATTCATCGATGCTTAAATTATCAATCTGTTTATCCATGATCTTTCCTTTCGATCTTAATTGTTGTACAATATCATCTTCATTATATTGATAACGCCAAAAACGACCCATCTTTATTCGACTTACTGGTGTCAATCTAGCACAATTTATCCTTCTAATATTATATTTTTTCCGAGCTTCTTGTTTTGTAAGTAATGCCATACAATTATCCTTAGGTCTTATAGACCATTTAATGCGTAATTTCTCATCCTTATTCTTTAATTTAAAAGATGACAAACAATTTCTACTTTTCTTAATCGGTCTATCATCTAAAATTGCTTTAATCTTCTTTATCGCACAATTTTTATAATATCTAATTTTTCTTTCAGATAAATCTAAAATAAAACTAATTTCAGATAATGACTTTTTATGGAAAAAAGAAAGACCTATTATCTTACTTTCTAAATCATATAACCTATTCTGAATAATGTCAGTAATTATTCTTGCCTTTTCTACATTACTTTCATTTAATATTGTCGGTATTGCTTTTTCATCATTATGAAAAAAAGAATCTAAAGAAACATTATCAACATTAATTTCTTTACTAAAACCATGTCTTTTAAATTTTGATTTGACATATTTGTGATCACGACTTCTATTTATCTTATTGTAACTATCTTCTAAAGCCTCATCAAAAATAGAAGAATAAGATTCAATCAATTCATTCACCATTAGTTAAATTTTCTTCTGGGCTTATTTTCCTTTTTCTAGAACCTTCTATTGGTCGATCATTAATGCTTTTGTTAATATCCGTATGATAACCAGTCTTGATCCAAGATCTTAATTGTGGCCAATCTATCAAATCATCTATATTTTTGATATCTAACCATTTAAAGGTCGGTGTTTTCATTTTAGTCTTTCGGTAAATTTTCTATTTATAAATGACCTATACATACACATCTTGAATGACAATACCATTCGCCAATGCCATGCCATAAATAATGTAATAAATTTGCAGTATAACCATCGCAGCAATTGTTAAAAACTAATTCCATTAATTCAAAACCGCCGATTTTATTAAGTTCTTTACCTAATTCTATTATGTGAAATTCTTTTGGTTCAATATATTTAACATAAAATTGACAATAATCATCACATTTATCTTTATCATCATATGAAAGAATTTCAATTAATTCTACTAATATTTTAGCTTCTTTTAATTTCATTTGGTAATGTCTTTTCGTTGTGGTTTATTCATACTTTCTTTCTTTATATATTTTAATAAATCATTGCCAAAGTTTAACATTACATCGGCCATAAATTTTCTTGTCTCAATCAAATTATTCATAACATTTTTAGACCATCTTTTTTCATTTGATCTTCTTTTTAAAGCTTCTTTAGCCATTTGTTTATGAATACCAATTACATTTTTAGCTGCCCAAACCACATATTGTCTATCAATTTTCAATATAGTTCCTAACTTACGACCCTTATGTGTCTGACCTATATTCCACACAAACAATTGCCAATCCTCTTTAGGCTTATTCTTACCACGACGTTTTGGACTATCATCAATTTTACCAGCTAAAGCATCACCTATTGTAGGCATATCACTCTTCCAATATACAAAATATATCTGACTCGTGCATTACAAGTAAATCTTCTTTATCATCTAACTGAATTGCAACAAATCTATTGTATAGAACAATATCACCTACTTTTACTTGCATTGGTATTCGAAATTCTTTTATATCTGTTCTCTCTGCTATAGACGTTATAGCTTTACCAGGTCCAATAGCTACAACAATACCTTTTTCAGGATCTGGTTTAGATGTTGCGGATTGAGGTATATAAATTCTGCCTATTTTGTCAGGATTTTGAATTCTCTTAACTAAAACACGATTATCAAGTAGTTTGGATATCATTTGTTCTCCTTTTAAACTCAAAATTAATACAACCAAATTCTGCATTAGTGACTAAATTTCCTTGATATTGTTCACCATCAATAATAGTAGCTTCTCCTTTTTGGGGTACTTTAAAAAATGATAATTTTGGTGATAAACAAATTTTTGCTAATGGTAATTGTGTAACATCACCATTATTACAATCATCTAATGGATATAAAACATTCGATATTCCTATTGGAAAATCAATAATAACATTATCAGGTATTTGCCACCATTCACAATTTTGACAGTGAGGTATATAAATTCTGACTATTTTGTCAGGATTTTGAATTCTCTTAGATAATCGTGTTTTAGTTAGTAGTTTGGATATCATTTTGTTCTCCTTTTAAACTCATCAGGTATTTGCCACCATTCACAATTTTGACATGCAATAAATTTACTTTTAAATTCTGAAAATGTTAAGTTTTCCATTTATTTTCCTCTTTTTGCTAAAGTATTCATTGCATCTATTAACCAATCCTCTTCTATATCATCTTCATCTTCACATTTCTTCTTGCTACTTTCTCTTTTTCATTATTTTCTATTCTAATGGATTTTTTTGCATAATTTTAAAAACTATCTTCCTAATAAATTTTGATGTACTTAAATCATCAAATCCAGCAAAAGTTCTATGCATTGCAATATAATCTAAAGGCTTATGCTTTTTTAAAACTTGATCAACCGCCCAATCAATATCATCTAATTGATTTCTCCATTTTTCAATTTGTTCTTTAATTTCATTTTTTGTTTTTTTAGAATAATGTTTGCACAAGTAAAAAATAGCATGTTCTCTTTTACAATGTTCACAATATCTACCCAGTACATCTTTTGTTATTTCTTCATTTTTCATTTTGGATCTCCTTTTTCATGCATTTCTGGTAATTTTGCTAATTGTTGAGCTTTAAATGATTCTTTCTTAGTTAAACCAACTTCTTTCAATGTAGGCACTTTTTCTATAAATTCTTTTTTCTCTATTGGTTCTTTTTTAGGCTTCTGTTGACTGACTGTCGCATCTACTGGTTCTTTTGGAGAACTGGTAGAGGCAATATTGCTAGTACGATAAGGTTGACCACCAGAAGCTTTTTGAACTTCTTGTAACATTTGACCCATTTTGCGTTCAGCATCTAAAGCATAACTTTTTGCATATTGTATAGCCTCTTCACCCATGCCTTTCCTTTTTGCCCAATCAGCAGCAGTTAATGCTAAATCTTTTAATTCTTTAGCTTTCAAAATAGTATTTGCTTCAGCTAACATTTTTGAAGCTTGTGTGAATATAATAAGTGAATTTTCAGACATTTTCTTGACCTCTTTTAATTTTTTCTAACCATTCTTTATTTCTTTGACGTTTTAATTTATATAGCACTTGTGATATAGTTCTTTTTCCTTGAAAAATTTCTTCAAATAAATTAGGATAATTTTTTATTGTCTTCATTTAGCCAATCATAATCTTTTAATTTTGATTTATCTTCCAAATTATCATAACCTTTTTTCCAATAAGCATTTAAATCATCAAAAGCTTTATCTTGTAATCGTTTATTGTAAATATAATTATTTTCAATATGTTGACCAGATTTTGGATCTATTCCAGTCGCTACTTTTATACAATAAATTATTCTTCTCTGTTCTGCATCAGGATCTTCTTGAATTTTGTCAACTATTTTTTCAGATTTTTCAGATGATAATGCTAATTTAGCCATTGCTTTACATTTATTTGATTGTGTAGAAAATGATTTATTACTATTAACAAACCATTCTAAATATTGTCTATCAGTCAATAAAATATCAAATAACTTTTCTCCAATATGTTTACCAATTAACCATATAAATTCTTTCCAATCTTGTTCATCATTTTGATCCATGAATATCTCCTTTTAATTTTTCTTCCTGAATATATTTATAAATAATGTATTCTAAATGTGTTTTGTATGGTCTACTATGTTTTTCTTTTTTTGCATCATTTTTTAACCATTCCATATTTTCAGTATCAATATGAACAGTTGCACCATGATATTTTTTATTATCTTTTATTATCATACAATTCCTTTCGATCTATTTTGTATTATTTACATTTATAAAACAATTATTTACAATTTACTAATAGTCGTAGTAAAACTTCTAGAGAATCTATATATATAGGTAGTAGTACATGAAATTTATTTAAAAGTCCCTGGTGTATCTATATATAGGTAGTAGGATTGGAGTAGTATTACTCTTAGTATTATAAATCTCTCTTAATACTACTACTACTCCCGACGACTTGCGTCGTCGGTCCTCTATAGTAATCGATTTATTCGATTCAGTTTGTTAGTATACTATGGCGAGGGAACGCGGACCGAAGGTCCAGTAGCAGCAACAAAGACAAAGAATTGAAATTTTAAGGCTGCTGACATTACATTTAGTTTATTTAGATCGCCGACAGATCACTCACCTGGTAAATCGCAAAAATGCAAGCTTTTGGGTTTTTCTCACTCATTTTTAAGATCTTTATCTTTGTCTATTAACATATGATATTGAACGATGTCTAAATTATCAAGAATAGCTTGAAAATCTTCTTTATCTAAAGCTTTCAATTTACCGGGCTTTAATTCATTAAGATCATTATAATAATATTCTTGAGAATAAATTTTTGGTTTACCTTTGCCAAAACTTGAAATTTCAAGTCTATGTACTTTATCATGTCGTGGTATGTCTAATAAAGTTACATACACTTTTTTCCCATAATTAGGCATTATTTATTCCTTCTTCTTTTAATTGATTCATTTTATCAATATATTCTAAGACAATTTTTTCGATATAATTTTTAACTGGTCGTCTTTCTTTCTTTGCTTCAGTTTCAATAAATTTAATAACTGATTTCGGCAATGTAATTGTCTTTTTTTGTTCTAATTCATGATCCATATTGTATTCCTTTCTAAAAATATTTTATATACATTTTGTATACAATGATTTACTTTAAAAAATTATCACATTGACGTCGAAGTAGTCTAGTTTGATAACCAATTTTTATAAAAGCTTTTAATTTTTTCTTTTTAATTAGACGTTTAATAGTAGATGAACTTAAATTATATAATTTTGTTGCATCTTTAATAGTTATAATATCATCATTAATAATTGCTTTCATTGTTTCAATGATTGAATTAATGCCATTATTAAAATGCTTATATTTATTACATCTAGTAAACATTTTTTTAAGTAAATCATCAGAATACTGATTCATAAATAATTTCAATGAATCTAATTTGATTTGCAAATATTCATCATTTATTGATGATGTTTTTTGCCATTCTATTAATTTTAACATTATTTCATCAGGTATATTCATTATTGTATAATATTGTATATATTAATAATATCAAAGAATTTACATTGAACAAAAAATAATACAGGGGTAGACCAGGGGGTAGGCCAAGCTACGCTGCGGTTTGGAATTGTCTGAATGCACATGTCGAGAAAATCGTTGTAGTACTGAAATGTATTTTATTTTAATATACTCTTAGTATTATAAATCTCTCTTAATACTACTACTACTACTCCCGACGACTTGCGTCGTCGGTCCTCTATAGTAATCGATTTATTCGATTCAGTTTGTTAGTATACTATGGCGAGGGAATGCAACTGACAACAATGCAGGAAATAATGAAATTGATTGCTGATTTGCAGATAGATTTAATCTTCAGGAAATAATACATCATAAACTTCTTTAAGATGTAATAATTCATAAGATGGAGAAGCTAATTTTTCACTATACATTCCAATAGGTTGTTTATTTTCACCAAGAATAATAAAACCATTTTGCCATTTTGGTCGATCAATTTAATGTCATAGAATGATCTACATGTCTCTTTCAACGACATGTAAATACTTATTTGATAAAATCAAATATCAATGTTAAATGTTTCAAGTATCTTCTCGGGGAATTACCGGTAATCTTATACGGCTTATCGGTAATTTTCTTACAAAAGTGTAGCGGCCACTAAAAATAAAAACCGCGTTCAAATCCACTTTAATTAGTGACACAGTTGATGAACAGTATGAATGATCTACAAATAAAACCTAAAAAGAAAAGACCACCTCGTACAACTCATAGACAGAAAACTGGCCGTCCAGTGCCTAAAGGTCTCACACCTTGGAAACCCGGAGTTTCTGGAAATCCACATGGAAGTTCTGGTCCACGTTTCTCCACTCTTTGTAAAATAATCGGTGAAAAACCAGTGCCAGAAGTTTTCATGAAAAAATTAAAACAACGATGGCCCGGTTTTTATGATCATATGACTTTTGAAGAAGCTCTAGCTCTTGTCATACGTTATCAATCACTTAACGGTGATCATCTGAGTATAGAAAGGCTTTTAGGTAAAGTCACGGACAAATTAAATATCGAAGGTGGAATAAATGATAAAATCGATATTACTGTAAAATTTGTCAATCCTCAGGTTCAAGAACCCAAAATAGAAACAAATCTAAAAGAAGTTGAAGGAGAAGATAATGAAATCATTAAAAATTAAAATTTTATATAGATTCTATAGATTTAAAGATTTTATTGAAAATTTATTTTTCAAATTACATACAGAATGCAGTCTAACAGATAAGGAATGGTTTGAAAAAGATAAATTAAAATCTACTTATTCAAAAGACTCCAGAAATTTAACATTAACAAAAGAACAAACTAAAGTTAATTTGAATCCAGAAAATAAAATTGTAATGTTTTGGGAAGAAAATTTCAAAAACGAAGGTGAAAAAGAATTTTTTACCACATCAAATATGTAACTTGAATTTTTTCACTATACACCGACAAAAAACTGTAATACAACATCTACTGTCTAACTCACAAGAATGTTGACTGTGCGTAAAGCATTCTAACTTATTGATTTAATGACTCGTTTACTATTAAATTGTAAATAAATATTTTGTGTTGGTACTTTTTATAGTGAAAATCTCAACCAAAAGATAAAAATGCCAATTTGCTTTAATTGCGGTAAATCTTATGAATCAGATAGAGATGACGGCTACTGCTCTGATTCTTGTTGGGAAATAGATAATTGTATAACACCTACAATTACAGAAGATATCGAGGACGACGATGCAGATTAATGGCATAAATGTCGATATAGAAATACCAATAGCTTACAATTATCTATTCCAACCAGCTAGATATAAAGTATCTTACGGTGGTCGCGGTGCTGGACGTTCTTGGAGTTATATTCGGGCTCTTATCATACAATCTCTATCTGCAAAAAAGCTTATTCTTTGTTGTAGAGAAATCCAATCATCAATTAAAAAATCAGTATATACTCTTCTAACTGAACAAATTGATGTACTCAAATTATCAAAATATTATAGAATCACAAATAACTCAATCGTTTGTAATCGTACAGGTTCTGAATTTATCTTTCAAGGCCTCTTTCGCAATCAAACTGCACTCAAATCTATTGAAGGTGTAGATATCTGCGATGTAGAAGAAGCAGAAACTGTATCAGACGAATCATGGAATATCCTACTCCCTACTATACGCTCTAAAACAATCCATGACAGATCTGAAATATGGATCAAATTCAACACTCGTTATGAAGATGATCCAACTTATATACGTTTTGTTAAAAATAAACCTCAAGGTGCTATCGTTAAAAAAACTAGTTGGCAAGATAATCCTTGGTTCCCTGACGTTTTAAAAGACCAAATGAAAGAGGATTTTGCTTTCCGTCCAATAGAGGCTAAAAATATATGGAACGGTGAACCTATTGGTGCCGGTAGAAAAATATATCCTGATTTCAAAGATGACTTACATATCCGCTCATTCAATTTTCAAGAAATCAGAGAAAAATCTCAATGTTTTATGTCTATTGATCCTGCACAAAAATATTATGCTGCTTGTATATGGATTGCTCAATGGCCAAATAATATGGGCGGTCTAACTAAATGGATTTATAATGAATATCCTCAACATAATGATTTACCAGACTTTTTTCATAAATGTAGAAATACAGTTTTGTGGCCCGGTACTCTAAAAGACATGGCTACTCAAATATATGCACATGACAGGACTGACAGCGGCCTTAAAGTTACTAAAAGAGCAATAGATACAAGATTTGCTAAAGGTACTGGCGGTTCAGACTATGCTTCAGATACTCAAGGATTAGTATCTGAATTTGCTAAACAACAGAATGGTGGATTGAAGTTTGAATGTCCATGGGAGAAAACGATTGATCAACAAAGATCGAATATAATAAGGGACTTACAATATAATACTTTACTTCCAATATCTGCATGGAATGAGCCGAATTTATTTGTAGCACCTTGGTGTCATAATATGATACAATCTTTTAAGAATCATAGATTAGAAGAGGGATCGGAAGCAGAGTCACCAACGTATAAAGATTTCTCTGATGCATTAAGAATATGTTATGCAATAATGGATAAAGTGCAATATAAGAATGTGTATGGTCAAACTCAGCAAAATCAATCTCAACCAAATAGACCAAGAATTGATACTGGTGCTGGATATGGTGGAGGAAATTCAACTTCTTGGTTAGGAGTATAAAAATGGATTATAAAATTATTGTAGCATCACCTATGGAAGCTTTGATTGAAAAGACAAATAGTCAGATTAAAGATGGATGGAGACCTATAGGTGGATTAACTGTAGATCAGGGATATTTTTATCAAGCATTGATAAAAGAAGAAGTATTAATTCCTAAAGATTCAATTCCAATTGATTCTGAAAAAAAGGAAAATGTCATCAATAATGTAATGAAAGTCAACAAACTTAAAATCAAATAGGAGCAAATTATGTCACTTCAAAATGATACATCATGGTTTGCTAAAGAACAAAAGAGACGCCTAAAATCAGCTGATTTACCTACACCAGAAGATCATATATCTCAAGCTCAAGATCACATGTCTGCTGCTAATATGGTCAAAAATCATGATCATGAAGCTGCTGCTGAGCATCTTGCTAAAGCAGGCATTCATACTCAAGCTGCTGCTAAGCATTATGAAGCTCATTCAAAACATTGGATTCAAAAGGCAATTAAACATCCCGGTGCATTTACAAAACAAGCTAAAAAAGCTCATAAATCCGTTGGTGGAATGATTTCTTCTGTTAAAGCTCATCCAAATAAATTCTCCTCTACTACAAAACATCGTGCAGCTTTAGCAAATACTTTACGCAAAATGCATAAGGAAAAATAATATGAAAGATTCTACCTGGCTCAAAAAAGAACAATCAGCTAAAATGGCAAAAGTAATGGGTGAGTTTAATAAAGGCAATCTACATTCGGGCAAATCAGACAAAATAGTATCAAATCCAAAACAAGCAATCGCTATAGGCTTATCTTATCAGAAAAAAATGAAAAAGAAAAAGAAATGACATATACTTTTCCATTTGAAATACGACAAAGGGTAAAGATAATCGAATTAGATGTACCAGGTCGTATTGTTGAAATAAATCTAATAGGTGACAATATTTATTACAAAGTACAATATTTCATTAATGGTAAATGTGAATACACAAATTTTGAAAAAGACGAATTAAAATGAATAGACAACAAAAACATCATTGTACTTTTGCTGAATTAGAAGAAGCTTTGGCTCTTAACTACGTAAATAAAAAGTTAGAAGAGTCAAAGAAAACAGGTAAAGAGCCAGAGTTTAATCCATTAGAATTTAAGGAATTACTTGAGAAATATCTTGAGGAACATCAAAAAGAATTCTTGTCACTAAATTAAAAGTTTCTTTATTTATTCCCATCTCTTATTGGAAACTTTAACAGGATAAAAATATGCAAAAAGCAGAAACATCTTATGCAAATCAAATTCAAGGCCTTGAAGGTGATGCCAAAACTCTCAAAATAGCTGACATTCGCTTAAGAGATTGCATCAATATTCTTGACAAAATTCATAGAGAAGCTCTTGAAGATCTTATGTTTGTAGATGGTCAGCAATGGCCTGAAGATATACTACGCCAGCGCAATGATGATAAAAGGCCTTCGGAGACAATAAATAAGATTCCTCCAACCATTAACCAAGTTGTTAATGATATGAGGCAAAATAAACCACAAGTAAAAGTAAGACCCATAGATTCAGTGACAGATCCTAAAACTGCTTCTGTAATTGATGGTCTCATTCGCAATATAATGACAAATGCTTCTGCTAAATCTGCTGTAGATACTGCTACATTCTATCAAGTCGCTGCTGGTTTTGGCTACATTCGAGTATTAACAAGATATATAGATGAAACATCTTTCGACCAAGAGGCTTACATTGAAAGAATTGAGAATCCTTTCTCGGTATATATGCCAATTCATCTCATAAATCAGTTAGATTTTTCAGATATGCCATATTGTTTTATTAGAACAAGAATGTCAAAAGATGAATTTGCTGAAGCATATCCTGATTCTGATATGACATCTTATGATACTGCTGGTGTTGGTGAAGATTACTGGATCGGTCAAGACTTTATCTATATTTGTGAATATTTTGAAAAAGTATGTGAATACGAAACACTCTATCAATTATCTAACAATGAAATAACAAAAGATAAAGAAAGAGTAAAAAAGGCAGAAGAAGAGGGAATAACTGTTAAGAATAAAAGAGAAGTTGAGAAAATAACTATTGTATGGCGAAAGATAACAAAGAACGAAATTTTAGAGGAGCAAGAATTTCCTGGATGTTATATACCGATAGTGCCTGTTTTGGGTCAAGAATTGAATGTTAATGGTGAGAAAAAGTGGCATTCTTTAACACGCTTTATGAAAGCTGCACAAAGAATGTATAATTATATGTTTAATGCTTTTGTTGAGATAGTGGCATTAGCACCAAGAGCACCATTTGTTCTTGCACAAGCTCAAGTTGAAGGTTATGAAGATATTTGGAAAACTGCAAATGCAAAGAATCATGCATTTTTGCCATATCATCCAGTGACAGAAGATGGTGCTTTATTACCACCACCTCAAAGAACTGCACCTCCAGAAGCAGGTAATTCTGTCTATCAAGGTATTATGATTGCTATAGAACAAATGAAAGAATGTTCTGGAATATATGATGCCTCTTTAGGTGCTAAAGGTAATGAATCTTCTGGAAAAGCAATCATTGCTCGTCAACGACAAGGTGATACTTCTAATTTTCATTTCTCTGATAATCAAGCACAATCATTAAAGCAAGTTGCAAGAATTCTTGTAGATATTATACCTGAGTTGTATGATATGCCAAGAGCAATTCGTATTCTTGGTGAAGATATGACTGATTCAGTTGTGAGTATTAATCAAATGCATCAGGATCCATCAAATCCGAATAAATTATATGATATGTCAGTTGGTAAATATGACATAATGATAGATATCGGTCCTTCATACGAGACACGTCGTATTGAAACTGCTGAACAATTAATGCATATAATGCAAGCAAATCCTCAAGCAGCAACACCTTTAATGGATCTTATTTATAGAAATCTTGATTTTACATATGCTTCTGAAGCTGCTGATAGAATGAAGAAATTGATACAGACTCAATATCCTGGTTTAATTGCTGATGATTCTCAAGCAGTTGAAGATCCCGAGAAACAGATACAAGCAATGGTTCAAGATATGCAAAAATTAATGCAAGCTCATCAATTAACAACACAGCAAAATATACAAATGAAACAGATGATAGATGCTTTGCAAACACAATTGAAATCAAAGAATGATGAATTACAAGTAAAGGCTGATGGACAAGTTTTGAGAGCTCAAGCTGAAAGTCATAAAGCTGAGATAGATTTGGCTAAGACAATGATACATGAGCATATGAATCAGCAACAGCCTGGATTAAGAATGAATCCGATAGATTTGGGAAATAAAGGTAGTGGCCCCATGACCACGCAAAATCCACTTTAGGAGTGTGTTATGTCAACAGAGAATGAAAAAGGAACGGAAATCCCTGAAACTGAAGTAAAGTCAACAGAAGCAAATGTAGTAGAGGCTGTCAAAGAGCCAAATGAACAAGAGGTTGATAAACCAGAAAATAGTGTAGAAAGTAAGGATCAGGAAACTGAACCTAAAGAGAGTGAAGAAGAAAAATTAGATTCTGAGCCTGTAAAGAAAAAGGTTGATAAGCATAGTTGGCAAGGTCGCGTAAATAGTTTGACAAAGCGTTTACGTGAAGCAGAGGGTAAAATAGCCCAATTGCAAACTCCAACACCTACACTAACAAAGCCTGTTCGATCTTCTTTTACAGATGAGGAATCATATATTGATGCACTTACGGATTTTAAAATATCCCAAAAGTTGCCTCAATTACAAGAAAAGATTAATAGTGGTTCTGTAGAGCAGAAGTTTTCTCAGGTAGAAGATCAAGTTCGTTCTGAGATTGAGGATTATGATGACATTGTTGCTGAGCCGATAGTGCTGCCTCAAATGGCAATAGACGCTATTGTAAGTTCCGACATTGGTCCTCGAATCCGATATTATCTTGGAACTCATCCAGATGAGGCTGAAGCGTTAAATAAATTACCTCCTGTTTCAGCTGCAAAACAGATTGGCAAACTTGAGGTAAAATTAGAATCTGAACTTGCTGCGAAAAAATCTCAACCTGTAAATCAGGTGTCACAAGCTAGACCACCTATTAAACCCGTGAAAACGGTTGGATCAACGGCAAAGATCGATGAAAATAAACTATCAGATGCCGAATGGTTCAAATTAGAACAAAAGAGAGCAAAAGAAAAACTAAAAATCTAAAAAAGGATTAAATATTATGGCAGATACCAGAGTAACTCCATTAGAAATTACGCGAAAATTCCTTGCTGTTTTCCACAGCAATGTTGTTTTCGCTAAGAATCTCAATCATGACTATGAAAAGAATTTCGGTTCTCAAATGGGTTTTGACGGACAAAAAACTGGTCCTGTATTAAACATTCGTGACCCGATTCAGGCAACTGTTCGTACCAGTTGGGCAATGCAGCAGCAAGATATCACTGAAACTTATCACACTCTTACTATTGATACAGTACGTGGTGTTGATTTGAAATTCAGTGATGCAGATCTTGCTCTTAGCGTTGATGATTTCGTTCCTCGTTATATTGAATCACCAGCAAAAAAACTTGCCTCTATAGTAGACCAAGTAACTGCAACATATATGCTTGCAAACATTCCTAATGCTATTGCTGCGTCAGGTCTTGCTGTTCCTACTACTATTGATACTTGGATGGATGCAAAAGCATGTTTGGGTGCACAGTTAATACCTCAGGGTGATCCGATTAATTGTGCTATTGGTCCTCAAATGGAACGTAAGATGGTTGCTGGATTAACACCTCTCCAGTTCAATCCTCAGCAATCTATCAGTGACATGTTCTTAAAAGGTGCTTTCTCGAATGCTATCGGTGTAGATTGGTATATATCACAACTTATTCCTGCTCTTACAACTGGTTCGGAAACTAACACATCGCCAGTTGTTGGAACATTTGTTGCCGGTGCTCCTACATCTCTTCCTTATGCTTCAGCATCTACTTCCACAGCAACTTGGGCTGCTGGTCAGACTTTCACTATTGCTGGTCTTTATGACATCAATTTTGAAACAAAATCAGTATATCCTTGGTTAAAACAGTTCGTTATTACAACTGCCAATACAGCTTCTTCGAGTACTGGTACTTTAACAATTCTTCCTGGAATTGTTTTTGATACTACTTCTCCAGTCCAGAATTGCTATAAGGCAAGTGGTTCAATTGACGGTGTTGCAATTGTTCTTGGCGCTATGACTACACCTACATCAGTTCCTACAACTGCATCAACAGCTTATCAGAATGCTTATATGTGGCATCCTGATTCATTTGCCTTTGCATCTGTGCCGTTGATTCAGCCTAAGGGACTTGATATGGCTTCGGTTGCAACAGTTGATAATCTTTCCTTCCGTTTCTTAAGAGGTTTTGATATTGCCAATGCTAGAATGCTATCCCGTATGGATATATTCTTCGGTGTTGCGCAAATTCGTCCTCAATGGGCTGTAAAGATTCAAACAGTATAAGCAATAAAATTTAGAGGGATAGAAATATCCCTCTATTTTGTATTACTTTAATTTTGTAACAAGTTAACAATTAAAAAGGATTAAAATATTATGGCAGACACTGAAAGAATTGGACATGGAACACCTGACGGAATGTATTTTGGTCTCACTGCGACAGAGAAAATCGGTTTCTACGGAAAAGCACCGGTTGTTCAACCAATAACTATTACTGCACTTGTACCAACGACTGAGACGACAACTACACTCGGTACATGTGTCAATACGATCATTGCTGATTTGAAAACATTGGGATTGATTGCATCGGCTTAAGGAGAAAAGTGAAGTTAGCGATAGCGACACCATTTTATAAATCTGCGGAAGTCCCATATGTGACATCTCTTATTAAGAGTGTCAAGTTACTTGATGATCTAAAAATTACTTGGGACTTTTTCACAGTAAATGGTACATATATCGATAATGCGAGAAATCTACTTGTCGATAAATTCTATCAAACTGACTTCACTGATCTCTTATTCATTGATTCTGATTTATCTTGGAATATAGAGGGACTCTTACATTTATTGCGGAGTCCCTTTGATTTAACTGGTGGTGCATATCTAAGAAAAAATGATTGGGAAAGTTATACTACTAAAATTAAACAAGATGAAAATGGAATTATAATTCAAGATCCAGAAACTGGTTTAATTGAAGTCAACTTTCTCTCAACTGGCTTTTTAAAAATATCAAAATATTGCATCAATAAAATGATTGATGCTTTTAAAGATAATTGGTATTTTGATAAAGGTAATAAAATAATTAATTTGTTTGAATGTCCTATTAAGAATAATACACGATATTCTGAGGACATAACTTTTTCTGAAAAATGGATATCATTAGGCGGTAAATGTTACCTTGAACCCAGAATAAATTTCGGTCATACAGACATCAAAACTTATTCTGGAAATTTTCATAAACATTTATCAAAACAAATTGAAATTGAGAGAATTCAACAAGCAATTAAAGGAGCAAAATTATGACAGCATATAGAGGTTTTAATCTAAATGATCCATCAACTCCTCCTCCTTGGGGAGCTACTGAACAACAAGTATTTGAGGACATGGCAAATACTATGCTTGCTGACTCTATCGGCGGAGTAAAAGACAATGCAGGTCATAAACATGGAACACTCTATAGTCCATCTGCTGGTGCTGTCATATCTGTAGACGGATCTTCAAATGTAGGTGTCGGTGTTGCTTCTACTGGCAATAAAGTCCATGTTGATGGTGATTGTAATATCACTTCCGGTCATCATTACAAAATCAATAATGTAAATGTGGGACCTTCTGATGTCGGTGCTGAAGTTGCAGGTGCAGTAAATACTGCTATCGATGGTACAATTAATGTTCTTCAAAAAATTGATCCTTCAGATATTCATAAATTAGTTGATAGTCAGATAGCTGATAATGGTATACTTCTTACTATAAGTACATATAGATGTACTATAGCTGGTGTTTTAAGTCTTTTTCCTGTAATAATTCAACCACCTGATACAACAGATCCTTATATTATAGATATGGATACAATAGGAGGTTC
>Ga0209777_10001353_pt1 | contig 36035 bp, 38 predicted proteins | sample FrelakmetHBP12HB_FD_187147 | JGI IMG/M metagenome (GOLD analysis project Ga0209777, IMG submission 187147) | Freshwater lake sediment microbial communities from the University of Notre Dame, USA, for methane emissions studies -HBP12 HB (SPAdes)... | ecosystem: Environmental > Aquatic >...
TACAGATTCGGGGTTTTGTTTGGCTTTAGGTTCCATCTAATCCTCTCCTTTCTCAGGGGTTAATTATAACCTAAAACCGTCTCTTATTTTATCCCTTCATGTGCCCACTTTCCTTTGAAACGCCACACTCGGAGCAGGTGGAGTTGGCACATTGAAGACATTGTCAATTGATGTTTCACTAATGATCACAGCTGCAACGCTGTAACCATTGTTAGTTGCGTCTGTGACGTATGGTATTGGTCGAGCCGGTGGAGGCGGAACTGTAGAATTTGTCATGTATTCATATAAAACACCGCAGAATATATCCGTAGTGGTATTAGTTAATCCACCTGTTCCTGGGGTGTCGTAACTGCTGTCGTAAAAAAATACATTACCGAATGAATCCTTGCCCCCCGGCAACTGGAGCTGAAGGGTCTGAAAAGGTACATAACACGGTGGATTTACACAAGCGCAAGCACCGGCAACAGCGGGGTTTGATATACCTGTATTGTTTGGGGGTACCGTTGTATCGGAACACGGTAGCCTCCCGTTGGCTATAGCAAAATTTATGACGGAAGTTTTTATATTATCCAGGTTGGTCTTTGTCGTAGCTAATTTTGTGCTTAGAATTGAAGACCGAAAGATTGTGATACCCGCAGTCATAATAAATCCGATTATTATCAGAACTATGGCAATTTCAACCAGCGTAAAGCCTTCTTTAGATGTGAGTCTTGATAGGTGATTTTTTGATTCTGTCCTAAGAATGTTTTGGCCACTTTTTTTTCTGAGAATCAAGGACATCAGCACTGTCACCTCTAATTATCATTTTGGCGCTTTCTTCACTGCTTACATATCATAATTATCGAAAAAGTAACATCATTGATAAGTGATTGAAATACTGGATTTTCGTCAAGGTTGCCGAATTGTGTAGGAGGAAGCATGCATCAACCGGATGAACCTTAATCTCACCATTAAAATCAAGGGACTTTTTATCATGGTTTCTTTGAATCTTTCATCCGCAGCAGGCGGGCAATCCGTTCAGTCAGTGGGGGGTGTGAATAGTAAAACCAGGCATAAAACGGGTGAGGATGGAGATTGGCGAGATTGTCTTTTGCAAGACGTTTCAGCGCGTTTATCATTGGTACGGTAGTGCCAACGAGATTGTAACAGAAGTCATCCGCTTCCCTCTCGAATCTTCTTGTGAGCATGGCGCCTATCGGCGTCAGAAAAAAAGCAGCAGGCCCAAAAAGTGCGGCAATCAGCAGGAGGCCTACATAAGGGAGCTTGTCGACGAAAGCAAATGTTTGATAGAGCAGAGACCAGTTTATGAGGCGATAGACCAGATAGAGGAAGACGAGAGAAACGGTTTCCATAAGAACCAGTTGCTTAATGATGTGCCTCTTTTTCCAGTGCCCTGCCTCATGGGCCAGAACGGACAGTATCTCTTCGGACGCGTGGGATTTGATCAGGGTATCATAAAGGACGATGCGTTTTGTCTTGCCGAAGCCCGTAAAGTAGGCGTTGGTGTGCTTGCTCCTTTTCCCCGCGTCGATCTGGAAAACCCCGCCGGTTTTCAGCCCCACCTTTGCCATGAGGGCAATGATGGCTTCTTTCAATGCCTCATTTTCAATGGGTTCGAATTTGTTGAAAAGGGGGGCTATCAGGACGGGATAGAGCCAGACAATAAGCATCTGGAAAGCGGAAAAGACAAGCCACGCCCATAACCACCAGGTATGTTCGGCATAATAGACAAGCGCGAGAATGGCGCCTAAAAGAATTCCCAAGAGCACTGCTGATATCAGAAAACCCTTGACGAGATCTGTAATCCACAATCTTGCCGTAATCGTACTGAATCCATATCTCTTCTCAATCACAAATGTACTGTAGAGACTAAAAGGGATATCCAGAATGCCGCTTAACAAGGCGAGGGCGCCAAAGAAAATCAGGCCGGATAGGATAAAATGGAGATTCCAGGAGAGCACTATACCCACCAGCAGGGGCAGGAATCCGCTTAGAAGAACCAAGAGGGTGACTGCGTCATCGAAGAAATGCGCTACAGCGCCAAACCGGGAAGAATCCGCCGTGTATGCGGTCATACGCGCAAGTGTGGCCTCGTCGATCTCTCCCTGGAAGACCTCAGGTACATCGTGGCCGTGCCGGCGCAGATGACTGACATTAATATACGTCAGAAGTAAGCGGAATACGGAGCTTGCGACAAAAGCCACTAAGAAGGCGATTAAGAGTATATTCCACTGCACCATAGATTACAACTTACATTCATTCTCTTAAGCAGGTTTGGCGTCCTGTCCGAGACGGGATAGTTTTTCCAGTTTCTTTTCGATCTCCCGGAGAGCTTCCTCAACTGTATTGACTGCAATAAAGTCATGATCCCCGGGGATCGTAAATGGTGGAGCGTGAAGACTTATTACTGGAGTCCCGCTGCGGATGGCAATGGCTATTTCAGAGAGGGTGCCTGCGCCTCCGCTCAGGGCCACAAGGACATGCGGCGTCTTGGCATTGATGACATTTCTTGCATCATACATCCCCGTGTAGATCGGGATATCAACAAACTCATTGGGGTATTTTTCCAGGGGGCGCTGTTTGTCATTGGGGAGAACACCGATAACAAGCCCCCCGGCCTTATGGGCCCCTTCACAGGCAGCCCTCATGACACCCGGCCCGCCGCCTGTCAGCAAAACATAGCCACGCTGGGCGATGGCCTCTCCCAGTCGCCGGGCATCCGCCATAACCGCCGGCGACTCATCGCGGTGACTTCCCATCACTCCGATGATGTAAGGTTTTCTTGCAACTGAAATTTTTGACATCGAAAGTTCTTTAGCAAATGAAGCCGGCAACCACAAGAAAAATATAAACCTCCACATTGACAGGAAATGTGAAACGTGGTGATATGCGCGCGGCATGGAGGGCCGAGGACCGTTGATTGAAAAGATAGCTGAGAGTTTTTACATGATCACACTGCCCATGCCCTTCCGGCTGAAGCACGTCCATGTGTTCGCCCTTGTTCATGACGGCAGCGTTGCGCTTTTCGATACCGGCATGAATACGCCGGAAACATTTTCCACACTTGACGAGTCTCTGAAATCCATAGGTAAGACCATTCGTGACATAGATCGGATATTCATAACCCATTTCCATACGGATCATTGCGGCATAGCAGGCCGTATCCAGGAGATATCAGGGGCTCTGGTTGCTATGTCCGAGGTGGATGTGCAGAGAATTTATAACGATCAGAAAAAGGGTCTTGATTTTGATCAGATAAAAATATTCTACCGTGAGCAGGGGCTAAGAGAGAAAATTATGGATGCCCTGTTGGAGCTCCTTAGCTCTTTCCGAAAGGCTACGATCCCCTTCAAAGTCGATACGAGTCTTGAAGACCACGGGTCTCAGAAGGTCGGCGATAGGGAATTCGAGGTAATACCGGTGCCGGGCCATACGAGCGGACAGGTGTGCTTCTTCTTCCGGGGAGAAGGAATACTGCTCTCCGGTGATCATATTTTGCCGGATATCACACCCAATCTCAGTCCCGATCCTTATAATCCGGGGTTTCGACCTCTCAAAAGTTTTCTGGACTCACTCGGCGAGGTTGAAGACCTCCCCGTTGTCAAGGTCTATCCCGCCCACGGTGATCCCTTTCCAAATCTGAAGGCGCGGGTAGAAGAAATCAGGGAACACCACAGGGAGCGAAAAGGCCTTGTCTTTGAATCCGTCAAAGGAGGACCGAAGACAACATTTCAGGTATCTCTCGATATCTTCGGAAGAGACTTGCCCGAATTCGACCAGTTTTTGGCCGTCAATGAAACGTACGCCCATTTGATTGAGCTTTTGGAAGAGGGTCTCATCAAACAGAAAATGTCAGGACATCATCTAATTCATTCTGTGGCTTAGCCTATTCTCGAAATCCGCCGCTCCTTCCCGAGATTGAAACCCCTCTTTCATCATTTCCCGGGTTTTGCTCCCTTCTTCTTTGTCTTTCCGGAAACCTGCATGATTACCCGTCTCTGCCTCGGCCGATTGTCAAAATCAATAAATACGATCTGCTGCCACGTTCCCAATTGCAGGCGCCCGTTGATCGCGGGGATGGTTAAGGATGGACCCAGGAGGGCCGCTCTTACATGGGCATGTCCGTTTCCATCACCCCATCGTTCGTTGTGGTGATAGTATTTGCCCTCAGGCGCGAGGTTTTCTATTGCCTCCTTCAGATCGCTGACGGCGCCGTGTTCATATTCTATCGTCGTTATGGCGCCTGTAGAACCGGGAACGAAGAGAAGTACCTGCCCGTCTTCCAGGCTGGTTTCAGCAACCCGGTCCAACACCTGGCGGGTCAAATCTATAACATCAGTATTCCCCGACGTGGAAAAAGAAAGGTCAAATGTTGTCATCTTCACAGTCATACATGTCATCCTTTCATCTTTAATAAATGATTTCCGATCCTCTCTTTTCACCTCATGTTAATCTCAGCGTTTTCGTTATATGTACGGGAAGACATGCTTTTGCACCATTTGAAAGTTTTTCTTCACCTCGCCAGCGCCGTCTATAACGTTCATGTGGCCTGGGAAGAGCGTCTCTACATCGAGCTTTGAAAGGGTTACAATGCTTTGCTTTAGGAAGGAGCCGCTGCCTCCCGCGAAATCTGTTCTTCCCACATTCTGATAGAAGATTACATCCCCGGAGAAAAGGGCTTTCCGCGCAGGCCAGTAGAGACCGATAGAACCTGGTGAATGTCCCGGTATGAGAAGGATTTCAAATGATTCGTCCCCCAGGGAAATCTTGCCTTCCGTAAGGGGCAGATCGACGCGTATGGCAGGAGGGTTCATGCCGAACAGGTTATACAGGCTGGAACCGGCGCCCTTTAAGAACTCCATCTCCTTTTCGTGGAGGCCCACTTTTATATCCGAGTCATTAAATAAGACGGACCCCTCAAAGTGATCGGGGTGGGAATGTGTATTGATGACATATTTAATCGCGCTTTTCTCTATCCCGTCTTCTTCCATGCTTTCAAGAAGATTAGGTACGAAACTCTTCAATCCGGGATCAACAAGGGCGTTGACTGTGCCGCCTATATAAAAGCTGTTACAGTTATTTTCAAAAGAGTCTGTCCATTCATAAACATAGATGTCATCCGAAAATCTCATAGGTTCTCCTTTTATTTATCGTGTTGGATTTTGCGATAGAGGGTTTCATCGCTTTATTGGCTCATATTACTTCGGAGTAAATTTACTTGCAAGTACAATGTATCCAGGCGGTGCCGCAGATTTTCCAGCTAAAGTCTTACAGAAATGAGAATTCTTCGCCGAAAAAAGATATTGACAAAGGCTGACAATAGTTGTATTATACAACTATGAAAAGGAATGTCACCAGCATTAATCGAGATGTTCTGTTCCTCGTATCGGAGCTCTGCCAGGTGGTTCGTTTTTGCCGTCAGGATGCCATATTTTGTGAGGACGTGACTTTTACCCAGTTTCTCATACTCGATGAGGTTGCAAAAAAAGAGCATTTGAAAATGCTGGAACTTCATCAGATCCTCGCCGTTGATAAGAGCACAACTACGAGACTCGTGAACCCGCTGGTCAGGCAGGGACTGATTGAACGTAAGATATCTGACCATGATTCCAGGGCGGTGAATCTGATATTGACACCGGCAGGCAGGAAAGTTCATAGAAAAGTGTGGTTATGCCTTGAAGGTTTTGTCGGCGCTATTGAAGGACGAATTCCCGAGAAGAAAAAGAAATTCGTATATGAGGCTGTGAAGCTTTTTATCGATGCTGTAAAAAGAGCTTCGTCAGCGTGCCCGTGTAGTGAGTAACCCTAAAGGAGCAAGAAAGTGCGTCAGTCTGATTGTAACATCGAAGAAAGCCAATCCAGCAAGAGCGGAGTGGAAAAAGTCCCCTTTGTCTTTCCCGTAATTTCACAACTGACGCAAACAGGTGAGATTCAGGTGGGTCTCCCCAGTCGCAATCAGCCATTCGTCGCTGGTTCAATCGAGACACCCGTTGGTGCGGTGCCAAAGGTTTCTTCTGTCCTAACATGGCAGGACAACTGGGGGACAATAAAAGCCCGCTGGGGTGTCGGCCGTATGGAATATACTGTCGAACCCGGTCTCTATGCCCTCGGGAATCCGGACAATGAATCACAAGTGCTCGTTACTGCGAATTACAAGATGAGCTTTGACCGGCTCCGTGAAGCCCTTCCCGGACGGGACGCCTGGCTCTTGGTTCTCGATACGAAGGGAATCAACGTCTGGTGTGCGGCAGGCAAGGGCACGTTTGGAACAGCGGAACTGGTAAGGCGGATACGAATGAGCGGATTGGATAGTTTAGTCACCCACAGGGAATTGATCCTTCCTCAGCTCTCCGGCCCCGGTGTTGCTGCCCACCTGGTAAAAAAATTTTCCGGTTTCACGGTTAAGTACGGCCCCATTCAGGCCTCAGATCTGCCTGCCTATTTAGAAGCCGGTCTCACAGCGACACCGAAGATGCGCATGAAAACATTCACACTGCGAGAGCGGGTAGCCTTGATACCAATAGAGCTTGTGGCGGCATTCAAGGCAGCTATTCTTCTCATGCTCCTCTTCTTCCTTCTCGGCGGCCTGGGCGGGCCCGCAGGATACTGGGCAAATGCGATGAATTATGGTTTTTTTGCTGTCGTTGCCATATTGATGGCAATTATTTCCGGTGCTGTCCTGACGCCGATCCTGCTCCCTCTTATCCCCGGCAGGGCTTTTTCGCTTAAGGGTTGTACCGTGGGTGTAGTTGCGGCATTCGTCCTCCTGATAATGAGGAATCCCGACCTCTCTTTCTGGCCAGGAAAGCTCGAAGTGCTTGCCTGGCTCTTGCTGATACCGGCTTTAGCGGCATATATGGCCATGAATTTTACCGGCGCATCAACGTATACCTCCCTTTCGGGAGTAAAGAAGGAAATGCGTTTTGCCATACCCTGTGAGATCGGCGCCGGCGTTGCCGGTGTCGGCCTGTGGCTCGTGTCTCGCTTTATCGCGTAGGAGCTTGCAAATGGAAAGAATGATCTATCTGAAAGATGTGGTAACGCTCGAGCTCAATGAGGGAAAATGTGTCGGTTGCGGCATGTGCAGCGAGGTCTGCCCCCAGGCGGTAATTGCCATGAATGGCATAGGCCGCGCATGGATTCAAGACAGAGACGCCTGCATGGAATGCGGGGCATGCAGCCGTAATTGCCCTACCGGGGCTTTTTCCGTGCAAGCAGGTGTGGGCTGCGCCGCCGCAGTCATAAACTCCATGCTGGGCCGAAGCGACGCGCCCTGTTGCGGTCCCATAGAATCTTGCGGGCAAACCGCGACTAAGGAAGAGACTTCATGCTGCTGATTGCCGGACGCGGCATCTGTGCTCGGATTCCGCTATGGATTACTGTTAGTCAGCAGTATCTATGAATTAGGGAGACCACCAGTAACTTTAAAGAATTTTTTGAAACATAAGTTACTTTCCAACCTTCAAAAATCCCTTGACAACGTCGGATCAATCTTCGAACATACAACTGCATTTAAAGAATTTTCGTTACTTCGTTACGCCCGCAAACTAACTGTCTCAATTGCTCTAACCATAAAAATATTGTGTCATATATTTTATAAATTTTCTCATGAAATCAACGAAGAAAGATAATCCCCGAAGTACAAATGTCTATCACATAACATACTCCAGGGAACACAGCGTAGGCTGCCTCTATTTCTGGGGCTGTAATCTCCGGTGCAAACTGTGCCTATTAAAGAAGGAGGCCTTTGATTGTCACCTTCCGGAAACACGCTTACGTATCTACGACCCGTCATACGAGAGCGAGCGCCCCACCCGTTTTCTGACGCTACGAAAACTCCTGCTCTTTCTTGATCCTCTATCGTTAAAACAGATCGTCCTCATGGGTGCCGAACCGGTATGCGACCCAATATTGCCCCGGATTCTGGCTTCTTTGAAGCATTCGAAGGATTGTTCTTTTGTTCTTCTTACTAACGGCAGAAAATTTCCACCCCTGTCGATGGTGGACGAGGTTATTTTCAGTATCAAAGCTATAACGCCGGCACTGCATCGGGACTATACAGGTGCTGACAACAAGGTTATATTGAGGAACTTCGTTAAGATCGCCGCATCGAAATCCGTCTTGCTTCATGTTGAAACTGTTTTCATACCAGACTACGTTGATGAGGATGAGGTGCTGAGGATCGCTGATTTCATTGCGTCCATTGATCGAGCGATTCCGTTCAGGATAGATGCTTATCTCCCCATCCAGGGATTGCCATGGCGGGCTCCGCAGGCGCACGAAATCCAGTCATTAGCCGAAAAGGCAAGATGTATGCTTCCAAACACTTCTTGCCTTTACGGTGATGAGGGCAAAACAGAACTGGTCTATGAGGTGGAAAGGATATTCTGAATCATAAGATAACAGGAGGTTCATTATGAAACCGCAGGATCGGATTAACCATCTGCAGAAGAAGCTTGGAGACCAGGATATTGCAGGCGCTCTAATCTTTTACTCGCGAGACGTCTTTTATTACACTGGTACTGCACAGCCTTCTTACCTCGTGATTCTGCCTGACGATTACCGTCTGTTCATAAGAAGTGGCTACGATTTTGCCCGCAACGATGTCTTTATAGACAAGGAAAAAGTTGAGGAAGAACGCCGTTTGGATAACATCTTCAAAAAGATTTTTAACGATCTCGATGAAGGTACCCGTCGTATAGGCACTGAATTGGATGTTCTGACAGTAGAGCAATTGGGTCAGTTCAAGAAGGCTTTCCGTAATTGCGATTTCGTAAACATCAGTCCCGTCATTCTGGAACAGAGAAAAACAAAAGACCCGGGAGAAATAGAAAAAATCAGAAAAGCCTGCGAAGCCATTCATCAGGGACACGAGGCTGTCCTTGCTGCCTTGAAGGAGGGCATCACAGAGTTGGAACTTGCTGCTGCTGTGGAGAACGCGCATCGCTTGGCAGGACATGAAGGCATATTCTTTATCCGGCAACCGGACTTTTTTATGAGCCGCGGACCGATTTCTTCAGGAGAAAATCTTTTCAAGACGAGCGGCGTCGTCTATACGATCACAGGTGTGGGGCTTAGTCCATCTGTACCGGCAGGTCCTTCACGAAGAAGATTGTCCAGGGGTGATTTGGTCATGGTAGATATACCCGTAATTGTTGAAGGCTATCATGCAGACCAGACGAGGACCTACTGTTTGGGAAAGGCAAACGAAAGCGCCATGTCCATGTACGTCGATTTAAGGACCATAGCCGACCATCTCATAGCTAGTATGAAGACGGGGATGAGGTGCAGTGACATCTACAGAATGGCCGTCGAAAAGGCATCGGCTCTTGGCAGAGAAGGCCAATTCCAGAGTTTCGGTGGGGGAAAAAAGTCGCGTCTCATCGGCCATGGAATCGGGTTGGAATTGAATGAACCGCCCATTCCCTCAGAATACGATAAATCCCCGGTAGAGGATGGCTATGTCATAGCTCTGGATATGCACATGCTGGATGAGTCCGCAGGAGTTGTCAAGCTGGAGGACATGATTCTGATCAAAGAGGATGGAAATGAGATTTTGACGAAGACTGATCGCGGACTCTTTGAGGTATAGAGATGATGTTCATATTGGAACGCAGCGTTTCCGCTGAACATGAATGGCCAAATTACTCACTACATAAGTTCCTTTTCGCTCATACTTACAGCCCGTTCTATTTCTGCCATTTCCTATCCTTTTCTTCATGGCTGCTTTGCTCTATTGGAATTGCTGGAGCTGACCATATCTCTTATGGAAAGTAAAGAGCTAACGGATCTTGCCTCTGGCAAGCGAAGCAAATATACCGGCGAAACAGAGCAGGCTAAGGATGATTAAGGCGCTGTGCATACTTCCCATGAACGATGGATACTGCTCCGGCGTTATAGGAACGTCTCCTATGTGAAGCGCGAAGCCCATCCCAATATAAAAAGGATGGCCCCGATGAAAAGAATGGATGCCTGATTGTTAAGGAGAATCAAAAGCCCCAAGCCGAAGGCGGTGAGGCTCATCCCCATGGAGGCGACGATGCGCGGCTCAATCCTGTCGGAGAGTCTCCCGGCAATTTAAAGAATTAGAAAAGCAAATTTAGAGAAGCGAACAAACAATCCGAAGGTCAATTTGTTGAGATTGCTTTGAGGTGTCTGATAATCGCTTAAGGAAAATAACAGCTATTATAGAACAACGCAGAGGGACACAGGTTCATCCGGCGTAAGCGTACTTGTCTAAGATGTATATCTTCCTGTACTACACAAATCGTCAACCTCGATGAAAATGCATGACTTCAAACGGTTATCAATGATGTCATTCCCTCGATAAGTGTGATATGAATTACCAGTTTTGTGAGAAGCCGGTACCAACGGATGCATGGTTGAAATATTCTGGAAACGGAGGGAAACCTGGCCGCTAAAGGAGAAAACAAGCATGAACCAGCGGTATGTGGAGAAACTGGCCTTACTCGACTTCAAAAAATTCGCCTTTAACCTGACCCGCGGCCCATTAAGAGGGATAGAATGGTCCAAAAAACAAAGATTAGACGTAGAATCATTTCTTCAATATCTAATCGCGGTCTTCTGGCCATCCTCGTCTCGGTTTTATTTGTTGCACTCATATCGATTATAATCGCCTATCATTTCAAAGCCCCTGACAATGTAATTATGACCACTGGATTTGAAAGAGGGTCTTATGCAATTTGGGGTGAGCGATACCGGCAGATCCTGGCGCGTGAAAAGATTCAGCTCAAGTTACTTCCCTCCACAGGTTCTATAGAAAATCTCAAGCGTCTTAACGATAAATCCTACCGGGTCGATGCCGGTTTTGTCCAAGATGGAACGAGTTCACCCTCAGAGCCGAATACTCTCGTTTCTCTCGGAGCCATAGGATACTCGCCTCTTTGGGTTTTTTATCGAAGCGAAGAGACATTTGATTACCTTTCCAAACTCAAAGGGAAAAGAATTGCAATCGGACCGGAGGGGAGCGGGGTTCGCAAATTTGCCATCGATTTGCTTAAACTAAATAATATTGCAGCTCCACCAACCGTGCTGCTCCACCTTTCCGGTGCTGCCGCCAATAAAGCTTTATTGGAAGGGACGGTAGATGCAGTAATGATACTCGGTGCAGAGGATAATGCCCTTGTTAAGGAACTTTTGTATACACCCAAGGTGAAGTTGATGACTTTTAGGCAAGCTGAAGCATACGCTCGGCTTATTCCTGCTTTATCGCATGTTGTATTACCCCAAGGCATACTGGATGTTTCAAAGAAAATGCCATCCCAAGATGTTCATCTTGTGGCAGTGACAACAAGTCTCATTGTACGTAAAGACCTGCACCCTGCTTTAGTATATTTGCTTCTGGACGCTGCCGTTGAGATTCATAGCAACGCAGGTTGGGTGAATAAGAAGGGGGAATTCCCCTCCCCAAGGGAGCTTAGCTTTCCTTCATCCAATTATGCGGAGAGATTTTATAAATCGGGGCGGCCTTTTTTGCTTGACTATCTTCCATTTGGAATAGCTGCGTTTATTGACCGTACAATCTTAATTATGGTCCCTGTAGCCATAATCTTGATTCCTTTAATCCGAAGCATACCCTGGCTGTATTCTTGGAGGCATCGCCGGAAATTCCATAAATTGTATAGAGAACTTAAGAATCTGGAATTAGAAATAATGGAAGGTCACGAACCAGAAAATATATCGGGTTATCATGAAAAAATTGACCGGATCGAGGCATCGATCAACAGAATCACAGTGCCTTCAGCTTTTTTTGACGAGGTCTATAAGCTTCAAGAGCATGTAGATTTGGTTCGAGGGAGACTTATTAGATTAAGCAATCAGTCTAAGCAGGACAATCCGTAGAATTAATTGCGTATGGTAACGGGGGGACGTCAATGCAAGGTATTCCCTGATCTCGAGTGGCTGGCCAACCTGAATTTTCATATACTCAACAGAGGACAGCCTATGGTGCAGTACCAAGGATTCGGCATAACTATCAGATACTTCAGTTCAACCGGTAATCATCACCTCAATTCCAAACCGAAAACCATTGATAAGTAGGTGCAGCCTGCGATTCCGCTGGAAGATCTGTAAGTCATGTTCTTTTCGGGACCGGAGCCATCGGATTCTTTGCAGGTCCAGGCTTATGAACCCTCGTATCCACAGCGTGCGTCTCAAACAGATATTCGGCGTTCTCGTCGTCTTGAAAGCCTACAAAATATAACGTCTCTTGCAATAATAAAATGTCTTTGAGGAAGCGATGTAGCGGATGACCATGTCTGTAATGCGAAAAGCTCTTGCCAATCATTTTACTCGATGGTGGGAATTCGAGCGGATGCCATGGCTCGACTGGATACAGGTTGAAGTCACATCGCGGTGCAATGCGGTCTGCACCTACTGTCCGAGAACAGTATACCAATCAAACTGGAGCAACAGGGACCTTTCGCTTGACAAGTTCGAGAGAATGCTCCCACTTTTCGCCACGGCAAGGATGATTCATCTGCAGGGATGGGGTGAGCCATTCCTGCATACGGGCTTCTTCGAAATGGTCGCACGTCTGAAGAAGATCGGTTGCAAGGTAAGTACGACAACAAACGGTATGTTGCTCGACCGCCGGGAGATCGGCAGGCTTGTTGAGAGCGGTATCGACCATATTGCGTTCTCTTTAGCAGGCATAGGCGAGAAGAACGACACTGTGCGCAAAAAGACAGAATACAGAACGATTCTTCAGGCCATTACCGACCTTGCTGCCGAAAAGAGGACTCGTCGTGTCGATACGCCAACGGTCAACATTGCCTTCTTGCTCCTCCGCTCAAATCTTCGCGACATCCACGAGATTATCCCGGCATTCAAGGACCACGGGATAGAGCAGGTGATCGTGAGTACCCTTGACTTCATCCCGAGTAAAGACCTGCGGGAGGAGATCCTTGCGCCGGCAGACGAAAACATGCATGGCGAATTGAAAACCCTGTTTGATGGACTCGTAAGGGAGGGTGAACGGGCAGGACTGAATATCTACTATCGGTTGGTCTCGCCGGGAAAGAGAAGCCGGATCTGCACAGAAAACATCGAGAGAGCGCTTTTTGTGTCTGCAGACGGCGCCATCTCACCATGCGCATTCGCAAACATTTCTGCCTCAGGAATTTCCCACGTGGCAGGTGAGCGTGAAAAAGTATATCAGCGTCTCACCTTCGGCAATGCCACGGACGAGTCGATTCTGGCCATCTGGCAAAGTAAGGGATACGCTTCGTTCCGAGCTTCCTTCGATTCGATGCTCCATCCAATCTGCCAGGGATGTCCGAAGCTGTATGAGGTGTGAACTTCACTAATTTGATTCTTCGAGCACATATCGCACCTTCATTTTCAAATCCTTGCGGAGGGAATTATAAACAGAACAATACTTAGCATGAGACAAGGATACGGCACGATCAACCTTTTGGGCATTAATGTTCTTCCCTCCAATGTACAAGACCATCTCAATGGCCTTGAAATACTGCGGTGGTGTCGGATTTCGCTCTCCCACGAGTTCCATCTTGAAACTTGTCAGTGGAACCCTCATCTTCTGTAAAAACATGACAATGTCGATCCCCATGCAACCGGCGAGACTTAGAAGCAGCGCCTCTGTCGGCTTGCAACCCCATTGGGCATTGGCATCGAATTCTATCTCATATCCCTGCTCAGTCGTGCCCACAAAGATAAGATCCTTATCCCACGTCAGTTTCGTCTTTGTGATTGGTACGATTTTTTCCTTGTAGCCCGTCAGGGACTCTTCCAGCAAGTCTTTCTCTTCGCTTGGCATCTTCTCTCTCTTTTCATCTTGCATTCCGGCTCAGTCCTTGATGCCGGCAATTTCTTTAGCCAGCTTCTTTTTGTAATCGAGATTTCCCTGGCGTGAGATCATAATCCGTTGCGCCTGCGGTGGGCCTGCGCCATGCATGGATTCGGTCCGGTATCCCACCGCCGCCGTCCCCAGCGTGATATTTTCAATCAACCGCAAAACGCGACAGCGATGTTCAGTTGGAACCGACGCAACTCCTTTGAAATATTTTTCCACTATCTTACCGATCTCAGGGTGGCGCAGATCCTGTTCGGAGGCCATCGTTACCATCAAGCCCCCCGCGATATCCTCCGCAAGCCTCGCGATCTCGTAGGGGAGACGTGTAACATTCTGTTTGCAGACATTGGCGAGCAGCAAATCAATCAGGTAGTTCCCGGATGCGGTCTGGTGCCCTTCCGCCGAACAGGCAATCCCGCAGGCGTAAAGGGTCTCATTGAGGTGCATCATTTCGATCAGCTTGTCCTTGATGTGGGATGCCTTGGCTGCACCGTTGTAATCGGCAGCCAGAGCCGCAGCGCCGATGAGCACGTCGCCGACGCCGACCTTGCAGCCGCCATAACTCTGGCGGTGATACCCGGCAAACCTTTCCACCAGGGCGCCGCTGTATTCGTATTCGCCGCACATGAATACGTTTTCCCAAGGGACAAATAGATTGTCAAAGACCATGAGGGCTTCGTGCCCGCCGAATTCTTTATTACCCACATCGATTTCACCGCCTTCGAGTTTCCGCGTGTCGCAGGACTGGCGGCCATAAATGTAAAATATGCCCTCGGCGTCGGCAGGCGCCACAAAGGAAAGGGCATAATCGCTGTCCTCCTTCGTCATTGTCATCGTCGGCATGACAAGAATCCAGTGGGAATTGAGGGCCCCCGTCTGGTGGGCCTTCGCGCCCCGGACGACAATGCCGTCTTTTCTTTTCTCGACCACGCGCGTGTAGAGGTCCGGATCGGCCTGCTTGCCGGGCGGGAGGCTGCGGTCGCCCTTGGGGTCCGTCATGGCGCCATCCACCGTGAGGTCTTCTTCCTGCATCATCAGCAGGAACTTGATGAATCGCTCATGGTATTTAGTGCCAAGTTTCTTATCCATCTCAAAGGCGACGCTATCCACGGCATTGATGGCATCCATTCCAACGCAGCGCTGAAAACATGCCCCCGTTTTCTGCCCCAAGAGCCTCTGCATCTTTACCTTCTTTATCAAATCCTCCGTGTTCCGGTGTATATGACAGAAGCGGTTGATCTTTTTCCCTGTCAGGTGCGATATCGCCGTCATCAAGTCCTCATGCTGGGGATTCTGGGCCAGGGCGTATGTCATCTTTACCGAATTCATCGAAGGCCTGATGATCGGATGGTCCACGGGATTCTCCACCCGCTCACCCATCAGGTAGATTTTAAAATTCATTTTACGCAGACTCTCTTCATATTGTTCAGGTGTTTTTAGTGCCATATCCATTGCTCCTCATATTAGAAATATGTGTTATTTATGACTCTCAACGCAAGGGTAGTAGCTTTGGACCACGTCCAGCCGCAACCAATCCATGGCAACCTTAATGCGGGTCATTTGCGATGATAACAAAGGAATGCAGAAATAAAGATAAAACGGTAAATGGATGTTGCAGCTTGAGACTGGCATGGTTACAAAGCGCCGATTCCTTCAGACTTTCAACTCACCATAGAAAAAAGAATAATGCAAGTGCAATATGCCGATGACGGTCATGAAAAGCAGACAACCGCCTGAATGGACTGGCAGAGTGCGCAACCATTTTTAAATTCAGTTTCATCAAGCCATTGGTGGCGTTGGGTAGAGAGTTCTTTTATATGTGCCACATGGCCGGTCCACCGAAGGCCGTCAGGCCGAGTCTGAGAAAAGACAGAAAGACATTTTTTATCGCTGGCGCTCTTTCCAAATATGCCCCACATCACGGATGTTCTATTGATACTGACCAGGCAAGCTATTTAGCAGATTCCAAAATCTATCTACACTGTGTAAATTCAAAAATGATTTATAGCCGCCGCAGAATATCGACTGGCTTCATCTTCGCCATGCGCCTTCCCATGAAATAACTCGCCAGGCCGCCTGCCGCAAGTGACAGGGAAAGTGATGCCGTAATCAGACCGGCCGACATACTGACGGGCAGGCGGATCGTCTGCGCCGAGGCCGCCTTATCCTTAGCAAAGGCCGGCAGGAGGTTGACTTCCCAAGGGGTTGAGACGGGGATGGAGAGATAGCCCAGGAGATAGGAGATCAGGTAGCCCGCCAGAATGCCCCCAACGCCGCCCAGAAGGGACTGGAGAAAGACTTCCCCGATGAGCTGCTTCTGCACATCGAAGCCGGTCCACCCCACCGCCTTCAGGATGCCTATTTCCTGTGAGCGTTCCACGAGGTTCCCGATCATAGTTTTGATAATCAGAAAGACGGCCCCACCCAGGGCAACGAGGGATACGACCAGAGCAAACTGATCGGAAATCCGGGAAACGCCGCCCATCACCTCAAGAAAGGAATCGGAGCTGGTGACGGAAACGCCGGGAAGGTTCTGGATAATGTGTGTTTTAGTCTCGTTCAAAAGCGACGGGTTCTTCAGTCGGAGGTAGACGAGGTTTACGCCTCCGGTATTTTTTTCCATCAGGGCTTGGGCGTCGGCAAGGGGCAGGTAGATATTCGCCGAGGCTATCTGGGATCCCTCTTTGATCTCTAGCAGTCCCACAACGTTAAAGGAAAGGCCGCCGATGATGGTTTGGTCGCCCAACTGGAGTTGATGGAACTTTGCGTAATGCTTTTCCAGGACGACCTCGCCTTTCCCGTTAGGAAAGCGCCCTTTTGCAAGCCACTCTTTCACCTTGACAGGTCCGAGGCTCGGCTGATTGAGATCCACGCCCATGATAGTTCTGAAACCGCCACGGTCGAACTCCCAGAGGAGCAGCGAGGCGGCCATGGCGTCCACGCCGGGAACGGCATCGAGTTTTTCGAGGTCATGGGAAGAGAGTATCTGGTTGGAAAAGGGCAGACGTATCCCGCGCATTGATGGGGCAGGTAGGCTTGAGTCCACGGCGCGTTTTTCCGCCCGTTGTACAACGAGGTCCGCCCCGAGGTTCTTGAAAGGAAGGCTGACGGCCTTCTGATAAGCGGTTGAGACGGCATTGATTGATACGAACAGGGCAATCCCCACGGCAATACCCAGAACATTAACCAGCGTCCGGTGACGGTGATGGCGGAGTTCCTTCAGCACATAGCGATAATACATAGTGACCTCACTTCTTATTGCTGGTCGCCTGATCAAGCGCCCGATGCAGATCGTCTATGGTCCACTTCCCCTGAAAAAAAGCGGGGCCCGATCCGGTGGGAAAGCCGATAAACTGGATCTCTTTTTTGTTAACCGTGACGGTGGACTTCCCGTCAATCCAGATAACCAGGGGCACATGCTGACGCACCCCTTTCCTGGCCATGAACTTCTCCCCTTCGGAAGTTTCAAAATCATACCAGGCAACGGTGATTTTGTTCCCGTAACGATTGCAGAGATTCCGGATATCTTTCAGGGTCGGCATGAGCGGACCGTGGCTCATATAAAGGATTTCCACGGGAACCCCCGGGTTGGGCAGGGCAGTTAGAGGGATACAGAACAACGTCAGCGTGATAAGGCAGGACAGAATCATTTTCTTCATGAGAGCACCTCCCCATCCTGCATGCGGATGACGCGGTCCGCCGTCTTGGCCAGTTCCGGTTCATGCGTAACCATCAGCATGGTCATGCCCTGTTCAGCATGCAACCGGTTAAGGATTGCCATAATGGCGTCACCGGTGCTTGAGTCTAAGTTGCCTATCGGTTCGTCGGCAAAAACGATTTTGGGGTGATTGATCAGGGCGCGGGCAATGGCCACCCGCTGTTTCTCGCCGCCAGAGAGGGCCGAGGGCAGGTGCTCCAGCCGGTGTCCCATCTCCATCTTTTCAAGAAGTTCCGTCGCCCGCCGGCGTCGCTCCTCTTTGGGCATCCGGATGGGGAAAAGGGGAAGGGCCACGTTTTCCCATGCGGAAAGGGTCGGGATCAGGTTAAAGGACTGAAAGATAAAGCCGACGTTATCCCGGCGCAGCAGGGCCAGGTCATTCTCTGCAGCGTTGGTAATCTCACTGCCGCTGATCATCACCTGTCCCCTTGAGGGGCGTTCCAGCCCGGACAGGAGGGACAGGAGGGTGGTCTTGCCGCAACCGGATTTTCCCACCAGGGCAACGAATTCGCCGTCCTTGACGGCGATAGACACGCCCTTGACGACATCCAACTCGCCGTAGGTTTTGGTCAGGTTGACGCCCACCAGCATAGCCGATTCATTCATGTCTTAGAACCTCCGAAGGTTTGATTCTGGAAATATGTCTGCCCAGCAGGGCGCCGGTCAGGCCACCGATGACGACGGAGAGCAGAACGGCAAAAGCAGCCAGAGTTACAGGGATATGAACAGGAAGCCGCAGGGTCTTGAAGAGGGGATCGCCGCCGCCGGGGAGAAAATGCGGCGTCGGGCTCATCTCCCAGGGAATGGGAATGTTAACAGTCATGAATCCCAGGGCGAAAGCTGCCACCATAGCGATTATGAGCCCCAGGAGCCCGGCGATGAAACACTGGATCACCGACTCTCCCAGTAATTGTACCGTCACGTTGCGGTCGGTCCAGCCCACGGCCTTCAGCACACCGATTTCCCTGGCCCGTTCGGCAATGTTTCCCGCCATGGTCTTGAAGGCAATGAGGACAGCGATGAGCATGGCGATGAGCGAGGCGGCCAGGGTAAATTTATCCGACAGGGCAAAGAAGCTGCCCAGTAGCTTCAGGAAGGACTCCGGGGTGGCTATGGTTGCCTTTTCTCCCAGGATGCCTTTGAGGGCGGAGGCGACGCCAGTGATCTTTTCCTGATCCGCCTTGATGAACAGCAGGTTTACATCCCCCGGCGCAAAGGGGGAAACGGACTGTAATGGTTTGGAGGCCTCCGCTAATGTCTGCGCCTCTTTGAGAGGCAGGTAGAGATTGGCCACGGCGATCTTAGCGGCGTGGGACGCGTCCACGATACCGACGACGGGGAATTCTCTGCCGGCTACAGAAACGGCGTCTCCCAGCCGGATACCGAATTGCCGGGCATAGGCCGCCTCGACCATGGCTTCCGGGTTGCCGGCTTCCAAATACCGTCCTTCCGTTACAAAGTTCCGGAGGATCGACGGGCCGATGGGATTATCCTGTTCGATCCCGAGGACGATCCATGCACGATTCTGGTCAAACACCCACAGGAGGAGGGCCTTGCCCATGCCTCTGATGCCGGATATTTTTTCAATGCGCTCTATTTCGTCCTTGCGGATCGTCACGGCGGAGCAGGGGAAAACCGCGCCCGCTAATTCTTCAGGTACATTCCCGGGCCGTTGTACGGTGATGTCGGCCCCGACTTCTCTCAGAGGCGCACGGGCCGCCTCATGATAGGCCAGGGAAAGGGCATTGAGTATTACGAGCAGGGCGATGCCGATGGAAAGACCGAGGATAGAAATAATGGTTCTTCGCCTTTGGTGGTAGAGTTCTTTGATGACGTAGTGTAAATTCATTAGTTGCCTCTGTTAAAGATTCAGTATGCATTCCCGGCTTATTCATGATCCTAATGCGGGCATGACTTGTGGGATGGGCTTCAATTTATCTAATAAAATGGCTTCTCGCTTTTCTATGTATAAGGCATGTAAGACTGCCATCGTTACGAATGGCGGATACAGCACAACGACCATCTGAGCAATATACAGAACCGCCAGAAGATGGGCATGACTTTCGAAAAGGCTGAAAATGCCATAAAAGCCAAATAAAATGGGCAAGAGGAATCCGATGTACTTTCCGATCATCTTAATTTCCCCCGTTTTCCTGTTGGAATAACGTATTCCCAGATCATCCAACGTCCAGAGAAAAGAGAGCAACAACGAAGTTATCACGGCAATGATCGTGACACCCAAGAATCGTCCCGGATTAAATTGACCTGTGGGAAGAATGGTGGATGCATTGATCGCGGCACTTGTGGATATCTGCAATAGTGTGATGAGCTTAGTCGCCACCAGCATTGCCAATCCGATGCCCTGAAACGGACGGATGAACCAGCTTTTAAGGGGGTTGATTGTGTGATCTCGTTCTTCCCTTATACGGATGAGATGCCAGTTCCTCTTGTTTAAAAGACGCTGAATGATCGAACAGATGAAAGGAAGCAGAAGAAGGGGAAGTGTTAAGACAAGAGAAAGACGGAAAAAACGAAGGAATATCTTCCAAAAGGATTCTAACCCAGCGATGAAGGTAAATTCTGTGAAAAATGCCGAGATGAGCAATGACAACAGAAGAACAACCGCTCCGGGCCACATCATTCGGATGCTTTCCGACGATGCCTTTTGTAATGAAATTATAACTTTGGCTAACCTTATATAAATTGTCATGGCTCATCATTGATCCTATTTTCTTTATCCATATGTCAAGAAATTTCAGAAGCACGTCTTCAAAGGGAAAGGTCTTTTTTGATTTGCTCAAATTCCTGTTTGGTAATTTCACCTTTGGCGTAGCGTCTTTCTAATATCTGTAAAGGCTTTTCCGTTTCTCTATCTTTGTCATCATATGCACCGGGGCAGCGCCTCCATGGTCCTCCGAAACACAACCATCCAAAAATCAGGAAGACGGCGACCAGTATGATGACGAATATGCTCATTGGGAATCCCCACATGCCACCCCACCAAAAATGTTCCGGTCCCATTTCTTATTCACCTTCCTTTGGCTGACGCATAGCGCCCCGGCTTTTGTACACTACAAAAGCCGGGGCACTACCATTTGTCAACGGTGTTTTTACCAGTTACCTCTCATCATGCCCATACCCGGGCCGCCACCTTGAAATCCGGGACCACCCCTCATGCCGGGACCAAAACCGCGTCCCATTCTGAAAGATTTGATCTTTTCCTGCTGTTCCGGCGTCAGTACCTTTAGTACCTCCAGCCGCTGGGTTGTCATCTTATCCTGCATTTGATCACGCAGAGCCCTGATTTCTTTTTGCACCGCTAAGATCTTATTCTGGTCAGGATTGGTCTGTAGCCAGAGAAGTTTCAGATCGCCTCGTTTACTGAACAATTTGTCCTGAAGCGGCTTTGTATCTTTCAGGTAAGCATCCCGCAGGGCGTTGATTTTTGCAGTCTGCTCAGCCGTCAGGTTAAGTCCGGAATATGCTCTTTCATCAGGACCGTAATAGGGTCCACTTCCGTACCCCCTCCCCCAGCCGGGGCCGAAGGCGAATGCCGAGGCCGTAAGGGCTGTCACCGCAATAAGCGTGACCAGTATCGTCGTTAATTTTTTCATGGCTATGTTCTCCTTTAAAAGTTATTTTCATTTTGATTGTTAATAAAGCAAGCGCCGTGCCAGATTAATATCATATTATGTAACGTATTTATATCACTGCCTTATTCGTCGAACGTCGCAGTCAGTCACCACCCGATGTGCTGCTCTAAAGAAAAAATATGAATAATAAGTATCCAGTTGTAGTATCCAGTTGGCTAAAAAGTATCCACATGGGATTGTACCCTATTGAATGTTCCTTTGATCTATTTCAAGTCGAATGACAAGAATCGATGGTACACCTGTCTCTGATTCAGACTTGGTAATTCCTACCTTTGAACATGAGCGGAATCCAGACATATTTGATCAGGATGTTCACTCTCACGGTCCAATATTAATCCTTGACAGACACTTTTGGAAGAAGTAAATGAAAATGAAATCCATTAACAATTGGGGGATGATTAATGAAGAGAAACCAAGGATCGCCGTTGTTACATGGGAAATTTAAGGGATACGGCTACCGGATGACCCAGGGCCGTGAGGCCGTCATGAATGCCCTGGCAGGTGCGAAGGATCATCTGAGCGCGGAAGACATCTATATGAAAGTTCATCCCGCCTATCCCGCTATTGGTTTGACATCCGTTTACAGAACTCTGGAGGTTCTTGTAAGTACCGGTCTGGTCTATAAGTTTGATTTTGGCGACGGGCGGGCCCGATACGAGATATCAGAAGGTCCCCGGGGAGAGGGACACCATCATCATCTGGTGTGTACGGGCTGCGGCCGTATCATTGATTATGCGGACTTTATCGATGAGGAGTTAGCCCTCTTGAAAAAGACGGAAGCTGGGTTATCGAAGAAGTATAATTTCACAATCATTAATCATCTCATCCAATTTTACGGGTTCTGCCATAAGTGCAAGACTAAGAAAAATGAAAAGTAGCCGTGCCGACAGGACCATGCAGGTTACAGGATTGATGAACCATTTTTGGCTTGTCGTTTTTTCGGAGGACGCTCTCAGGCAAGCGGCAGGGCTGAAATATATCAGCCATATGATTGATGACAGGCCGTACTGGTATCTTTGGCATGCGGCGCACATTGGGGTATATGAACTCGATCTTCTCGGAGCGCAATCTATCGATGGCTACGACTGGCTGGCAGAATTCGTAATCAAATATTACCCAGATAAAGACGAGCCGTGGTACGAGGGCTTGTCCTTTCTGGAAAAGCGCTGCCGCGCAAGTGATGTCTTTCAAACCCCGCCCTCGGCCGGAGGCGGCTGTCCCTGCCACAGCCTTTCTCACAGACATGAACAAGATCGATTCGCCGATCTTGCAGAAAGCACGGGCGCGCCCTCCTACGCCTGCAGGGATAGCATACCCCCGGATTTTTTCTATGCCGGCCATCTCTACATCGCTTTCAAAGACACTGTAGGCAGCATTATACGACTTAAAACACAGACGAGCTGGCAGGTGGCAATTACGAAGAACCACAGCATCAGAAATGGAGATGGTCAAGCTTTGACGTTTTTTAAAAAAGGCACCGTCGACCGAAATTACCCCGGCTTCGCCATCAGTAATTTTATCTATCAGGGACTCGTAAAAAGTTGGTCTTCTTTTCATCAATACGAGGCCAATCGTGAACAGATTTGGAGGGGAGAAGGAGTAAGATTCTTAAACGACGGGAGGGACATCAAGACTGAGCCTTTCCGTAATATAAAGAGGATCATCGCCCAGACGGAATTGGTCTGCCGGGAGGAAGATGTTCTGGCCTTAGTGCCGGACGCTGATCTGGAAGGGATGCATTTGGAAAACTAAATAAGGAGGTTTGATCAATGGAAGAAGATGTTAAGAATGTTAAAAAAGAAAAGGGCTGGGGAGGCGGTATCCTGGTGGGACTCCTGGTCGGCATCGTTCTTTTCATGCTGACCTACCAATTGCTGCTTATGGCTAAATAGCAAAGGAGGTTGCTAAAATGGAAAAAGATTTTTCACGGCGTTCTTTTATCAAAGGGATGGCCGTAGGCACCATGGCGGGATATTTCGGCGCTGCGGGATTGTCATCCACCGTTTTCAAGAGCCAGCTTCTGCCGAAGGAAAAACTGAACCCTGTAGACATCGGCCAGATTAAGGGATTGAAGCTCAAAGTAATCTCGGAGACAAGCTGGTATGACAACAACGTCTGGCTGAATGACGTTAAGAAAGCGGGAGGACTCTTAGTCAATCAATATGAGATCCCCTGGACAAGGGAGGGTGTAAAGACCGGCTACCAGGGAGACAATCTGGGAGGTTTCTCCACGTATATCGAGGCGGAGCTCATGGATGGGAAGGTCATAAAGATCCTCCAGGATACGGGCTGGAATCCTCATTGGATGGACAAGAGATTCAAGGAAGAAGGGATTGCCGAAAAGCTCGCCAGAAAGGAGATCGATTTCCAGGTGATCACCCATGAGCACATCGATCATTTTTTCGGTATCGAATCTACGACCCGGCATTACCCCGATATCCCCATGTATGTACCTAAGGGATTCTATCAGGAGGGTTTTGATCTTTTGAAGGGAAAGAGCTTCCCTAAAGCCAATGTAAAGAATGATCATCCCCACAAGGGGAAAGTCACTGTTCTCGATTCCAAGCAGGTCAATATCCTCTATCCGGGGATTGCCCTTATGACCTTCGACGTGCCCATCATACTCCGGGTATTCGGCGAACAGGCCTTTGTCTTTAACGTGAAGGACAAGGGTATCGTATTGGTGACCGGCTGCTGTCACCAGGGTATAATCAGCTACATGGAGGAAGTGAGAAAGAAGATCCTTGGAGGAGAAAAGGTATACGCCGTGCAGGGTGGCCTTCACATCTCGCCTTTCGAGGACTGGGACCCCCAATACGACGATCTTATTCTGGCCTTCAACAAGTATGGCGTACAGAAAATCGGGTGCAATCACTGTACCGGCTTTATCACAGCCGAGAAAATGATCAAAGCCGGCCTCCCTGTCGTCAAGGGTACTGCCCGTCACATGACCAAGCGGGACATTTACCTGGGTAACGGGGACGAACTGGTCATCGCTTAATTATATCAGGGAGGTGATAAAATGAGTGCAAATGCTCTGGATACATTGTGGCTTGAGGAACGAAAACTAACCGATCTGATCAGGCAGCCTGTCATCAGAGGCATTCTGGATATACTACTGGCCTTTGCTGTTTTTATGGGCCTCTGGTGGGTTTTCATGGATCCCCGTGGAGTCCTCCGCTGGTATACGCCCCAGTATGGTTACATGTACATACGCTGGCTCCTCATCATTGCCATTTGGCAGGTCTATATCTTCAACTTCTGGCCTTTCAAACTGACATGGATGGAAAAAGCACACCCGCTTAAGAAGGGCCTGATTCTGATTGCGATCAATTTTGCGGTGACAGGACTCCTCGTCTGGGTATTCTACTACAACATTTTCGGGAGACTGGCGATCCCGTACTTTAGCTGGCCGGAGCTGAAAAAGGCAGGGATTTCTGATTTCTTCTCCCGCGAATACTCATCTCTTGCCATCTTGATGATGGCCGCGATTGCCTCGTGGCTGAGTCCAATCTGGCCTTCCGCCTTTGAAAATTATCCCTGGCACAAGCTGAAACAGCCTGCCAAGGGATTAACGGTACTTGCCGTAACCTTTCTTCTCACTACGTATGCGTATCTCATCTTCATGCATCCACACTATCGCGTTCTCTTCTACCCCTGGCAGGAGTACACGGCGGCTTTCCCCTGGTGGTACGATTCCTTCCATACGCTGAGCGGCAATTTCAACGTGGGCTGGATCATGTGCGCCACCGTTTCGGTATGGTTGACGGAGACGATCCTTGAACGATATCCCTTCCGTCTTGTGAAATCACAGCCCTGGCGGGGAATTGCAGGCTTTCTGTTTGTCCTGCTCCTTGCATTTATTCTCTTCTTCACCTTCGTTTTCTTTCAGGACATGGTCTGGGGTGTTTCTGTTGAGGGAGCAAAGCGCATTATGGCACCGGACTGGCGATATCTTCATACCGGGGAGCTTGCCGTTATCCTCCTTACGGTAGCCCTGGCCCTTTATTTCTACTTCGACAACTGGCCCCGAAAGTTCAGCACGGAAGTCAATCTTCTCATCCGCGTCGCCATTACAATCGTGGTGGCTGTCGGCCTGCACTGGGCTTATTATAAGTACAGCCCTCAGCTTCTCGGAACCCAGTCGGGCTACTCACATCCACAGCAATTTCCTATGGCGCCGGTAATCCTCTTCATCAACGTCATGTTGTACCATAACTGGTTCATGGACGGCTGGCCGGGTAAGCGCATAAAACAGGATTTGAAGGTTGCGTAAAAAGTGTTATTTTCTCCCAATATACATGAAGTATTCCCCGGCCCCGCTTTTGACGCGGGGTTGGGGATATTCGTTTCTATGTTGAAAGTCTTCTCCCTGTATGGGATATACGTTGTGACCGGGTTATCGAGGTAATGTTATGTCTGACAGAATTAGTCGTCGCGGTATGTTTACAAGAGAAATTCTGAAATTATTTTTCAATCTTGCTTCAACTAAAACACTTAACGAAGAAGAGCTGCACCGTGAAAGTCTCGAGCAGTATTTCAAGTCACCGATTCATAGCTATCCACTCCTTCAAGAAATGCCCTGGGACCTTCTCGTTACCGAGGCAGAGATGCGCGGCATACCCATTGAAGGAAGGGACAAGAATGATATCGCCAGAGATCTTTTTCTAAAAGATAATAATTCAATAACTTAGAATAGTAACACGGTCTGCCAATTTGGCGTCCAAGTCAGATTAATAAGGAGAATTTATGTTTCACGAAGATGCATGCGATTTCTGTGGAGAATGCCTCAATAGTTGCCAGTACCTGGATTTTGACCGGGAAAGTGGGAGCAGGGAATTTAAGAAACTTGTGCAGGGTGAAAAGGTTGCGTGGCTGAAGGACTGTGTGACATGTATCGCCTGTAATGAATACTGTCCAAAAGGAGCCCGTCCTTTCGATTTGATCCTGAAGCGGCTGGAAGAAGCGGGAGATTTCACGGAGAAAGCCCTGCGGGATCAGATGGCTGAAAGATTCAAACCGGAAGGCGAACCGAGGCCGGTGGAGTCCAAAGACCGGGTGATGTCCATCTGCGTTATGCAGGGCAACATGCCCTGGGCGGTTCAGGGACAGCTCTTCGAGACGATGCCACTGCTCAAAGGTAAACACTATTTCTGCAATGTCCTCTTCGCCCACATGGGAGACGAGTCGGGCATGTTGAATCGTCTGCAGGCCATGGTGGACAACTTAGCCAAGTCCGGGGCAAAGGAAATCGTCTTCGTACACGACGACTGCTACGCCGCCCTTAAAGGTATTGCACCGGAATGCGGCATCAATGTCCCCTTCCGGCCGGTTCACCTATTTGAATATCTCAGAGACTATCTCAAGGAAAATAAAAGCAAAGTCAGGAAACTTAACATGAAGGTCGCCTATCAGAGGCCTTGCGCCTCCCGGTATACGCCTGAGAAGGATTTCCTGGTGGACGAAATCTTCGACGCCATCGGGATAGAGCGGGTGAAGAGGCAGCATGATGGCATCGATGCCATATGCTGCGGCGTGGAGGTGGCGGGCCCGGGGTTGAAGCTCTTCCCGAGAGGAAAGAACTTCGAGCCTTTTCAGGAGAAGAACATCAAGGACGCGAAGGATCACGGCGCCGAGGCGATGGTCTTTCTTTGCCCCATGTGTTTCGCTACACTCAACAAGAAGGTGCGCGACGCGGGAATGAAAAATTATATGATCACTGATATCTGCCGGCTTGCCTTGGGTGAGAAACTGCCTGACGATAAACCGCTGTAATCAAAATATAAAGAGACGATGCCTAATCAAAATCTCACACCAACAGAAATCAAGGTCATCAATTTCATAAAGGAAGGACGCACGACAAAAGAAATGGCAAGACTGCTGAATGCGTCTGCGAGGACAGTAGAGGTTCACCGCAATCATATTAGAAAAAAGCTGAAGCTGAACAAGAGAAAGGCAAACCTGAGATCCCATCTCTTGTCTTTATAGATTTATCCTATTGTGATTCGTTTGACTACTTAGAAAAAATACGTATACTATGCGCAGTTTTTCAGTATTGATATTTCGATAAAGAAATGGTGCTATTTTTTTAACGTTCCATGAAGATATGGGATGCTTGGAAAGTTTCTTCTTAGGGACGACTACTGCGGTAATGTGCTGAGACAAATGTCTTAGAAAGATTTCTTAAAAAAGGAGGAAGGATCAATGACAAAAGAGGAAAAAATCGAGGAAATCCGTCAGCGTGCCCGCAAGAATTTTTCTTTGGGGTATAATTGTGCGGAATGCGTTACCGAAGCGGTTCTAAGTCTGGTTGATACGGGACTGCCTCCGGCAGTCAAAAAAGTCGCAACTGGGTTTGGCGGCGGCATAGGGCTTTTCGGAGACACTTGCGGCGCCCTGGCAGGGGCAGTAATGGCCGTGAGCGCCGTCCACGGCAGGGCGTCACTCCCTGAGGGAGCGGATCCCAAGGAAGTAGCGATGAAGTCGAAGGCCCAGTTCTACGGGAAGCCCGGTGTTTACCGGATATTCAACCAGGTTCCCAACCGCTTTAAGGCTAAACACGGAAAGACCGTGTGCAGGGAATTGACAGTGCCGTGGCAGAGCACCTGGCTGTGCAAGGAACACGCGCTGTTCTGCCGCGAGATCATCACCGATGCGGCTGGGATTGCGGCAGACCTTGTCCTGTCCGACAAGGATGAACTGGCAGCTAAGCCCTTCGGAGAAAATGTGGAAAACCTCAAGGATTGATGTAACCCAGAGAGATATGAACAGTCGTGATGCGATTGAAATGATAACCGGGGAGGTTATTCAATGAGTCAAAAACTGGTTATTGTAGGAGGAGGCGCGGCAGGCCCGTCTACGGCTGCCGAGGCCAAAAGAAGAAACCCTTCCCTTGAAGTGACGATGATTGAGAAGGGTGACTTTGTCTCCTACGCGGCGTGACCGATGCCTTATTACATCGGTGATGTAATCAAAGAGTCAAAGAAGCTCGTTATCCGTACGCCGGAAGATTTCAAGAAAACGGGCATCGACGTAAAGATCAAAACGCGCGTGGATGGCATCGATCCAAAAAAAAGTTCTCTTTCCTTATCCGACGGCACGAGTCTTCCTTATGACCTCCTGGTCATGGCGACAGGGGCCGAAGCGCTCCGCCTGGATATTCCGGGCGGAGACCTGGAAGGCGTCTACGTCTTGAGGAATCTCACCGACGCCTTGAAGATGAAAGCCTACCTGAACGAAAAAGGCTGCAAGAAGGCAGTTTTGATCGGGGCAGGGTATATCGGCATGGAGATGTGCGAGGCCCTGAGAAATCTGGGAATCGAAGTGAAGGTCATGGACATCCTGCCCCGGCCGACCGTACGGTGGGATGCCGAATTCACGAAGATGATAGTAGAAGAGCTGGCCAAGAACCAGGTGGAGTTCCTTCCGGAGACGAAACCTCTGGCCATCGAAAAGGGAAAGGATTACCGCTTGAAACTGCAAACCAGCGGCGGCGAACTGGATGCCGATCTCGTGCTGATGGGGGTGGGCACAAAGCGGAGCGCCGTGCTTGCCGAATCCATGGGACTTGCATTGGGGGAAAGCGGCGCCATCAAGGTGGATTTCCGGCAAAAAACATCCAGGGAAGGGGTCTATGCGGTGGGAGACTGCTGTGAGGTCTTCCACAAGGTCGCCGGAAGATGGGTCTATTTTCCTCTCGGCGATGTCGCCAACAAGCAGGGCCGTGTTGCCGGTCAGAACATCGGCGGTTATCCGGCAGAATTTCCAGGAGTCGTGGGCGCCCAAGCCTTCAAGGTATTCAAACTGGAGGTGGCCGCCACGGGACTAACGGAAGAGGAAGCCGCAAAATACGGGTTCCAGCCGGTGAGCGCCATGATCTGGGGTCTTCCCGTTGGCCGTCCTATGGCTAAGGGAGAAAAGCTGGGCGTGAAACTTGTCGGCGACAAGACGACGGGAAAACTTCTCGGCGGACAGTGTATCGGTGAGAAAGGGGCCGTTCAAAGGGTCAGCAGTCTATCTGTTGCCCTATGGGCAGGACTCTCCGTGGACGAGGTCGGCTATCTTGATCTACCATACGCGCCGCCCTTCGGAGGCGCCTGGGACGCCATCCACATTACGGCCCAGTCTCTTAGGGGAAAGATGTAAATTAAGGAGAATTGTCCCGAAAGAATAAGACTCAATAGTGGTGAGAGGGTTCGAAGTTGGCATTAGAGAACGATGCGGGATTGGAAACAATAGCCGTCAAGATCGGACGAGAGATGCTGGGAAGCTACAGAGGTCTCGGAGGCACATTCGCGAGTTTTACGTATAGCTGTCTTGACAAAAAGGCTATACCGGGTTTTCACGAAAAGGGTCTCATTGCTGAAGCTAAACTCACGGAAGGCGGCATGCTGCTCGTATTATCCGGAAAGAGGACCGAGACCGAATTGAGGGAAATCATGGATATTGCCTTCGAGAATATAGGGGCATTTCCCGGCATCGGTGCCGAGGCAAAATATATAATAGACGTCAAGTCTAAAGAATAAACTAATTCGGAGGATATTATGGCTCTAAAAACTTCAAAGGAGTATCTGGAGAGCGTAAAGAAGCTTGCACCCCGAGTCTATTGCGGTGGGAAATGGGTGAAGGGTCTGCTCAATAACAAAATTACGCGTTCCATGGTCATGGCTAATGCGGCGATTTACGACCTCGCTGAAGACCCGAAATACAAGGATATCATGGTAGCTACATCCCACCTTACGGGAGAGCCCATCAACCGCAACCTTAACGTAGCACGTAACATCCACGATCTGGACATGCGGCAGGAGATGGCTTTATTGACGAGCCAGACGGTGGGGACCTGCAACTACCGCTGCGTCGGTTGCGATGCCCTCAACAGCCTTGCCTCCACGACGTGGGAGATGGACCGGGATCTGAAAACGAAGTACAATGAGAGGTTCAACAAGTGGCTTGCATTTGCACAGGCCAACGATCTGGCGGTATCCGGGGCAATAACAGATGCAAAAGGAGACAGGAAAAAGAGGCCTTCCCAGCAGGACGAACCCGATACATTCATTCACCTCGTCGAAAAACGTGACGACGGGATCGTAGTCCGGGGGATCAAGGTGAGCCAAAGCGGCGCCATAGGGTCGCATGAAACTCTTGTTCTTCCAGGCGGCGCCCTGAGAGAAGGCGAAGAAGCCTTCGCCCTGTCCTTTGCTGTTCAGAACGGTGCACCGGGGCTTACATACATTTGCCAGTACAATGCCTACTCCGCAGAGCGGGAAGCTTGTGAAGAGGAAGCCGAGATTGGGAATCCCGTCTTCGGACAGAGGGAAACGTCGACGATGGTTTTTGATAACGTCTTCATTCCCTGGGAGCGTGTATTCCTCTTCGGTGAGACTAAGTACTGCGGGCGCCTGGTTTCCCGGTTCGCTAAGGCCCACCGCATGAACTGCGGCGGGGCCTGCAAGGTGGGATTCGCCGACCTGATTATCGGAGGCACCGTGCTTGCCGCCGAATACACCGGTGTGGACAAGGTCCCTCACATCCAGGAGAAGATCATTGATATGGTCCGCTTGAGCGAGACATCCCACGCCTGCGCCATCGCGGCTGCCATGCGGGGAAGGGAAGAACCCAAGGGATCCGGCGTCTTCCTGCCGGACGATCTCTTCGGCAACGCCGCCAAGCTGAACATCGCCCACGGATTCTGGGAGATTATGAAGAATGCCGGAGATATCGGCGGCGGCCTGGTGGTGACCATGCCGAGGCTGAAGGACCTGGAAGACCCGGAGGTCGGTCCGATGCTGAAAAAGGCTTTCGCGGCTGCAGCCCCGGCTGACAAGCGCCTCAAGGTCGCAAAATTCCTCCAGCACTGGACATCCGGTCTGCATGGAACGGGTACCTGGCACGGCGCCGGCGCCCCCCAGACCCAGCGGTTCATGATCTCTGTGCTTACGGACTTTGACGCCAAGAAGAAGATGGCCAAGAAGCTCATGGGCATGAAGGAAGAATAATTAAGGAGATCAAGCGCAGAAAAAAGAGGCAAGGTGTTTTAGCTTGCCTCTTTTTATTTGAACAGGGGATTTGAAAACCGGAATTATAAAGGAGGAAATACCATGAGCGCACCACCAATGCTGGAGAAGGCGTTTCGTGTCATCATGAAACGCATGGTAGAAACCGGGCAGGCGCCCTTTTACACGGAACTTGCCGCTGAACTCGGGCTTCCCGTTGAGGAAGGCAGGAAGGTCATGCACGATCTCTTTTCCTCGAGAATCCCCGCGTGGCTGTACCCCCGGACCGACCACATCGTCTCCTTCGCTCCCTTCAACAACCTTCCGACCCAGTACCGGATCACCATCGAAGGTCAGCAGAAATGGTTCGGCCAGTGAGCATTCGAATCGCTGGCGGTCTGCTGGCTATTCCCTGGCAAGGCGGTGACGGTGGATTTTCCCTGTCTGGATTGTGGTGAACCGCTCCGGGTGGTCATCCGGGACGGGACGGTTCTGAATGACGAAGCCTCAGGATACACGGCCTATGTCGCCGTGCCCTTCTGGAAATGGTTTGAAGACCCGGGTTATGCCTGAAGCACCATGAATCTCTTCCGGTCGGAAGAGCACGCCCGCAACTGGAAGTCCTTTGTACAAGGCACCGACGAGGGTATCCTGTCGCTGGAGCAATTGCGCAAGCTATTCTCCGGGCCTTTCTTCAGGCGGCGGATGGATGAGGACTATTTGTCCCGCATGCACGAATACGCCCGGGAGATGGTACAGGGCATGAAAGAAATCGGAAAGACGGGTCCATTCTGGAAAAAGCCAAAAACTTAATTCGGCCGTGCGCCGTCATAGGAATTGATTTTTGAAACCCCGCCCGCCGCAGTGAGCGGGGTTTTGTTTCTTTCACCTACAAGTCCACAATTTTCAGATCAGCGTTGAAGTGAGGATTACCAGTTGAAAACAGGTATTCTCTATGGGATTGACATCTACATATCATGGAAGTTGATAACCCTTCTCCCGGAATATCCTCAGGCACGCATCTACTACACCTATGTCGTAAAGCGTTCCTCTGTTCTTCTCAATTTCCTGCAGGGCAGCGTCAAGTCCCAAGCTCGGGCGGTATGGTCGGTGAGATGCCATGGCTTCCACCACGTCAGCTACGGATAGTATCCGTGATTCAAGGAGCGTTTCTTCTACAACCAGCCCTCTTGGATAACCCGAACCATCCATCCGTTCATGATGCTCCAAAACGATCCTCGCAATGGGCCAGGGAAATTCGATATCATTCAGGATATCATAGCCGGACTGGGCATGGGTCTTGATGATACCGAATTCCAAGTCTGTCAATTTCGTCGGCTTACTGAGAATCTCCGCCGGAACGGATATCTTACCGAGGTCATGGATGACGGCTGCCATCCGGATCCCATCGATCTGATCGGTGGGAAGGTTCATCTCCGTGGCAATGGCACGAGACAGGTCGGTGACTCTGCGCTGATGTCCAGCTGTGTAGGGATCTCTCGTTTCAACCGTCACGGCCATGGCCCGAACGGTCGCTCCCAGAGCCTTTCTTATACGTTCGATACTGCCTTTTTTCATTGTTATATCTTCATTAAACCCTTCATAATGAAGGACACGGCCTCCTGCATCACGGACGGCATGCTGATTCACGGATACCCAGATTATACTGCCATCTTTTCTGTAAAACTGAGTTTCAAATCCCATTACCGGACCCTGTTCTTCTATCATTTTCAATAATACTTTGCGAACTTCCGGATTTACATAGAGCTGTGTTGGAATATCTATGACGGTGGTCATGAGATCTTCGGGAGAATCATAACCCAATATGGTTGCCAGTGCCCGGTTGGCCGCAAGATACTGGCCTTCATAGGTTGTCTGAAAGATGCCTTCCTGGGCGTTATCAAAGATGTTGCGGTATCTCTCCTCGGCCTGACGAAGGTTTTCCTGAGCCTCTCTACGCTCCGTATTGTCACGGATACACTCGATGGCCGCAACGACCCCACCATCTGGTTTCCGCAGAACGGAAGCCGTTGCCGAAAGATGAACATCGCCACCGGGCAGGCTGGGTGTGTAGGACTCACCGAAAAGAATGTCTCCCTTTCGTTCAATACCGGTATAGGATTTCTCTATTTCCGGTTCTGGATGAAGGGCGAGGTCAATCAGGATCGGTCTTCTCTCTCCATAAAAGGGCAGGGCATACTCATAATCCGCTTTGCCCAGCATATCTTCCGCTTTGATCCCCGTCATCTCTTCTATGGCCCGGTTCCAGGCGATGACCTTTCCATGCCGATCGATGACCAGTGTGGCATCGGGGAGAAACTCGATGATATCTGAGAGGCGCTGCTCTGAAGAACGAACGGCCTCCTCCGCCTGCTTGCGCTCGGTGATGTCCTCCAGGGTTTCAACGGCAGCAACAATCATCCCCTGTGAATCCCGGATTGCAGCGGCAGTAAAGCACAACCACTTTCCATTCTCCCCCAGGGTAGAGAAAAAATCCGTGGCCTCATACGCATCTTCAATCAACGGAGACTTGATATACTTGCCGGAATACCACTGGGGAACCAACTCAACAGCCTCATCCACCAGCAAGTCTGCCATGCAGGGCCTTTCTTCATTGTAAAAGGCCTTCCAGTGCTCATAGGTACCTACTACTTCCTCAGACTTGATACTGCTCATTTCTTCCAGTGCTTTGTTCCAATGGATGACCCGGTGGTCCTTCCCGATGACAAAGGCAGGGATCGGAGAACCATCGACAATACTGTGCAACCGCTGTTCACCCTCCCGTAACGCCTCCTCCGCCCGCTTACGCTCGGTGATGTCCATCGAGTTTCCCAGGATGGCCGGCCAGCCCTCATGTAAAATGGACGTAACGGTCTCCATAATCCAGCGGGTTTCTCCCTGTTTCGTGATGATCCTGAATTCATAAGGGGACATTTCTTTACCAAGGAGCATCGCCCTGGTATTTTGTCTTACTTTCTCACTGTCTTCGGGGCTGACCAATAGACCTGCTTCGCTACCCAACAGCTCTTCCTTTGTATAGCCTGCATAGGATGCCGCATTGGAATTAATGAAACGGAACTTGCCGTCCTGCACCACATAAACACCGGCAAGGGATTTTTCAGCAAGCGTCTTGTATAGTTCTTCGCTCTCACGCAGCGCCTCCTCTGCCTGTTTGCGATCGGTGGCGTCTTTCACAATGCCACGGAAACCGGTCGGATGACCCTCTCTATTCCTGATGAGTGATACGGAAACTTCGATATCTCTGCGATCGCCGTTCTTCCGGATAATCTGCCACTCAAAGTTATTTACCGGTTCGCCGGTTCGGTAGACCCGGTTGTAAACTTGATAGACCTTGCGGGCATTTTCTTCATCTGTATATTGCCGGTTATTCATCCCTAATAACTCTTCTCTTTCGTATTCGTAGCCTATGATCTTACGCATCGCCTCGTTCACGAAGGTAAAGTTTCCCTTGATATCCACTTCATGGTAGCCCTCTTGCATATTTTCGATGATATTCCGGTATTTCTCCTCGCTCTCCAGCAGTGCCTCCTCTGTCCGCTTGCGGTCGGTGATATCGCGGCAGAAAGAAACAATGTGCTTTCCGCCCTCGAGTGACTCATGCATGGTCGCGTTGATGAGGATGTGCAATCTCGTGCCGTCGCCATGCTGGTAGACGGTCTCAAAGTCTTTGATGAAGCCCTGTCTAGCGCAGATGGCAACCGCCTTGGCGTTGTTCTCCTGCTCGTCGGGCGCGGTCCACTCGATGACCGAATGGCCGATGATGTCCTCAGCAGCTTTTGCGCCGGCGATCCGGTGATAGGGCTCGTTCGCCGTGATGACGATGCCCTTGTCATCGATGACCACAAACCCCGTGTCGGTATTGTCCACGAGCTGCTGGTAGCGTCCCTCACTCTCCTGCAGCGCCTCCTCCGCCCGCTTGCGCTCGGTGATGTCCGTGAGGAGGTTCAAAGTAGCGAGTTTGTCTTCCCAGTCGATCAAGACACCACTGATCTCCGCCCATTTGATGCTTCCGTCCCTGGCAATTATTCTGCACTGATTTCTGTCGGGTATAGTCTCTCCCTTAATCCGCGCCAGGTGGCGTCCCACCGCCACATCCCGGTCATCGGGGTGAATGAACTCTGAAAAAGGCGTTGATGTGAGTTCCTGCTCCGAGTAGCCGGTTATCTCAACAGTCATGCGATTGACGAACTTGAGCATACCGTCCTGTGCAACATAGATGGCTTCGTTGGCGGTTTCCACCAGTCGGCGGTACATCCCTTCAGATGCCCGCAACGCCTCCGCCGCCTGCTTGCTCTCGGTGATGTCCATCGAATTACCCAGGATGGCCCGCCGGCCCTCATGTAAAATGGACGTAACGGTCTCCATAATCCATCGGGTTTCTCCCTGTTTCGTGATAATCCTGTATTCATAAGGGGACATTTCTTTACCAAGGAGCATCGCCCTGGCATTTTGTCTCACTTTTTCCCTGTCTTCGGGGCTGACCAATAGACCTGCTTCGCTACCCAACAGCTCTTCCCTTGTATAGCCTGCATAGGATGCCGCGTTGGAATTAATGAAACGGAACTTGCCGTCCTGCACCACATAAACACCAGCCATGGATTTTTCAGCAAGCGTCTTGTAAAGTTCTTCCGCTTGCCTGTGTTCTGTAACGTCGCGAATGATGCCACGAAACCCGATGGGTTGTCCTGTCAGATCCCGTATAAGAGAAGCGGAGCCTTCAACATTTCTTTTCGACCCATCTTTCCTTATGATTTCTCCATCAATCCACGTAAGAGGTTTTCCAGTTGTGTAAACTTCATTGAAGTATTTATAAGCCT
>Ga0209777_10001354_pt1 | contig 35974 bp, 28 predicted proteins | sample FrelakmetHBP12HB_FD_187147 | JGI IMG/M metagenome (GOLD analysis project Ga0209777, IMG submission 187147) | Freshwater lake sediment microbial communities from the University of Notre Dame, USA, for methane emissions studies -HBP12 HB (SPAdes)... | ecosystem: Environmental > Aquatic >...
GCGGCGGTTGTTCGGCGAGCTTGACCGCCCCAATGTCTTCATCAAGGTTCCGGCGACTGACGAAGGGATACCTGCGGTCGAGGCGCTTATTGGCGAGGGGATCAACGTCAACGTGACGCTGATTTTCTCGGTGGCGGTGCACAAGCGTGTGATGGGAGCCTATTTGGCCGGACTGCTAAAACTCAATGCAAAGGGCGGCGATGTTTCAAAGGTTGCTTCGGTTGCGTCGTTCTTTGTGAGCCGCGTAGACACGGCCGTTGATAAGGTGATTGAGCAAAAGCGCGGCAGGACGAAAGACGTCGAGCAGCTTCTCGGGAAGGCGGCCATTGCCAACGCTGATCTTGCTTACGCGAGATTCAGGGAGTTCTTCGATCCGTCCGGACCATTCGGCGAGTTGAGGGAGCGGGGAGCCCAAGTGCAGCGGCCGGTCTGGGCCAGCACGAGCACGAAGAATCCCGCATACCCGGACACGCTATATGTGGACAATCTGGTCGCGGCGGACACTGTAAACACCTTGCCGCCGGAGACGATCGAGGCCGCAATGGATCACGGCAAAATCGGTGTGAGGCTGGGCGAGAATCTCGACAAAGCACGCGGCGTGCTAGCAAGACTCGCCGATCTTGGGATCGATTTGAAGGCGGTCACCGATCAACTGACGATCGACGGAGTAAAGTCGTTCGCCCAGTCTTTTGACGAAATCTCGAGTGGACTTGCGAAGAAACAATCGGTGGTGCGGGCCGCACCGTGATGTCGCGGCGGACCTGCGGAGAACGAACTCATCACAACGTACCGATCCAGAACGATGGCGCGGAGAACGGCGAGATCGACAGGGAAACAGTTTCGCGGGTCAGGCAATGGTTGCACTTTCGGCGAATTCATTTGATTGAACGACGTTGCTGACGAACGCGGGCCTGTAAGACGGTTCGGGAACGGGCCGCGCGTTGAGCGCGGGCGGCCACAGGCATCAATTCCCACTGCGCGGGATCTCCGGGAGCGTATTCGCCCCGACACTGGCGACACCTTCGCGGGATATTTCGCTCGACGTCGTGGATAACTACGGGAAACCCGCAGTACGGGCAATGGGCGTATAACGGTCGCATTCGTCTTCCCCCTTCGATGACGGTGCGGGCGCGGCGAGCCCCCGTCCCGGCGTTTCATCAGCTAGTTCGGCGAATTGTCGCAGCGCCGTCCGCGCGGCGTTTGATGGGGCACGAAGTGTGCCCACAACCGCTGTAAGAGCGTGTTTAAGAACCCCCTCTCCCCCAAGGGGGAGAGGGCTTTACATGCACGAGCTAAGGCGACGTCTTCCTGGGACTCAAGTGTCGAACGATTTCGACTCCGCCAAGATTCGCCGGGTTGACGCGGGAGTGGATCAACCCGCGGCGCATCATTGTGGTCATCGGCTGGAGCGCAATTGGTCCTACGATTTCATCGAGCAGCAGGACACCGTCCTGCGTACCGATTGGCATGATGTCGGTCGAAAGCGGGGAGTCCTTGAATTCCTGATCGAGAAGGAACGCGTCGGCGGGTGAGCGGTCGTCCATGAGATCGAGGTCGTCGTTCACATGATTGAGTCCGAGGAGATGGCCAGCCTCGTGCGAGCCGACGTTTCCGATGGCGAGTCCCATTTCCTCCGCGGTCGGTGTCAGCGTGAAAAGGGACGGAGTGAACGATTCGGTGAAGATGATGGAATCATCACAGCAGTCGGCATTGTAGAGGTCGACGCTTTCGGAGATGCCGAAGGCGGTCTGGTTGAAGCCGCCGAAAAAGACGGTGGAGAAACTGGCGCCCTGCGCGGGCGGTGGATCGTCAGTGGTGAGGATGGTTACGTTAAAGCGTGTGTAATTTTGTTGAAAGACCTCCCGAATGGTCTGCTTGATTTTCTCTGTTTGTCCGTTGTAGACGCGGTCAATCCTTCCGGCGTCAAACGGAGCAAGCGTCATCTGACCGAGCACCGGTGAGTTGACCGCTCCGCCGTTGAAGTCCAACAAGATGATCTGACCGGCCGGCGGCGGCACCGTGCTGCCGCGGATCACCTGCACGTCCGTGGTGTACGCGCCCGTCATGCTCCCGCTTGAGGCGAATGCCGATCGCGTCACGACCAGGTAATAGTGGTTGCCGCGATGGCGGACAATGAAGTCAATCCGCGAGTCGAAATTTGTGTCGGTGCGATCATCGTTGTCGCTGACCAGGCGCTCCTGTTCGTCGAACACGGCGATCGACACATCCAGCGGTGATGAGGGCGCGGCGAAGGCGTCGATAATCAGGCGGTCGCCGGCTTCCATGGCCCCAAGCACAAACACGTCCAGATCGTCTGGACTTGCCACCGTGCCCTTCAGAGCAGCGACGCCATTGGCATTGAAGATAGCCACAATCGGCGTAGCGAAGGTGTCGTTCGGTTCGCCGGAGGTCTTGCCGAGCGGGCTGGTGACCGACGTGTTACGGTTGCCGTCCACAAAGTCGCCTGTTTCGCCGGGTGGAGTAGTGACCGACACGACATTTGGACACCCAGCAAGACCGAGAGGCACAATCAGCGCAATCCACGACAGGCACGAAGCGAATGCACCTGCTTTGGTCGAGGCGAGATTATTCGATACGAAAGTCAACACGATACTCCTCGTCATACGGTTGGGAACCATGCCTGCGCTTACCGCCTAACCCGGGGCTGGTTGGGCACGCCGCATCAATCCTAGGCACCCAACAGGGGTCCGGGCAACCTTCGGGCTCTCGCGGAGTGCCTAATGGCCGGCAAGCCCGCATCCGCTCAAGAACAAGACGTCTCGCGCTGGCGGGCCGACATCCAACTCGCGGCTGCGCTGCGCGCGTAGTTCTTTGGTATTGGCCGCCCGCGCCACGACGCTCGGGTCGCCGCCGACTCCGTCGAGCAGCAATTGGGCCGAGTCCTGATCGCCCAATGGAAACACCTGGCTGTAGATCGGCGCGCGCCCGAAGAACTGATCGTCCATCAGTTGTCGCAGGCTGGCGGTGACATCCATGATATCGGCCGAATCCTTGGTATGCACGAGTCCGAGCAAGTGGCCGATCTCGTGGCTGGCGACGTTGGCCAGGGCCTGACCCATCTGCGCCACAGTCGGGTTGAGCGACGAGAAGGCGCCAAAGGTATCGGTAAAGACGATGGCGTGCTGGTGCTGCACAGCGTTGTATTCGTCCACGCCGTCGGCAACGCCGAGCAGGGCGGAGTCGTAGGTGCCGAAGTAGACGCGGCTGGCCGTTCCGTCGTCGGTCGCGCCTTCGCTGGTGGACAGGATGGTCACGTTGTAGCCGTCGAAATCGCGACGGACTCGATCCACGATGCGCGCGATCATGGCGTTGGTAAGTCCTTCGAAATCGGGAGAGATAGCCGCGGCGTCGAATTCGGGGACATTGACGGCGGGGCGGGTGCCGATGCGGATGTTGCGGCCGCCCACGAAATCGAGGATGAACACGTCTGGGCGTGTCGGCGGAATGGGCGTGAGAGGCTCCATCCAGGCGGTCAACTTGTAGTCGCCGGTCGAGTCGAAGCCCGGCGTCGCGGCGAAGGCCAAAAGGCAGGATGGAGATTCGCGGCGGATGACCACGTCAATGAAGGGCCCCTGACGACCGAGATAAACGTTACGGTGGTCGTTGACCAGCATGGTTGATCCGGTGGCATCGAACAGGGCGATTGCGCCTTTGAGCGCCGGGTCGGCGGACACCTCGACGAGCACGCGATCACCGGGGAGCACGGAACCGAGGTCGTATACGTCTACGTCGTTGGTGCTGCTGATGCGACCTTGAATCGCCTGGGCGTTTTCCGTGGCGTCGACGAGCTGGGCGAGGTCGAGCACGTGATTGTTGCCGCTTTCGACATGGGTCGGTAGCTCGACTGAGGATGGTGACAGACCCAAGGTGGAGCGCGGACCGCCGTTGCCACCGGCGGTGATATTGCTCCCGCAACCCGGCAGGGCGAGAAATCCGACGAAAGAAATCCCGGCGAACATTCGGACGGCGAGCTGGACGACGGGGCGCGCGGCCCCGCCGTGAATGATATTGCGGACGTACACAGTTTCCCCCTCCGGCGCGGCGGTAAAGAGTTACCCCCGACCGTCATGTCGTTGATGGCGACCGACTAGGGTTGACCGGATGGCAAGGATGTGGTCGTTGGCTGCTCCCCCTTTGTCGGCAATGCGACACGGCAGCCGCTTCTTCCTCCCATCCACTGTGCTTCGTCCCCTCCGAAAGGACTTTACGATACGCTTCGACGTGGCGCGACGAATTCGCGGCGCGAAGTGTCTGCGGACGGCCGGTAAGAGTTTCTCGGACGGTGCAGAACGCCCGTGTACGTGGACATTTTTTCCTCAACGTGCGATACTATGAGGCGAAAGCCCGGTCGCCTTGAATGGAAGGTCAGGATCGGCGCGGGTCCGCGAACTGGGCGACACAGCGGCGGACCATTAGCGTGCGTTATTCGGACGGGCGAACCGTTTTCGGGAAGGATTTCCAGGAGCATGAGTATTCTCGTTGATCGCGAGACACGGGTGATCTGCCAGGGGATCACGGGCAAAGCCGGGGCGTTTCATACCGCCGGTTGTTTGGAGTATGGGACGAAGATGGTCGGCGGCGTGTCGCCGGGTAAAGGCGGAACGAAGTCAGAACACGGCCTGCCGGTGTTCAACACGTGCCACGAGGCGGTGGCGGCAACTCGTGCTGACGTCTCGATGATTTTCGTCCCGGCGCCGTTTGCGGCGGACGCGGCGATGGAGGCGGCAGACGCCGGTTGCTTTCTAGTCGTGCTCATCACCGAGGGCGTGCCCACTCTGGACATGGTCCGCGTGCGGCAATTTCTCGAAGAGAAGAGGGTCTATCTGATCGGACCGAATTGTCCGGGGATCATCACGCCGGGCGAATGCAAGATCGGGATCATGCCCGGCTACATTCACAAACCGTGGGAGAAAGGCCGAAAGTGCGTTGGGATTATCTCCCGCAGCGGGACGCTGACCTATGAGGCCGTCTGGCAGTGCTCGACGCGCGGTATGGCCCAATCGACCTGCATCGGGATCGGCGGCGATCCAGTGAAAGGACTGAACTTCATCGAGTTGCTGGAGATGTTCGAGAATGACGAGAAAACCGACGCAATCGTGATGATCGGCGAGATCGGCGGCAGCGACGAGGAGGAGGCGGCCAAGTACATCGAGCGACATGTCACCAAGCCCGTGGTGGCGTTCATCGCCGGACAGACTGCGCCGCCCGGCAAGCGCATGGGCCACGCCGGCGCGATCATCAGCGGCGGCGAGGGGACGGCCTCGTCGAAGATCGCAGCGCTGAAGGACGCGGGGGTTGTCGTGGCGGAGTCACCGGCCACGATTGGCGAGAAAGTCGCGAAATTATTAGGCGTCGGATGAAGATTCATGGAGCACGAGAGTATTATCACTGCGGCATTCGCGTCGCTGGGCTGACTCCGTAGAATAGCCCCGCATGGATAACGACGGCGAGCCACAGGGAAGCAAAAGCCCGTTCCCAATCCCACAAACCATGCCCTCTGTTTCAGCGGGGGATAGTGGTTCGGAGAAAGGCCCTGAATCACTTGATGTGCTGCCGGGCTGCGATGCGATTCCACTGGCGCGTCCGGTTGCATTTGCACATCCCGCAAAACCTGCCCCCGACATCCATCTGATGGATGAGAGTCGTTCAGCGGCTTGGATTGATATTGTCATTTTCCTGTTCCTGTTTATTTCGCTCGACACCGTCGGCGGAATTCTGATTGTCTACGCACACCGCTGGTTGAGCGGAGCCGCTGCTGTTGCAAGTGCCGACCTGCGAGCCGAAAGGGCGCTGGTGGTGCCTATGTTGGCATGGCGGGCCGCGTTGGCGGTGCTCCTGGTCGGCGTCATAGTTCGGCATCGCCGGGGGAACGCACGGTCGGTTGGGGTGACGAGCGGGAGTCTTCTCCTTGATTTTCTGATTGCCCTTGGAGCGGCCATGGCGGCAGGTCTGGTGGTGGTCGCAGTGATGTCTGCGCTGGAGATTTGTTTTCAGAGCCTTGCCGCTCAGCTTGAAGAGAACGGACGGCGGATCATGGATCGCGTTCCAAAGGGCACCCCGGTAATGTTCGCACTTGTGACGCTTCTCGTCGGGTTGTGGGAGGAGTTGGTTTTTCGTGGTTTTCTCATGCCCAGGCTTCGCCGGGCGACGGGGTCGTGGGCGGTCGCGGTTGTGCTCAGTACGACGGTGTTTGCCGTGCCGCATCTGATCGACCAGGTCGCGGCGGCGCTGGTGCCGGTGACGGTGTTGTCGCTCATGTTCAGTCTGGTGACGATCTGGCGGCGGTCGATCGTGCCCGCTGTCGTGGCCCATACGCTCTTCGATTTTGGCATGTTCCTGCAGCTCTACTATCTCGCTGGTGACCAATGGAAGTAGGCGGCAAGACCGAGGCGATTACCATTCGGGCAGCGGATGCGGGCGACTACGATGACCTGATGGCGGTGTGGATTGCGAGCGGTTCGGAGATCAGTCCGCGAGGGCGAGATTCGCGCGATGCGTTCGTGGCGCACGTCGAGCAGTTCCCGGGACTCTCGTTTGTAGCCCTGTCGGCAAACTGGATCGTCGGCGTCGTGCTCGGTTCACACGACGGACGAAAGGGCTGGATCAACCGCCTGGCCGTGCTGCCCGGGCATCGCCGGCGGGGAATTGCGGAGCAACTCGTGACCGCCTGTGACGCGGCGCTCCGTGCGGCGGGTATCGAGGTCGTCGCTGCCTTGGTGGAGGCAGACAACCCGGCTTCCGCCGGGCTGTTCCGTAAGCTCGGCTATAGCGATGAGATTCAGGTTTATTATTTTCGAAAGCTCAGCCGCCCTGATGCATAGCGGCCGAGCATGGGACCGCCCTAACTGACCTTGGCGGGTCGCCGGGTTTGAATGGCTGTTTGCACGCGATGCCTGCCATGATATAGTCTTGAGCAAAGATCGGCGGAGTATGTAAACAGAATAGCATGCAAAAACACACCGAGTTACCGCAGAGCTTTGCCCAACTGGGCGTGGATGTTCAGTTTCTCAAAGCTCTTCGGAAGATGCAGTTTACCGAACCTACCGACATCCAGCGGCACCTCATACCTCATGCGCTGAGTGGGCGGGATGTGCTTGGACAGGCGCGAACGGGGACGGGTAAGACCGCGGCCTTCGGGCTGCCCATTTTGCAACGGATTGACCTTTCCGGGCGGTTGCAGGCCATTTGCCTGGTGCCGACTCGTGAGCTGGCGGTGCAAGTGACCTCGGAGTTGTGCCGCCTGGCGGAGTTCTCCGTTCTGCACATAGCAGCGATCTACGGCGGACAAAAGGTGGCGACACAGTTGCATCATCTGGGTCGCAAGCCGCACGTCGTGGTCGGTACGCCGGGCCGCGTGTTGGACTTCATGCGCCGCGGGGCCTTGAACATTTCAGACGTCCGCTTCGCCGTGCTCGACGAGGTCGATCGAATGCTGGACATTGGATTCCGCGACGACATTCGATCTATCTTATCGCGAGTAACGGCCACGCATCAGACCATATTCGTCTCCGCGACGATTGACGACGAGATCAAGCAACTCGCCCGGAAGTACATGACCGATCCGATCGAGCTGAACGTGTCGCAGGATCATCTGACCGTCGATGAGGTCGAACAGTCCTACGTGTCCGTAGAGCGCCACGATAAGTTTCGGGTGCTGCGCTTGATCCTTGAGCGGGACAATCCGCATGTGGCCATTGTGTTCTGCAACACCAAGCACGCCGCCCGCAAGCTAGCCAAGAAGCTCCACGACGGCGGGATCGAAGCGACGGAGATTCACGGGGACCTGGACCAGCGGAAACGCGACCGCGTCATGGAACGTTTCCGAAAACACCAGATTCGGGTGCTTGTCGCGACCGACCTGGCCTCCCGCGGCATCGACGTAAGCGCCATCTCCCACATCATCAACTACGACATACCGCCCGACCCGGAAGTCTACGTCCATCGCATCGGGCGCACCGGTCGCATGGGCGCCGTGGGCATCGCCATCACCTTCGTCAGCCGTGGAGAGGGACAGATGCTCACCGAGGTCGAAAAGCTGATTAACCGCCAGGTTTCGGCGAGAACCGTTGAGGGCTTTGCCCCCAGCGCGCCGCCCCCGAGGTACGACGAACGACCAAGCGCGCCGCCACAGATGTCTCGTTATCAGTCGCCGGTGCATACGCAGGCGGACGAGGCCGCGCCAGCCCGACTGTCCGTCAAGACGCTCGGCAGTCGTTTCCGTCCGCAAAGAAGCCGCCGCCGCCGTTAGCACGACAAGCGGAGATGACGGGCGAGTTGTCGTTCACCTGCCTGAAGCCGAAATCATGGATCATGGCGAAAACGCATTGAACTCTGAACGCCTCCCGCAAGACGACGAATCTGCGCTCGACGACGCGGACGCCGAACCTGAACCTGAGGAACCGGCCAGCGATCGGCTTTCATCCGAGGTCGATGTCGATGAGGAGGCTGCGGCCAAGGAGGAGGTCCATCGGTTACGGGTCCGGCGGCGGGTCATCGGGCGGCGGCTGGATAAGTTTCTTCACGGGCGGTATCCGCGCATATCGCGAACCGCGCTGCAGAAGTACATCAAGAGCGGCCAGGTGACGGTCAACGGCGTGCCCACCAAGGCCAGCTATGAGCCGGCGGCCGGCGACTGGATTCAACTCGTTCTTCCGCCTCCGCCGCCCAGTGAAGTTCTGCCTCAGGACATTCCCATTGACGTCATATACGAAGATGAGTGGCTCATCGTCATCAACAAGCACGAAGGCATCGTATGCCATCCGGCGTGGACCGGGCAGACGGGCACCGTCGCCAACGCCGTCGCATTTCACTGCGGAAGGTTGAGCGGCGGAGACGATCCGTGCCGCCCGGGAATCGTGCATCGCCTGGATAAGAACACTACGGGCGTGCTGTTGATCGCCAAGACCGAGGAGGCCCATTGGCGAGTGGCGCTGCAGTTCGAGCGGCGGACGGTTAAGAAGGAGTACTTCGCGGTCTGCGAAGGGCGAATCGCGCTCGACGCCGATGTTATCAACAAGCCGCTCGCCCCCCACCCCTCCACGACGCAGCGGATGATCTTGCCCGGCGGATTTCCGCCCCGGCAGGCGATGTTCAAGGAAGCGATCACCGAGTTCAAAGTGGTGCGGCGCTACGACGGCTATACCACGGTGGCGTTGTTTCCGCGGACCGGCCGCACACATCAGCTACGCGTACACATGATGTCCATCGGACACCCCATCGTCGGCGACGTGCTTTACGGCGGACGGGTCGTCAGCGAAGTTGATCTGGCCGGAAGCGGCGATCCGACGCCGCTTATCACGCATCAGGGGCTGCACGCCCGGCGTCTGGCGCTGATGCATCCGATTCGAGAAAAACCACTGGTCCTAGAAGCGCCGCTCTCGCCGCGAATCGAACGAATCGTGCAACTCCTGGACGAGTTCCGTCGCTGAGAGCCTATCCAAACTTGGTTGTGGCGCCGGCCTCCAGCCTGTGAAGATATGGGCAAGTTGCGCGTGCCAAACGGCCTACTGGCGTAGGCTCTAAAGAACGGCGGCCGTCGCCGCTGAGAATGGAGACGGTCGAGGGCGGTCGTAGTCGCGGCGCGCACCAACGACGGCGCATGGCGACGGCAGACTGCGGAGACGCTGGAGGTAGTTGATAAGGTCTTCTTTGGAGAAGCCGGCGAGGAAGGCAGCGTCCACGGAAGCATTGAGCGTCATTATTTCGGCGATGGTGTCACTCTTTGTCATCATGGTTTACGTCCTCCTCGCGTTAAGGTGTTTTCTCGCCCCTGCGCGGCGTCACGCCAAGGCTCTATCGGCGAGGGCGATAAGAATGCTTGAAGCGTACGAACGCTACGGATGCGGCTCCTGCGAGGGAGGCTCGGCGCACGAATTGCGGCGCGCGACAGCGGTTCCTGCGCGTGACCAGTCCGCGTCCGCGAAGGCGACTGCGCAGATCATTCCCAGCGTTGATGGAGCCGCGCAGCAGATGCGCTTCGCGGCAGCGGAAAACCAATCCGTCGCCGCGAAAATTTCTCGGCGCCTGCGTGGGAAACGTTCTCCCTGCATTGGAGAGCCGGTTCTCGCACACGCTCTTCGCTTGGCGGGTGCCTTGCGCCGGTTGACGCAGGGAGGCCGCGCAGGATACGATCCCAACTCATGGCTATTCGCTTTCAATGTGCGGCGTGCAGCGAGCCCATCGAGGTCGATGACCACTGGGCCAGGCAGTTCGTTCGCTGTCCGTACTGTCAGCGAACAGTCACCGCCCCCGCGGAATCAACGCTTCCGGAACTCGACCGAATCCCAATCGGAAAGCCGCTTCGGCAAGTCGCCCCGGCGGTTGGTCAGGAAACGCCGGCAGGCGAAATCGTCCTGCAGCATCCGCCGCCCGCGTGTACGACTATGCTTGCCAATCGTCCGGCGACGGCTGCGTTCATCCTCGCGTGCGTGATGATGGGTCTGCTGGGTCTGGCGGTCGTGATCATGTCGCGACATGCTCCTGATGTTCAGAGAATGCAGGAGCACATGGAGAAGGCCCGTGCCGCGGGGACATCCGGGATAACGGCCATGATGGAGTACCTCCAGAAACAAGGCGGGCCGACCCCGGGCTGGATTGTGACGATCGGGTTAATTGAAGTCGGTTTGATGGCCGCTTGGATAGCGACTGCGATCTTGGGAGTGATCGGACTTCTCAAACCATATCGCCGGGCCTTCGCTGTCGCGGCGCTTGTCGTTTCCGGGTTTGTTTGCGTCTTGCTTTGCTTCGGCGTGCTCAATTCGTTCGCGTGACGGCGGCGACCTAGCCGCGCGGCCTGAAGGCCGCGGCCCAGGGTAATTCGTTAAGCCTGTCCGCTTCGCTCAACTCTCGGTTTTCTTCTCCGCCGGTTTGGATGCCGCCGCGGTGTGCTCCTTTTTTGAAGTCGCCTTCGCTTGCGGCACAAGAAACGCCGCGCCGCATCCGCTACAGCGGACGCGGTGTCCGCGCGTGCTGTCTGGGACAGTCAGTATCGCCCGGCAACTGAGCTTTGGGCACAGGATGGTTATGGCCATTGGCAGTCTCGTCTCGCCTTCTCTCGGAAGTCTCGTCAAGCGCCGTACGCGCAGTCTTATCGGTGGAGCGTGACGCGCCCTTGACCGGCGGGCAATATCCGTCGCAACCAAGTCCGGTACTTCAGCGAAAAGCGGTTGTTATGCGGACTCTCGCCGCCTGCGGGTACGGGAGGGAATGAGGACTTCGCGTCCATCAACCACGTCGGGGGTGACGATCTTGGTGCCGGAGTGACTGTTATCGGGCAGATCGTACATCGGACCGAGCATAAGCTCCTCCATGACGGCACGGAGGGCGCGGGCCCCGGTTTCGCGTTCGAGGGCCTTCTCAGCGATGCGTCGCAGGGCCTCAGGATCGAAATCGAGCTGGCAATGCTCATACTCGAAGAGCTTCTTGTATTGCTTGATGAGCGCGTTTTTCGGCTCGGTGAGGATGCGGACGAGAGTGTCCACGTCCAGCGGCGCGAGCGTGGCGACAACGGGAAGTCTACCAACGAGCTCGGGTATCACGCCGAACTCAATGAGGTCTTCGGGCGAAACCTGGGCGAGCACTTCGCCCTCTTCCTTCACCTCGTCGCGGGTGGTCGCTTCGCTGGAGAATCCGATGACGCTGTGGCCGAGGCGGCGGCGGATGATATCAGTCAGGCCGACAAACGTTCCGCCGCAGACGAACAGGATTTGCGTGGTGTCCATCTGGATGTATTGCTGTTCAGGGTGCTTTCGACCGCCCTGCGGCGGGACGTTGGAGATAGTTCCTTCGAGCATCTTGAGCAGGCTTTGCTGCACGCCCTCGCCGGAAACGTCGCGGGTGATGCTGACGTTGTGCGAGGTCTTTCCGATCTTGTCGATCTCATCAATGTAGACGATTCCGCGCTGCGCGGCCTCCAAGTCGAAGTCCGCGTTTTGCAGCAGCCGCAGAAGGATGTTTTCGACGTCTTCGCCGACGTAACCCGCTTCGGTCAGCGTCGTCGCGTCGGCGATGGCGAAGGGAACGTTGAGCATACGCGCCAGGGACTTGGCGAGCAGCGTCTTTCCCGACCCCGTCGGACCAAGCATCAGCACGTTGGACTTGTCGATCTCGACATCCTCGGCCCCGCTGAGGTCCACATGCTGCAAGCGTTTGTAATGATTGTGCACCGCGACGGCGAGAATCCGCTTGGCCCGCTCTTGTCCGATACAGTATTGGTCGAGAAACTCGTGAATATCGCGCGGGCTGGGAATCTCGCGGAGGACGGCGCGGGTGGCAGAGGCCTTGCGCGTCTCCTGCTTGATGATGTTGTGGCAAAGCTCGACGCAACTCTTGCAAATGTAGACGTCGCGCGGGCCTTCGACCATGGGGCCGGCCTCGCGCTGTCCCTTCCCACAGAAGCTGCACGTACTGGCGCGCCGCATCCGAGACCCGCCGTCTCCGCCGCTTCCCTTGGGTGATGGCATTTCAGACTCCGCAAAACACGTCGGCGCCCGCCGCGGCCCCTTTGTCCGGGACCAGGCCGCCCTGATACGATCTTATCGTCAGCGGCCGTGTGGCCACTGAAGCACATCATCGCCCGTCATAGCCAATGCTGAAGTAGCGGCCCCCTCGGACAGCCAACATCGACGGCATCTGATGTTAGCTTCGTTTTCCCCAGCGAGCAACTCGCCTTCCGCCAAGGTGTCCGGAGGATTCTCGCTTTTGGACAGGTTGTGCGTGCCAGCTTTCGGCCCGAAACTGGGCCTGCCATGAGGCCAAAGCAAGACCGCGATTTGGGTTCCGGTGATGAAATCGGCGCCGAAATGCCACCGGATGGGGCCGCGCCCATTTTCGAGTGGCGCGGAGGGCAAGCGAGTTTTCGGGGGAGCGTTGTCGAGTTTCGCCGGGTGGAGATCGCGGGCATGACGCTGCAAGTCGCCGCGATGAAAGATGCGGCCGAACTACTGGACGAACCGGACTTTGGGAAACGGTTTATCGAAAACGACATTGCTCCCTATGGCGTCGAGCTGTGGCCGGCAGCGATCATGCTTGCGGAGTATCTCATCCGTCACAATCAGGCCATCGCCTCGTCGGTGGGCACTCGCCCGGTCACGGCGATCGAGCTGGGTTGCGGGCTGGGGCTGGTTGCGATCGTTGCCGCCAAGATCGGCTGGCGCGTGACCGCGAGCGACTACGAATCCACGGCTCTGGCCTTCGCGGGTTACAACGCGCGGCTCAACGCCGCAGCGGTCGCGGAGTGGATGACACTTGATTGGCACAACCCGCCCGCGGATCGGCGGTTCGATGTTGTTCTGGGTGCGGACATTCTCTACCAACTCGTTGATCACGGGCCGATCCTGCGTTGCATCAACCGGATGTTGGCCCCTGGCGGGACAGCGTTGATCGCCGATCCGAATCGGGGCGTGGCCGACCGCTTCGCCCAAACCGCGGGCGAGGCGGGCTTCACCGTGGATACCGTCCAGTGCGCGAGTCCGGATATTGAAACACGAGCCAGGGGCGGGCGTATCTTTCGGCTGAGAGGCGGCGCGGTTATGACCTATCCGGCGCAGCGAGAAACGTGGCAATGATGATGTCGTTGCGGCTTGTCACTCTCATTGCCTGGCGAGCGAGCTGCGCGTTGTCCGCAGATCACCGAAAGTAGGCCTTGAGCACGTATTCGTGCATCATGCGATGCGTATTGAAGAATGAGCCGTTTATGGCAATGCAATGGCGCATAACATCGATGTATCCAGGGCGATCGTGACGAAACAAGGGGAGGATGACGTGTTCGAGTTTGTTGTAGAGCGACGCGGAGTCGCGGGCGTCGTCTGCGGGGGCGAAATCGGCCCGGCAATCCTCGCCGATCGCCCAGCCGGTCACTCCTTCCACGCAACCTTCGACCCACCAGCCGTCTAGGACGCTGAGGGAGGGGATTCCGTTGAGGGCGGCCTTCATCCCGCTGGTGCCCGAGGCTTCGAGGGGCGCCTGCGGCGTGTTCAACCAGAGATCGACGCCGGAGGTGATGAGCTTGGCCAGCTCCATGTCGTAGTTTTCGACATAGGATATGCGGATCGCGGGGCGCAGGCTCTCGCGCACCTGGAAAACGTGCTGGATCAGCTCCTTGCCGTTGCGGTCGTGGGGGTGGGCTTTTCCGGCGTAGATGATCTGCAAATTGCCGGCATCTGTGGCGATGCGTTTCAGCCATTCGGTATCGCGCAAGAGCAGTGCAGCACGTTTGTAAGTAGCGGCCCGCCGCGCGAAACCGATGGTGAACACTTCCGAGTTCATTCCCGCGTTGTCCTCGCGGTTCACGAAGTGAATCAGCCGCTCTTTGGCTTCCTGATGGGCGGCCCAGACTTCGGCGGGGGGCAGTGAGTCGGCGGAGCGAAGTACGAAGGCATCGGTGCGCCAATCGCTGAGGTGCCGATCGAAAAGCTGCTGGAAAGATTGCGCGGTCCAAGTTGGGGCGTGGACGCCGTTGGTGATGGCATCGACGGTGAAGCGCGGGAACATCCGGGCGGCCACCTCACCGTGGCGCTTGGCGACTCCGTTGACGAAACAGCTCAGGTTCAGGGCGAGATAGGTCATATTGAGATGGCCGTCAGTCTCAAACAGGCCCCGGTTGGTAAGAGCGCGCTTGTCGCCCAGGACATGATTCACCATGTCCAGGGGAAACTTGTCGTGACCGGCGGGGACCGGGGTGTGCGTGGTGAAGACGCACTGGCGGCGCACGAAGTTGACATCCTCAGAATTCGCTTCGGCGTGGCCTTCCTTTTGCAGTCGCTCGTCGAGGAGTTCGAGGGCCAGGAACGCCGCGTGGCCCTCGTTCATGTGGTAGCGGACTATGTTGGTGTAGCCCAGCTCGCGGAGCATGCGCAGTCCGCCGATTCCGAGGACCATTTCCTGGCAGATGCGGTAGTGGGAGTCGCCGCCGTAAAGGAAATGGGTGAGCGTTCGGTCCCAGTCGGTGTTCTCGGGGAGATCGGCGTCGAGCAGGACAACCGGCAGGGCGTAGCTTTCGTCTTGGGCGACCACGTTTCGCGTCCATGCGCGAAGCCGGACGGTGCGGCCCTCAATGGTCACCGAGGCCCGAGCCTCAAGCTCCGTCAGGAAATCCTCCACCACCCAAAGCGCGGGCTCTTCGCGCTGCCAGCCGCTGGGGTCGAGCCGCTGATAGAAATACCCCTTGCGGTGCAGGAGAGTGACCGCCACCATTGGCACGCGAAGGTCCGCGGCCGATCGAACGGTATCGCCCGCCAGGACGCCGAGTCCCCCGCTGTAGGTTGGAATGGCGGGGTCAATCCCGATCTCCATCGAGAAGTACGCGACTTTGCGATCGCCCGGCCCGTGTGTAATTTTCGTCGTGTTTGTCGCCATCCAGAGCAGTCCAAAGTTTTACCCAGATCGAGCGAGCACAATGCAACTCGACCACGAGAACTCCTGTTGGGCGGAGGCCCTCCGGTATATCGAACCGATACCGAGGCATCCGTTAAGCGTCATTGCGCCGAGAGAAAGTTGATCCCAGTCGGCGCGATTGGAGCGGAGTTCGCACCATGGTCCGAGAACTTGGCCGCCCCAGGCTAATTGGAAGCGGGTCGTCCGAGCCGTCAACACGGCCTTGGTTCGACTATTGCTCCCGGCCTCCGATAACTCGCAGTATTTCCTCAGACGCGCAAATGTCTTCGAGCGGCATTCTCATTCGACGCGACCAATTGCGGTGACGATCCTGACCGACTCCGGGAAGATTGACCGGTTCAGTTTCGCCCGCAAGATCGTCCAGCGAAATCCCAATGAGCGGCGAAGGAGTCCGCCGAAGAAAGGCATTCAACGCTGCGCAAAGCGCCGAGCTGTTTCTTTCGGCCTCATTCGTCAACAAACCTTCCGCTCGAAGTCGTCGCACCAGGGCATTGTATTCCCTCTGCCTCCTCGCCAGCGCCTCGCCAAGCGCCGCGTCATCCGGAATCGCTCCGACGTTGCGGCGGAGAGCGAGGTCACGGCCCTTTCGAAAACCGGCCAGCGGCACCATGTCGTGCGTGGCTACGACAGTGTAGGCGCGGTTGGAGTAGTGGTGCGGCGGTAAAAACTCCCCGGCGTAATCGCGCTCGAAATAGAGCACCCGCGTCGATAACACCCCCCAACGCTCGAGCATTTCGGAAAAACCGTGCGGCACAGTGCCGAGGTCCTCGCCAATCACCACCGCCCCGCATCGCCGGCTTTCCAGCGCCAGGATTGCAAACAACTCGTCCGCCGGAAAACGGACGTAGGTGCCCGCGGTTCCGTCGCGCCCTTGCGGAATCCAAAACTGCCGCAGAAGCCCCATTACGTGATCCATGCGCAGCGCCCCCGCGTGGGCAAACGCGCCTTGCAGAAGGCGACTCCAATACTCGTAGGCATTTTCGCGGAGGCGGTGCGGATTCATCGGCGGAAGGGCCCAGTTTTGACCTGTGGGACCGAGGTCGTCAGGCGGTGCACCGACACTTGCCCCCTCCGCGAAAAGCCCCGGAAACGCCCAGGGGTCGCTGCCGTCCGGGGCGGTCCCGATTGCAAGGTCCTGAAACAAGCCCATCAGCAAACCTTTTTCGCGTGCGAGCCGTGCAAGCTCGGCAAGCTGGCGGTCCAGCTCGAATTGCACATAGCAGTGAAACCCAATCTCAACGGGGTGAGCGATGCGAAAGCGCTCCACCTCCGGCGAGCGGGGATCGCGCAGCTCAACGGGCCACGACCGCCAGTCGTGCATGGGCGGAGTGATGGAACGGAAATGTCCGTCTATGGCGCTGAAGGTAGCGAAATCGAGCAATGCCCGCCCCTGGTGTTCCAGGTAGGTCTTGTAGGATCGACCTCGCGGCGTGTCGTCCCGGATATTACCGGCCAGGAAAGTCGCATGAAGGCTTCGGAGCGTCGATCGCTTGAGCGATTGCACCGGGTCATAGTCGATCATGTCTGATTCGCGCAGGCGGGACAGTTGAGCTTTGAAGGCCGGCCAAGCAATCAGTTCTCGCGCTTCGCGGCACGTCTCCACTTCAGGGATTGCGTTGATGTCGAGATAGATTTCGTTGCGAAAAAGCCGGCTGATCGGTCGATACGGGCTAACGTCGGTCCCCCGGTTGCGAAGTGCGTGCAGCGGATTAAGCCCGATGAAGGCCAGACCGGCCTGGGCTGACCACGCGATGAGTCTTCGCAGGTCGCCGAAATCTCCCACGCCCCAGTTGTCGTTGCTTCGCAGGCTGTAAAGATTCGTCCAGATTCCGCAGAGCTGTGCGTCGGGCGCTCGCTCGGCAACAGCGACGCAACGATCGGGCGTTACGATAAGACATTGCCGTCCGCGAAGTTCATGTCCCGCGAAACTAACGATCGCGTCAAGCTGATGGCAGCCCGGTTCCAACGGCCCCGGTAACGGGACGTGGATTTCATCGGCCTCGATTCCGGCAATGGCGAGGCCCGCGCTTTGCCGCACCTGCCCGGATTCGAGCGTGAGCTTCAGCGACCAGGCGACTTCGGCGCCGGCCGGGGCGCGAGTCCGCAATCGAATGAGCTCGAGGGTTGTCGGTCCCACAAGGCGGACGCCGGTCGGATCGAGCAACCGCGTACGCTCCTCGGATTCCAGTGCGTCGATGAGCCGTCCGGCGGAGGCTTCATCGGGCGCATCGAAACCCATGGCGCGGAGGAGCGATTCGCGAGTCTCGTCGGAGGTGGCGCAGGTTTGCGTGGCGTTGTAATTGAGGTATTCAGGAAGGATACCGAGGCGATCGGCCAACGCGCGTAGTTTCGGGCGAGTCGTCATCCAGGAGCAATCGTGCGGGCGCATTGCGGCGCGTGGCGGCCCGACGGCGACCTCACGCCTCTTCTGATAGAAGCAATGCTAGCGAACAGGCCGCGAGAGTCAAACTACCGCCAATGCGGCGTTCACGGGAATCGCATTCCGTGTTGAGCACTTCGTACCAACCGACTGCGCCGGGCGCCGTGGGCAAGCGAAACTGGCACGGCTCTCGCCCTGCGTTCAACAATATAGCCAAGAAGGGATGACCTCCTTGCCGATCTCCTGGTGCTGCGGGACCGGCAGCGGCGTTGTTCATTAGCATGGCAAGCGCGCTGCGGTCGGCGTCGCTCCAGGCGGCATCGGTTAACTGGCCGCCATGTTCGTCCAGCCAGGTTACGTCTTTGTGGGCCGATCCATTCCCGATCAGGCCGTTGAAGAAACGCCGCATTCGCAGGACCGGATGTTCGCGGCGCAGTGCAAGTACGCGGGCGGTAAACGCGAGCAGTGCGCGGCGATCTGCGTCGGTGGTCCAGTCAAGCCAGGAAACCTCACTATCCTGGCAGTAGGCGTTGTTGTTGCCGTCTTGAGTCCGACCGATTTCGTCGCCTGCGGTCAGCATGGGAATACCCTGTGAGAAAGCGAGCGTCGCAAGGAGATTACGTTTCAGCTTTTCGCGCAGTGCGCGAACCGTGGGACCGTCGGTCGGGCCTTCAATGCCACAATTCTGGGAGAAGCTCTCCGAGGGTCCGTCGCGGTTCTGCTCGGCGTTGGCCTCGTTATGCCTGGTGTTGAAGCTTACGAGGTCGTGGAGCGTGAATCCGTCGTGGCAAGTGACAAAATTGACGCCGCTGGACGGACTGTGCGCTCGCCCGCAGAAGATGTCGCTGCTGCCCGCCAGGCGCGTCGCCATGTTCGCAATCTGACCCGCGTCGCACCGCCAGAAGCGGCGTGCGTCGTCGCGGTAACGGTTGTTCCACTGCGCGATGCCCGGAGGAAAACGCCCGAGTTGGAACCCGCCTTCCGCCGCGTCCCACGGCTCAACGATCAACTTGACTTGCGCAAGGACAGGATCCTGCTGAATCATGGCGTAGAATCGGAGATGCTCGTCAACGCCGCCGGGTTGCCGTGAAAGAACGGTGGCGAGGTCGAATCGAAATCCATCAACGTGCATCTCCGTGACCCAGTAGCGCAGGCTGTCCATGATAAGCTGCTGAGTACGTGGATGCAGCGTATTCAGTGAGTTGCCGCAGCCGGAGTAGTTCAGATAACGACTGCGGTCGTGCGGATCGAGATGATAGTAGGCCGCGTTGTCGATGCCGCGCAACGATAGCGTTGGGCCACGCTCGTCGCCCTCTGCGGTGTGATTGTAGACCACATCGAGAATGACTTCGAGGCCGGCACGGTGAAGCTCGCGGACCATGCTCTTGAATTCGCCGACCTCCCGCCCCGGGGCCGAGGCGTAGCGCGGGTCGGGGGCGAAGAAGCCGATGGTGTTGTAACCCCAGTAGTTGACCAATCCCAGTCGCGCCAGACGCCGCTCGGTGACGAAGTACTGAACGGGCAGCAATTCGACGGCGGTTACTCCGAGATCGAGCAGATGTTGGACGATCGGAGGCGTGCCCAGCCCAAGGTACTTCCCGCGAAGGTCCGCCTCGATTCGCGGACAGCGCATCGTCATCCCCTTGAGGTGACACTCGTAAATGACTGTCCGATCCCACGGCGTTCGCGGGGGACGATCGTCGCGCCAGTCGAAGGCCGAATCGGCGACGACGCATTTGGGCATTGCGCCGGCAGAGTCGCGGGGGTCGGGCCGCTCCTGGTCCGGCGACGCATCCGGGGCATACCCGAGCAGAACGTCGTCGGCAGGGACCACGCCGCCGATCATCCGCGCGTACGGGTCGAGTAGTAGCTTGGCCGGGTTGAAGCGGAATCCGTCGCGCGGGGCATACGGACCGTAGACGCGATAACCGTAAAGCTGTCCGGGGCCGATCCCCTCGATGCGCCCATGCCAGACGCCCTCGGTGCGCTCTGTCAGTTTGATCCTCGCGGATTCGCGGTCGACTCGTTGTAGCGTCGCCCCTTGTGGGCGGCGCGGTGTCGAATCGAAAAGGCACAATTCTACGGATTCCGCCTCTCCGGCGAACAGGGCGAAGTTCACCCCGCGTCCGTCGCAAGTCGCCCCCAGCGGATAGGCTTTGCCTGTTTCGATCGGTTTCATGCCGGTTCGGGTTTCCAATCGGAGCGCCGCAACTCGCGCCGCGTCATTGTTCATCCTGCGGCGACAAAGACTCGCAAGGCCCTGCGGATGCGCTCCCCGGCCAATTCAAGTTCGTAATCGTACTGCGATTCGGTTTTCATGCGCAATCGGCTAGCCACTTTATCCGCGTTTACAAGCTCGTCCCGGTCCATCTCCGCCGTCGTGTAGGCCGCGAGACGACCGCCCGCGGCAAGGTGCGGCTGGGCCCATTGTATACACTGCTCCAGAGGCGCCACGGCGCGCGTCGTGACTACGCCGAATTTCTTATTCGACCGCCAATGGTCTGAGTGTCCGTGCTCGACTTGGAGATTGCCCAGTCCGATTTCCGAAGCGATACGTGCCACAAAGTCCACCTTCTTGCGCGTCCCGTCGATCGCAGTAATCGACCAGTCGGGACGCATGACTGCCAGCGGCAGCGCAGGAAACCCCGCACCGGTCCCGATGTCGAGAAGGGTCGCTTCGCTTACTCCGACCGCATCCGTCCAAAGCAACAACGCCAGAGAGTCGGCGTAGTGCTTGATCGCGGCCTCAACCGGATCGGTAATCCTTGTGAGGTTCATCGTCCGGTTGGCGTCGATAATCGCGGCGAAATGAGCTTCCATCCCGGCAAGCTGAACGGGCAGAGTTGGTATCTTCAATCGTGCAAGCGCGGCGGCAAGCGACTCTCTGAAAATCGACGGAACCGATTCCATGTGCCCATCATGCACCGGTCATTGCCAACCCGCCAGCAGGATTGGGAGTGCCCGTCTCGCCGGCGCATTGCCCGCGCTGCTCCAACGGGCGTGTGCGCAAGTTTGGCACTGTGTCGCCCTATTCAAACAACTTGGCGCGAGATCGCTCGGCGAAGGGTTTCGCCGCGATCGGGCGAAGAAGACCGGCGATTGCCCCTCCGTGGCCGTCCCGGAACAACTGCTCCTCGCCTAGCGCCTGATGGCACCGGCAGGTATCTCAAAGCGGAAAGACTCCGCGCCCCTGCCGCAGTTGCCACCGTCCAACTCCAGGATCAAACGTTCGACGTCACGGGGCGGTCGCTCAAAAACCAGCGTGTCTACGATCTTTGCGCCAGGCTCCAACGATTTACGTTCCATGCCGCCCTTCAAAGAAAGTCGGGGAGAGAAGGCGTGAGTGCTAGAGGTCTTGCCGCGATCATCCCGCAGGGAAGCTCCCCCTTTATTCCATGTCAGAACATCGAGGGGATCGTGCTTCCCAAGATTTGCAACCTCGACGAGAATACGGAGGTATATTCCGCCAGATTCAACTTCTGTCCCGGCGGAAGTCCCGATTAGCTGTACTGTTCCGATGGACGCAAATATCACTGAGACTTGGACGTCGCCTCGGCGAACGGATTCACAGATGGGACCGACTGGTTGCGGCGAGACCTGCTCGAGATTTCTCCGAACATTGGGTCGGCTTGTCCGGTGCGGGGCCCCTCCCGTGCTCTGCTTCAGCGAAACGCACATGTCCCCGCCAATCTGAAAGCGAAGCAGTCCCTCGCCACCGAAGTTTCCCGCAGGAAGCTCAAGGTAAAGATGCTCAGCGTCCGAAACAGGTGGCTGAAATACAAGGACGTCCGCGACTGACTTTGCTGGGTAAATTGAGCCCTGCTCAAATTGCCCCTGCGCGCGCGTTCCAAGACCGAAGTCGATTCGTTTGTACACGTTTCCATGTTCGTCTCGGATGGACGCGTAGTCGTGCGCAAGCGAGAAGTCCCTGCCCATCCACGTGGTGAAATCGACCTTCTTGTTCTGACTGAGGTTCGACACTTCAAGGACAACCTTCAAGTACGACTCAGAGGACTCGGGCACGCTCGAACTAAAGCCGCCCTGAAGAGGAATAATGCCGACCGATGCGGACACGACGCGAACTTGCACATCGCCTTGTTCCACTTCTTGTGTTGCCGGTGTCCATTTCGCACGATTTGGTCTTGCCTCCGAGGGCCTGATTCCATGTAGGGCGTTACTCATGCCCATCAAGGCGTTGACGGCAACAACGAGAGCGAAACCGCACATCAAGGCGCCGGCGATTGGATACGCAATTCCCGCACCGCGCCGGGAGAGAGCCACGAAAAACCCAAGTATGGCAAGCAAAAGTCCTAGCGCACCCAGCGGAATCGACAGAACACCGATGAAGGGGATCCAACAGAAAAGGAACGCAAGGATTCCCAAAACGAACGACACGACCCCAAAGCTCGAGGTCCGCCGAGGCAAATGCACGTTGACCGAGGGTGCATTCGGAACGTGCCCAAGCTCTACCGGCGACTGAGGGGTCCGGGAACGTAGTGTCGACTGCAAGAGCGACAAGTCAATGTTGTCGTTACCGTCGCCCAACCTTTGTAGCGGACGGGTCATGGTTGCACCGCATCGGTTCTCCGTGGCACCGGGTCGCCGAGGCGTCCATTGGCCAACCCGGTCGCATGAGGGTTCACAGCAGCTTACCACGTTTCTCCCCCATTGTTAAGCCACGCAAATTGTTTTTTCTTGGACTTCGCAGCGTGATGCTGGCGATGATTCGGCAGCGTGTCTAACGCCGGGTAATGGATAGGCTCCGTCCGGCGCCTCGCGGAAGCTCGATGGGCACGAAAAAAGCGCCGGGGTAGAGGTAGTCTTCGCCGGACTCGTCGATCACTCGGACGTAGCCGTCCTTGGCGGCTCGGGCGTCGGGAAGAAGCTCGTAAACTTTCCGCACCTCAAGATCTTCAGCGCCCTTGTTCCGAACACAGATTGCGAACTGCTTACCCCTTTTCATACCGCTTCCAAGCTATCCCGAAACCCCCTCACCCTACCCTCTCCCCCAGGGTGGAGAGGGGTTGCATGATACACGCTCAATCTGGGAACCGCTTAATCTTGAATTTCACTCTGCCCAGGCCGTGAGCCTCGTACCAGTGCAACTCCGCCCGGCGGGCTTGCGAGTCACGCATCGAACAGTCGATCCGCCCTTGCCGCCACGAGTACGTTCCAAGTTGTTTCGTCCGGGTCCTTGTCGAAGTCGGGCATTGCGCCGATGCGGACAAGCGAGAATCCGGCCGCACCGAGGAAACCCTCGATCTCTGATGCGAAGAAATACCGCATCGCGTGGGTCTCATCGGTTTGGCGCTCTTCGCCCGCCATGATCCGGTCAACATGAAAGTGCACGCTAATCCGTCGGCGGGTTTCATCCAGCTCGGACTTTGAAGCGCGTACGACGCGACCGTTTGCAGTGGGCGCGGCTTTCGTTCGGCTCGCCGGGCGCTGGCGAAGGACGGCCGGGCCGTACCAGCAGTCAAAGAGCAGCAACCCCTCGTCGCGGAGGTGCATCCGAGCGGTTTGCAAGGCCGCGGACACGTCCGCGTCTTCGAGCTGATAACAAAGCACCGCGAACATCATTATGGCCGCATCAAAGCGCTGCTCGATTCGGAAAGAACGAACGTCCGCGACGTGGTAATCAGGTCTATTCCCTTTAGGGCGTTTCTCGGCCCGCGTGCGGGCCTGCGCGATCATGTGCGGGGACCGATCCACACCGACGACTTCGTAGCCGCGCTCTACAAGCAATTCCGCATGGCGCCCAGTGCCGCAGCCCAGGTCAAGAATCCGCCGGACGGGGCCCGCCGCCCTGGCGGACAGCACGCGCTCCACGAGGTCGCATTCCGCCGCGTAGTCCTTGTCGTGGTATATCGCGTCGTAGATTTCGGAGTAGCCGACTCCAAATGTCTCGGACATGCTGATTCAGAAGTACTCCTTCTCGGCCAGTCCGGTGTACGGGCCCTGCTTAATCTCCAAAAGCACCGTGTCTTCCAACATACGGAATCCATGTCCGCCGGCGACGAGAATGAGTATATCGCCAGTGCGGAGTTCGCGCGAGGCCACAAGGGTTCCGGCCCGGTTGTAGAGATCGACCTCGCATCGGCCCTCGCGCACCACAAGAACCTCGCCGGTCCCGACAATCCGCCGCTGGATGGGCAAGTGGGTGTGGCGTGCAATCTGCTCCCCGGTACCGTACACAATGAAGCCGACCTGCTGGCTCCAATCGTTGGGCGTCACGAACTGCGTCGCGCCGGGTGATTCGGCGGAATGAACTATGCACGCCAGCGGTTGATCGCCGTCGCAGATTTGCTCGATCTCACAGGGCTCCGTCCGGACGTTGCTCATTCACACACCTCCCCCGCTCGCGACCTGAGCGGTCCTTTGACGCCCGCCCCGCCGAACTCGCTTTGTCGCCTCGTCGATAATCTCCCTCAGCCGTTGACGGAAATCCTCCGGGGTATACGCCCGCAGTCGCGCCCTCCCCTTCTCGATCAGCGTCCGTCGCAGCGTTTCGTCGGTCCAAAGCCGCCTTATTCCCACCGCGATGTCCTCAACGCTTTTCGGATCAACCGTGACGGCGGCGTCGCCGACTTGCTCCACGATACCGCGAATCCGCGAGGTCAGCACCGGACAATCCAGGGCCCAGGCCTCAAGAAACGGAATGTTCGTCGGCCCGAAAAAGGTCGGCATGACCAGCGCCTCGGCCCCCGCGTACAACCCAAACAAGTCTTCGTCAGAAACGTAACCGGGCATCCGAACTTGATCTTCCAGGCCCAGCTCGCGTAGTCTGTCCTCAACTTTCGTGATGATGCGCTGCCGAATCTCGCCCGTCGCCGATCCAGCGAGCACCATCGGAATGACCAGGCCGTACTTCCTTCGCAAGAGTCCCAGGGCCTCAACCAGTCGCACATGGTTCTTGTGGGGCCAGAACTGCGCTGGGTAAAAAAGATAACGATCCGCCAGATCGTACTGCTTGCGCAGTTGCGGCACGCGCTCTCTGGCCGCCTGTGGATCAATTGATGGATCGGGAAGATACGGAAGCGCCTTGACGCCCTCGGCATCGACGCCGTAACGGCCGTATGCGTTCAGAATATCCTCGCGCCCGACCTGCGACTCCGCGACAAGCACGGTGGCCGAACGGGCTGCGTTGCGAAGCACGTACTCCCGGCGTTGCCACTCGCCGCCCTCTGAAACCTCGGGGAATTCCGGTTGGAGCAGATGTTGCAGATCGTGTATGGCCATTACGAATGGAATCCCGGACTCGAATGACAGTCGATGCGGCGACGGATAGAGCATGAGGTCGATGCCGCACTCCTCCAACCAGGCGCGCATGTCGGATTGCTCCAGCGGCGAATCCACTTCCGGCAACTTATTAAGATCGATCGACGGGTGCGGCGCCCAAGGGGGCCGAAACGGCTTCACGGTCCAGCCGGAATCCACACATCGCTTCAATACCGGATCGTCCGGCGAATGGGCGAAGACTACGAACTCGTGATCCCACACACCTCCCGGCGAGGCGGACAGTTCCCGAAGCGCGTCAAGAAGCGTGACAGTGTATTGATAGATGCCGCCGTCGTGGCGCTTCAATGCCGGATGAATCCCGATGCGCATAGTTCCATCCAACTACAGGGAACAACCAACGCCAGGACAATCCGAGCCGGGAGCCCCAGCGCGCCGGGGACCGGTCAATTGTCCACTCGCCTGCGCTACCATTCCCTACCCTCGTCGACCGGCCAAGGAAACAAGGCGGCCGGTTCGCATGTGATGTTGAAAGATTCCCAGAAGCTCCTGCATTCGATCGGTCAACAAGTGGTCTCGCAGCGTGCGCCGCTGCCCGGCCTGCGCAATCGCGGTCCGCTCATCTTCATGCGAAAGATAGTGCTGGATCTTTTCGATGCACTCCCGATCGTTGCGATAGCTCACCACTTCGCGTTCCGGCTCGAACAGTTCGCCCAGATGGGGTCGCCACTCGGTCAGAAGACACGTCCCAGCTCCAGTCGCTTCGTACATCCGCATGTTGTTGCACCAGTCTGTGTTGACCGCGCCGCCGACATCGAGACGGGCATGGCGGTTGAGAGTAATCCGCGATTGCCTCAACATCCTGTACATCTCCCATCCCCACACCTGCCCGCGATAGTGTCTGCGAATGAGCGAGTCAGGCCGGGTATGCTCCAGTCCGTAGCAAAAGATGTCCACCTCGACCTCTTCCAGCAATGCCTCCAACCACGCGATCCGATCGGGATGCGATGGCGCAAAGCCGCCCACAAACGTCACCGGATACCGCGAGGTTTCCCGCTCCAACCGATCGATAATCCGCCGATCGAATCCAAGACGAATGTAGTGAGAGGCAATATCCCTCTTGCGAAAGTGTTCGACGAAAGGCGGCCATGAGGAAATCATTAGATCGTAGCCGCCATAAGTCCGATTGGACGGAAGCGGCGATGCGACCTCACCCACTACCAAGCCGACGCGAGATCGAAGGTCCTCAAGGAATTCGTCGCCCAGCGGATACCATTCGAACACATAGACCACGTCCGGGCGAAATGCCTCAATCTGTGCCGCTACGATTTGCCGACGTTGATCGTGGATGTTCCCATGCAGCGTCAGGCCACGTTCCTCGGCCCATTTGGCCTGCGCCGCGTCCGCGTTGCAGATAATCTCCGTCGCTTCGCATCCAAGCAGTCTCAGCCCATGCGAATACGCATCGCCAGTGCCAAAAGCGGAGTCGAACAATCGCCTATACTGGGCATCGCAGTCATCGCGGAAAAGACCCGGTTCGGAAGCATAAATGTCCTTCAGGAATTCCGGGTAGAAGGTTTGGACAATGAGGACTTTCGGCTGCATCACCTTCGTACTCTTGGTCGCATTGTTAACCGAGAAGTTCACACATTAAGTCGGTGACGGGAGCATAAGCGACCGGGTAGGCAGTACCATAATGGTTATGCAGCAATCTTGCTCGATCGCTTTCGCTCCCTGCTCCGCCACAGGTTCTTAACGCTTACATTCCAGCAATTGCTCGACGACGAATGCCTGATCGTCCGGCGTCAGGCTGAGCCCCGACGGCAGGTAGAACCCGCGCTCGCCCAGTCGTTCGCTCACCGGATATCGCCCGCGAAGGTCCGGCCAGCGCCGATGCTCTCCCTGAAAAACCGGTTGCCGGTGCATGGGAACAAAGAACGACCGCGTCTCAATTCCCGCCGCCTCCAGACGTTTGCAAACCTCTTGCCGTGTGCGGCCGAACTCGTCCTTCAATACAACACCGTACATCCAGTAGACTGGTTCACATCCTTCTCCCCGCGCGGGAAGCTGTAGCGCGTCTTCGTTCGCCAGCAACCGATAGTATTCGGCCGCGAGTTCCCGCTTGCGAGCGACTTTTTCGTCAAAACGTTCACATTGTGCATAACCGACGGCGGCCTGGATATTCGTCATGCGGTAGTTGAATCCGACGTGATCGTGGACGAAGCGCTCTTCGCCAAACGCTTGGTTACGCAGCAGCGCCGCCCGCTCCGCAGTGGCCGCGTCGTTCGTCACCACCATCCCGCCTTCGCCGGTGGTGATGATCTTGTTGGCGTAGAAGCTGAAGCACCCCACATCGCCGATGGCCCCGACGGTGCGCCCGCGATAGGTCGCCCCGTGCGCCTGGGCCGCGTCCTCGATCACGTACAGACCATGCCGCCGTGCGATGTCGCGGATCGGACCCATTTCGCACGGGTGTCCGTACATGTGTACCGCCATAATCGCCCTGGTGCGCGATGTGATTTTCGCCTCAATCAGGTCCGGGCCGATGCACCATGTGTCCGGGCAGATGTCCACCAAAACCGGCGTTGCACCTGTCCAGCACACCACGTTGGCGGACACGATAAGCGTGAACGACGGAATGATGACCTCGTCGCCCGCGCCTATCCCCAGAGCTTCCAGCGCTAAATGCAGCGCAGCCGTCCCATTGCAGCACGCCACCCCGTGCGACGCAGCGCAAAGCCCCGCAAACTTCCGTTCAAACTGCGGGATGAATTCGCCCAGCGATGAAATCCAGTTCGTGGCAAAGCATTCGAGCGCGTAGTCCAGCTCTTTGCCGTCAAGCACCGGCGAGCACACTGGAATCGCCCTTCGGGTTCTCTCAGTCAGCACGCTCAACTCTTCGACCCTACCCTTTGCCCACAGTAATTTGCGAGGTTGGATCCCACCGTATCGCTATCGGCATCGACTCTTGTCTGCCTGCAAGGTGTGTCGTGGAACAGTTGGGTTTGTCCATGCAATTGACTTCATTCCGCAAGCACGCATCACTACCATCGTCGGTTGCTGTGTAACTTGTTGCTTCGACTCTTATCCACGGTGACCACATTGTGGAAGACCAGGCAAAGCCACAACCATTAATCTGAAGTGACAATTGTCCGATAACTACCGTAACGACCACTTCGCTTTCTCGGACCGTCTCCCCTCTGAAATTGTATGTTGACCGTTTTGCACGCGGATCAGGTATAGATGTTGGCCTTTGAAATGGGCAGGAGTTCTTCGCAGTCTTTGTCGTAACCGACCTACACCAGTGCGTTTCTACACACCCGGTCTAACCACCTTTCGTGAACCGAAGGCGGGTGGAAAATCAACCATCTTCATTCAACCTCGTTTCTCCACTCCCCCGACCAGATGTCCGATAAGCAGACGCCGGCGACCATGCGGACTTTTGGGCGTTTATCTAATGTCCTACTGCAAGCGCCGTGCATTTTACCGATATCCGCAACTGTTTCGGAAAACGGCGACCTTCAACGTCGTCGTCATGGAAGGGCTGAGAATATGACCGAATTCGCGTGCGACTCAATCCTCCTCAACGACTTGCAAGCACAAAACGAGGCCATTTCCGAGGAGCTTACCGAAGCCGTCGCCGATGCTGCCTCAGCGGCACAGTTCGTCGACAGCCCCGCAGTCGAAACCTTTGCCGAAGAGTTAGCGAATCATTGCGGAGTAGCCCACGCGGTTCCCTGCAAGAGCGGCCCGGAAGCGCTTAGGCTTGCGATCCTCGGCGTGCTCGGCGAGGGCGACGGCGAAGCGGAGATTGTCACTGTCTCGCACACGTTCCCGGCAACGCTGGAGGCCATCATTGCGGCTCGCTACAAGCCGGTCCTTGTCGATGTTGATCCCGAAACCTGTCTCATGGATCTAGAATGCGTTGAGGCCGCATGGACGAAACGAACCGTCGCGGTTGTACCCGTATACACCTACGGCCAGATGCTCGATATTGTTCGCCTGCGCAAGTGGACTGAGGCCCGCGGTGCAGCGGTGATTGAAGATGCCGCACACGCGATCGGAGCGGCTTTCGACGGCGTCGGACCGGGCGTGATGAGTGATGCGGCCGCCTTCAGTTTCCATCCGGCGAGCAACCTCGGTGCGTGGGGCGAGGCCGGCAGCGTTGTCTGCCGTGATCACGGCATCGCCAAGCGTATCGCTCAATACGTGAACCACGGGCGAAGCTACCAGTTCACGCACGTGCGGATCGGTTGCTGCGGACGCATGGATGCGATCCAGGCCGCCGTCCTGCGCGTCAAGCTGCGTTACGTCGACGAGTGGAACAAGGCCCGGCAACGCGTTGCCGGTTGGTATGCGGAGTTGCTGGGGCGGGCCTCTCTACGAAACAACGAAAGTGCTTTTCTTGCACAAAACAATTCGGAAGGCGCATGGTCGTCTACGCCTCCCGAGTGGCGACGAAAGAGGCAGGATTCGGCCGTTTTGGCGCCGCAAGCCGCTCCCGGCGCGTATCACGTCTTCAACCAGTACGTGATTCAAAGCGCCGACCGCGATCGCGTTCGTGCGGCGCTGCGCGTAGCCGGTGTCGCCACCGGCATTCATTATCCGATTCCGTCGCACGAACAGCCTGCCTATCACTACTTGGGATTTCGCCCGGACGACTTGCCGGTCACCCACCGGCTTTGCAAGCGCATTCTTTCGTTGCCGATGTTTCCACAGGTGGCCCGCGGACAAGTCGAGCGCGTCGTCGAAAGCGGCTGGCCGGCGGCAACCGCAGTCATTGGTTAAGAGCCTTGCGCTCGTGATCCCTTTGAAGCCCGCGGAAAATCAGGTCGGGGCCGTACCGGCGAGACTCGGCGCGAGGCGCACAAGTAGGTGCAGGATGAGGCAAGTGTAGGCCCCGGCGATCACGTCGTCGCCGACTACGCCCCACCCGCCGGGCCAGCGGTTTTCGATCCGCCGCGCGGGCGGGATCTTCATGATGTCGATTGCACGCTCAAGCATGAACGCGAAGATAGCGATACGCCACGTCCACGGTACGGCTGTCACGGCGATGAGAAAACCGGCCACCTCGTCCCAGACAAGTTTGCGACTGTCCTTTTCGCCGAGCACGGTGTCGCCGCGCTGATGCAACCACACCGAAACGAGCGTGAAGATTGTGGTCGCGACAATATACAGCGATGTCGGCCAGCTTCTCGTCAACCAAAAAAGCGGCAGACCGACTATCGCGACAGTCACTGTTCCCGACGCCGGCAGGAAGCCCAGTGGGCCGATAGAACCGATAAGCACAAGCACCATTTGCCTGGCCGAAGTTTTCTCTGGCAAAGTTAAACTCCTTGCGGCGGCATTCCATATTACGACGCTACGACAATCCCGCGACGGACGCGATGCAATTTTATTGGCTCCGTTTTCGGCGAATTGCCTCTCGGCTCATAAGCATCGTAATCACGGTAACGATGTAGTAACTAAACAGTCAACCTGTTGCCCCGCATGACCGAAACCGAGTATAAACAAGGTGCCGGTGAATCGTAACCGCCGGGACGGTCAAGCCTCCAATTTTTTGGGGAAGAATCAACCCGCTTCTGGTTGCGCCTTTTGGAAATCGGTGAGTTAATGATGCGTCATCGTGACGAACATTGTCTTGGATTTGTCTGTTGGAAAACGGGAATGCGACACATGAATCAACCATCGCCCAAAACTCCCTGGGTGTCGGCGGCCGGCTTCGGCGCCGCGGCACGTGATCTTAACCGCAATGGATCGGCCCTGGCCGCGGTCCTCACGGTTCTCGCTCTGTGGACCGGTTATGCTGTCGCCGCGCCGCCAGGCGGGGTGGCGAAGGAGAAGAATATCAAGAAGGATGTTGCGGTTGACGTCAAGGACGCAGCCGTGCCTCAAAACGTGAAATCCCCCCCCAGCGTGGTGACCGGAGAAGGAGGGCAGGCGATCCAGCCGATGAAACCGGAGGACGTCAAGGGTCCACATCCTGTCATCAAGCCTGACGAAGAAGCACACGACTTTGGGTCTACCTGGGTCGGTCCGCCGCTGAAACACAGTTTCAAAATCACCAACTCCGGCGACGCTCCCCTGGAGATTTCCCGCGTCAAGCCGGCTTGCGGGTGCACGATTGCCGGCAACTATCCAAAGACGCTCGCCCCTGGTGAAACCGGCGAGTTTCCGTTTTCAATGGCCAGCAGCAAGCTTCGCGGTCATTTTGAAAAAGCGGTCACTATCGGCTCGAACGATCCGGTAACGCCCGAACTGCGTCTCATGCTCAAGGGGGAAGTTAAGCGATACGTCGAGGTGACGCCGCCGTCGGCAAGCTTCGCGCGCATCACCACACAAGAGCCCCAGGAACGCATCGTCAATATTGCGAACAACACCGACAACCCGCTTCAACTTACACTCCAACAGCCGACCGACAGCAAATTCAAGGCCGAGTTGGTCGAGAAGACGCCTGGCAAACAGTTCGACTTGCGCATCTCGGCGGTCCCGCCGTTTGAGCCGGGCAACCTGCGGACAACCATCACATTGAAAACGAACATCCCCGAGCAAGACGAGGTCACGGTTGATGTAAATGGCGTTGTCCCCACCCGGTTGGAGGTGCAGCCTTCGGTAGTAGTCGTCAATCCGGCGCGCGGAGAGGATACCACAGGCGTCTCCCGTGTCGTTCGCTTTACGAACTACGGCAAGAATCCCGTCAAAGTGCTCGAAGCCACAGTGGACGATCCAAGTATCACAGTGAATGTTTCGGAGCGCAAGGCCGGCGAGAGCTATACCATTCAGGTGCAGATGCCGCCGGGGTATCAGCCGCCCGCGACAGGCAAAAGCATTACGCTGAAGACCGACGACACCGAGCAGCCTACTATTGCCGTTCCGATCCAGAGCTCTGGCGCGGCGCCGCCGCAGAAAGTGACGGATCAAGGACCGATCAAGAAACCGGAAACCGCGCCGCCGCCCCCGAGCAAGCCGCTGATTGCCAACCCGGCGCCGCCGTTCAAACTCACAACGATCGACGGTAAGGAAGTCTCCAACCAGTCGCTCAAGGGCTCGGTGGCCGTGCTGGACTTTTTCGCTCCGAACTGCGGCTTCTGCAAGAAGCAGATTCCGCGAGTCGAGCCGATTCGCGCCGAGTATGTCGACAAGGGCGTTCGCTTTATAAACGTCGCCCAGAAGATGGGTAGCAAGGATTTCACGCAGGACGAGATTCTTGATACCCTAAAGCAGCTCGGCTTCCGCGGAGAGTTGGCCCTCGATCTGACCAACTCCACAGGGCAGCTTTTCCAGGCCACGGGATTCCCGACCATGGTCATCCTCGACAAGGAGGGCAAAGTCGCGGCGACCAACATCGGGAACATCGGTGACCTCGAAGAACGCATGAAGAAGCAACTCGATGCGCTGATTGCCGGCAAGCCGATCCCGAGCGAAGTCGCCGCCGCGCCGGGGCCACAGGAGCCCCAGGCGCCAAAGCAGGAGGCACCGGACGCCTTGGTCGGTAAGGCGGCCCCCGAAATCAACCTGAAAACTGTGGACGGTAAAGACCTGAGCAACGCGACGTTTGCGCAGTCGCCGGCCACAGTGCTGGACTTCTTCGCCGTCAATTGCGGTTTTTGCGGAAAGCAGATTCCGCGGCTGGAAACGGTTCGTAAGACTCACGCGGGGAAAGGCATTCGCTTCGTTACCGTTCAGGAGACAATGCGTCAGGAGTTCTCCGAAGACGACGCTAAGAAAAAACTGTCCGAGCTGGGTTGGGCCGGTGAATTCGCCAGAGACCCAAAGAACGAGATCGGATCCAAGTACGGGGCCTTGGGCTTCCCGACGATGGTAGTAGTCGGAAAGAACGGGAAGGTCGAAGCGGTCAACGTCGGTAACGTAGACGATCTGGAGTCCAAGTTGGCGGCCCAGCTTGACGCGATTTTGGCGGGCAAGCCGGCATCGACGGCCGTAGCCGCCGCACGGCCGACGCCAGCAGTCGCCCCGTCCCCTGCACCGACTGCCGTCCTGCCGCCGGCAACGCCGCCCGTTGCCGCGCCTCCGAAGCCGGCGGTCCCGGAGCAGCCCCAAGCGGAGCTGCCAAAGAAGCCGGCCGAGTCGCTCGTCGGCACTCAGGCGCCGAGCTTCGCGCTCAAAACCGTCGGCGGAAAGGACCTGTCCAGCGACGAGTTCGGCAAGCGTCCGGCGACGGTGCTCAACTTCGTCGCCCCTAGTTGCGCGTTCTGTAAAAGGCAAATCCCGAATCTCGAGAAGGTACGGGCCGACTACGAGTCCAAAGGCATCCGCTTCGTAAACGTCTACCAGAGAATGGGAACAAAGGATTTCGAACCCGCCGAAGCGACCGAGGTTTTCAAGCAGGCTGGCTCCGGTTTGGAGTTGGCCAGAGATGTAGGGAACGAAATCGGCCAGTTGTATAAGGCTGCCAGCTATCCGACGATGGTCATTGTCGGCAAGGACGGGAAGATCGAGCACGTCAACGTCGGGGCCAAGCCGGACATCGAACAACTCGTCCGGAGTCAGCTCGAGGCGTTGATCGCCCGAAAGTAAGTTCAAACAGAAGCGGACGACCGCGGTCGTCCAAAGTCGGATCATCAAGCGCCCTGCCTGCTCGGAGCATTCGGTCCAAAACCGAGTACTCCGGGCGGCAGGGCATCTGCCTTTCGTAGCCGATCGGAGATTACCGAGACCGAGCTCCTGAAGCGCTCGCGCGGGGCGTATCGCAGGAGACCATCCGTGCCGTTCTTGCACGCCACGGGCGGCATAGTCGGAGGATTCATTCCAGGCGCGCCGGGGCCGGTGACAGCCGCCGTTTGTTGGTGATGGCATTGGATTCTGGACTACTTGGACATTCCAGCCGTCTGGCGACAAGTCGCCAAGTCGCCGGCGCGCCCCGTGCCGACCTTGACAGTGAGCTTATTCGTAGCTAGCTTACCTGTTTTACTTTGGGTTTATAGTGCGGGTGGTTGCAGAATCGCTTTATTAACCCAATGCGATCTGATAGGTCGAGCCCAGTATGGCTCCTCTGACGAAGGGTTCGTTATGCTCCCGGTTAAGAAAATCTCCAAGACGCGTACGCGTTCCCGGCGGGCGCACCACGCATTTAAGCCAGTCAACCTCGTGGCGTGTCCAAAGTGCGGCAAACCCAAGCTTCCGCACGCCGCCTGCGCCGTCTGTGGCTACGTGAGCACAAAGACGATGCTGACCGTAGGCGAGAAAGAATCCTAAATGGCCATCCGGGTTGCGGTCGACGCCATGGGAGGGGATCACGCACCCGCGGCGATCATCCGCGGTTCCGTGCAAGCCTTATCGGACGACCCCGACCTCGAACTAATCTTGGTTGGCGACGAGGGGACCATCCATCGCGAGTTGCGCTCAATCGGCGCTGAGGCGGCCGGGGCGCGGATTCGCGTTGTCCACGCCTCCCAAGTAATCGGGATGGACGAGCAGCCTGTCGAGGCGCTTAAGACCAAGAAGGACTCCTCGCTCGTGCGGATGACGATGCTGGCTGCTGAGGGAGAAGCCGACGCGATTCTCAGCGCCGGCAATACTGGCGCCTGCGCGGCGGCCGCGCAATTCCTTCTTAAGCCTCTTCCTTGCGTGATGCGACCGGGAATTGCTGTAACCATACCGTCTTTTTATGGTCCGTTCGTCTTGTGCGACGTCGGCGCCAATATTCAGGCCAAACCGCGCCATTTGTACGAATACGCGGTTATGTCCGCCCTTTATGCGAAACACTTGCTGGGGATCGCGGAGCCGCGAGTCGCCCTCATGTCCATCGGCGAGGAGAGCGGAAAGGGCACGGGGCTGGTCAAGCAGACCGCGGAGCTGATTAAGGCGGATACCAGGATCAACTTCGTCGGCAATGCCGAAGGTCGCGATCTTTTCGAGGACCATTGCGACGTGGCGATCTGCGATGGATTCGTCGGCAACATCATCCTGAAGTTCGTAGAGGGGCTTGCGGAGGGACTTTTCAAGACCATTGCCCACGAATTCGCCGACGAAGCCCCGGACCTCCGCCAGAAATTCACCGCCGCCCTGGACCGCGTATGGGCGCGGCATGATTACAGCCGCTACGGAGGCGCGCCCCTGCTGGGGGTCAACGGCGTCTGTATCATCTGTCACGGACGAAGCAATGACTTCGCCGTACGCAGCGCGGTTAGCGCGGCCAGGCGCTATGTTGGACAAAATCTAGGCGCTGCTATTTCCGCTTGGCTTGGCTGACGGGACCTTCTTGGACGATGACCCCATGACCCAACGATTGCCCGTCAGAATCGCGGGGACAGGGGCTTATGTTCCCGAAGAAGTGCTCAACAATGAGCATTTCGCGCGCTACCTCGACACCTCCGACGAGTGGATCGTCACCCGCACCGGAATACGTGAACGCCGCCGAGCGGCACAGGGCGAGGCCACGTCGCATCTGGCGACGCGCGCGGCGCTCAATGCCATCGAAAATGCCGGCCTGACGCCGGGCGATATCGACGCCATCGTTGTGGCCACGGCCACCGGCGATCGCCAGTTCCCCGCGACGGCGACTTATGTGCAGAACGCTTTGGGGTGTAGAACGATTCCAGCATTCGACGTGGGCGCGGCCTGTGCCGGATTTCTGTATGCAACCACTGTCGGAGTGAGCCTGTTAGCCTCCGGTCTCTACAAGACCGTGCTGGTCATTGGCGCCGAGACGCTTACCCGGTTTGCCGATCCCCAGGACCGGACCGTGGCCGTTCTGCTCGGTGACGCGGCGGGTGCCGCGGTTCTCTGTCGCGCGCACAACCCTGAACAGGGGATTCTGCACTGCGAGTTGGGTTGCGACGGGGACAAGGCGGAGTACATCTGGGTGCCGGCGGGGGGATCGAGAGTGCCCAGCTCCACGATGACCGTGGCCGAGCGTCTGCACTACATGCGGATGCGAGGTCGCGACGTGTTCAAGTTCGCGGTTCTCAAGATGGAAGACTT
>Ga0209777_10001355_pt1 | contig 35965 bp, 26 predicted proteins | sample FrelakmetHBP12HB_FD_187147 | JGI IMG/M metagenome (GOLD analysis project Ga0209777, IMG submission 187147) | Freshwater lake sediment microbial communities from the University of Notre Dame, USA, for methane emissions studies -HBP12 HB (SPAdes)... | ecosystem: Environmental > Aquatic >...
GGGAGCCGCTCGGGCCGCCGCGCCGGGCTCGCTCGGGCCGCCGATTCGAGAACGGCGTCGGCGCGATCCTGGTGATCGACCTGCTGGCCCTCTTACTGGTTGCAGCCTCCGCGCCCGCCGCATACCTGTGGCTCGGGCAAGCGCATCCGAGCCCGATCGCAGTCGCGACGACGACGACGCCGCTCGCGAGCCCTTCGCCTGGTCCGGATGCCTCGCCCTCCGCGGCGGGCCCTTCGCCGGGAGCGGGGACGGCGGGCCCATCCTCCGCCTCCGCCAGCCCATCGCAGAAGCTCTTCTACGGCGACGGCACGTGGTCCGCGGCCGCGCCGCTTTCGCAGGCCAGGTGGGCGGCCGCGAGCGTGCTACTTCGCGACGGGCGCGTGATGGTGGTCGGTGGGACGACTGGCACCTCCAGCTCCAACGCCGTAACGACAGCCACCGTCTTCAACCCGGCCACCGGTTTCTGGAGCTCCGTGACCGGCATGCTGCAGCCTCGCGCCTACGCCATGGCCGTGGTGCTCGCCGACGGCTCGGTGTTGGTCGCCGGCGGCTCGCGCAACGGCCAGCCGCTCGACACGGCGGAGCGCTACCTCCCCGCGACGGACACCTGGGTCGCGGCCGGGCGCCTCAACCTGCCTCGCACGCAGGGGACGCTTACGCTTCTTCGCGACGGCCGCATCCTGGCCGCCGGGGGCGGTGTCGAGGGCGGGCCCGACTGGAACTCGACCGCCTCCGCAGAGCTGTTCGATCCGAAACGAGGGGTCTGGACGCTCACTGCCCATATGTCGGTAGCCCGGGCCCGCCAAACCGCCACGCTGCTGCCGGACGGCGAGGTCCTGGTCGCCGGCGGGGCGACGACCTTCCACGGCGAGACCGGCTCGGTGACCACCAGCGCCGAGCTGTACGACCCCAAGACGGGGGCGTGGCGACCGGCCGCGCCGATGTCCAAGCCGCGCTACGTCCACGGCGCCGCTCTCCTGCCCGACGGCCGCGTCCTGGTCGCGGGCGGCTGGTACGCGACCAGCAACAGCGACCCCAGCCACGAGACCGCGGAGATCTACGACCCGGCCGCAAACCGCTGGACGGGCACGGGTTCGATGAAGAACGCGCGAGCCGAGTTTGGCCTGGTGAGCCTGCCCGATGGTCGGATCCTCGCCGCGGCCGGAATCGATCCGGCCTACAAGGTCCAGGCCGGGGTTGATCTGTACGATCCGGCGACCGGCCTCTGGCAGGCGACCGGCAAGCTGGGCGCGGGCATCATGGGAGCGTCCATCCAGGTGCTTCCGGACGGTCGGACGTTGATAGCCGGCGGCGCGCTCGACGCCCTCGCATCAAAGGTCACCGGCGCCAGCGAGATCTACTCCCCGCCGCCAACCTAACCCCGCGCCGGTGGCCGGCACGGCTCCCTCGCGGCGGCATACAGTTGGCACGCGCGGACGCCGATCCGCACGCAGAGGAGGCGGCAACCGGCGTGGACCAGCTGATCCCAGGCAGGCGCAGGCGCCCCAGCCCGTTCGCGCCCGGAACGATGGTCGTCGTCCAGGCCGGCCAGTCGACGCCGTTCACAGTCCAGCCCGGCCAGCGCGTCGTGGTCGGCCGGGGTCCCGATGCCGACCTCGTCATCTCCGACCCGAGCGTCAGTCTCACCCACGCCCTGATCGAGCGGCGCGGCCCCGGCTGGCTCGTCAGCAGCCTGGACCCGGCCAACCCAGCGTGGCTGCTCGACGCCACCGGCCGAGCCCAGGAGATCGACACGGAGTTGGGTCTGCGCCAGGGCGAACTGCTTCTGGGCGCCTGCCAGGTCCTGCTCAACGCGCCCGGCGCCTGAGGCGGCTCTTCGAGGGGGTTGGAGGGCCGTGTGGGATTCGAACCCACGACCAGCCGATTAAAAGGTGAGCTTGAGGCCAGCGGTATGGCCTGAGCGTGGGCGACGGACAAGAATCTCGATAGTTATCTGGTCTTCGCGAGCCACCATCGCTTGAACCGCGGGCACCCTCGGCTAGGTCTAGTAAGCCCTCTCTCGAGGACCAGTCGGGGTGAGCGGTGGGCATGATCACGCTCGCTCGGGGTGCTACGCACCCCGACGCGCTTCGCGCGCCGCTGGGCTGAGCGTGATCATGCCCGTCAAGCCCCTCACCTCGCAAGTGCGGTCTATTGACGCTAAAGATACAGATTTGTACTCTTTCGAAACACGCACCGCACTGGTTTCCCGATGAGTTGCTCTGACATCCCGGGTTGGTATCTGAAGCGGCACCTGCCCGTCATAGACCTTCGGTCGGCTACCTGGCAAACGGCCAGGAGCGAAGTCCTGCCCAGCGGGTACGAGCCGGCCGTCTGCCTTCGCCGGCTGCTCTCGGCAGGCAAGGTCAGGCGAATCGGGAAAGGCCTGTACCTGGTCATCGACCCGGTGCGTGAACCTCCCGCGGTTGCGGTTGCCAGCGCTCTATTCGGAGAAACCGAGCACTACGTGACCACAGATGCCGCGCTGAGGATCCACGGCCTCATAGACCAGCCGCTGCCAACCATCACAGTGGTTCTCGCTTCGATTCGTCGGCGACCAATCGACCTGAAGGGCGGTCCTACTGTCCGGCCAGTGTGGCTTGCCCGCGGCAGCTTCGATCGATCCGACAAGTACGCAATGACCCTTGACGGGTTTGTGGTGCGGATCGCAAGTCGCGAGCAGGCAGTCGTCGACGCCCTGGCGGAGCCGAAGTGGATGACCCACTCAACCCTCCTGCCGGAGGTTCTGGTGCAACTTCGCCAAAGCGAGGTCGACAGCGTGGCGCATGCGACAGTCAAGCGGAGTACCGCCGCCGCCCAGCGGCTCGGATACCTGCTCAGCGAAGCGCGGTTGCCGATACCAGCTGATCTGGCCGAACTGAAGCCTCAGTCAGTTGTGGATCTAAATCCCGGTCGTCGAAGTGGCGCCTTCTCAACTCGATGGCGCGTCCGTGACTAACGTCAGATCGCGCAACGACATCGCCGGGGACTATCAGGAAGCCCGTGACGCCGGCGACGCCTCGTCAATGGCGCGGTTTCAGAACGAGGAAGCCTGCCTCGTCCTGTTGACGGTCCTTGAGCACCTAGCCGCCGATCCGACCAGCTTCATCCACCGCGTGGCCATCAAGGGAGGGATGTTGATGGCCGGCGAGCTTCGGTCCCCGCGCGTTTCGGCCGACATCGACGTCACGAGCGGGCTGCAGAAACGCATCGACGCGGAGGATGTTGTCCGCGAGATTCGGAAGGCGGGCCGCGAATTCGGGATGCGCCAATCAGACGAGCCCGAACGGACGCCGGGTGGTTCGGTTATCCATCTGGCCTTCGACTCCCTGACTGATGCCGGCACCGCCAAGATTGAGGTGAGCGTTCGAGAGAACCTCGTATTCGCCGTGCGCGATGCGGTGTTCAACGTCACGGACCTCGGGCTCACGCCATTCACCCTTCCGGCCCTGGCTGAAGTCGAGCTCGTGTCCGAGAAGCTGAGGACGCTCGTCCAGCGCGCTCAGCCCCGAGACCTGTTCGATCTGCGGCTCTACCTGGTCGACTCTGGCTGGCACATCGACCCTGCCGGCCTGCGAACCTGCATTGACAAGAAGCTGGAGCTGACCAAGTACAAGCGGTGGCGCCCCGGGCTGTGGCGCGAGCATCTGGACGAGATCGAAAGGCTCTGGAGCCGGACCCTCCAGGAGTGGATCGACCCGGAGCGCATCCCTGGTTTCAAGGAGACGGTCGAGGAGGTGGCGCGCCGGCTCAGGGTGCTGAAATTGGACTGAGCGGGCGTCCTGCGTACGCGGGGCCCCGGTGCAATTCTGGGAAGTCACCTCATCTCGGCGGGCCGAATGTCTCGAGCCAACGCGAGGACCACGAGCGCCAGGGAGTCACCCCAGCCGGTTGTAGAGGCTAAGCAGCTCGGCGTTGGTGGAGATGGCATCAACTTCGTTCCGAACAGCCGAACGGTCGAGGTGCAGACGCCGGTACTTGGCGCCAACTTTGGCCACGAGATCGACATGGCCCAGGACATCGCCGTGCTTCGCCGCATACATCGACAGGCCCTTCGCCTTGCCTACGGCATCGGGTTTCGTGTGATCGTGCGGGTCCAGAATGTCCACGACGATGCGGTCGCCGTCCTTGCGCGCGACCAGGAAGTCCGGGAAGAACCCGCGCCAGATGCTCCCGTCAAGCCATGGCACGCAGAACGCCCAACCTTCGCGGTCGCCGTTTCGTAGCCACCCGATCGTGTCATCCCGATCAGCCACGGGCTCAATCGTCGCCTTCTCCCAGCTGTTGAGGTAGATGCACGCGTCGACGCCATCGGCGTATACGTGTCGGGGCAGGCTCTCAGTCCCTCTGGAGAAGAAGGCCGCGTCGGGCAGTTTGAGGCCAACGATGGATGGCGCAGGGACCTGTCGCAGGATCGCCTTGTAGCGCGTCTGCCGGGATGGCGAGACCGCCTCGACACCTTTTCCGTGTTGCTGCCGCAGGGCATCTATCCGCGACGACGCGTGTGCATTGACCGCGTCCATCACGGCACCCGTGGTTGACAGAACGTAGGCTTCCCTTCGGGCCACTCCGATCGCGGCGGTGTCTTGAGCCAGGCGGCGACGAACGTAGGCACTCGCTACATCGTTGGTGAGACAGCGGGCGGCCGCAGCGAAGAGGCGCCCGATGCTCTCCTCCGTGGCCGGCAAGGTCCGCGTCGTCCCGTGGATGACGCCCTCCTCGTCGAAGACCAGCTCGGCGTGCTTCACGAGGATCTCGCCCTCGTCCGAGACCTGTTTCACGAAGTCAAGGTCCCCACCCATGGCGTCACGTTCGGCAATGAGGAGCGCGGCAATATCGCCCATCTCGCGCTTGAACGCATCAGGGTCTAGTCCTGTCGCCGACAGGAAGCTGGCCAGATCGGCCAGCGTCCTGATCTCCGGGCGGGACCTTGGAGTTGGAACCAGATATGAGGGCACTGCCCGTATAGCGGCGACTGCCTCAGGCATGTCGGTGCGAAGAGGAAGACTGATCGTTTGTCGCCGTGCCGCGACGGTGCCACCGATCGCCTCGTTGCCGGTTTCGTTGAGGGACTTGATTACGGCCTTTACGCCTGTCTCTTCGTAGTACGGCAAGAACACGTAGGCGGCGTTTAGGTCGTCGTTCTCCTCTATCCTCCGCGCTAGGGGCGCGCGCACCATTCGGCCTATGGTCTGCGCGATCGACGTTGGATCGACAGCCCGTCGGAAGCTGAACATGACCTCGGCCCGCGGACAATCCCAGCCCACGTCGAGGCTCGACTTGAAGAAGATCACTCGCGCATCGCAGTCGGTCGCGATCTTCGATGCCTCGATATAGCGGACAACTCGGCCGCCAACTGGCTCGGGCGCGGCTGTGCCGAAGCTATGCGCGAATGCCGCATCGGGCAGCGGGCCCACTTCGGCCACGATGCTGTTGATGACCGCGTCCAAGTCCGTGGCGGTCACTCGACCGCCGGCCTCATTCTCGACCTGGATGATGAGGGCCGGCACGACAAGCGGATCGTCACCCGCGCCGCCATGTTCGGCGTGGTAGGTCGCCCACTCCTCTGAACAAGCCTTCCATGTCGTCACCGCCTCAGGGAACAACGCCATCGCGTCGTGCTGCCGTTCGTAGGCGTAGTCAGCCAAGGTGCGATCCTTGATGAGCCCTGAGGCGCGAACCTGGTCGGCGGGCACTTCCCAGTAGCTCGTGGTCCTGCCTGGCCTGTCCACGACTGCCTGGAAGCGCGCAAGCGTCGCGCTGATACCCAGGACAATGGGCACCGCGGGCATGCCTTCCTCGGGATAGCCTTTGACGAATCGCTGAATGATGGAGTTGGCTTCCTGGATCTTGCGGCTCTCCGTCATGCCACGGTGTGCTTCATCGACTACGAGGTAGAGCGTGCGTTCCGGGTCCTCGATGGTCTTCCGCACGACGTCCCAGAAGGTAAAGTGTCGCCCAACCAAGGGGCCCGCCTTGACGAGGTCGGCCTTCGCGCCCAGCTTCTGAGTGTTGAGGAAGTAGACACGGCCCGGCGCGAGGCTCTCAGCGTTCCAGGCATTCGTAATCTCGGGCACAAGGTCGAAACGCAGTAAGTCCGAGGACGCGTCCAGCATCTTGCTTTGTGTTTGGGCGTTCAGCTCCGGTTTGTCTGTCATCCACAAGAAGACGGCACCGGGATCCGCAGTCACCCCGAAGTCGTCGGAGCCGAAGAGGATTGCTTCGATGACGGCAGTAGCGATCATCGTCTTGCCTGCGCCAGTCGTAGCAGTGAGGCCGACTGCCTGGCGTTGGCCAGCTTGCCAGCCCACCTTCGCAACCCTTAGGCGCCCAAGCACCTCGCGCGTGGCTTCGAACTGGAAGTCTTTGAGCGTGAGCTTCACCTCGTTGCCCCCCGCAGCGTCTCGAGGTAGTCGCGGTAGAGACGGCGCGTGGTCAGGCTGCTCGGCAGCTCGGCCAAGATAGCCGCATATACGTCTGCCGAATCCGCCACGACGAAAACGTGTGTGATGTCAGGTCGTTCGGGCAACGCCGCCAGAAGGTCAGGCAGACCAGAGGGGTCGAAGAGAATCGCATAGGGGGAGTGACGCGGCAGGCACAATGGCTGGCTCGGGTTGAGGTTCTCGCGCTCGCCTATGCCTCCGGCCATCAACCACAGCAGGGGATGGATCTCGGCGGATTGGAGGCCGAACTCGACAGCGGCGCGATCGGTGTAATCGAGCCGGAAGAACTCGACGTTCTCGGCGAAGCCCTCGGCATACGCCCGGCCGTCGAGATACTCACCCTCGACCGGGAGTCCATCCGCTCGCACGCCTGTGATCGCAGCCTTGACGCGCGGCCGTGTCGCAGTCTCGAAGACACCAGCCGCTTCGAATTCCGGATCCCCTCGGAACCTCCCTTCTCGCTCAAGCGCCTGCGCCGTCTGGAAGGGCAACTCGTTGTTCGTGACGAGCACGCATCTGCGCCCGCCGCCGTCGTCGGCGTTCAGCATCAGAGTGGCGTGGAGGGTAGTTCCGGAGCCGGCAAAGAAGTCCAGGATGAGGGCGTCCTTGCGGCTGCCGATGGCAGCGTCGATCGTGTCGCGCACCGAGTAGACTGACTTAGGAAACGAGAACACCCCGGTGCGTCCGAAGAGCGCCGCTAGCATTGCCGTCCCACCAGCGGCACCTGCCGTGTGCCGCACCCGATGCCACATGGTCTTGGGCACGACGCGACCCCGCTTAGGAGGCAGGATCACGCCACCGTACCTGTCGTAGCCAGCGACTTCGAGCTCGCCTGACTCAATCGCAGACAAGGCGCCTTCGAGCAGATACCGGATTGACCAGGTGCCGCGCGCCGGTTTCGTCGCCACGATGTGGCCCCGCGGATACATCTCGCGGACGCGAGTGGCCGACAGCTTCCAGATTCCGAGCCTACCGTCGGCCCGGACGGGCCAGGCAAGATCGCAGTCCCCTTGCCGATGCGGCCGCTCCTCGTCGGGTCCTTCGAGCGGGTCCCCAGCGCCGGCGATTCGGCCGGCATCGTCAATCATGATCGGGTAGCAGAGGTTGGGGCGGACCGCCCGCGTCCATTGGTGGCTGCCCCTAATGAACTCGGTCCACCAGCGGGCACGGGTCTTACCCTCAGGGCCGAAGAAGTCCTCGAACGTCTTGCTCGGCTGCGTCCCGCCAAAGAACACGAAGTACGCGTACTCGTCGACGCGTGACAGACCTTCGCCGCTCGTGCCGTGCGGGTTGATCGCGATGGTAACCATCTGGGTGCGTGCCTCGGGGAAGAGCTGCTCCAGCAGCATGCCGAGGTGGTGCACCTCGTTCTCGTCGATCGTGACCACGAGCACGCCATCGGGCCGGAGTAGCTTCCGTGCGATCCGTAGCCGGCGCTCCATGAATGCGAGCCACTTGCTCGGCCGGTAGGTATCGTTGGCATCGACGAAATCGTTGTTGTACGACCAGTCCCGGTTTCCTGTGTTGTACGGCGGGTCGAGGTAGATCAGGTCGAAGGCGTTTTCGTACGCGGCGAGCAGGGCTTGGATCGCGTGGTAGTTCTCGCCGCAGATCACGGCGTGATGTGGTCGGTCCGCCGGTCCGTTTCGAACGGCGCCGATCGACGTCAGGACCGGGAAGACCGGATCCGCGAAGTCCTGTTCGACGAGGACGCGGCTCCTTGCGATGCGTTCAGTTGGAGCACCGGGGGCCGCCGTGGTCTTCTCTGGCTCCGGAACCACCACCAGGTTGGCGCCATCGACAGCCCGCACCCGAAGTCGCCTCGGGGGTGTCGTCCGCTCCCAGACGACGGTGCCGACCCTGATAGGCGCAGACAGGAGCCGGACGTTCTCGGGGAGGTGGCGCTCGAACACGAGCCCCCAATCGAGGCGCTTCTTCATCTCGGCGACTTCGCGAGCCAGTTGCTCGCGAAGGGCCTTGTTGTCGATCTGGGCGATCAGAGTCTCGACGGTCGCCATGCGGTCCTTCCATGGGCATCAGCCGTCAACAAGCCTAGCGAAGTCACGCCAGGTCCACATCGTCGTCCTCGTGGTGGCCAGGACGTCGAAGGCGGGCGCATTCCGGGCGCCAGCGCGGCGACTACCCCTCTCTTGAGAAGCTCGGCCACGACGTAGTACTCGCCGTCTTTGCCAATGAGTGTGCCCTCACCAGCCTTGATGCGGCCTCCATGCTTCTCTGGACGGATCGCGATCAAGCCACTTGGCATCTCAGCCATAGAGTCCCCCCGAGCCTCAGCGATTCAGACCTGGGCCGTGGCTGAAGCATATGCTCAGCGGGAAGTAGGCTGCGAAGATACAGAAGACACATAGCTGGTATCGGGGGGGCCGTGCTTGCCGAGAACGCGCTGCACATCTACACGGATGGCTCTTCGTTTTCGTCGCCGAGACGTGGAGGCATAGGGATCCGCTTCGTCTTGATCGACTCTCAGGGTCGCGAGACGACTATCGACTCCCGGCATCCTGGATTCGAAGGTGCCACCAACAACCAGATGGAGCTGCAAGCCTGCATCGAGGCCCTCGAAGAGGCCCGCCGTCGAGGTCTGGCGAACTCTGTCACCAAGATCGTCGTTCATGCGGATTCCCAATACGTCGTGGACCACGTGTATCAGGCGAAGTTCATTTGGCCGAAGCGACAATGGACGACCAGCACGGGCACGCCAGTCAGCAACGTGGAGCTCTGGAAGCAACTGGTCAAGGGCATCAAGAACGCGGGCTGCCCAGTGTACTTCGAGTGGGTCCAGGGGCATTCAACAGATGCCCACAACCGAGCCGTGGACAAGATGGCGAAGGCTTCAGCCAAATCAGTTCTGCGACCGCCACTCTCGGTGGTCAGCGTGCGGAAGAAGTGGACGACCGAATCGGTCTCCATCGGTAGCGTGCAGATGCTGGGCCAGCGCCTTTCGATCAGGGTGGTCACCTGTGAGCGGCTGCGTCAGCACAAGCTCTGGAAGCTCAAATACGAGGTCATCTCGAAGGCAAGCCCGTTCTTCGGCAAGGTCGACATCATCTTCGCGACCGACTTGTTGAGAGATGGCCACTCATACTCTGTCCGGGTCAACCAGGAAACGGCCAACCCGAGGATCGTGAAGATCTTTCGTGAGCTGACCGATCCAGATGGGACACCGCGGAGCAAGTCTGTCAAGGCGAACGGCTGAGGGCGGCGCACCTACGCGGGCGTCAGGTCGAGGCGCTTCTTGTGCTTCGTGACGGCCTCGGCGTAATGCTGATCGTGTCCTCGTTGGCCAGGTCGTCGAAGCTCCTTGTCCACGGCCGGGTGGATGCGCCAGCGATGGGCGACGTCGCCCTGGTCGGGTCGAGCCTGAGCGCTCTCCATTTGCCGCTTGTCGGCCATCGTCTCTCCGCGCCTGCTTGCCAGGTCATTCTGTCAGGCCGCTCTTCATCGGCGGTCTCAGTCCCGTCGATACTCCCGCTCGACCGGTGGAGCTGACTTCCGCTCGACGCCGTACCAAAGGTCATGGATGTCCTCGAGTCCATCGTCGGCCAGGAGCTGGATCCAGGCCTTCGAGCCGACGGGGTAAGGAGTACGGCGGGACTTCGGGTCCGTCGCGAGTGAGCGGAGGGTGCGAGGCGCGAGGTTCTCTCCAATGGTCACAACCTGGGCCGAGGCGCCGAGCTTGCTGACCTCGCCGATCGGTACGCCCCAACAGCGCCCGGTGAGGTTCGCGATTTCCATCGGCGCGGCGATCTGGCGGAGCCTCGCAAGGCGTGCCGGGCTGTTGACCACCCAGATCAGGTACCAGCCAGCGTGGCGGACCGCGAACATCTTGGCGTAGGCGTTGAGGCGCTCGCGGATCACCGGCGGCCGTTCGGTCGATTCGTCGACTTCGACGAGGTACAGCGCCGAAGCTTCGCCCGTGTCGATGATGACGAGCTGGTCGGGGTTGATGCCGTCGCCGAGGTTGGGGATCAGGGACTCCGGCCACCAGAGCTGGACGAGCCCGCGCTCCTGACGGTGGATGCCGGTGACGAACTCCACGCCGTCGAGCTGGTGGCGGACGGTTACGAGACTGGGCGATCGATATGGGTTGAGGTGGAGGCGGCGTCGTCCGGATTCACTCAAGCGATAAGCCACGGGGATTCCTCCTTGTTCGGCAGGCAGGGACTCTCGATTGAGCAGGCGCTTGAGCCAGAGCTGGCGTGTGCGCCTGAGAGTCGTTCTCTGGGATGGGTAGAGGAGATTGCTGAGCTGGGTGGCGGTGCATACGCGACTGCGTGCGAGGAGGCGAAGGCAGGCGCGATCGGAGAGCTGGAGAAGGCTGATGTCTACTCGGGTACGTACGACATGAGCTGGAGGCGAAGGACGGTTGCTCATGGAAGTTGCGTCCAATTCGCCGACCGATTGAGCGTGAAATCGCGACATTGGCCTGTCGCGGGTCGACAGCGTCCGACGCCAGTCCGATGCACACTCCCGCGCCAGATTTCGGTCCCGACAGCGAGCGTCCGGCGGAAGGCATGCTGAAGCCCGCTCGGCCCTCGGGTCGCCAAGCGGTAGGTGGCGGTGCTATCGGATGAGGTGGGACGCATCCTCTCGGTCGAGCCGCCGGTCAGCCGCGTAGATGGGCTGATCGCGCTGCTCGTGCCCGAGCGCTCAGATAGGCGAGGCGGGCGAAATGGGCGGCTCGGGCGTGACTGGCACGCCGCGCGCGCTCTTCGGGTTCGAGCAGACCGTCGGGGTCGACCTCTCGCTCGAACGACGACCAGAAGGCGAGCCTTGCCGCCTTGGTCGTCTCGCGAGGATCGTGGGTCGCGTGGAGTCGGTGTGCACCGATCTTCCCGCGAAGGGCCCGACTGGCCCGTTCTGCCTCGTCCATCTGATGGTTCCTGTTGTCCTCCGGCGGCATCCGCCGCGGTCTTAGCTCGACGGCATCGAGTCCGCACTCCTGCCCTGCTGGGTCAGCCGAGCGCTCGTCCGATCGCCGAGCCGTTATTACCCCCCCGCTCCGCCTGCTGCTTAGCCGCGCCTGGGACCGAGTTCAGGAGGCGGAGCGAGAACGGTCTGACCGTACGCCTTCGTCAGCTGGTTCGCAAGACATTGTGTACCATATCGTGTCGATGTCCCGCTGTACGGGTTATCGCTTCAATCTCGTGCACAAAATGCCTTGCCCGGCAAGCCGATCCGGAGTAGGGTGAGGACGACGACAAGTTCGGGGAGGAGAGTCAGTGACCATTGGTGCCGTTCTCGACGCCATGGGGACGCGCGAGCTGCGCGCCAACCTTCGGGCCGTCGTGGAGAAAGTGGAAGCCGGCAGCCCGGTCGTTTGTCTCAAGGACGGGCAGCCCCTCGCGGTCATGATCAGTCACGAGGAAGCCGAGCGCTGGCGCAGGGTCGAGGACGCGCTCGCGACCCTCCATGCGTTGGGCGTCTACCCCGAAGCCCTCGCCGATCCCTCCGAGCTCGCAGACCTAGCTTCCCTAAGGCCGCCCGATCGCGTCACCATGCGAAAGCTCACGTCCGAGCCACGGGCGATCTTGTCGCCGCTGCGGACGATCGGCGTTTCCGATGCTCGGGCTGCCTTCGCGACGCTCGTTGGCGAGGTTACTCAGGGCCGAGTCCGAACGATCGTCGCGGGAGGTCATCTGGCCGTCGCGGTCATCCCGGCGCCGGAATACGACCGCCTTCGCGCCCTCAACCGGGTGGTCAGCTGGTTCCGCGGCGCTGGGCTTGACCTTTCCACGGCAACCGAGCAACAGGTCATCGACTTCGTGCGCTCACGGCGTGAGGGCCGCGAGCAAACGAGCGTCAAGCAGGAAGCCGCAGGATGAGTATCCCTTAGGCAGTCGTCGCAGAGCCGGGAGCCCCCGCCGCCGGATCAGCCCGCCGCCGGATCAGCCCGCTGCTGAATCAAGCCGAACGCGAGTCTGTAGCCTCGTACGATGAGCGGATGGCGAGCTTGGGGGCGGCGAAGGGATCCACGCGAGGGAGTCGGCACCCTGTGCCGGTCGACCGAGCAGACGCACTTCAGCGGGTTCGAGACGCAGCAGATGGCCTGATGTCGGCTGTCCTGGCTGCGGACCCGAGGCTTGACGGCTTCTACGCAGGCGAATCGGTTCTTGGGTTGATCTCGCAGGAATACGAGGGCCGTGCTGTCGCTGAGCTGCTACAGAATGCCCACGACCAGCTCAAAGGGCGCGGCCGAATTCACGTTCTTCTTTGTGACGATGACGGCGGAATGCCCGTTCTCTACGTTGCGAACGATGGTCGGCCCTTTTCGGACGACGACTTCGATTCCATCCTCAGGATCGCCGCTTCAACGAAACACCCTGGATCGTGGTCGATCGGGTACAAGGGCGTCGGGTTCAAGGCCGTCTTCCCCCTATCGTCCTCAGCTGAGATCTACTCGTCCGCGGCCGCTCCGGGCCCGACGTTCGACGGGTACCGCTTCAGGTTGGGGACACGGGAGGACTTGGCAGCGAACATGGGCGAATCGGACGCCGCCGTGTTCGTCGCCCGATTGCCGGCCTCTGCGCTCGCCATCCCGTTGCCAGAGGATCGGTCCCCTGTCGTTGCTGAATTCAGTGAGGCCGGATATGCGACCGTCGTCCGAGTCGCGCTGGATCAGGTCGGAGCGCGTGATCGAGTACTCGCCGAGCTTCAGGACCTCACCACTAGTGGCTGCCCGCCGCACCTGTTTCTTGAGTGCCTCTCAATATTGACTGTGGAGCGCCGTGGGACTGAACCCATGCGGGTCGAAATGTCCCGTATTACACGTCCCTGGATCGGGGGTACGCTCCAGGCGGATCTGGTTGATCTCGGGTCCAGCGGCACCTTCCTTTGCGTCCGACGAGAGGTCGATCACGACGGGTTGCACGAGGCTGCGCAGCAGAGCGTGGACCGTAACGAAGTCGATCGTCGGTGGCTGGAGGTAGCCGGGCCGCTCGGCGTGGAAGTGGCAGTCCGCATCGATTCGGAACCGGAACCGGGGAGGCTCTATGCGTTCCTTCCGATGTCAGTGGAGGAGGTTGCTCCGCTAGCAGGCCACATCAATGCCCCATTCGCGACGCGCCTGGCGCGTGATCGGGTCCGGTTCGACGTTCCCTTGAATGCGCTCTTCCTGCGCGAAGCGGCAAACGCGGCCGTGGACGCAGCCCAGCAACTCAAGACAGCGGCCACCGATACTACGCGAGCCCTCGTTGCCACCCTTATAGCCTGGTGGGGTCCACAAGCAAGCGTCGCTCGAGACGCCCTGTCCACTGTCAGCGACGACGGTCTTGTTCCCGCCATCCACCGTCATGGGCAGACCTGGATTCGGCTTCCGGACACGATGCTCTGGAAAGACGAAGGCCTGGGCCGACTCCAATCCCACTACGTCGCTTCAATATCCAGCGCCCTACTTGCGGATCCGAAGCTCGGCGTTCGCCGCCTCGCCGGCCTTGAACGTGCGGCTCTGGACATGTACGGCCATCACGCGAACCCGGATCCGGCAACAACCGCGGGCTGGATCGAGGAGATAGCAGTCGCGCTGAAGGGTGGCCGCTCCGCGGCGGCGGCGTGGCTCGAGTTCTATGACGATCTGGCCGTGATCTTCGCGGCCACGCCGTCAGCGCTCGAGGGCCGGAGGATCCTGCTCACGGAGGAGGGCGACCTCGCTGAGTGTGGTGGGAGAGGCCGGATTCTCGCAGGAAGGAGTAGGCCCGTGGTCTTCTTTCCCGCCACTCTCGGCACTGTGGGAGATGAGGGCGAAGAGGAGGGGCCCGGAGTGCACGGACGAGTCCCGTCGTCCTTCTCTCGCCGGATCGCCTTCATGCACCACGGCTTGACCTGGACCACGTTCAATCGGGAGACGCGAGCGAGGGAAATGCGACCGTCGCGAGAATTCCTCGCAGCCAAGCAGCTCGTCCGACCATATCAAGCCGAAGACGTGCTGCTATTGGTCCGCGACATCGTCAGAGACTCGAACGATCGGCGCATTCATGCAGACGCACTCCGTTTCGTGCTGGCGCAGGCTCGGGGTCGCGGCTTGCCCGCTGAACCTCCGCTGGCATCGCTTGGGCTTAGGGTGCCCACGAAGTCCGGTCGGTGGATACGCGCGAGCGAGGCGACATTCAGCGCCGAGTGGCCGGGCACGAATGGCCAACTCCTAGAGCAGGTCCTTGAGGCGTGGGACGACGACGCATCGATGCAGCGGATTCGGGAAACGTTGATTGCGCCGCCGGATGTGTGGCCAACCCATCGCCTCCCGCGACCGGATGAAGCATGGACGGCGTTCCTTCGACAGCTAGGCGTCCGTGATGGCCTTAGCCCGAACGATGCCAAGCGGACGAGCGTGACCGGCGCCGGATGGGAGTTCGGATACCCGGATGCAATCGCTGGTCGCGTGAGCCTGGGCAGCGCAATCGCAGCGGATTGGGTTGAGCACTTGCATGTCGCCGCGAAGGTCCCGTACTACACCACCGTTGCCTACGAGATCGACGGGCCCGTTTCGGTCCTGCCAGGCCATGAGCGGCATTCTGAACAGACAGAGGTGACCCGGCTCCTCTACGGGCGTTTGCTGGCTGCGTCCCTGGGCCGATGGCCTGACGCTGCGCTCGAAGTACGGATACGACGACCGGCTCACGCCCCGACGCGGGACGTGGTGACGTGGCCCTCTCCTGCCGCCACCTTCGTCGCACGGCAAGCGTGGCTGCCCATCGCGCTCCCTCGCCTCGAACCAGGGACGGGTGCCCGCGCCGAACAAGTCTCCACTCCGAGCTCCGCTTGGCTCGTGGAAGATGATCCGCGAGAGCAGACTCCCAGCTTCGTCCCACTCATCTCGCTGGACGTACGGCGACGGATTGCCTCCGACGATTCGCTACGGCGTCGTCTCGCTGCAGCGGGAATGAGAGTGTGGGGTAGGCCGTCCGAGGCACTCTCAAGCCTGACTCTCATGGCGGATTCGTTCGAGGAATACGGGGTCCTAGAGGGGCTTGAGCTGAGGCTGAAACAGGCATATCAACAAGCGTGGGCTCAGGTAGTGAAGCGCGGAGAGCCATGGCCCTCAGCCGATGTGCCAACGCACGTTCTCGCGTCACGGGGCGAGGACTTGGAGTGCGTCGATCTGACGCCTGACGAGGCCGAGGTTTGGGTCCTTGTGGCCGGCGATCGCCTTACTGAGACGCTCCTCCGTGCCGTCGGCAGGCCCGTGCTCGTCGCCTCCGCCAGCGATGGAGCAGCCATTCAGGAGCTGCTTGCCCAGCGTTGGGGGCACCGCGTGGTGCCGGTTCTCCCAGGCGATTCCCAGGTCGTCGTTGACGGCTCAGTGGTGATTCCATCATCGGAACAGCCGCGCTTGGTCGAGGTTGTGGGCTCCTGGCTCGCTGAATTCGTGGCGCTCACCCTGCAGCTTCGACGGCCACAGTTCACTAGACAGAGCGAGCGGACACTGCGGGACGCTCTCGATTCGCTACGTCGGATCAGACTGGTCGAGGCCCGCGAATTTGGCCTTCGGGTGAAGGGCCTCGACGTGCCAACCCCTCCGATATTCCTGCAAGCCGTGCCGGCCGACGACGAGGTTGCGCCTACCCTCGTCGCTCGCGCAACCACGACGCAGACGTGGGCCGGCTTGCGCGATGCGATGCCGGCCATCGCTGAGCTAGCGCACCAGCCCCAGTTCGCCTCGCCTCTGCGGGACGTGCTCGTTGACCTGGCCCGCATCACGGGTACCGACGAGGTCGTTCCCCCCACTGCGGACGAATACGCTGCGGCCTTTCTGGAGTCCGCGGATCGGGTCCGCGCAGTCCTTGCGGACCAGCGGGGGTCGCTCGACGACTTGCTCCGCATGCTGCGGCCTGTGATAGCCGTCCTTGCCGACGTAGAGGATGCCCTTGCATTCACGGCTAGCGGCGATGCGGCGTCTGTCCTCGCCGCTCTCTCGGAAGTCCCCGCGATTGGTGGCAGCGCAGCGGCCATCTTTGACTGTGCGGTCATCGCGACCGATCTCGCTGACCTCCGCGACCGCCTTCAGATCTCGATCAGCGACTTCAACGATGGCCTGCGCCAGCTAGGCCCGCCGTACCGACCCATCCGGTACGACGATGGCGCCTGGAAGGCACTGGAGACGTGGCTCCTTCAACACCGTGGCGAGCTGTTTGATTCGTTGAGGGCCGCCTTCGGGCCGCAGTTCAGCTCACTAGGGTCAATCCTTCCGTATCAACGGGCGGCGCAGGCAATCGATGCTCTCTCGACCCCCGCGCAGCGAAATCGAGTCGTCGTCGAAGGCCTGGCCCCTGACGCTTCGTGGGCCGAAACCTACTCATCTCCGCCGCCGGCCATCGTCGGCGCCCATGTGGCTCGGTGGCTCGGGACATTCGGAGCCGCCTTGGGAGAGACGTACGCTCCGCCGAGCCGAGACCAGATGCGCGACGACAATGTCCGTCTCGTGTCGCAGCTGCTACCCGATCTGGCGACAACGGTCGCCGCCTGGGCGACGCTGCGCGGCATGGTCGAGCCGCCCGAATGGACCCGAGCGCCGCTGTCGTTGAGGGACAGACTGGCAGGTGAAGGGTGGCTGGATTTCGCGCCCGGTGATTTCGCTTGGCTCGTTCGATGGCTCGTGGTAAATCATCTGTGGCCGACGTCCATGCCACCTTCGCATGAGCTCTCGAACCTTCATCTCACACCCGACGATTTGGCCGCCATGCGGACCGAGGCAGACCGGCGTCGTGCCGAGGAAATGCGTCGTCGCAGAACCGTCGTGCTGGACGAGCAGCCGGTCTCAACGGATGACGGAACGGAGGCTGTCGTCGGCAGGATCCTTGCGGGCATCGAGGCCAATCCACCTCGTGCAGGAAAGCTTCGGATCTCTCATCTCCAGCCGATGCCAAAGACTGAGACTGGAGGAGTCCGAGGGGGCGGAGGAGGTGGCGGCCGAGGCTCAGATCGCGGCCTCAGCGATGACCAGAAGACATTGATCGGCCTGATCGGGGAAATCGCAGCCTACGACTGGCTGGACCGGACGGTCGGCATGACTCCGCAATTCTGGCGGTCAACGAACCGGTCATCGCGGTTCCCCGGTGACCCCGGCGACGATTCGTTGGGTTTCGACATGGCAATCCCGGATAGCCCAGCGACGCGCTATATCGAGGTCAAGGCAACGACGGGCGATGGCAGCGACGCCTCCATAGAGCTTTCTACGGGAGAGGCCAAGTTCGCACGGTCACAGATCCGAGGGAGGAGGTACAACATCCTGCTCGTGACGAATGTTCTTGACTCTCCCCGGCGACGGTTCTACCTGCTTCCCAACCCCTTCGCGCCAGAGGCTGTTGATCTCTATCGGGTTCGCAACCGTGGGTTCCGGTTTTCGTTCCGGCTCTAGGATGGGTGGTCCTTCGAAGGAAGTTCATCGAGGAATCGAGCAAGCCCACGGACGAAGGTCAGTGCGTCGCCGAGTAGCTGTGTTGCCGCTGCCGCGCCCCTCTTGTCGCCCACTGCCCGGGTAAGTGCCTTCTCGTAGTCAGAGCCTTTCCGGTGGGCGACCCCTTTCGATCGGACAGCCTGCAGCGCCTGGAGGAACCCGATCTCCCGTTCGACCTCGGGGTAGCCCGCGTTCTGCAGCCAACGCTTGAGCTTTGCTATCCCCCTCTCGCCATCCGGGCCTGCGGCCAAGTCCTTCTCAAGGGCCGCCTCGTTGAGGAAGTCGACCAGAAGCTTCGCGAGCAGGCCGACGAGCTCCTCGAATTCCAGATCCGAATCGTTCAGCGGCAGCCTGACTAGATTCAGAAGATGCGCATCTCCGGGCTCTGGCTCTCGGAAGATGGGCCACCCCCAGCGTTGAGTCCAAGCCTTCGCAAGGCCTGAGTACTCGGCCCGAAACCGAAGGTCCGCCGCCGCGGAGTTCGCAAACTGGCCGAGGATTGCAGTCTTGTAGGTGGACTCGCTGATCTTCCGATCCGGCGGAATGTTGAAGCTCCGCCAGTAGGGCCGTTCCGTCGCTGGCAGGTACTCCCCAAGGTCGCCGAGCCAGACGATCACACTGCCTTCCGCATCGTTATCCATGCGGAGACCCCAAAGCGCCGCGCAGCGCAGGTAGCCAGCCTCGACAGTGAAGACCTCGGGCCTGTTGTAGTACTTCGCCAGCACGTCCCGCCGAAAATGAACAGGCGTCACGTAGTTCGGGGCATCTGGATTGGCGCCGAAGTAGTTGGCCAAGCGAGAGGGATCGCAGGTGAACATGACCTCGTTGCCCATGTCATCCGTGCCAATTATGAACTCGGGGAAATCGCCGTCCTCCTTCTCGAAGGGCCAAATGTGACATTGGTCGCGAGCAGGGGCCGGAAGAACCCGGGTCCCGAGCAGTCGCGAGAAACATGAGGAGTCCACTCCATCGCCTGCCACAAGAGACGCGTTCAAGTCGGGCTCGATCCATTCCGTGCGGACGGGCGACTCAATGGATGGGTCAAAGCGGACGACGCTGTCAATGAACAGCAGCAGATCCATCTGCTTTGCCGCTTGGTACTGGCGGACGAGCGGTGTAGAGACCCAGACAAACCCGTCCCTGACCGAGGCCGCGAGTGTGGGAGTTCCGGTCTCGTCGAGTGTGTAGAACTGACCAGGGGACCGAGGGTCCTCCCACAGGTTGTGATAGAGCCGCAGCTCCTCGCACAGTTCCAGGTAGCCGGGCTTGGCCGCGTCGAAGCTTCGATCGAGAACCAGAGGTTCGAGCGGCGCGGATGAAGTGCGGAGGTACTGCAGCTCCATCCCTCCATCGCCATCGCTCGACCGCATCAAGCTGGGGCCATGTGTCCCGTGCGGCAGGTCCCACGATGGATCCTGAAGGGCTTCCGGTCGGTAGGAGATCGGCGCGAGCGCTGAGTGCCAACCGGCGTGCGCGCCGTCGCGTTCGACGAAGCCGCTTAGCGGTAGCCACAGTCGTGTCCCTTGCGCGCGGAACCAGGCTAGGATGCCCTGCTGGTCCGGCTCCGTGGCATCGATCGGCGGCTGCATCGCTGAGAAGTCCATGGCTGCCCCACATGTCGTTGGCGTCGCGGCGTCGTGTCCGGTGCCGAGACCTAGAAACGCTTGGAGAATAGGCCGAGTGGCGACCGGAGTCGATGACCGCCAGCTGGTCAGGCTTCACGCCTTGCCTTTGCTAGACCCCGAGATCGCCGACCCTAAGGCTTGCCAGTCGGTTGCGGGGTTTCGCTAGTACCGGTCCCCGATGCCGAGCCGTCGGTGGGCAGCCAGAGCCCGCTCCACGGCCGCGCTGGCCGCGTAGCGGCGAAGCATTTGGGGCGAGCGCCACCCGGCCAGGTTCTGCAGGTCGACCTCGCCGCCACCCTCCGCGAGCCACTGATGAGCGAACGTGTGGCGGAACTGGTGCGGGTGGAGGCCTTCGATCCCCGCGATCCGGCCGCGGCGCTCGACGACCGCGCCGATCCCATCGCCGGTCATCGCACCGGCATGGCCGAGCCAGAGTTCGGGTCGCCGGGCATCGGTCCGCTTGGCCCGCTCCAACAGGTAGCGTCGCAGGGCGAGCCCGCTTCGCGAGCCGAACGAGATCATGCGCGGTCGGTCTCCCTTGCCGACGATGACCGCGGTGTGGTGGTCGAAGTTCAGGTCCTCGAGCCGCAGGCCGGCGATCTCTGCCCTCCTCATGCCGGTATCGAGGAGTAGGCGCACGATCGCCATGTCTCGCCGATCGGTGAACAGCTTGCCCTCGCAGGCGTGGAGAAGGGCCCGGATCTGATCGTCATTCAGGATTGGGACTGGCGGTGCTTCGACGTGCGGTGCGTGCATCCGGGCCATCGGCGAGCCGGTGACTTCGTCGGTCTCCAGGCAGAAACGGAAGAACTGCTGGAGCGAGCGATAGCGGTTGGCGACGGTCGCAGGGCGCAGCCGGTGGGCGAACTGGTCGTTGAGGAAGGCCTCGACGTGCTCCCGTCGGATCGAGCCGACCTCGCGCGGCATGCCCCGTGCCGTCAGGAATGCGGCCAGCTGGTCGATCGCCTCGCGGTAGTTCTTGATCGTCGAGCGGGATCTGTTGCGCGCCTTGAGCGACTCGGTGAAGGCGTCTCGGAGGATTCCGAGCTCTTCGAGCTCGCCAATCGGGACTGCCGCCAGACTTTTCCGTGCTGCCATGGGAGCCGAAGTTATCTGGCCTTCGAGCGTTGAGTCAACCTCTGTTCCCGGTTTGGGAATGAGTTATCTGGTCTTTCTACGCACAAAACCGGGGTTTGGAGGGCCGTGTGGGATTCGAACCCACGACCAGCCGATTAAAAGTCGGCCGCTCTACCACTGAGCTAACGGCCCCCGAGGGTGCGCCCGCCGGGCGGCAGGCACGATAGTACCGCCCGCCGCCCTTGATCCGGGTTCGGTCGACCTTCGACCGGCTACTTGCTCAGGTCTTTGACGGCGGCCAGCAGCTCCGCATCGCCGGATGCGTTGAGCTGTGCGACCGTCATCGTCCCGAACGCCGTCGGGTCCGCCGGGATCGTGCCGGCGGCCAAGGGAACCGTTTCGTCGGGCGTGATGCCGACGCCGAAGATCTTATGGCCGTGCGGCGTGAGCCACCACGAAGTACCCAGGATGATGTAGGAGCCGTCGGAGAGCTTGAACTGCTGGAGGACGGTCCCGGTACCGAAGGTCGCCACGCCGACGATCTTCGCCCGGCCCGAATCCTGGAGGGCGCCGGCCACGATCTCGGACGAGCTGGCCGAGTCATGGTCCACGAGCACGACCAGCGGCAGATCCGTGTGCGTTCGCGAAGTGTCCACGCCGATGTCGGTGTTCTTGCCGTTGGCGTCCTGCTCGATGTAGACGATGCCGCCCGAGAGGAACTCGCTGGCGACGTCCTGCGCTTCCTGGGCGTACCCGCCCGGGTTACCGCGCAGGTCGAGGATGATCGAGGTCGCCCCCGCCTTCTGCGCTGCGGTGATGTCCTGCTGGACCTGGTCGGCGGCGCCGGTCGAGAACTCGATCAGGACGATGTCGGCGATATGAGTGCCGGGCACGATGCCCCAGGCGGTAAGCGGCACGTCGATCTTGGCCCGGGTCAGGGTGATGTCGACCGGTGTGGTGGACCCGGCGTGCAGAACAGTGATCGTGACCTTCGTGCCCGCCGTTCCGCGGACCCTCGAGCCCAGATCGGTGAGGGTCATGTCGGTGGTGGAGGTGCCGTCGACCGCCGTGATCGTGTCGCCCACCTTGACGCCACCGGCAGCCGCGGGCGATCCCGCGATGACCCGATCGACTCTGAAGACGTTGTTGGCCGAGGACATCACGATCCCGATCCCGGCGACGCTGGCACTCAGCTGAGCCTGGAAGGCCGCATATTGCGCCGGCGTCAGGAAGGTCGAATGGCCGGTATCGCCCAGACTGTCGACCATGCCCTTGATGGCGCCGTAGAGCAGCTGCTGGTCGGTGACCGACGAGCGGCCGACGAAGCGACTCTTGATGATCTGGAGGGCCTCGTTGTACAGCGCCGAACCCTGGACGGTGCCATTCGGGCTTGCCCCGCTCGTCAGCTGGTCGCTCGACGAGACGGTTCGCGGGAAGAGCGAATGGTCCACGACCATTCCGCCGGAGAATGCGATGAGGCATGCAGCGATGACGGCGAGATACCCGGGCAGCCGGCTGGGACGGCGTGGGGCGCCCGTCCCGGCGGGCGGCGTGCCCGAGCCGCCGTATGACGGAGGCTGCTGGTTGGCCTGCCAGCCCTGACCGGCCTGCCAGCCCTGACCGGCCTGCCAGCCCACGCCGGGCTGCCAGACGGGCGGAGCCGGCGTGGGCTGCGCCGGGGGCTGGGGCGGCCATCCGCCCGGTCCGCTCGGAAACGGTCCCCACTGCGAAGGGCCGGACTGCGCCCAGCCACCCGGCTGGGGAGATTGCCAGGGCGACGGGGGATACGGCGGCGCCCATGGGGCGGCCGGAGGAACCCAGGGCGACGGCGGCTGTGCCCAGGGAGCAGCCTTGGGCGCCGGCGATTCGACGACCGGGGGCGTCGTCGGTGCGGCGGCCTGGGGAGCCCCCGAGTCGGCGGTCGTTTCGCCTCCGGCGGTGTCGCCGCCGGAGGGTTGGGCGGCCGCGGAGCCCAGCCACGAACCGGTATCCGGGCTCGGGGCCGAGGCGTCGTCGGGGGGTGGTGCCCCCGTTTCGCCACGCAAGTTGTCGTCGTCGATTCGCATTCCAGGCCTCCAATCGTCGCTGCAACGCACATCATGGCGCACCTGACCGGGCGGGCATTCTGAAGGCCGGGGCGTTGCGCCTCCGGAGTCGTACGATTGGCGCGGGAGACGCACCGATGACCGCCGACCATATACCGACGAAGGACACGCAGCGCTGGCTGGGCCACCCGGACTCAGTTCGGCCGATGGTGCTCATCCTCGGCGGATTCCTGACGGCGCCGCCGCTGTATCAGCCGCTGATCCGGCGCCTCCGCGACCGTGGCGCGGCGGGTGCCGTTGTCGCCAACGTGTGGACGCCGGACTGGCTGCTGGCCGGCGCCCGCGGGATCGGGCCGATATGTACTCGCTCCGGGCGAGCCCTCCAGGAGGCAATCCGTCTCTCCGGGACTGTCTCCGAGGGCGCGCCGCTGCTGGTGGTTGGGCACTCCGCCGGCGGGATCACCGGCCGGCTGCTGACCGCGCCGGAGCCGCTACCGGGTCGGAGGTTCGGGGCCGCGCGCTGGATCGGAGCGATCGCCACTCTCGGCACGCCCCACAGGCTGTCGGACGGGGAGGGCATCGGCCGCCGCATCAAGGACGTGGCCTCGGCGATCGCCGACGATGTCGTCCCTGGCGCCTTCTTTGCGCCTGAGATCGGCTACCTGTCGGTGGCCTCGCGTTTCATCCGCGGCGACCCCGAGGGCGCGGGCCGCGAGCGGGTCGCGCACCTCCTGTACCGGTCCGTCATCGGCCGGGCGGCGGTGCCCGGGACGGAGGGCGACGGCCTGGTCCCGGTCGTGGCCACGCACCTGGAGGGCGCCCGGCACCTCGTCCTGGATGGCGTCGTGCATGGCCCGAGCCTCGACGGCGACTGGTACGGCGCGGATGCCCCTGTGGATGCCTGGTGGCCGGTTGCCCTGGAGATCTGGCGATCGGCCCTGGCGGAGAGGGCGGCCGCGGCGCCCGAAACTATCGCTGTTTGACGGGCCCCCCCTGCATCGCTACAGTTCCTGGCGCGGGGTGGAGCAGCGGCAGCTCGTCGGGCTCATAACCCGAAGGTCGGCGGTTCGAATCCGTCCCCCGCAACCAAGCTCTGAACGTGAAACCCGGCCGAGAGGCCGGGTTTCGTCGTCTTCGGGGCTGCCCTTGCCGACACGGCAGCAGGTGTGTTCCCGGGAAGCGCCGGTCAGATGTCGACCCGGGCCATGGCGTTGCCAACGGCAGCAAGGAGAGCCTCCGAGGTGAAGGGCTTGGCCAGGAACCGTGCGTTCGGTTCGAGCATGCCGTCCTCTACCACGCCCTTGTCCGCATAGCCCGACATATACAAGACTCGAATACCGGGCTGGGTGGTGGCCAGCCTGGCGGCCACCTCTCGCCCGCTCATGCCGGGCATTCTCATGTCTGTCACGAGCAGGTGGAGCGACTCGTTGCGCGATGCCTCCATGGCTTCGAAACCGTCGGAAGAGGTCAAGACGCGGTAGCCCGCCGCCTCGAGAACGCGGCTGGCAAATCGACGCACCCCGGCATCGTCTTCAACCAGAAGGATCGTGCCGGTCCGAATGCCACGCTTCGCGGTGACCGATGGTACCTCCGCGGCAGCCGGTGCCGCCCCAGCGACGCGCGGCAGGTACACGGTGAAAGTCGATCCATGGCCGAGTTCGCTGCTGACCGTCACGCTTCCGCCAGACCCTCGCACGATGCCGTAGACGGTGGCCAGACCCAGCCCTGTGCCCTTGCCCTGGTCTTTGGTCGTGAAGAAGGGCTCGAAGAGATGGCCGAGAGTGTGGTCGTCCATGCCCACGCCGCTATCGGATACCGACAGACTCGTCATGGCGCTCCCGTCCGTGGGCTCGGAGCCCGCGGCGACAGCCTCTGCGCGTTCCACATCCGCCGTCCTGATGGTCAGCGTCCCACCCTCGGGCATCGCGTCGCTGGCGTTCACGACCAGGTTTACGACGACCTGCTCTATCTGGCCCGGGTCGGCCATCACGAACCCGGTTCTCTCGGGCGTCACCGTGACCAGCCTCACGTCTTCGCGAAGCAGGCGGCGGAGCATCGGCTCCATCCGCTTGACGATCGCGCTCAAGTCAATCGGTTCCGGATGCACGACGTCTCGCCGGGCGAAAGTCATGAGTTGGCGGGTCAGACCCGCGCCCCGGTCGGCCGCCTGTTCGATTAGCTCCAGGTCCGCGCGCCGACCGTCGCCAGGAGGTAGGTCTGCGAGTGCAAGGCTGGCGCTGCCGCGAATGACGGTCAACAGGTTGTTGAAGTCGTGAGCGATGCCGCCGGCGAGCTGGCCGATCCCCTCCATCTTCTGAGCCCATCGAAGCTGCTCTTCCAGGGCCACACGCTCGGCCTCGGCGGCCTTTCGTTCGGAGATGTCTCGGGCGATCCCAAGCAGGACCCGGTGGCCCTGCAGATCGACCATCGTGGCGCGCATTTCGACCGGAACCACGAGACCATCGCGCCCCTTGATCTCCATCTCGAACGAGAGGCTGCCGTGCGCGACGATCTCCTGGACTCGCGTGGGGTAGTTCTGGGCGTTCTCATCCGGAAGGACGTCGAGGAGCGAGAGAGCGAGGATCTCCTCGCGGCTGTAGCCGAGTCGCTCGCAAGCCACGCTGTTGACCTCGATGAAACGCCCGCTCGTCGGATCGACCAGGAAGATCCCGTCGGCGGCGTTCTCGAAAAGGGTCCGGAAGCGCTCCTCCAGCAGACGGAGCTCCAACTCAGTCTTGTATCGGTCGGAGATGTCCAGGCCGGCAGTGACGGTGCCGCCTATTTCGCCGGTCCTGGATCGGAGGGGGGCCTTGGTCAAGAACTGGCGCCGCGCCGTGCCGTCCGGGAAATACAGGTCCGCCTCGTACGTCTCGATCGCCCCGTGCTCATGGACGGCCCGGTCGTGTGCGGCGTGAAGCGCGACCTCAGTCTCGCTTGGTTCACCGTAGGTCCTCCCGGGAGCCCCTTCAATAGCGCGGCCTGGACCTGCGGCAAACGCGGCGTTGCTCAGCTGCGGGCGGCCATCCGTGTAGCGGGCGACTATCGGGAACGGCAGGGCATCCAGCAGTTCCTGCATGGAACGCGCCTGCTCCCCGAATGCCTCCTCGGACCTTATACGCTCCGATATGTCGCGGTACACCGAAAGGATCGCCGGCTTGCCTTGGAACTCGATTCGACGGGAGACGGCCTCGATTGGAATCTCGGTTCCATCGCGCCGAACGTGCGTCGCTTCGATGGCACGGACGGCGCCACCCCGCACGATCGCCCTGGCGCGTCTCGGGATTGTGGCCGCGGATTCTGGCGAGTTGATAGCCCTGACCGGCATCGCCAGGAGCTCTTCGCGGGTGTAGCCGAGCCGCTCACAAAGAACCCGGTTGACCTCGAGGAAGTTGCCGTGCGGGTCCCAGATGGCCATGCCGTCGCCGACGGTGTCGAAGATGGCGCGAAACTGCTCCTCCGATTGCCGCAATGCCTCCTCGGCCTCGTGGCTGGCCGTGACGTCTCGGACGGAAACGATGGCACCGACGATCTGCCCGGTGGCATCCCGATGAGGTCGATGCGTATTCAAGGTCCAGCCGCGACGCCCAGTCTGAGGGATCGCCATTTCGAACTCTCGCGACCGGGGCTGGCCAGTGTCGATGACTACACGCAGGTTCTCCTCGATGCCCGTGGCTAGGACCTCAGGGAAGAACTCGCGAGGCCGCCGGCCGAGGACCTCCTGCGCCCGCAGGCCCGTCAGCTCCTCCATGAACGCATTCCACACGACATAGCGGAGGTCGCGGTCGAATACGACCACGCCGTCGCCGGAGCAGGCGAGGATCGTCTCGATGAAGGCGTTCCGCTCGCGGAGGGCGGCCTCGATACGGCGGGCGTTCGTGACGTCCTCGACCATCGCCATGAGCAAGGTGGGGCCGACGCGCGATAGGCGGATGAGGACGTAGCGATCGGACACAGCGTCGTGCCCTTCGAATTCCGCGGGCCGGCCGCTTGCCGCGACCCGGTCCAATCTCTCGATCAGCTCCTGCCTCAGCCCCGGTCGGACCTCCGAGGCCCGCTTGCCGACCAGCTGATCGGCCTTTTGGCCGGCGAGCCGCTCGAAGGCCGGATTGACGTCGACGATGCGGTAGTCGATCGGCCGGCCTTCGTCATCGCGAACGGTCTCGCCCACGACGACCGCGCTGGACATCTGCTCGAAGAGCAGCGAATGGATAGCCTCCATGCCGCGCCCATCCGCTACCACGGCAGTCCGCCGCCGCAGCCGCTTCGTCGTGGACCGGCTTGCATCCGTCACGTCAGGCTCTTCTCTCAGGCTCGAGAGTTGGCACGGCTGGTGGCCCTCATCGATCTTGGAGCGGCCACTCGATGGGCGAAGCACGTCCCTCCGCAGCAGCCCGCTAGTGACCCGCAGACTGGAGATCGTCTCACCGCTATCCGGTCGAGTCATGCTGCATTCGGCGGATAAAGGCGAGCTGGCGTCGTGGCCAGGCAGCGGTCGATACCAGAGATCAGTTCTGGGGCCTCACCGAGGCCTGCCGGGACATTCCTCCGGCCACCCGTCGAGCTGGCGTTTGTTCAGCGGCGCTTCTTGGAGTGGCAGTCGACGCAGTCGGTGGCCCAGGGCAGGACCTCGAGGCGCTCGGGGGCGATCGGCTTGCCGCAGGTCTGGCACGTCCCGAAGGTCCCGATCTGGATGCGCTTCAGCGCGCCCTCGATCTGGACGAGGTGCAGCTCTTCGCGTCCGCGGAGCTGCTGGCCGCGCTGGCTCTCGGTGACTTCGGTCGCGGCGGCCGTCTGTGCGCCGTGGGCGACTTTGGGGAATTGGACCTCTTCGGAGAGCTCCAGGCGGAGACGATCGCGCTCGGCTTCGAGCGTGATTCGTGCCGCTTCGACCAGCTTCGGGTCCATGGGGCGCATCCTACGCCGCTCGGTGAGGTAGTGCGAGGCGATCGGACACGGTCGGTCGGTCGGTCCGGCCGGGTTCATGGGGAGGCGGGACTGGCCGGCCGGGCTTAGACTCGATCCGGCGATTCCGCGCCGGCGGCCCGACAAGGCGGGTTGGCCGGCCGACAAAAGGAGAACCATGGCGACAGCGACGGATCCCGTCTGCGGGATGGAGGTCGACACCAGCTCAGACCTCAAGTTCGAGTACAACGGCGAGACCTACTACTTCTGCAGCCGGGGCTGCAGGCTCGAATTCGAGGACGATCCGGAGAAGTACCTCGACCCGAACTACGAACCGAGCATGTAGGTCTCGGGGCGGCAACGACGGCCCCCCGTGGTCGCAACGACGGCCCCGCCGAATGCCGCTTGCGTGGTACGCTCAGGGCGAGCGTTGGGAGTGCCGCTGGGCCTCCAGCCTGTTGAAGAATCCACGACTCCAGGAGAAGCCCGATGGCCTACATAATCGCCGAGCCCTGCGTCGATGTGCGAGACCAGGCGTGTGTGTCCGTCTGCCCGGTCGACTGCATCCATTTCGATGACGGTGTCGACCGCACGCTCTACATCGATCCGAACGAGTGCATCGATTGCGGCGCCTGCGAGCCCGAGTGCCCCGTCAACGCCATCTTCGTCGAGGACGCTCTCCCCGCCCAGTGGGCCGCCTACACCGAGATCAACGCTCTCTGGTACACGGACAAGGCCGCTGCCCGCGCCAAGGTCGATGCTGTCAAGCCGGCCTGAACCTCGCCGCAACCGATCGAGCGCCCGGCCCAGGCCGGGCGCTTTCGATTCCGGGGGTTGGGCCCGAGTGACCGACCCCCCGGCCGCCGAGGCTCCGCGGCGACCCGCGGCTAGACTCTACCGATGCGTATCGTCTCGCTCCTCCCATCGGCGACGGAGATCATCTGCGCACTGGGGCTCGGCGACCAGCTCGTCGGCATCAGCCACCGCTGCGACTACCCGCCGGAGATCGAGGGAGTGACGATTGTCACCCGGCCCAGGAGCGGCCCGGCTGGGAATTCGGCGGTCGCGGGTCTGGATGACGAGCTCGGGCCGAGCGAGCTCGACCGGTCGGCGCTGCTGGCCGCCGGGCCGGAGTTGATCGTCTTCCGCGAGGGCGGCTCCGGGCCGGCCGCCCGGGACCTCGAGGCGGCGCTCATCGGTGCTGAATCGACGCCGACGCTGATCGCTTTGGATCCCATCGCCGTCGAGGGCATCTTCCACTCGATCACGACGATCGGGGCGATGACGGAATCGGAGGACGACGCGATCGAGCTTCTCGAGGAGTTGCGCGAGGAGATCGGCGAGATCGAGCAGGGCGTGATTGCCCGCCACGACCAGGGTCTCCGGCCGAAGCGGGTCGTCGTGCTGGAGGGTCTGTCTCCGCTGCTGGCCAGCGGCCGCTGGGTACCGGAGCAGATTCGCCGGGCAGGCGGCTGGGATCTGCTCGGCCGCGAGGGTGAGCCGTCTTCGGTAACCACGTGGGAAGCCATTCGTGACGTCGATCCCGAGATGCTCTTTCTCGCGCCGGCGGGGAACACGCTCCTCGAGGCCCAGGCGGTCTGGCGAGGGCTGGAGAAGCCGGCGTTCTGGGAGGATCTCGAGGCGGTCCGGCGCGGCCAGGTCTTTTTCGTGGAACCCGTCTACTTCTACCGGCCGGGCCCCCGAGTGGTGGACGGCGTGGCGATGCTCGCGGAGATCTTCGACCCGGAGGGCTTCATCGACACGTCACCGCCCGACAGCTGGACGCCCCTCGTCGAGTAGCCGTGGGACCCGGCGCGACACCGGCTTCCGGCGCGGCCCGCGCGGGAGGCCGTCCTCGATCGGACAAGAGACCCATGGCAACGGGTCCGGGCCCGGAGTAGCGTCAGAGCCATGTTCTGGCGAAGGTCCAGGAGGAGCCCGACTCTATACGACAGCCCCGGATGGAAGCCGTCGAGCGACGGTGAAGACGGCGCGAAGTGGGCTTTCCTCGCGGAGCATCCGTGGATCGGGCCATCAGGTCGCTCGCATCGGGACGGACGACCCGGCCGCAAGTGGGTCATCTGCGCCGACCTGGTTGCCGAGGATCACTGGGACGAGCATGCCTGGGCCCAACGATGGGAGGGGATGACCGGTGATTCGGTTGCCCTCATGGACCTCGAAAGCGCGAAGCAGTTGTGGCTGTGTGGACCTGTCGCCGCCTTCAGCTACCAGGGACGGTCGCTTCAACCCGAGGAAGTCACGGGGCTCTATTGGTACGGGCGTCGGCTCCTTCTGTTGCCGGCTGGTTCCATTGCCACCTTCCTCCAATGGTCCGGCTACAGAGACGAGCAGTCGGGCCAATTCAGGGACAACGCCAGGTTCGAGCTGGCCGACGGTCGAACGTTCACACTTCCCGCATTCTGCCAGCGCATCGGAGACCCGTACGGCCTGACGCTCTCGTGGCGCGAGGTCGCATGCGCCGCCCTGATCGTCCCGGCGGGTCACCGGCTCGCCGCTGATCGCGCTGCGGCCGAAGAGCTGGCCGACCAGATCGCGAAGCAGACACGAGCGAACCTGGATAGCCGCGAGACGCTCGAGGTGACTCGGGTTCGGACCGGTCCATGATTCTGCGGGTGCTGCTCGCAGAGTCATACATCCGCCCGCGACCCCAGTCTGCACGTGGCCTCCCTCCTTTCTGCACGAAACATCCATCGCATCTTCAGGGTCAATTCAGAGGACGGGGGCAGTATTCCCGTCAGTTCCTCCTCCCTCCCTTCTCCTCCCGGGCAAAGACGAGAACCAACGGCCGGTCGCTCTCCTCCCCCAGCGACCGGCCCTCGTCTGTCCGGGTCCTTCCGCGGGCACGCCGTCCGGCTCTCCGAGTCGAGTCCGGGCTGCCCTTTGCGGCTGGGGCCACGCGTCGCGACCCGCCGACCGATGAGACCGATCCGGGCCCACCGGGCGCAATTCCGCGCGAAACCACCCTTCGGCGGCCGCCAACCGGGCCTATACTCGCCGGCATGTCCCCACTTTCGAACCGAACCGTCGCGACAATCGGCTCCGGCGTGATGGCCGAGTCGATCATCGCCGGGCTCCTTCGCGGCAAGCTGGTGGAGCCCCGACAGATCGTGGGCAGCGAGCCGCGGGCGGATCGGCGCGAGGAGCTGACGGCCCAGTACGGCGTCCGAATGCTCGCCTCCAACGTGGAGGCAGCCCGCGAAGCCGACGTGATCCTGCTCTCCGTCAAGCCTCAGACCCTCACCAGGGTCGGCCACGAGCTCGGCGGGCATCTCCGGCCGGAGCAGCTCGTCGTCTCGATCGTGGCCGGGGCAACCTGCAAGGTCCTCACCGGCTTGCTCGAGCACCGCGAGGTGGTCCGCAGCATGCCCAACACGCCGGCCCAGATCGGGCGCGGCATCACCGTCTGGTACGCGACCCCGGAGGTTACGGAGGAGCAGGTCGACCAGGCCCGCGTCCTCCTCGGCGCGCTCGGAAGCGATCTCCAGGTGGAGGACGAGCGCTTCGTCGAGATGGCGACCGCGGTCAGCGGGACCGGCCCGGCCTACGTCTTCCTTGTCATGGAGGCGCTTATCGACGCCGCGGTCCACCTTGGCTTCCCGCGCCACATCGCCCATGACCTGGTCATCGAGACGCTGGAAGGCAGCACGGCCTTCGCCAAGGCGACGGCCCAGCACCCTGCGGTTCTGCGGAACATGGTCACCTCGCCCGGCGGCACCAGCGCGGCCGCGATCCACGAGCTCGAGTCCGGCCGGCTCCGGACCGTTCTGTCCGAGGCGGTCTGGGCCTCTTACCGGCGGACGGTGGAGCTGGGCGCTGACCTCGAGAAGGGCCTCGGGCTGGACGAAGGAAGCAGGGTCGAGGCGACCAACGGCAAGCGCGCCAACGGCGCCGGGCCGGTGAAGACCGCCGCGCGACGGTCGGGGCGCTGACGTGGGAGCCGACATGGCCGGCGCCAGAGATTCCGGCGTCCCGGTGAAGCCGAACGGTTTGCTGGCCATCTTCGCCCATCCGGACGACGAGAGCTACGGCGCGGGCGGAGTGATGGCCCTGGCTGCCGCGGCCGGCAACAAGGTCTGGGTCCTGTGTGCCACGAACGGGGACCAGGGCGGGCGTCCCGGAGAGGTGGACGTGGATCATTCTCTCGATCCCGAGATCAGACGGGCCGAGCTGGCCTGCGCCTGCAGCGAGCTCGGGATCACCGAGCCGATCTTCCTGGGCTATCGCGACTCGGGCATGGAGGGCTGGGGTGCGCCCGAAGGCTCGCTCAGCCTCGCCCCCCAGGACGAGGTCGCGGATCGAATTCTCGCGGTGATCCGACGCCTTCGGCCGGCCGTGATCGTCACCTTCGATCCGGGCGGCGTCTACGGCCACCCGGACCACACCGCCTGCTCGGCCACGGCCACCGCCGCCTACAGGCGAGCGGCCGCGGAGCCGGGCGGACCCGTCGCCCTCTACCACCAGGCCCTGCCGCGCTCGGCAATCGCGGCGATGCGGGCCGCGCAGGAAGAGGAGAGGCGCCGGTCCGGCGACGACACGCCGCCGACCGAGGACGACATCCGCCAGGGAGAGGCCTTCATGAAGCTGGCCCGGCCCGACGAGGAGATCACGACCGTCGTCCCGATCGCCTCGGTCCTGGAGCGCAAGGTCGCGGCCCTGGCCTGTCACGACAGCCAGATGCGCGGTCGCCAGTGGAACGACCCGGAGGCGCGGGCCCAGATGGAGCGGATGTTCGGGACCGAGACCTTCGTGCGGGTCGACCCGCCACCGCAGCCCGGCGAGAAGGAGGATCGGTTCGCAGGCCTGGAGTGGGGCCGGCCGTGACCGATAGCAACGGCCGGCGGGTCAGATCGCCCGCCGGCGCAGCTCGGGTCGAGGCCTCGTCGGGCGCCGCCGGAGGTTCGTCCCCGGCCGCGACACCGAACGGCGTTTCGGCGGCCCCCGCGGACCTGATCCGCCAGGCCCCGGAGAACGGCCGAGCGCGCCGGTCCTCCCGGGACGGCCTCACCATGGAGCAGGCGGCGGCCGTTGAATCACCGCGCGAGTTCCGCCTCTCGCCCGACGGCCGCCGGGTGGCCTTCACCGCCGAGGCCGCCGGGGCCCGGCAGATCTTCCTGATGCCCGCCCGCGGCGGCTGCCCGGAGCAGCTGACCGCCACGGAGAAGCCCGCGTCGGATCCCCAGTGGTCGCCCGACGGCCGCCGCATCGCCTTCGTCCGCGACGACGCCATATGGATGATCGACGTCGAGGGCTCGCACCAGGTCATCGTCACGCAGCACCCGGCCGGGGTCCGCTCGCCTCGGTGGTGCGCCGACGGCCATCAGATCGCCTTCATCTCGCGTCGCCGCGGCTGGGACCAGGTCTGGCTGATCGACGCGCCGGTGCCGCGCCGTGGCCGCCCGTCGACCAGGCCCCGTGCCGCCGAGCCGGCGGCCCTGACTCGAACCGGCGTCGACATCGAGGAATTAGTGTGGTCGCCCGACGGTTCCCACATCGCCGTCACCTCGCAGCGGCTCCCGGATCTGCTCACCACCCAGATACACGTGGTCGAGGTGGCCACGGGCCGCGAGCAACTGATCGCCGGCGAGTCGGCCTGGGAGACGGGGCCGCGCTGGCTGCCGGACGGTTCCGGGCTGCTGATGGTCTCGGACCGCGACGGCTGGTTCCAGGCCGTCCGCGTCTTGATCGACGGCGCGGAGCGAACCGTCCTCACTGCCGGGGAGCGCGAGCACGGTGAGCCGGGCGGCGGCTGGGGCTACGTGCCGCTGGCCTCGCCGGACGGCCAGCGCTTCTCCCACGCCGAGATCCACCACGGCCTGGTCGACCTGGTGGTCGCGGATCTGGCCGATCACGCCGGCTCGGGCCGGATCTGGGACGCGGCCGAGACCGCCGGCGGGCCGGTTCGGGACGAGAGCTCGGCGGCCGCCCCGCTGTCGGCGGTCGTCAACCCATTCGAGGGTGTATGGATTTCGGTCGGCTGGCTGCCCGACTCATCGGCTCTCCTGGCCGTGGGCTCGGGAGAACGCCAGCCGGAAGACCTGTGGCTCCTGCCCACGCCCGAGGCCGCCGCCGAGGGAGTCAAGCCGCGCCAGCTGACTCACTCGCTGCCGACCGTGGTCGACGCCGCCCATTTCTCCGCAGGGACGCGCATCGCCTTCAACGCTCGTGACGGTCTGGGGATCGGAGGGACCCTGTACCTGCCCGCCACCGCCGTTGGGGAGGAGGCGACGCGTGTTCCCTGTGTGCTCCACTCGCACGGTGGCCCCACTCACCAAGCCTTCCGTGATTGGAACCCCTTCCGGCAGCTCGTCGTCGAGGCGGGCATGGCCTTCCTCTCCGTGGACTTCCGCGGCTCCACGGGCTACGGACGCGAGTTCCGGTGGGCCAACCGCGGCGAATGGGGCCACGCCGACGCGTTCGACGTCATCGATGCGGCCCACTGGGCCGCGGCCCAGCCGTGGTGTGACGGGCGCCTGGCCCACTACGGCGCCTCGTACGGCGGCTACTTGACGCTCTGCGTTCTGACCGAAGAACCGGCTCTGTGGCGGGCCGGCATCGACCTGTACGGCGACTCGGAGATAGCGGACAGCTACCGCCACGGCGACCGCCCCGGCCGGATCGATCTCGAGCGGATGATGGGCCGGCCGGACGACCCGGAGGCTGCCCCGGCCTTCCGACGCGGCTCGCCGCTCTATCGGGCCGAGCGCATGGAGGCGCCGCTGCTGATCCTCCACGGCCGCAAGGACAAGCGTGTCGCGCCGCTCATGACCGAGCGGATCGTGGAGGCCCTGGAGATCGAGGGCAAGCACCACCAGGTCCAGTGGTATGAGGACGAGCAGCACGGCTGGAAGAAGCGCGAGAATCGCCGCGATGCCTGGAAGCGCTGCCTGGACTTCCTCCGCCGCCACCTGATGGACCAGGTCGACGAGGACTGAGCGAAGAAGGGGGATCGGCCGATGTGGGGACGGCGACGGGGTCCGAACCTGGTCGACACGCCGGAAATGGACGCCTTCTTCGACCGGCTCGAGCGGATGAATGGTGAGCAGCTGCTCGCCATGCAGGCGGCGTGGCACTCGATGACGAGCCTGAAGCACGAGGAGGCCTGGGCGGCCGTGCGCGCCGCCGGCGATCGAGCGGGCTTGACCGGCGAGATCGGCCGCGTTCGAAACAAGGCCCTGGTGTGGAGCCAGCGCGGCTCTAACTCGGTGCCCTACTACCGCGTCAACGACGACTACTCGTGGCTGCAAGTCAAGATGGGCGCCGGCGAGGCGATCGTGGACGCGGCCCTTGCGATCGCCCTCGGCGACCGTCTCGATGCCGCCAGCCGCGACGTGCTCATGGGGCCGTGGCTGCGCGCAACCGAGGCCCTGGGGTAGCCGATCGCCGGCCGAGGTCCCTCAGCCCCGCTTCCGAACCCCAAACGGCGAGCCGATGTAGTCTGCGTCCGTGGCCGATCTGCACGTTGAGCTGCTTGCGCTCGAGGATTGCCCGCACCTGGAAGCGGCCCGGCGCGACCTGGAGAATGTCCTGCGCAAGAGCATCATCGAGGTCCCGATCCAGGTGATCTTCGTAACCGGTCCGGACGATGCCGAGTTCCTCCGTTTCCAGGGCTCGCCGACGATCCGAATCAACGGCGAGGACGTCGTCCCCCAGCCGGAGCTGCCCGTCGCGATCGGCTGCCGTCTCTATCGCGACGCCGAAGGTCGGATGCAGGGTTCGCCGCCGATCGAGGCGATTCACGCAGCCGTCGAGCGCCATCGACGCGGCCGGCTCGAGGTCTTCCAGCGCGAGGAGGCGGCCAGGGTCGCCGAATTCGCGCGCGAGGCGGACTCTGCCGAATCCTAGGTTGAACCCGCAAGAATGCTGCCGAAGGGCTGAAGGATGACCGTCGCCGAGAACGTCCGTCTCCTGCCGCATCGAGCGATGCGGTCGATGCTGATCTCGCTCTCCCATAGGCGGTCGCTGGCCCGCCTCGCCGTCCGCAGCCCGCTGACCCGGCCCGTTGTGGCCCGATTCGTCGCCGGCCAGACGCTCGAAGAAGCGCTCCCCGCGATCGCCGCCCTCAAGCGCGCCGGGCTGCGGACCACCGTCGACGTCCTGGGCGAATCGGTCACCGCGCCGGAGCAGGCCCTCGCCGCAGTCGACCGTTACCTCGCCACCGTCGCCGCCCTCTCGGAGCGCGGCCTGGACGCCAACGTCAGCGTCAAGCTGTCTCAGATGGGCCTCGAGATCGGCCGCGACTTCTGTCGGGACAACGTGATGCGGATCGTCGAGGCAGTTCGCGGCGTCGACGGTTTCCTCCGCTTCGATATGGAGGACCACACCAGGACCGACGTCACGCTCGAGCTGTGGCGGGCGGCTCACGAGGCGTATCCCCGGGTCGGAGTGGTGATCCAGTCGGCCCTGCGGCGCAGCTCGGCCGATGTCGAGGCGATCATCGCGGCC